>Ga0318515_10000328_pt1 | contig 13309 bp, 8 predicted proteins | sample GRESIP176b2f19_FD_202499 | JGI IMG/M metagenome (GOLD analysis project Ga0318515, IMG submission 202499) | Tropical soil microbial communities from Luquillo Experimental Forest, Puerto Rico - GRE.SIPMG.176b2f19 | ecosystem: Environmental > Terrestrial > Soil > Tropical forest > Bulk soil...
CGACGCGGGCCTTGATGCGACGGATCTCCCGCACCGCCTCGGCTGACACGCCGTCGGGCGGATAGCGCGTCCGGTCGGCCATCGCCAGGAACCGCTGACCCAGCTCAGCGTCGCCGGCAACCGCGTGTGCGCGCAACAGGGCCTGGATCTCCCACGATTGCGCCCACTGCGCGTAGTAGGCGGCATAGGACGCCAGCGTGCGAACCAGCGGACCGCTGCGGCCCTCGGGCCGCAGGTTGGCGTCGAGGTCCAGCGGGGGGTCGACGCTGGGCGTCCCCAGCAGTGCCCGAACCTGCTCGGCGATCGACGTCGACCACCGCACCGCCCGTGGATCATCGACGCCACTGGCCGGCTCGCAGACGAACATCACGTCCGCATCGGACCCGTAGCCCAGCTCGGCGCCGCCCAGCCTGCCCATGCCGATGACCGCGATGGCCGCCGGTGCCTTGCCGTCTTCGGGGAGGTTGGCCCGGATCATCGCGTCCAACGCGGCCTGCAGCACCGCCACCCACACCGAGGTGAGTGCCTTACATACCTCGGTGACCTCGAGCATGCCGAGCAGGTCAGCCGAACCGATGCGGGCCAGCTCCCGACGGCGCAGCGAGCGCGCGGCGGCGATCGCCCGCACCGGGTCGGAGTGGCGACCGGCCGAGGCGATCAGCGCCCGAGCCACCACGGCGGTCTCGGTCTCGAGCAGTTTCGGCCCGGCCGGACCGTCGCCGTAGTCCTCAATCACCCTGGGCGCGCGCATCAACAGGTCGGGCACATAGGCGGAGGTCCCCAGGACATGCATGAGCCGCTTGGCCACCGCCGGCTTGTCCCGCAGGGTGGAGAGGTACCACCTCTCCGTGGCCAGCGCCTCGCTGAGTCGTCGGTAGGCCAACAGGCCGCCGTCGGGGTCGGGCGCGTACGACATCCAGTTCAGCAGCCGGGGCAGCAGCACCGATTGCACCTGACCGCGCCGGCCGCTTTGATTGACCAACGCCGACATGTGGGTCAGCGCGGTCTGCGGTCCCTCATAACCGAGGGCGGCCAGCTGCCGCTCCGCGGCCTCCGACGTCATGCCGTGCGAGATCTCCAGGCCGGCGGGGCCGATCGACTCCAGCAGCGGCTGATAGAAGAGCTTCGCGTGCAGCTGGGACACCCGGAGGTTCTGGTGCTTGATCTGCTCGCGCAGTACCCCCGCCGCGTCGTTACGGCCGTCCGGGCGAATGTGGGCGGCGCGGGCCAGCCAGCGCACCGCCTCTTCGTCGTCGATCTCGGGCAGCAGATGGGTCCGCTTGAGCCTCTGCAGCTGCAGTCGGTGTTCGAGCAGTCGCAGGAATTCATAGGAGGCAGTGAGGTTCGCCGCATCCTCGCGCCCGATGTAGCCGCCGTGGGCCAACGCGGCCAACGCATCCACCGTGGAAGCCACGTGCAGCGACTCGTCGCCGCGGCCGTGGACCAACTGCAACAGCTGCACGGCGAACTCCACGTCCCGCAAACCGCCTGTGCCCAGCTTGATTTCGCGAGCGCGGACGTCGGCCGGTAGTAACTGCTCCACTCGCCGCCGCATGGCCTGCACCTCGACCACGAAGTCCTCGCGCTCGCAGGCGACCCAGACCATGGGCATCAGCGCGGCCAGGTAGCGCTCGCCGAGTTCCGCGTCGCCGGCCGCTATCCGGGCTTTCAGCAATGCCTGGAACTCCCAGGTCTTCGCCCAGCGCTGGTAGTAGGCGACGTGCGACTCGACCGTGCGGACCAGTTCGCCACTGCGCCCCTCGGGCCGCAACCCGGCATCCACCGCGAAACATGCGGCCGCAGCCACCTTCATCATCTCGCCGGCGACCCGGGTACTGAGTGGGTCGGCCCGCTCGGCGACGAAGATGACGTCGACGTCGCTGACGTAGTTCAGTTCGCGGGCACCGCATTTGCCCATCGCCATGACCGCCAGCCGCGGTGGCGTGCGGTCACCGCACACGGTTGCCTCGGCCACCCGCAGCGCCGCCGCCAGCGCGGCGTCCGCGAGGTCCGACAGGTGCGCGGCCACCACGGTGAACGGCAGAACTGGCTCGTCCTCGACGGTCGCGGCCAGATCGAGCGCGGCGAGCACCAGCAGCTGGTCGCGGTACAGGGTGCACAATCGTGGCACCACTGAACCCGGCGCGGCCGACACTTCGTCCTTGGACTCGTCGACGAACTCGTTGAACGCCGCGCTCAGCTGCTCGCGAGAGGGCAGTTTGACCTTGCCCCGCAACAGTTTCCAGGACTGCGGATGGACGGCCAGGTGATCGCCCAGGGACAGCGACGAGCCCAGCACCGCGAACAGTCGCCCTCGCAGGCCACGTTCGGTGAGCAGCGCGGCGTTGAGCTCATCCCATCCGGTGTCCGGGTTCTCCGACAGCCGAACCAGGGCGCGCAGCGCAGCGTCGGCGTCCGGCGCTCGCGACAACGACCACAACCGGTCGACGTAGGGCTGGTCGTCGTGGTCATACCAACCCAGCCGCGCCAGGCGCTCACCCGCTGGGGGGTCGACCAGCCCGAGCCGGCCGACGCTCGGCAGCCTCGGGCGCTGCGTCGCGGGTTTGGTCACGACCACGACGGTAGCGCAAGCCGCCGATCTCCCCGGCAAGACGGCGGCCCCAACAGGGGCCGTCAGCTACAACGACAGGTAGGTGCTCAGCTCGTACGGCGTGACATGACTGCGGTAGTTCGCCCACTCTGCGCGCTTGTTGCGCAGGAAGAAGTCAAAAACGTGCTCCCCCAATGCTTCCGCTACGAGCTCGGAGGACTCCATGCAATGAAGCGCACTGTCGAGGCTGCTCGGCAGCTCGCGGTAGCCCATCGCGCGGCGTTCTTCAGGTGTGAGGTCCCAAACGTTGTCCTCGGCCTGCGGCCCAAGCACGTAGCCTTTCTCCACCCCGCGCAATCCGGCGGCCAGCAGCACGGCGAACGCCAGATAGGGGTTGCACGCCGAGTCGGGGCTGCGTACCTCGACCCGTCGCGACGATGTCTTGTGTGGCGTGTACATCGGCACCCGCACCAGGGCCGACCGGTTGGCCGCCCCCCATGAAGCGGCCGTGGGCGCCTCGCCGCCCTGCACCAACCGCTTGTAGGAGTTGACCCATTGATTGGTGACCGCACTGATCTCGGAGGCGTGCTCGAGGATTCCGGCGATGAACGACTTGCCCACGTTCGACAACTGCAGGGGATCGTCGGCGCTGTGAAAGGCGTTGACGTCGCCCTCGAAGAGGCTCATGTGGGTGTGCATGGCCGAGCCCGGGTGTTCCCCGAATGGCTTGGGCATGAATGACGCCCGCGCGCCGTTCTCGATCGCGACTTCCTTGATGACGTAGCGGAACGTCATCACGTTGTCGGCCATCGACAGCGCGTCGGCGAAGCGCAGGTCGATCTCCTGCTGGCCGGGCGCCCCCTCGTGGTGGCTGAACTCCACCGAGATGCCCATGAACTCGAGCGCATCGATCGCTTCCCTGCGGAAGTTCGACGCGGAATCGTGCACCGCTTGGTCGAAATAGCCGGCGTTGTCAACGGGAACGGGCCGCGACCCGTCGTTGGGACCTGGCTCCAGCAGGAAGAATTCGATTTCCGGATGCACATAGCAGGAAAAGCCGAGATCGTTCGCCTTCTGCAGCTGGCGCCGCAACACGTGCCGGGGATCCGCCCACGACGGCGAGCCGTCGGGCATGGTGATGTCGCAGAACATCCGCGCCGAGTGGTGGTGACCCGAACTGGTGGCCCAGGGCAGCACCTGGAAGCTCGACGGATCCGGGTTTGCCACCGTGTCGGATTCCGACACCCGCGCAAAGCCCTCGATCGAGGATCCGTCGAACCCGATGCCCTCCTCGAACGCACCCTCGAGCTCGGCCGGGGCAATGGCGACCGATTTGAGGTAGCCGAGCACGTCCGTGAACCAGAGCCGTACGAAGCGGATGTCTCGTTCCTCCAGCGTGCGGAGGACGAATTCCTTCTGTCGATCCATAACCCGACAGTAAGCAACCGCTGTTAATTTTGTGTTACCGACGCCCGCTCAGAACCGTTGCGGTCTTCCCTACGACCGGCACTGTAACGACGCCGCCGGCAACGTCCCCGCGACGAAGTAGCGCATCACCGCTGTATCCACACACTGGTCACCGTTGAACACCGCGGTGTGCTGGGTTCCGTCGTACGTGATTAGCGGAGCGCCCAGCTGGCGGGCCAGGCTCACGCCGGCCTGATACGGGGTGGCCGGGTCGTGCGTCGTCGAGACGACGACGACCTTGCCCGGCGCGACGGGCGGCGCGGCGTGCGGTCTGGACGTGGCGGGCACCGGCCACAGCGCGCACAGATCGCGGGGGGCGTTCCCGGTGAACTGCCCGTAGCTCAAAAACGGGGCGGCCTGCCGGATTCGTTGATCGGCGGAGATCCACGTCGCCGAATCCGTCGGCGTCGGCGCGTCGACACAACGCACGGCGTTGAAGGTGTCCTGGTCGTTGCCGTAGTGCCCGCTTTTGCTACGGCCTTCGTAATCGTCGGCGAGCACCAGCAGGTCGCCGGCATCGGTGCCGCGCTGCAGCCCCAGCAGACCACTGGTCAAGTACTTCCAATGCTGCGGGGTGTAAAGCGCGTTGATGGTGCCGGTGGTCGCGTCGGCGTAGCTCAGGCCGCGCGGATCCGACGTCCTGCCCGGCTTGGCGACCAGCGGGTCGACCAGGGCGTGGTACCGGTTCACGAATTGAGCCGGGTCAGTGCCCAGCGGGCAGGCCGCCGAGCGCGCGCAGTCCGCGGCGTAGTCGTTGAAAGCCGTCTGGAACCCCGCCATCTGGTTGACGTTTTCCTCGACGGGACCCACGGTCGGGTCGATGGCGCCGTCGAGCACCATCGTCCGGACGTGGCCACCGAATGCCTCTAGGTAGGCGGTGCCCAACTCGGTGCCGTAGCTGTAGCCGAGGTAGTTGATCTGATCCTCGCCCAGAGCCTGGCGGACCATGTCCACGTCGCGCGCGCCGGATGCGGTGCCGGCGTTGGCCAGGAACCCCGTCCCCATCCGGTCGACGCATTGCTGGGCCAACTGCCGGTACAGCTGCTCGATGTGCGCCACCCCGGCCGGGCTGTAGTCGACCATCGGCTCGCGCCGGAAGGCGTCGAATTCGGCGTCGGTGCGGCACCGCAACTGCGGGGTCGAGTGGCCCACACCTCGCGGGTCAAACCCCACCAGGTCGAAGTGGCGGGCGACGTCGCTGTTTTCCAGGTCCGATGCCAGGCCGGCCACCATGTCCACCGCGGATGCCCCGGGCCCGCCCGGGTTGACCAACAGCGATCCCATCCGCCGCCCGGTCGCGGGAACTTTGATCACCGCCAGCTTGGCTTGCGCCCCACCCGGGTTTGCGTAGTCAACGGGCACGGACACGGTGGTGCACTGGGCGGTGGGAACGTCGCTGGTGTCGGTCAGGAATTGGCTGCAACTCCCCCAGTTCTGCGGCCCCGCAGCCGCAGGCGGCGGGGCCGGACTCGGCGTCTGGCCGGCACCTGGTTCCGGTGTCGCGCCGGCCATCGGCAGCGGCAGCAGCAGCCCGAACGACAGCAGCGCCGAGCTCAACGGTCTCAGGCGCGGCATGGCAGTCATCGTTGCAGCTTCGAATACCCGTGGTAGCGCGAAATGGTCACGCCTTGATCTCGTATCGGCGTGTCGCCGAGCGTGTACTCAGCGCGAGAAATCCGGCCTGCGATTGCGCGGCCAGCCACACATTCGCGTTCGAGTGTGCGGCCAGCCGCACGCTCGGCGAAAGGCCGAGGTGTAAGCGCTCTAGCACTTTGCGCCGCTCGGCGGCGTGGAGCCCCCGAGCAAGTACTCCGTCACGTAGTCGTCAATGCAGCTGTCGCCCTGGAAGACCACAGTGTGCTGGGTCCCGTCGAAGGTGAGCAGCGACCCGCGAAGCTGATTCGCCAGATCCACCCCGGCCTTGTAAGGCGTCGCCGGATCATGCGTCGTCGACACCACCACGGTCGGCGCCAGGCCGGGCGCCGAGATGGCGTGCGGCTTGCTCGTGGGTGGCACCGGCCAGAAAGCGCAGGTGCCCAGGGGCGCGTCACCGGTGAACTGCCCGTAGCTCATGAACGGGGCGACTTCGCGTGAGCGGCGGTCTTCGTCAATCACCTTGGCACGGTCCGTAATCGGCGGCTGGTCGACGCAGTTGATCGCCACCCGCGCGTCGGTGGCATTGGAGTAATGGCCGTGCGGGTCGCGGCGCATGTACATATCGGCCAGGGCAAGCAAGGTGTCTCCGTGGTGGCCGACCAGTTCGGTCAGGCCGTCGGTCAGGTGATGCCACAAGCCCGGCGAGTAGAGCGCCATGATGGTGCCCACGATGGCGTCGCTGTAGCCCAATCCGCGCCCGTCGTTCGTGGGCACCGGCCTGCCGACCATCTGGTTGTCCGGGTCGACCAGCGGGTCGACCAGGCTGTGGTAGATGTCGACGGCCTTGGCCGGGTCGGTGCCCAGCGGGCAAGTCGGCTGCTTGGCGCAGTCGGTGGCGTAGTCGTTGAACGCGTCCTGAAATCCCTTGGCCTGGCGCAGGTCTGCCTCGATGGGGTCGGCGTTGGGGTCGACGGCGCCGTCGAGGATCATCGCCCGCACCTTGGTGGGATACGCCTCCGCGTAGGCGGAGCCGATCCGGGTGCCGTACGAGTAGCCGAGGTAGGTCAGCTTATCGTCGCCCAGCGCCGCGCGGATGGCATCCAGGTCCCTGGCGACGTTCACCGTCCCGACGTTCGCGAGAAAGCCTTTGCCCATCTTGTCGATGCAGCGGCCGACGAACTGCTTGGTCTCGTCCTCGATATGGGCCACACCCGCCGGGCTGTAGTCGACATTCGGCTCCTTGCGCAGCCGGTCGTTGTCGGCATCGGAGTTGCACCAGATCGCCGGCCGCGACAGCCCCACCCCACGGGGGTCGAAGCCGACGAGGTCGAACCGTTCCCGGATGCGCTTGGGCAACGACTGGACGACACTCAGAGCGGCCTCGAGACCGGGTTCGCCGGGACCGCCGGGGTTGATCACCAGCGACCCGATCTTGTCGCCCGTCGCGGGAATGCGAATCATCGCCAACGTTGCCACGTTGCCGTCGAGGTGGTTGTAGTCGACGGGCACGGCGAGCCTGCCGCACAGCGAGCCACTCGGGAGCTTGGCCTGCGGGTTAGACGAGCGGCAGGGTGTCCACTCGACCGGCTGGCCCAACTTGGGCCCCAACATGCCGGCGTGTCCCCCGACAACGCGGACGCAGCCGCCGAGGAGGAGCGCAACGGCACCTATCACCGTACAGATCAGCAGCGTGCGCGCGATCTTGCCGCGGCGAGACAGGCCCATGCCAACCTATGCTGCCAGAGCCAACCTGAGATTCTGATGAGCGGGACCAGCGGCCGGGCGGGTCAGCCCAGTTCGTATGGCAGCGGATTGCCCCGGAGAACGCGGTCTCGCCATAGTCGAGCGTCTTCAGGTCCGCGCTGCGCAGGCTGTCGCCATGGCAGGCCACTCCGGCTGGCCCCCTGCGCGAAGGTGAATCGGTCGCCCCGGGCAAGGTGGCAGGCCGGCGGCGCGGCCGAGACGCTAACGGCGCGCGTAATCGCCCCGCCCGCGTTGAGTGTGCGCTCAGGGCTTCGCGTGTGCGGCCTGGGCGGTATTTTGGCGAATTTCCCGCCCTGAGCGCACACTCGAGCAGCGCAAAGTCACACGGGAGCGTCGGCACCGAACATGAGGTCTCATTCAGTGCGCGCTCGGCTGCTGGGCCGGCTGGGCACGGCGCTGGCGGGACTGTCTGCTGCTGCTGTCGTCGGCGCAACTCCGTTGCACGCCAACATAATCGGGTGCTCGCCTGATGATCCGTCCCAGCCGCATGCGGAACTGTTCGCCACCACCAACACCGCGCTCATCAGTAACACTGACGATCCCCGATTGCGAGATCGGCTGGAGCTGTTTGAGTTACAGGTTGACGCAATGGTTCTGGCCAATGCCGCGGTGCCGACGGGATCGACGTTGGTCGACGGCGTTTCCTGGTCGGCCGCGCAGCGTCAGATGACATACGAGCGTTCGCGCGATTTCCATCTGTCCTGCGCGGACGACTTCGAGCTACACCGCATCGCCGATCAAGTCCGCCAGCAGTTTCACCAGGGGTCGGTGCTGACGTTCCGGTACTTGCCGCACGATGCGCCCGAGGTAGACGCCGTGACCGTCGAAATGCCTGGCGTCGACATGTCGCGGTTGTACGCCGCGCTGGCGGGCGATGAGGAGGCGCGAGACCGTTTGGTCGGCGGGTCGGTGACCGAAGATCGCACGCTGATCCTGGTAGCCGACGTCACCGACCTCGAACTCGCCCGTCGAGTCGCCGTCGAGGCCGGCGGCCGGGCGCAGGCCGCAACTGTGCAGTACGGGCGGCGCGAATTCGTCGAATAGGGCCGCGTGGTGTCTCACACCACACCGCACCGGCGGTGCACCTGCGCAGAAGAAATGGCAGAATGTCTGGGTCAGACGAACCCGGGGACCCTTGGGGCCACGAGGATCGACCCGACCACTACCAGGGACAATGATGTCTGAGCAGAACGTTTACGGTGCGAACTCGTCCGGGCACGGCAAGCCGCTCACAAAGATTCGCACACACCACCTGCAGAAAATGAAGGCCGAAGGCCACAAGTGGGCCATGCTCACGGCCTACGACTACTCCACCGCGCGCATCTTCGACGAGGCCGGCATCCCGGTGCTCCTGGTCGGTGACTCGGCGGCCAACGTCGTCTATGGGTACGACACCACGGTGCCCGTCTCGGTCGACGAACTCATTCCGTTGGTCCGCGGGGTGGCGCGGGGCGCCCAGCACGCCATGGTCGTCGCCGACCTGCCGTTCGGCAGCTACGAGGCCGGACCGGCCGCCGCGCTGGCCGTCGCCACCCGGTTCATGAAGGAGGCCGGCGCGCACGCGGTCAAGCTCGAGGGCGGTGAGCGGGTGGCCGAGCAGATCGCCTGCCTGACCGCGGCGGGCATCCCGGTGATGGCGCACATCGGCTTCACCCCACAAAGCGTGAACACGCTCGGCGGCTTCCGGGTGCAGGGCCGGGGCGACGGCGCGGAGCAGACGGTCCACGACGCGATCGCCGTCGCCGAAGCCGGAGCGTTTTCGGTCGTCATGGAGATGGTGCCGGCGGAACTGGCCACCCAGATCACCGGCAAGCTGACCATCCCGACCGTCGGGATCGGGGCCGGTCCAAACTGCGACGCCCAAGTCTTGGTCTGGCAGGACATGGCCGGCCTAAGTGGCGGCAAACCACCCCGCTTCGTCAAGCGGTTCGCCGACATCGGGGGCGAACTGCGCCGGGCCGCAATGCAATACGCGGAAGAGGTGGCGGGCGGGGTTTTCCCCGCCGACGAGCACTGCTTCTGACGAGGCCCAAGACCCAGCAACGACAAAATCGCCCTCCACCCTGTCACGTCAGATTTTACTCAAACCCGTTGAGTGACACGGTGGTACGAGTACGATCGCTCCCGTGATGGCCGCGTGAACCGCCGGACGGTCTTGAAGTCGCCGCTGCTGTTGGCAACAGGCGCCGCGCTGGCCCGAGCACCCCGCGCCGCCGCACAACCTCCCCTCGACCCGCCGGACTCGGGCCGGTGGTCACCCGACCGCGCCGACCGCTGGTACCGAGCGCAGGGCTGGCTCGTCGGCGCTAACTACGTCACCTCGAACGCCATCAACCAGCTGGAGATGTTCCAGCCCGACACCTTCAACCCCCTGCGCATCTATGTCGAGTTGGGCTGGGCCCGGTCCGCCGGATTCAACACGGTGCGGGTGTTCCTGCACGATCAGCTCTGGACCCAGGACGAGCGCGGATTCCAAGCCCGTCTCGCCCAGTTCGTCGGCATCGCGGACGAGCACAACATCAAACCGCTCTTCGTCCTGTTCGACTCCTGCTGGGACCCGTTCCCGAAAGCGGGCCCGCAGCGCGCCCCGACGCCCGGAGTCCATAACTCGGGCTGGGTGCAAAGTCCGGGCGCCGAACGGCTCGACGACCGTGGCTACCTCACTACCCTGCGCGCCTATGTGACGGGGGTGCTGACCCAATTCCGCAACGACGACCGGGTTTTGGGTTGGGACCTGTGGAACGAGCCCGACAATCCCTCACGCCACTATGCGTCCGTGGAGAGGCCGGACAAGGAGCAACTGGTCGCGGACTTGCTTCCGCAGGTTTTCGCGTGGGCACGTGCGGTTGATCCCGTTCAACCACTGACGAGTGCCGTGTGGCAGGGCGAATGGCCGGACGCCGGAAGCAGCAGCGCCATCAGCCGCATTCAGCTCGACAACTCCGACGTGCTCACATTCCACTCCTACGGCGAGCCGGCAGACTTCGAGTACCACATCGACGAGCTCGCGTCACAGGACCGACCTATCCTCTGCACCGAGTACCTGGCCCGGCCCTTGGGCAGCACCGTCGCGGGCATCCTGCCAATTGCCAAGCGCCACAAGGTTGGTGCACTCAATTGGGGACTCGTCGCGGGGAAGACTCAGACCTATTTCCCCTGGGACTCGTGGGATCACCCGTACCCATCGATTCCGGACGTGTGGTTCCACGACCTGCTGCAACCCAACGGGCGCCCGTTTCAGGACAGCGAAATCCAGACGATCCGTCAGCTGACCGGCGGGGCGATGCATCTCAACACGTAGGCTGGAGACACACCGTGGCTGCTTAAGCACGGTAACGCGATATGGCACCCTATGGGTTGCCCATCCCGACCTTGATACCGCGGGGACCCGCCCGCACCGGAGCCGAAATGCCTGTAAAAGCGCCGAAGACCTCCCGCCATCTGGAGGTGGAGCGCAAGTTCGACGTCGTGGAGTCCACGGTGTCACCGTCGTTCGAAGGCATTGCCGCGGTCGCCCAGGTCGACAAGTCGCCGATCGAATCGCTGGACGCGACCTACTTCGACACGCCGACCCAGGACCTGGCGCGCAACAACGTCACCCTCCGGCGTCGCACCGGAGGTGGCGACGCGGGGTGGCATTTGAAGTTGCCGGCCGGCCCCGAGGCCCGCACCGAGGTGCGCGCACCGCTGGACGCGTCGGACCAGGACACCGTGCCAAGCGAATTGCGGGATGTCGTGCTGGCGATCGTCCGCGAACGTCCACTCGAACCGGTCGCGCGGATCAGCACCGAGCGCGAAACCCAGGTGCTCTACGGCGCAGACGGCGCGGCCCTGGCGGAGTTCAGCAACGACCACGTCACCGCGTGGGCGGCCGCGGCCCCCGAAGGCTCCGACACACGCCCCGCCCAGCAAGAGTGGCGTGAGTGGGAACTCGAGCTCACTGAAGCGGATGAAACCAACGGGGCCCCTAACACCGAGCTGCTGACCCGGCTGAGCAACCGCCTGCTCGACGCGGGTGCCACACCCGCCGGTCACGCCTCCAAGCTGGCCCGCGTGCTCGGCACGACCGCGCGGCCCGAGAGGTCGGAGCCGCCCACCGACCCCGTACACAGGGCGGTTGCAGAGCAGGTCACCGAGCTGCTGGCGTGGGACCGCGCCGTGCGGGCGGACGCCGACGATGCGGTGCACCAGATGCGGGTGACCATCCGCAAGATCCGCAGCCTCCTGGCCGACTCCGAGGATTCGTTTGAATCGTCCGACAACGCGTGGATCCTCGACGAGCTCCGGGAGCTAGCCACTGTGCTGGGCACGGCCCGTGACGCCGAGGTGCTCGCGCAGCGTTACCAGCAGGCGCTGGACAAGCTGCCGCCGGAGCTGGTGCGCGGTCGCATCCGGGGACGCCTCGTCGAGGGCGCCCGACGCCGATACCACACCGGGCTGCGGCGGTCTCTGATCGCGATGCGGTCGCAGCGATACTTCCATTTGCTCGACGCCCTCGAGGCGTGGGTGGCAGAAATTCCCGACACCGCTTCGGGTGAGGAACACGCGCCGGTGACCATCGATGGCGCCTACCGGAAGGTCCGCAGAGCGGCAAAGGCCGCAGCCCGGGTGGAACCGGGGGCCGAGCACGAACGCGACCTGGCGCTGCACCGAATTCGCAAGCGCGCCAAGCGACTTCGCTACACCGCGGCCGCCACCGGCGCGACGCACGTGTCCGAGCAGGCGAAGGTCATCCAGACGCTGCTCGGCGATCACCAGGACAGCGTCGTCAGCCGCGAACACCTCGGCCACCAGGCCGAAGCCGCGCACACCGCCGGCGAGGACACCTTCACCTACGGGCTGCTTTACCAGCAGGAGGCCGACTTGGCCGAGCGGTGCCGTCAGCAGCTCGGCGACGCGCTGCGCAAACTCGCTAAGGCGGTGCGCTAAGCGCGCAGGCTGAGGGCGGGCGAGTTGGCCTGTAAGCCGGATTCTGTTATCAGGGTGTTTGTACCGTTTTCCTGTGTTGGGGGCGTTGCAACGGTGCAGGTCAGAGTGTTGGTTGTGTTGGCTAATGAAAGCGGTTGTCAGCTCTACTGCGGACGGTCTGCGGTCGATTGCCCGTACCGGCAGCCAGCACACGGAGGTCAGATTCACCAGGGCGAGCGCCAGGGTGTCCCGCACCCTGCGGTTAGCGCGGGGCGTCAGCACACAGCACTTCCAAGTCGGGGTCGGGCTGTGGGTCATCTCCGCCTCGGCAGCTTGAGATCACATCTCGGGCGACTCTGCGGAGGCGACTTCGTCGATGGTCCACTCGGGTGGACCCACCAAGGCGCCCGCAGCTATGAGGTCGAGCAGCTTTGCCACCTCGGGCTGGGCTTCCTGACAGTCCATCGCCGCTCGATCGTCGTAGACCTCGGTGGCGATCAACGAGTCGGGGTCTGTGATGTCGCGGCCAATGTCGAAGTCGATGACGCCCGACATTGCTCTACTCGGGGCGACGATGGCCGTCATCGCCTCCAACACCTCCTCGGTCTTGTCGGGCAGGCATCGCGCTTTGAATCGGACGACGAGCATGACGCTCCTCGGTGTATGCGTTTGGGAAGCCTGACGCTCCTCCGACGGACGCTACAGCGACTGCTCGAACCACGCTCGTCGCCTCGGCGGTGAACTCGGCCAGATCGTCTGCGCTCACGTCGGCGCACTTCAGGTTTTGATAGCAACCAGCACGCGCCTAATCAGCATTAGGGCGTGATAGCCGATCATCGTGGCGATGACCAACGCCACTGCAGGGTCTAGCCAATACCAGCCGTGGGTGGCCAAAATGACTGCCCCAGTGAGGGCGACACCGCAGGCTCCTGGTCCTCACTCGCGCGTCAGCAGCAGCACCGACTTGATCGGAAGCAGCCTGAACTGCGCTCGGCGTGGACCCATCACCGCCGGCATCGCGTC
>Ga0318515_10000335_pt1 | contig 13197 bp, 33 predicted proteins | sample GRESIP176b2f19_FD_202499 | JGI IMG/M metagenome (GOLD analysis project Ga0318515, IMG submission 202499) | Tropical soil microbial communities from Luquillo Experimental Forest, Puerto Rico - GRE.SIPMG.176b2f19 | ecosystem: Environmental > Terrestrial > Soil > Tropical forest > Bulk soil...
GCGCCCCGGCGCCGGTCCGGGATGAGCCGGTAAGCGGTGATGGCGGCCAGCGGCAGCGCGTAGTCGAAGACCCGGGCGGCGGCCCTCATGGCGCTGCCCAGCGCGTTGCCTGCCGGCGTGGATGGCTTGCTCATGCTCGTTCTCCTGTCTGGATCGTGCTGGCTGGCCAGCGGCTACGCGGCGTCCCGCTGGCCCACCATCACGGCCACCATCGCGCCGCCGGGCCAGCCGTATCCGTAGACGGTCTCCCCGGTCTCTTCCAGGGTGTGGCGGCGGCCCCCGGTCATCGCCATCACGCCGGCCACCGTGTCGTGGCCGCTGGTGAACGGGTGTAGGTCGATGCACAGGTGGTCATCGAACCCGAGCGGGTTGATGATCACGGCGTGCGGGCCGTGCCGTACCACGATGAACGGGGACGTCTCGCGCCCGCCGATCCGGGCCGCGTCCACCTCGATCACGGGGTGGGTGCCGTCTGGGTTGTAGCGTTCCATGAACTCGTCGTAGGTCCTGGCCGTCATCAGGTTTCTCCTGTCTCCTGTGCAGATTGTCCGGCTGTCGGACGGTTTGTCACGTCTTGGTGCAGTGGTAGTAGGAGGTGCCGTCTTTCAGGCCCGTCCCGTCCCCGGCGGTTGCCGTCTGCCGGGTGCAGGCGGGCAGCCGGGATGGCCCGGTGTCCTCGATCTGGCGGGTGGAGGCGTTCCACACCGCCGTGCCGGACTCGGCGAACACGTCGCCCTCCCAGTAGGTCAGCTTGACCCCGCCGGACGGGGTGACGCACAGCACGTAGGTGCCGGAGCTGGACGCCGGCGCGTAGGTGCCGTTCGGGTCCATCTGGCTGACCGCGATGTTGCCGTTGCCGTTGCCCTGCATCTGCAGCGGGTTGGACAGGCTGGCCGTGTTCGGGATCGGCTCGCCCTGGGACGGGCAGACCTTGATCGGGCCGGCCCCGGTGCCCGGTCCCTGGCCGGGCGGGAAGAAGAACGTGGTGGTCGGCGTGCCGAGGGCCTGGATGGCCTCGATCTGGATCAGCTCCTGCCGCATCGCCGAGGAGGGGAAGATGGGCAGCGGCTGGTTCTGCTCCAGCAGGTTGACGCCCGCGTTCTGCTGGGCGTGCTCGGCCTGGTTCCCGCCCCCGCTGGTGCACCCGGCGAGGACCAGGGTCAGGGCCAGGATGATGGCGGCGCCGGCGGTGACGGCCAGGCGCCTGCCGGGCCAGGGGATGCGGATGGTTCGCGTGGTCATGGTCACTGCCCTCCGGGGGGTATCGGATCAGCCAGCGGCGGGGTCGCCACCGGGGCGCCGGCCAGGCAGTTCCCGCCGACGATGGCCTGCATCTGGGCCGCGCCGGGCGCGCCTGACTGCGGCATGAAGTTCGCGGACTCGGCGCACAGCGAGGTGATCTCGTTCAGCTCGCTGGCGCGCAGGTTCACCTGTTCCGGCGAGCCGGCCGGCACCGCCCGGCGCTGGGCCTGCAGGCCGCCCGGCCCGGTGATGCTGGCGACGTGCTGCTCCATCTGCGCGATGAGCGCGGCCTGGTAGCTCATGCTCGTGACCGTGTTGCCGTAGTTCCGCGCGATGGCGTGCCGCTGGAACCAGCCGCCGATGAAGTAGCCGGGCAGCAGCACCGCCGCGGTGACCACCACGACGGCCGCGAACAGCGCGAGCGCGACGGCCGGCGTCCACCGCCCGGTCTCGCGCATCGCCCGTCCCGGCGTGAAGTCGGGGTCGTTCATGGTCTGCCTCCTGTCTGTGAACCGGTTTCCTGCACGGCGGACAGCTCGCTGCCGCCCCGGTACCGCCCGATCACCCTGTCCCGGCAGGCCGGGCGGTGGCCTGCTGCCGGCCGCGTGACCAGCAGCCGCTGCGCCGGGCCGGCGACCGACAGCCAGGCGGCCCGCCTGATCGCGCCGTCCATTCCCTCCGGGCCCAGGCCCAGCCGCCAGTATTCCGGGGCCGTCTCGCCCGGTTCCACACGGTAGTACGCGTCCGGGTCCGCTGGCGCCGGCGCGCCCCGGGACGCCTCCAGCGACTGGTGCGAGGCCGCGCCCGGCCGGGCGATCTGGCGGGCGCTCACCGCGGGTTCTCCTGCTCATCGGTATGGAAGCCGTCCGGCCGGCCGTCCCAGGTGCAGGGGCTGGCCCCGCACGCCGGGCAGAAGGCCCGCCAATATGCCTCCTCCGCGTAGTCGCGCTCATCGTTGCTGTTCACCGCAGCGCCCTCTCGTCGTGCTCCTCCAGGACCTGCAGTCCCTTGGGTGTCAGCTGGTACCCCACTCTGTCGTTGGTCTTCCTCCGCCTGACCAGGCCCTTCCGCTGGGCACTGTGCGCCGTCCGGTGCAGGCCGCTGGCGTGCTTGCCCTCCCCGAACACTTCCGGGTGCTCGCGGATGAGCAGGCCGGGCCGCCAGATCTGCCGCGGGTTGACCGCCAGGGCGGCGAGCAGGGTCAGCTCGTTCCGCGTCGGCGGCCGGGCGTTGGTCACCAGCTCTCCGGGGATGTCGGCCGGCTCGCTGCCGCGCCGCTGCCGGGCGGTGACCCGGTACGAATCCCCCCCGGGTCCGGGATTGCCGGGCTGGCCCAGCGCGGCGGCCAGCTCCGCGCTCTGCGCGCGGGCCAGCTCCTGGTCGTGCGCGGTGCTCATGTGACCGCCTCCTGTTCCTGATTGTCATCCAGCGTGAACACCAGGTGCGGGTCCAGGTCGCGGGCGGACTCCGCGAGCAGGTCCGCCCACTCGTCCGGGCCGGAGCGGCGCGAGTAGAACACGACGTCGTCCTCGCTCCGCTCGTCACCGGAGCTGAGCGAGAACATGCCGTCGCCCAGGCGGTACATGTCGTGGTTGAGGACCCCGGTCATCCGCCAGTAGTGGCTGAGGCCGTCCCGGTAGACCGGGTACTCGCCGGGGTCCACGATCACCGTGGCCGGGCTGAACCGGTCCGGTGCCTGCGGGTCCAGCTGGTAGATGCGGGTCCGGGTGATCCGGACGGTGCCGATCTGCTCTCTCATGTGCTCTCCTCCGTCCTCTCGTTGCGGCGCAGCACGCCGGCGATCTCGGCCAGCATCGCCCGGGCCAGCGCCAGGTCCCGGGGCAGGCCCGGGGCGGTGACCGACGCGATGTGCTCCAGCGCCTGCCCGTCGTCCAGGCGGTCTTCCGGCAGCGGCTCGCCGCGCATCCCGGCGTCGTAGTCCCGGCCCGCGCGGTCCAGCACGGATCGCTGGCGGGTGCTCAGCACGCCGTCCCCGTCCAGGCCATCCGTGCCCGTGCCGTAATGGCTGGCGATCTCGCCGGCCGTGACGATCAGCGTGCGCAGGTCTGTGGCAGACCAGCCCTCGAATGCGGCTGTGCCTGCTGCCGGGCTGACCAGTACGCCCCACTCGGTGATGTCCAGCCCGGCCGGGTAGTTGTCCGGGTAGTCCAGGACGAACTCGACGGCCTCGCGGATCTCCCGGGTGCCGTCCGGCGCCGTCACGGTGACGGTGAACGTCTCCTGCATGTCAGTCTCCTGTTCCTGTTCGTGCCAGTGGTTTCAGGTCTTCCGGGCCGCCCGCGAAGGCGCCGCTGGCCAGCACCGCGATGGCCGCCGCGTCGCAGGTCCGCACGGTGACCCCGTGCCGGGTAAATGCCGCGGCCAGGATGCCGTCCGCTATCCGGCCGGCCAGCTCGCCGGCGTCAGGTGACGCGCACATAGCGGTCAGCAGTCCCACCCGGTGGACCAGCCGCTGATCTCGGTCTCGTCGGCGTCCAGGGCCGCCGCGATCTCGCCGGGCGGCACGGTGACGAGGTACGCGCTCATCGTGTGGCCGTCCTCGTCCACGCTGATGGCGTAGTGGTCCCCGTTGAGCAGGATGATCACCTCGCTCGTCGTCTCGCAGCGGAATACCGTGCCGGCTACAGCCGTGAGGATGTGACCGGCGGTCTCTTCCTGGGTCTTGGTCATGGTATGGATCTCGTTCATCGTCATGTCTCCTGTTCTCTCTTGTCTTCCCGGACGGCCCGCCGGTAACAGGCCGCCAGGGCGATCGTGGCGCCGATCGCGCCGGTCCCCGTTGCGGCGCAGAGGATCACCAGCAGCTGGTGGATCATGCGCCCGGGTCGCGCTCCCCCCGTATCGCGCCGGGCGGGCTGATCTCGTAGTCCGCGTCGTCCGGCCCGGCAGGCTCCGCGCCCTCCCGGTCGTACAGGATGGCCCAGGCGTCCGGGCTGTCCTCGCCCGGGTCGTCCCCCAGCCCGGCCGGCCGGCCCAGTGACCTGCGGCGCATCTGCGTCAGCGTCCGGTAGACGGACCCGGCCAGCCACTCGGCCGTGCCGTAGTCGCTGCCGGTCACGTCTTCGATGGCCTGGGCCAGCCGGGTGATGCCGGAGTGCTCGATCGCGTTCCCGTTCCGGTCCAGCCCGTCTTCCGGGGTGCTGGGCAGCGGTACTTGCTCATCGTCTGACTGGTCGGACGATCGGGGTCCGTGCGTCAGCTCGATCAGCCCGGGCTCGTCAGCCTTCCGGCTGGCGATGATCTCCTCGCGCAGCTCGCGCACCGCCGCCGTCAGCCCGGCCATGGCGGCAACTGCCTGGGCGCCCAGTTCCGCGAGCCGGGTGTCCGGTGTGCTCATGAGTTCCCCTCCTCATCTGACTTGCCCCCCTGATGCGGATGTCCCGCGTAGGCCAGCAGCCTTTCCAGGTGGGCGGCCAGGTCGGACCCGGCCTCGTGCCCAGCGTCGGCGCTCCACCCGTCCGAGACGGCGGCCCAGGTGTCCAGCGCCTCGTGCATGGCCGCGTAGTCGGGCCGGGCCTGGGCGGGTGGCGTCTTCCGTCGCAGGATGGCGTTGACCTGGCCGGCGTTCTCCCGGAGCTGCGCGACGATGGCCTCATCGACCAGGTCGTCCATGGAGCCGTGGCTGTTGTCGATCCCGGCCTCCAGCTCGCCGGCCTCGGCGCGCCACGTCGCGGTCAGCGTGGTCAGCTCGTCGTAGGTGTCCATCAGCTGTTCTCCTGTCTCTCGTTCTCAGGCCGCATCCCGCCGTGCGGCGGGGACCGGGTAGCTGTTCCCGGCCAGCAGCAGGTGCCGGTCGCCGTCGATGGCCAGCAGCCGTTTCCGCGTGCCGGGCGCGGTGGTGACCTGGACCCGGGACACCGAGGTGCCCAGGCCGTTGTCCGCCACGACCCGGGCCAGCCATTCCCGTCCGGCCGGGCTGGCGGCCGGGGGTTCCGGGCCGGGGAAGGTCACCCGGTCCGGCTTGACCAGCGCGATGCACTGCCCGCGCAGCTCGATGCTGATCACCTGCCCGCCGCCGGGGGTCTTCTGGCCGGTCCGGCGGATGATCACCGCCGGGCTGATGCGCCTGCTGGTCTCCACGTCCAGCCACCCGGCCAGGCTGGCGTAGTCCAGGGCCGGGCAGCCGGCCGGGATCATGAGATCTCCCAGTAGCCGGCCGTGTTGCCGTTGGCGTCACGGATGTAGCCCGAGGTGAACCCGTCGCGCAGCCGGGCCGCCTCGTGTTCCAGCATCCCGGCCAGGTCCTCGCCGTCCTGCACGGCGGCGAAGCCCATCTCGATGGTCAGGGTGAGTTTCACGATTCCCCCCTGGGCTGGGTGCAGTGCCTCGATTCGGGCATGTCAGTCCTCCTGATCGTTCTCGTCCGGTGCTGGCGTGCTGCTTACCACGTCCGGGTAGCCGATGTCCCAGTTCCAGGCGTCCGGGCCGATCGCGTCTCCGATTTGCTGGGCCACCTCGTTGTCATCCACTGACTCGTCTACGCGGACGGTCAGCCGAAGGGTCACGTCTTTCATCAGTCCTCCTGATCGTGTTCTGGCCGGTGCGCGATGGCCCAGCCCTCGTCCCCGGTGTCCTCGCCGTCGTCGCACGTGATGTCGATCACGACCCACAGGCCGGGGGTCTCCGTGATGTGCCGGGCCAGGGCGCCGCCGACGAACTCGGACGGGTGCATGCACAGCCCCCGGTACCGGTCCTGGGCGCTCCACCCGGTCAGGATCTCCCAGCCCTGGGCGCGGGCGTCCGCTGCGTACGCCTCCTCGTGCTCCGCCAGGACCGACCGGGCCTTGTCGCCGGCGGTGCCCATCACCAGCTCCGGCGCGGCCACGCCGGCCACGTCCTGCCCGATCGTGCCGTCGCCGCGGACCCGGATGACGTGCCCCGGTTCCATGATCTTGTTCAGCCAGTACGGGTCGTCGTGCATGTCATGCCTCCTGTTCAGGGTTGCCGGGGTCACAGCGGTGCCGCCCCGGTCACGCCGGCCCGGGCCAGCTTGCGGGCGAGTCCCAGGATGGTGCTGCGCCGCCCGGCGCCGTACTCGCCCTCGTCCGCGATGTCCGCGCGGATGCCGACCGCGGTGCCGAGCGCGCCGAACGCGGCCGGCGGCACGACCAGCACCTCGCCGTCACCCCGGGGTTCCAGGCGGGTGCCGGCTTCCACGGCCTCGGCGTACGTCTCGCTGCCGCTGACGAGCAGGTCGTCCAGGAAAGCCGCCTGGGCCCGGGTGACCGGGACGCGGATCGCGTCGCCGTGCTGGTCACGAGGGGTCACGGCCATGTGATGCCTCCCATTCCGGGGGAGTGCCGTAGCAGCACGTCTCCCCTGTATCAGTATACACTGAGTATACAAGACAGGCAAATCGTCTGACCAGTCGGGCGGTTCAGCCGGCGTCGCTGCCCAGCCGGACCAGGTCCAGCTCCAGCTCCCGCTCGGCGGCCTGCGCCCGCGTGACCCACGCTGCGACGGCGGCCATGGCCAGCTCCTGGCTCCCGGCCGCCTCATCGGCCAGCGTGTGCCGGTCCGGGTCGGCGTCGATGTCCGCCCACAGCCAGCGGTCGTAGATGCTCCAGCTCCAGGTCCCGCCGCCCTCGTCCGCGACCCACGCCCAGACCGCCCCGCCCGGGCAGCCGAGCGGGCACAGGTCCGCTTCCAGGTCGTCGTGGGTGGCGTCCGCGCTGTTCGCCGGGTACCAGTCCGGTGCGGCGGTCATGAGTCCTCCTCGCCCGGGTCCTCCTCGCACTCCCAGGCGTACAGCCGCGAGTTGCGGCTGATGCCGTACGGGAACTGCTCGCTGGCCTGCCGGGCGGCCCTGAGCGCGAGCAGGCCCAGGTACATCTGGCGCCATTCGGCCGCCTCCCCTGACCAGGTGGCGCGGCTCAGGGCCCCCATCCACGCGTCCCACGCGTACTGGATCTCGGCGTCACCCGGATCGGCGACGTTCAGCTGCCTGGCGGTTGTCATGAGCCCTCCTCGCCCGGGTCCTCCTCGCACTCCCAGACGTACAGCCGCGAGTTGCGGCTGATGCCGTACGGGAATTGCTGGAGCAGGTCCCAGATCCGTGCGTGCCGCAGCTCCGGCCGGCCCTGGTACAGCGGTGCCGGGTTCTCCGTCTCGGCCAGGACCTCGAAGGTGGCGGCCAGGTCGTCCAGCTCCCAGCCCAGCCGCAGGTCCGCCCACGCCTCGTGGTACCCGTCGGCTACCGCCTGCCAGTTGCCGGCCTGTATGCGGACGTAGTAGTCCGACCGTGCCCGGTCGTACGCCTCGCGCGCCTGGTCCGCCCGGATGAGGGCGCCCTCGTGGCTGAACTCGGCCGCGCTGCGCAGCTCCCAGGCCACCTGGCCCGCGACGTCCTCCCAGCTGGCCGCCGGCATGTCATCGGGCTCCAGGTCCGGCCCGTACCCGGCCAGCCCGGTCTTGACGTAGAAACCCCACCGCGGGAACACCGGCAGTGCCGCGATCATCCGCTCCTGTGCCTCGCGCGCCTTCTCGATCCGCGCCTGGTCTTCCGGGTTGCTGTCGTGCATGTCAGTCTTCCTGTCCTGTGGTGACGTAGTAGCCGTAGTCGATGCCGTCCAGCAGCAGGTTCATCGCCGCTCCGAGGGTTGGCTGGGTCCTGCCCTCCGGTATCTGGGCCGCCCCGGGGATCTTGCGGAACACCTGCCAGTGCTCCGACGTCTTGTCCGACCGGATGAACCAGGTGTCATCGGCCTTGAGCACGTAGGCCCTGTTGGCCAGTTCCGGGTCGTACGGCCGGTTCTCCAGCCGGAAGTTCTTCCCGTACGGGGGGATTCGTCCGCTCATCTCTGTCTCCTGTTCTGTGATCCGGGGTTTCAGTGCGTGATTGCCGTGATGAAATGCCGGCTGTTCTCCAGCTCGGTGACGTAGCCGTTCAGGCTCTCGCCGTGGTACGGCCGGGGCATGTCAGCCGTCTTCGGTTCGCGCAGCGGGTACTCAGCCGCCAGCGCCCGGCGTACAGAGCGCCGTGCGGCGGTCAGCCCCCGGCGCAGCCCGGCCAGCTGTTCCTCGGCCTTGCGGACCCCCTTTTCCTGCTCCGTCATCTTCCGGGTTGCGTCGCGCAGCCCGGCGTGCGCCGGGATCAGCGGGTGCTCGGTGACGTAGCGCACGATCACGGCCTGCCAGTACGCGGCGATAGCCTGCGCCATCAGCGGCGTGATGTTCCGTCCCTTGCCGGTGAAGTGGGTGCCGCGGGCCAGCAGGTCGTCCGGGTTCTCCGTGCTCCACCCGGTGGCGCGGTAGAAGTGCGCCGACCCGACCACATCCGCGCCCTTCCAGGTGAACGCCTCGTCGTCGGTGTTGAGGTACGCCTGGCCGCGCCCGTACTCGGCGGCCTGGTAGCCGGAGGACGCGTACACGTGGTCCGCGTCGGTGAAGTGCAGCGTGACCGGGCCGTGCGGCGTGCGCAGCGGGACCAGCGTGGCCCCGTACGTGTCAAACGGCGCGTCATGGATCGCGTAACTGCCCGGGTCGGGCTTACCTGTGCTCATTCCTGTCTCCTGTTCCTGTGTTATGGGTTGCTTGTCTTCGTGCTGGTCGCGGTGGTGTTCGTGACCGCGCCCGTCTTGCTGACCGCGTGCCTGCGCGTGGTGCTCGTGGTCGTGGTCCCGCACTTGGTGCTGGTCTTCGCCGATTGCGAGTGCGCGCCGCTGTCCGAGCTGCTGGCCGTGCTGGTGGTCGTGGTCGTGCATGCGCCTGCGGCGGGGACGGTGACGGGCACCGGTACGCCCGCGCGGCCGGGGGCCGCCGAGATCACGCCGGCCGGCGCCGGCACCGGGTCCATCCCCGTATCCGCCGCCAGGACGTTCAGCTCGGCCCGGAGCTGCGCGTACCGCCCCCGCCAGCCGGGTCTCAGCCCGCCCTCCTCGTAGTCGGACAGGTACGCGTAGCCGTCCGTGCTGAACACCCGGGCGTGCGCGTTGAGCCCCGGGCTGCCGTCCGCGTGATCGGCGGCCTCGGTCAGTGCCGCGAAATCGCTGCTGTAGCCGTCCGCGACCCAGGCTTCCCGGCGGTCCGCGTCGGCCTGCCGCAGGTCGCCCAGCACGGCGGCCAGGTCGTCACCGATGCCGTCCGCAGTCACCACCGCCCAGGCCGGCGGATCCGGCTGCTGCGCGGCGGGGGGCGGGTGGTGCTTGCCCCCGGTCACGCCCGCGATCACGCAGACGGCCACGATCGCCGCCAGCAGCAGCCAGCCCGCCGCGGCCCTGGCGTTCTCGCTCACCGGAAGGGCTCGCCGTCCCAGCTGAACCGGTGCGGGGTGTCCGCGTAGACCCGGGCCAGCTTCAGGGCCGCGTCGTCGGCCTCGGCCGCGCTGCCGTAGGCCAGCGGGTCGGCGTTGTTGTCGTACCGGTAATCCGACCAGGTTTCGGTGCCGCCCGGGTCGCCGGTGTCCGTGCAGGTGAGATATTCGGTCATCACCGTGACGCGGTACACGCCCGAGCGCTCATCGCCGTGCCCGTGGTTGACGGTCAGCGCCTCGGCGAACACGTACACCGTGATCAGCGCGCCGTACACCTCCGGGCTGGCCAGCCGGACCGACCAGGCCTCGCCCGCCTGGTAGTCGCCGCCCACGTCGCCGCCCGCGGTCACGGCGGGCTGCTGCACTTCCCAGGTGGTCATCGCCGGGCCGCCTGCCAGCGCACGTCCGCCGCGTCCTTTGGAGTCCGCCGCACTACGCGCAGCACGTACGGCTCCGGCAGCGTCTCCAGCTCGCGCTTGAGCGCCGCGTACTCCTCCGGCGCGGCCGGCAGGGTCCAGTCGATGACGTTCGGGCTCGCCTGGCCGTGCTGCCCGATGTGCATGTATGAGCCGAGCATCAGCCCGGTAGTGTCGCCCGGCTCGTACGGGAACAGCGCGATGATGCCGTCCCCGAGATACCCCTTGTTGTTCCGCCACTTGCGGAAGATCACCGTGGTCGTCTCGGTCATGACTATCCCTCCTTTTCTCGTAGCTCGGCGGCCTCGGCGCGTTCGGCCGCGCGGCGGCGTGCACTGGCGGCCGGGACCTCGCTGGCCACGGCCACCCACGCCACCCGGTCATCCTCGTACGGCCGGCCGCCCTCGCCGAGGCGCCCCAGCGCGGTCGCCGCCGCGAGCGCGAGCGTGGCGTGCACCTGCGCGACGGCCGCAACGGCGGCAGCGGCGCTGGCCGGGATTTCCTGGCCCGTGATCGTGCCGGCAATCCGTTCGGCCTCGGCGTAATGCCACGGTCCCGTGCTCACGACGATGCCTCCTGCCGGTCGATCTCGTCCGGGTCGTAGCCGCGCATGCCCGGCTCGGGGTCGCGGATGACCCGGGCGCCGTCTGCTGACTTGCGCCAGTAGTGGCCGTCCGGCTCCGGTGACCGTGACTCGTCCATCGGCGAGACATGCACAGCCGTCACTGCCCGGCCGTGCCGGTCATGCAGGTTCACGTAGATGTTGACGATCGCGCCGGGTACCTCGATGTGCAGCACGTCGCCGCTCCGGTTGCGCTCGCTGAACGTGATCGATTTCATGGCTGTCTCCTGTTCGTGTTTTCAGTTGGGGTTGGACGGGTTGTAGGCGGGGCAGGAAGTTTCCTCGTGGCGTAGCGCGGCGGCGATCAGCACGGTCAGCGTGTCGCCCTCCTCGATGTCGCAAATTTTCTCCTCGCATGGGTCATGGACCAGCTGAAAGGTCCCAGCGTCGGGTCCGTGTACCGTGAACTGATCCAGTACCGCTTCTGTGTACTCGTCCCTATCTGTCTCCTGTTCTCGTGATGGGTTAGGGCACCTGGTGCCAGCCGATGGATCCGTCATCCCACAGGGTCACCTCGGCGGTCACCGTCTCGCCGTGGGACAGCGTGACGGTGCAGCGGAACTGCCGACCGCCGCCCGGCGCGGGGTTGAACGGCCCGTCCGGGGTCGCCGCCTTGACGGTCTCGTGCCGGTCCTGGCCCGTGATGCTGTTCTGTACCCCGGTGCCGACCAGGGCCTGTGCCACCTGCTGCGGTGTGCTGGCCGGCGGGCCGGCGGCGCGGTTGCTGCTGACGTGGCTGAGCGTGAAGCTGACGGCCAGTAGCGCGATTGCCGCCGCGACGGTCAGCGCCACGTTTTTCATGATCTTGTTCCTGCGCATGTTCCTGTCTCCTGGTCTGGTGTGCTGGCGGGGGTTACTTGCCGATCGAACGGGCGGCGGCGAGCAGTTCCGCGTGCCGTTTGGCCGCGACGTCGCGCTTGCGCTGGCCGCGCCGCAGCAGCCGGTACGGGACGAGCAGCAGGCCGAAGATGGCGTACCAGCACAGCACGCCGGCCCACGCGAGTGTGATGGCGAGCACGGCCAGCGTGATCCAGCCGGCGTGCTGCCAGCCGGGGGCGCGCTCCTCGGTGATGCGCCAGATCCGCCCGGCCGATCCGGTGAAGGACAGCGGCGCCTGGATTATGACGCGCTCGGACGGCAGCCGGCCCGGCCCGGCGGGGATGGCGGGGGTGTTTTCTGACATGTTCCTGTCTCCTGTTCTCGTGTTCTTGTCCGACTGGTCGGACGATTCAGCCGGCGATCCCGCAGGCCGCCGCCAGCTCGTCCACGGCGGTGGACACCTCCGCGGTGGACGGGTGACCGGCGTCCAGCCGCGGCGCGGTGGTCACCGCCACGTTGAAGTCCACCTCGGCCTTCGACAGCGCCAGCGGCTCATCGGCGTTGGACACGTTGCCGAACCTGGCGGCCAGGGCCGTCTCCAGTCCGTACAGGGTGCCGTTGTCGTCCGGTCCCGGGTGCAGCTGGTAGTGGTGCAGGATCTCTGTCACCTGGGCGCGGATCTGCGCGCATGGCACCACCGCCGAGCCGTAGCCCGGCATGTCCTGCGGTGCCGGCCCGCCCGTGCAGCCGGTCAGCGCCAGGGCGGCGGCCACCGCGATCACGATGGCCGCCCCGGTGATGCGCTGGCTCACTGCCGGTACCCCACGAACCAGCCGTCGCCGCGGGTGTCCTCGCGCTGGCAGTACTCCTGCGCGTCCGCGAGCGGGATGCCCTCGGCCAGCACGACGCTGTCGCCCTGGAAGCGGAACAGGACCAGCTCCCGGCCCTCGGGGTCGTCCTCGTCCGGCCCGGGCAGTTCCGGCAGCCCGTACGCCGTGATGAAGTCGTCGGTGTCGTAGTCGTACATAGTGTTCTCCTGTTCTCGTGGTTCGCTTTGTGGTTACCGCCCCGCCCACTGGCGCAGGCGGCGGGCCATCCGCCGGTCCTCCCGCGCGTCGCTGGTCAGGTCGCCGTACGCCGGCGGTTGCCACTGGAGGATCTCGTCCGCGATGCGGTGCGCCAGGCCGGGCATCGTGCCGGCGCGGACGGCCAGGTCGGCCAGCGCGCGGAGCCGGTTCAGGCCCGGGTCGGGGCTGCCGAAGTAGTTGCCCCACGCGAAGCCCAGCGTGCCGGCGAAGTCGCCCGTGCCGGCGGCGCAGTGCCACGTCACCCAGTCGCCGCGTCCGGTGTCCTCGGCGGCCACCCACCACGATCCGGGCGTGTCCGGCATGACCGCGCGGATGGTGAACCCGGCGTTGACGGTCACGTCTACGATGGGTACGGCCTGGCTGGCCTCGGTGTCGTTCGGGATGATGTCGTGCATGTCAGTTTCTCCTGTTCTCAGCTGGCCGGGGCGAGCAGCGCGGCTGGCAGCTGGATCCAGTTGCCGTGCCCGCAGGTCTCGCCGTCCCTGGTGACGAAGCGGTTGACGACCAGGTTCTCGCGCTGGTGCTCGCACGCGTCCGGGCCGCAGCCGGCGATGACGCCGCACATGGCGCAGTACGAGTTGTAGTCCGGGCTCTCGTGGCAGCCGTCCCAGCCCGCGTATTCCGTGCCCGTGGCCTGGCACCAGTCCCGGTGACAGGAGTCGGAGCAGAACGGGATGACGTCGGCCAGGTCACCCCGGGCGTCCTCTAGCCGGCGGATGTGCATATCAGGCCCCCATC
>Ga0318515_10000341_pt1 | contig 13143 bp, 13 predicted proteins | sample GRESIP176b2f19_FD_202499 | JGI IMG/M metagenome (GOLD analysis project Ga0318515, IMG submission 202499) | Tropical soil microbial communities from Luquillo Experimental Forest, Puerto Rico - GRE.SIPMG.176b2f19 | ecosystem: Environmental > Terrestrial > Soil > Tropical forest > Bulk soil...
CCCTGCTCACCCCGCTCGACCCGGCCGAGCGCGAACAGCTGAACCGCTTGCTGGCCAAGGTCGCCGCGCACTGGCAGCAGGTGAGCGCGGCCCAGCCGGATCCGGGCGCGGCCCAGCCGGATCCGGGCGCGGCCCAGCCGGATCCGGGCGCGGGCGGGCCGGATCCGGCCGTCGGCGAGGCCGGGCCGCCGACCGCCCGTGCCGAGCCCGCGAGCTCCCGCCCGCGCGGGACTCGCGCGCCGAGTCGCACCACCCCGCGCTGATATATATTTCTTGACAGTTATATTTCTTTTTGAGTATATTTCCTGCATGTTCGAGGTTCTGGTCGAGCCTCACCGGCGGCGCATCCTCGATCTGCTCCGCGGAGGGGAGCAGACGGTCGGCGACCTAGTGGCCGAACTCGGCATCAGCCAGCCGGGGGTGTCCAAGCACCTGCGGGTGCTACGCCAGGCGGGCCTGGTCGAGGTGCGGGCCGACGGTCAGCGGCGCCGTTACCGGCTCCGCACCGAGCCGCTCCGGGAGATCGATGAGTGGCTGGCCCCGTACCGGGCCGCCTGGACTGACCGGCTCGACGCGCTGGAAGCCCACCTCGACGACATGGACGAGTGAGGAGGATCGCAGATGGATCGAACGGACCTCGGTACCCTGGCTCGCCAGGGTGACCGGTGGACGCTCACGTTCACCCGCAAGCTGGCGCACCCCCGCGAGCAGGTGTGGCGGGCCGTGACCGAGCCGGAGCACCTGGCGGCCTGGTATCCCCAGCAGATCGTCGGTGAGCGCAAGGCCGGCGCGCCGCTGCGGTTCGTGAGCGCGGCCGGAGACGGTTTCGACGGCCAGATGCTGGTCTTCGACCCGCCCACGGTCATGGAGTTCATCTGGGGTACCGACCTGCTCCGGATCGAACTCCAGGCGGACGGCCCGGGAACCCTGCTCACGCTGACCGACACCTTCGATGACGTGGGCAAGGCCGCCCGGGACGCGGCCGGCTGGCACGAGTGCCTCGACCTGCTGGCCAGCGACCTCGACGGCACCTCGCCGCCGGCGCCGGGGCGGATCTGGCGCCAGGTACATCCCGTCTATGTGACCCGGCTCGGACCCGACGCCTCTACCATCGGCCCGCCCCCCGGCTGGGAAGACCAGGTTGTCCGCTAGCCACCCCGCTCGCCGCCGCACCGGCTGCGACCTGGGATGAAACCCTACGAGGAATTACTCGTTAGACAGGTGGCGAGGGCCGACCTGCTTTCGCACGGAACTCCGTTTGACGGAGGTCGTGGTGGGATTCGCGTCGCAGGTCAAGCGCGGGCGGCCGGGCTGTCCGCGCCTGATCGCCGTCTTGACCGGAGCCGTGGTTTACGCAGCGGTGACCTCGTGCTCCGCAGGACCACCAGGACCACCAGGACCACCAGGACCGGCAGGACCAGCAGGACCAGCAGGGCTAGGCGGCTCAGCCAGCGGAGCGCCACCGGTCACGATCCTGACCCACGGCGCGGATAACGGCAACGGGGATATCTTTATCGCGCCGGAGGGAGGTGCCTCCGCCAACGGTCCGGAGATCCTCACCAACACCGGCCAGGTGGTCTGGTTCCACCCGCTGCCGGACGGTGAGGTTGCTACCGATTTCCGCACCCAGACCTACCTGGGCCAGCCGGTCCTTACCTGGTTCCAGGGCGGCGGCCCGGCCGGCGGGACCGACGAGATCTACAACGACCGCTACCAGCCGATTGCCACGGTCAGGGCGGCACACGGGTACATGACCAACTTCCACGAGTTCCTCATCACGCCGTGGAATACGGCGCTGATCCTGGCCGACACCCCCGCGACCGCCAATCTCAGCTCCGTCGGCGGCCCGTCCGACCAGCAGGTCATCGACGGCATCGTCCAGGAGATCGACATCAAGACAGGCCAGGTCCTGTTCCAGTGGAACAGCGCCGATCATGTGCCGTACCGCGACAGCCATCAGCCCCGTCCGGCCTCGGCGACCATGCCGTGGGACTGGTTCCACATCAACGCCGTCCACCTCGACACCGACGGCAACCTGCTGATCGACGCTCGCAACACCTGGACCACTTACAAGGTGAATATCCACACTGGGCAGATCATCTGGGAGCTTGGCGGCAAGCAGAGTTCGTTCACTCTCAAGGCTGGCCCTGGCCAGATCATGGACCGCGACGGCGAGATCTTCGCCTGGCAACATGACCCCGAGGCCATCGGGGGCGGCGAGTACACGTTCTTCGACGACGAGTTCAGTGCCGCGCTGCTGGGCTATAGCCGGGCGGTCACGGTCCGGTTGGACCTGCAGACCCGCGTAGCCTCCCTGATTGAGTCCGACAACCAGCCCGAGGGGCTGATCGCCGCGGTGATGGGGAATGCGCAGACCACGCGCAACGGCGACTTGTTCGTCGGCTGGGGCTCACTGCCCTACATCGCCGAGTTCAGCCCGTCCGGCAAGCTGCTGTTCAACGCCGAACTCCCCACCGGTATCTCCACCTACCGGGCCTACCGCCTGCCCTGGCATCCTGGCAGTTGAGCGAAGGAGCAGCGCGGATGCCGGGCGACGGGCAGGACCGGGACGAGGCGGGGCCGCAGCCGTCCCGCCGGGACAGGCGGTTCTACCTTGTGCTCATGGCGGTCTGCATCGGCCTGTTCGTCCTGTCCTGGGCCGTCCTGAACCGCTACTCGGTGACCGCGGCGGTCATTGTCTCGGCCGTGGCCCTGGTGATCCCGCCGTTCGCCGTGATCATCGCGAACGCAGCCAGCGCAGCCGACCGCCGGCGCCCGTAACGACAGGAGACGAAGAGATGAGCTACGCCCGGCAGATGCTGGATACCTTCACGCGCACCGTACACGTGGACGCCGACGTGCTGGCCGCGGCCATCGACGCGATGAGCGACTGCGCGCAGTCCTGCACCGCCGACAACGCCGCCGACCTGAGCGAGCCGAACCTCGCCGAGATGGTCACGTGCATCCGGCTCTGCATGGACTGCGCCGATATCTGCACCGCCACGGCCGGGGTCACCAGCCGCCTGGTCGACTACGATCCCGGCGTCCTGCGCCCGCTGCTGGAGTCCTGCCTGGCCATCTGCCGCAGCTGCGGCGACGAGTGCGAGCGGCACGCCGCGATGCACGCGCACTGCCGGGTCTGTGCCCAGGCGTGCCGCCGCTGCGAACAGGCCTGCCGGGACCTCCTGGCCGCCCTGGACTAAGCCCGAGCTGAGCTCAGCCGGCCAGGGCCAACCACGGGCGCGAACCGGGCCCGCGACTCCGGATCCTAGGCGAGGGAGAGGGCGCATTATCCTGTCTTCACGACGTCGCCTGCTGGACCTGATCCGGGTCGGCGACGCCGATGGGGCAGCGCCGTCTAGACGGACCGGAGAGGGAAGATGAAGCTGATCCCGGCCAACGGCTGGCACGAGAGCATCGACCAGCACGAGCCGGTACACGACTGGCGGGCCCGCCAGCTCGCCCGGCTGGGGATCCCCCGGGCGCTTGCCGAAGCCGTCGCTGATCACGTGGACTGGCACCAGATCGCCGCGCTCGTCCGCCGCGGCTGCCCGCCCCGGCTGGCCCTGCAGATCGTCCTGTTACGAGATCCCCAGCTGCTCTTCCAGCTGCTGCGCGTTGACCTGCGCGTAGTTGCGGTAGCAGTTGTTGAACAGCACATGAGTCACCGGAGCGCCGGCGGCCAGGTCCCGGATCTTCGGCGCCCACTCGGAAATCTCGCCGGCGCTGTACTGGTAGCCGAACCGCTCGTAGATGTTCTTGCTGTCCCACTTGTCCGAGTGGCCGTGCATCCTGACCAAGGCCAGGTCGCTGGTCGCGGCCAGGACCGGGGGAATGGAGCTGACATAGCCCTGCGGCATGTCCACGCACACGTAGGGGATCTGGTTGGCGGCCAGGAAGCCCAGGGTCTCTTCCTGGTTGTCTGGGGTCATCCAGGTTCGGTTGCGGAACTCCACGCATACCCGGCGCGGCGCGGCCCGTTCCGCGCACGCCACGATGTAGTCCTTGCGCGTCCGGCCGATGGGGAACCAGGGCGGGAACTGCAGCAAGATCGCGCCGAGCTTGCCCGCGCGGCGCAGCGGCTCCAGCGCGGCCAGGAACCGGTCCCAGGCCTGATCGGCCACCGCTGGGTCGACGTCCTTGAGGTACACCCGTTCCTTGCCCGCCTTGCCCGCGGCCTCGCGCAGGTCGGCGGGCAGCGCCTTGACCGGCGTGGGGTGCTGGGTGAACAGGCTGAACGCCTTGACGTTGAAGGTGAATCCGGCGGGAGTCCGCTCCGCCCAGGACGTGGCTGTCTGCTCGGCGGGCAGCGCGTAGTAGGTCGCGTCGACCTCGACCAGCGGGAACTGGCGGGCGTAGAACCGCAGCCGCTTCTCCGGCGTGTCCGCCTCGGGCGGGTACCACCCGGACGCGATCAGCGTCTTGTCCGTCCACGACGCGGTGCCCACCAGAATGGATCCCATATCGGCAGCGCCTACGATTTGACGGGCGTCCGCTGCGCGGTGCGGTACAGGTCGACCAGCTCGCCCGTGGTGGTGGCGTCCTCCGGGCCCTTGTCGTCCCGCCAGCGGCCGGTGAACCGCGGGAACCGCATGGCCAGCCCGGCGTCCTCCTTGACCAGCCCCCAGGCCGCCGAGTAGTGCGGCGACAGGGTCAGCTCGGCGCTGAGGATCTCTAGCACCACCCCCGGCTCGAACCACACGTCGGGCTGCTGCCGGGCATCGACCCGGGCCGGCCGCTCAGCAGAAACCAGCGGGGCCAGCCGGCCGGGCAGCGCGGCCAGGTCGGCGTCGGAGAACCCGGTGCCGCACTTGGTCACCGTGCGGAACACGTCCGCGTCCGGGTCGTAGGCGGCTAGCAGCACTGCGCCGTAGGTGCCGGCCCGCCGGCCGCGGCCGGCCAACGCGCCGACGATGACCAGGTCGACGGTGTCGGACAGCTCCGTGCGGTAGTCCCGCTTGAGCTTGATCCACAGCCAGCCGCGGCTCCCGGCCTGGTAGATCGAGGCCGGGCTGACCGACTTGCACATCAGTCCCTCGCAGCCGTCGGTGATGGCCTGCTCGAACGCCGCGTCCAGCGCGGCTGGGTCGGTCACCTCGGTGGCGGTGGTCAGCCGCAGCCGCGGCCCGGTGGTGATCGCCTCGGTCAGGGCGGCTCGTCGCTCCGGGTACGGCCGCCGGGTCAGGTCCTGGCCGTCGGCGTAGAGCAGCTCGAAGCAGAACATGCCGACCGGCACGTCCCGCACCGCCTCGGCGATGCCGTACTTGCGCCGTCTGAACATGACCTCGGCGAACGGGCGCAGCTCGTCGGTGGCCGCGTCGAACGCGACGACCTCGCCCTCGATGATCGCCTCGGCCGGGCGCAGCCCGGTGGCCAAAACCTCGACCACGTCCGGGAACTGGGTGCTGACCTCCTCCAGCCGCCGGGTCCACAGCTCGATTCTTCCGTCGGCGGTCCGGTGCGCCTGGATCCGCATGCCGTCGTACTTGTACTCGGCCGCGCATTCGCCGCCCAGCTTGGCCAGGATCTCGGTGGCGTCGGCCAGCCGCTGGGCCAGCATGACCCGTACCGGGTTACCCGGGTGGACCTGGATCTGCTCGACCGCGGCCAGCCCGCCGTCAACCAGCTCGGAGGCGACCAGGCCCAGGTCGCAGCAGATGTTGTAGGCGCGTTCGAGCACCGGCCGGTCAGCCCGCCCTCCGGCGTAGACCTGCGCGAGCGCATCCAGGATGGTGGGCGTGCCGACGCCCAGCCGCAGGTTCCCGGTGACCTGGCGGACCAGGTACCGGGCCTCCAGCGGGGTGGCCCGGCCCAGCAGCAGGGCCAGCAGTTCCAGCTTGAGGCCCTGCGAGCCCGTCCCCTCCGCGTTGGCGATCTGGCGCAGCGTATTCACCACCGCGACGACCGTCAAACGGTCGCCCGCGCCCGGGCCAGCCGCAGTGGCCAGCAGTTGCTCGGCGGTCTGGCCCAGGTCGCCGGTCTCCCGCACCCGGGCCGCGACCTCAGCCTGATCGACACCGGTGGCAGCGGCGACCGCGCGGATCGCCATCTTCTCGGCCAGGCCGAGATCCACCCCGGCGAACTCCGGCGCGATCAGGCCCTGGCACAGGTAGCACACCACGGGCAGCAGCTGGGCCGGGGTCTGAGCCAGCAGCGCGGCCAGCCGCTCGATCAGCGCCAGCCGGCCGGTCGCCTGCTCCAGGTCACGGTAGGCCTCGGCCACGATCTCGTACTCCACCACGCCTCCCTTTGCCTCACCCGATCATGACATGAGCGAAACGCCCGTCCGCGTCAGCGGTCGATGAGGCTGGCCGCGATGGCCGCGGCGTGCTGGGCGGGGGGACCGAACAGGTGCAGCCCGCCGTGCGCTCGCTTGAGGTAGCGATGCGCCTGATGCTCCCAGGTAATGCCGATGGCACCGTGCAACTGGATCATCTCTGCGGCCGTCCGCATCAGCACCTCGGAGCAGTAGACCTTGACCGCGGCCGCCCGCAACCCGAGCGCGGCCGGATCCTCGGAAGCAGCGGTGGCGGCAAAAGCCAGCGACCGCGCCGACTCCACCAGGACGTGCAGGTCGGCCAGCCGGTGCTGTAGCGCCTGGAAGCTCCCGATCACCCGGCCGAACTGCACCCGGGTCAGGGTGTACCCGACGGTCAGCTCCAGCGCCCGCCGGGCCGCGCCGGCCTGCTCGGCGCCGAGCGCCAGGCAGGCCAGGTCCCGCGCCCTGCTTAGCGCCTCCGCCGCGTCGTCGCTCACCCGCCTGCCGCGCGCCCCGGTCAGCCGCACGACGGCCAGCCGCCGGGTTGCGTCCATGGCCGCCGCGGCCGTGCGGCGGACACCGTCCTGAACCGGATCCACCTCGAACAGGCCCACGCCCGCCGGGCCGCGGGCCGCGACCAGCAGCACGTCCGCGCCTACCCCGTCCAGCACGTAGTGCGCTTCGCCGTTCAGCTCCCAGGCGCCCTCGCTGGCCGGCCGGGAAACGCACCCCACCTCCTCGCTGTCCCACCGCCCGGCCCGGGTGGTCCAGGCCAGGGCCGTGGTCGCGGACCCGTCGGCGATCACCGGCAGCAGCCGGCCGCAGGCCTCCTCGTCGCCGGTGGCCAGCAGGGCTTGTCCGGCCAGCACCGCCGAGCCGAGCATGGGGGAGCAGGCCAGGTCCCGGCCGAGCTCTTCCATGACGACGCCGGTCTCGGTCGGCCCGGCGCCCGCCCCGCCGTAACGGACAGGAATGGCCAGCCCGGCCACGCCGACCTCGCGGCACAGCCGCGGCCAGGCCACCTCGCCGGCCGAGCCCAGCAGCCCGCGCACCGCGTCGCGGAGATCCTGCTGCTCGGCGGTAATACCCATCAGAGCTCCCGCAGGACCCGGGCCCGGTGCTCGGCCTGGGCGCCCCACGCCGGAACGAGCGCGCGGACCTGCAGCAGGAACCGGCTGAGATCGTGTTCGGCGGTGTAGCCGATCGCACCGTGCACCTGCAGCGCGGCCCGGGCCGCCCGGTAGGCGGCCTCGGCGCAGGCGACCTTGGCGGCCGAGACGTCCCGCCCGGCCGTCGGCCCGTCCCCGGCCAGCGCCACCCCGGCCGCCTCCAGCAGCGGCCGGGCGAACTGCAGGCCGATGGCTACGTCCGCCAGCCGGTGCTTGACCGCCTGGAACGCGCCGACCGGCCGCCCGAACTGCACCCGCCAGCCGGCATGCAGCACCGACGCCTCAAGCAGCGCCCGGCCCGCGCCGAGCAGCTGGGCCGAGCAGGCCAGCGCCCCGAAGTCGAGCGCCCGCGCCACGGCCCCGGCCACGCGCTCGGCCAGTACCGGGCCGCGGTGGACCTCGGCCAGTGACCGGGCTGGATCGACCGAACGGAACGTGGCGTCAGCGCGGCCCCGCCCCACCACGCCATCCTCGGCGTAGAGCACCAGCCCGGCCGCCTCCGGGCAGGCGGCGAACGGCACCCACGGCGGCGCGGTCAGCGTGACGATCAGGTCTCCGGCGGCCAGCCCGGCCAGCCACTCGCCGCATGAACCCGCGTCGGCCAGCGCCCCCAGCAGCGCCGGCCCGGCCGCCAGCGACTCGGCCACCGGCCCGGGCACCGCGTGATGACCAAGTTCCTCGCAGGCCACCACGAGATCCAGCGGGCTCGCGCCGAGGCCGCCCTGCTTCTCCGGCACCGCGAGCGCGGTGACCCCGAGGTCGGCCAGCCGCCGCCATACCGCCAGCCCGGACGCCGGGTCACCGGACGCCCAGCGCCGCGCCGCATTCGGCACGTCCGCGTCGGCCAGCAGCTCATGCAGCACCGACCCGAACTCCGAACCGTTCATCGCGGAAGGCCCAGGAGCCGCTCGGCGATCAGCGTCCGCTGGATCTCGTTCGTGCCCGCGTAGACCGGTCCGGCCAGCGCGAACAGGTAGTCCTCCAGCCAGCGGCCGTCGGGCCCGTCGCGAACCTCCGCCCAGGAGCCGAGCAGGTCCAGCGCGGTCTCGTGCAGCGCCAGGTCCAGCTCGGACCAGAACACCTTGCCCAGGCTCGCCTCCGGCCCCAGATCACCCAGCGTGCCGCCCGCCGCGAGCCGGGCCACGGTCGCCTGGGTGTGCAGCTGGTAGGCCCGGGCCCCGATCCACGCGTCGGCCACCCGGTCCCGCAGGGCCGGATCGCCGCCGCCGCGCCGCCACAGCGAGACCAGCCGTCCGGCCGCGGCCAGGAACCGCCCCGGGCTGCGCAGCAACAGGCCCCGTTCGTGGCTGGCGGTGGACATCGCGATCCGCCAGCCGTCCCCCGGCTCGCCCACCACGTCGGCGTCCGGGACGAACACCTCGTCCAGGAAGATCTCCGCGAACCCGGTCCGCCCGCCAAGCTGCCGGATCGGCCGCACGGTCACCCCCGGCGCGCGCAGCCCGAACAGCAGGTAGCTCAGCCCGCGGTGCCGACCCGAAGACTCCAGGGCGGGATCGGTCCGGAACAGGCCGAAGGCCCGGTCTGCGAACGCCGCCCGTGAGCACCACGTCTTGGTGCCCGAGATCAGCCAGCCCCCGGACACCCGCACCCCCCGGGCGCGCAGCGCGGCCAGGTCGCTGCCCGCGTCGGGTTCGGACCAGGCCTGGGCCCAGATGTCGTCCGCGGTCGCCATCCGGGGCAGCAGCCGGTCGCGCTGCTCCGGTGAACCGAAGGCGAACAGCGTCGGGGCGAGCATGAAGAGCCCGTTCTGCCCGACCCGGGCCGGCGCGCCGGCCGCGTAATACTCCTCCTCGAAGACCAGCCACTCCGCCAGCGAGGCGTCCCGGCCGCCGTAACGAGCGGGCCAGGTGACCACGGCCAGCCGAGCCGCGGCCAGGGACCGTTCCCAGGCCCGGTGCGCCTCGAATCCCTCGGCGGTGTCCAGCGACGGCAGGGCAGGAGTCGGCCGGTGCTCGGCCAGCCAGTCCCGCACCTCGGCCCGGAAGACGTCCGTCACGTGGCCGCATCTCGCATGCCGCGGGCGTCCAGGTCGGCCAGCGAGTGCCCGGATACCTCGGCGTTGTGCGCGTGTGCCACGTGGTGCAGGCCGAACACCGCGTCCATGCCCGGCCGCAGCCCCATCAGGTCCTCGCACTGGTTGACCGCTCGCTTGGCCAGCGCCAGGCCGAACGGGGGCATCTCGGCGATCTGCCCGGCCAACTCGAAGACCGTGGATTCCAGACCATCCCGCGGCACCACCCGGCTCACCATGCCCGCCTGGAAGGCCCGCTCGGCGCCGAACCGCCCGCCGGTGAACAGGACCTCCTTCGCGAACCGCGGCCCGAGCACCCACGGGTGCGCGAAGTACTCCACGCCCGGGATGCCCATCCGCACCACCGGGTCGGCGAAGAACGCGTCCTCGGCCGCCACGATCAGGTCGCACACCCAGGCCAGCATCAGGCCGCCAGCGATGCAGGCCCCCTGCACCATCGCGATCGAGGGCTTGGGAATCTCCCGCCAACGGCGGCACATGCCCAGGTAGACCTCCATCTCGCGGGCGTACCGGGCGTCGGCGCCGGCCTTGCCCACGTGGTCCCACCACAGCACCGCCTGCCGGTCGAAGGACCGGTCTGCATCCCGTCCCGGGGTGCCGATGTCGTGGCCGCCGCAGAAGTGCTGGCCCGCCCCGGCCAGCACGATGACTCCGACCTGGTCGTCGTTCACCGCCCGGCCGAAGGCCGCGTCCAGCGCGTAGGTCATCGCGGAGTTCTGCGCGTTGGCGTATTCCGGCCGGTTCAAGGTGATCAGCGCGACGCGGTCGCGCACGTCATACAGGACCTCGTCGGCCATCAGGCTTCCTCCCTCAGCTCTTCCCTTAGCTGGCGCTTGAGCACCTTGCCCGACGGGTTGCGCGGCAGGGCAGCGCGGAATACCACCCGCCGGGGCACCTTGTAGTTGGCCAGCCGCTCCCGGCAGAAGGCCAGCACGTCCGCCTCGGCCAGCACGTGGCCGGGCCGGGTGACCAGGAACGCCTGGCCGACCTCGCCCAGTCGCGGGTCGGGGACCCCGATGACGGCCGACTCCGTCACTCCGTCCAGCCGGGCCAGCACCTGCTCCACCTCGGCCGGGTACACGTTGAACCCGCCGCAGATGTACATGTCCTTGATCCGGCCGGTGATGGTCAGGTTCCCGGCCGCGTCCAGTCGTCCGGCGTCTCCGGTGTGCAGCCACCCGTCCGCGTCGATCGCCGCAGCGGTCGCCACCGGGTCATCCAGGTAGCCGAGCATCAGGTTCGGTCCGCGCAGCAGGATCTCCTCCCCGGGACCGATCCGTACCTCGAACCCGGCCGCCGGCCGCCCCGATGTGGCCGAGACGACCTCGGGCGGATCCCCGGGGCGGCACATCGTCGCCACCACGGCCTCGGTCAGCCCGTAGCCGGTGAGCACGGTCTCGAAGTTCAGCTCATCCCGCATCCGCTCGACCAGGGCGACCGGGACGTCCGCCGCGCCGGTGACCGCCAGCCGCAGGCTGGACAGATCGAAGGAACCGCGCGCGGGATGGTCCAGGATCGAGGCGTAGATCGTCGGCGCCCCGGGTAGCACGGTGATCTGCTCGGCCTCGATCAGCCGCATCGTCTGGCCCGCGTCGAAGACCGCCTGCGGCACCAGCGCCGCCCCGCTGACCAGGCAGGCCAGGATGCCCGCCTTGTAGCCGAACGTGTGGAAGAACGGGTTCACCACCAGGTACCGGTCGCGGGCCGTCAGGCCCGTGCACTCGGCCCAGGCCCGGGCCACGCCCAGGGTCCGCTCGTGCGAGGTCATAGCGCCCTTGCTCCGCCCGGTGGTGCCCGAGGTGAACATGATGTCGCTGACGTCGCCCGGCCGGACCGCCCCGGCCGGCTCGCTTACCACCCCCGGCGGGACCGACCCCCCGCGTCCTTCGAACGCCTCCCACTCGCCGGGCATCCGCACCACCAGGCCGAGCCCTTCCAGCCCGCCCGGGACCGCCGCCGCCCGCAGCGCACCCAGCCGGTCCACGCCGAGGAAGTCCTCGGTCACGAACAGCGCCTGTGCCCCGCTGCGCTCCATCACGTCCAGCGCCTCCGGCCCGGTGAACCGGGTGCTGACCGGAACCAGGACCGCACCCGCGCTGAGCGTCCCCAGCGCGGCCAGCACCCACTGGCAGCTGTTGGGCGCCCATACCGCCACCCGGTCCCCGCGCACCACGTCGCGGTCAATGAGCGCGGCCGCCACCGCCGTCACCCGCCCGCCCAGCTCACGGTAGCTGAGGCGGGAGCCGCCGGGTCCCGGGTCCGCCAGCGCCTCCGCGTCGCCGAACTTCCTCGCCGCCCACGTCAGGGCGGCCGGGATGGTCAGCTCCACCGGCGCCCCAAAAACCCTCCTAGCAAGCAAGTGCTTGGTAGGTTTACCCTACGCACCAGGGGCATCGCCGGCTAGACCCACGGGAGGCCAGGTGCGGTTCACGCCGCAGGACGAGGAGTTCCGCGCCGAGGTACGCGCCTGGCTCGACGCCAACCTGGCCGGCGAATTCGCCGGGCTGCGCGGCGCGGGCGGCCCGGGCCGCGAGCACGAACGGTACGACGAGCGGCTGGCCTGGAACCGGCATCTGGCTGGCGCGGGCTGGACTTGCCTGGGCTGGCCCGCTGAGTTCGGCGGCCGCGGCGCCACGCTGGCCCAGCAGGTCATCTTCCACGAGGAGTACGCCCGGGCGGGCGCGCCCGCCCGGGTCACCATCGTGGGTGAGGAACTGCTCGGCCCCACCCTGATCGCCTTCGGCACGGCGGACCAGCAAGCCCGCTTCCTGCCGCCGATCCGCAACGTCACCGAGCTGTGGTGCCAGGGCTACTCTGAACCCGGCGCCGGCTCCGACCTGGCCAGCGTGGCCACCAAGGCGACCCGGGACGGCGACGACTGGGTGATCACCGGCCAGAAGATCTGGACCTCGCTGGCCCACGTGGCCGACTGGTGCTTCGTGCTGGCCCGGACCGAGCCCGGCTCGGCGCGCAGCCAGGGCCTGTCCTACCTGCTGGTCCCGATGCGCCAGCCGGGAGTCACGGTCCGCCCGATCCGTCAGCTCACCGGCACCTCGGACTTCAACGAGGTCTTTTTCGACGGCGCCCGCACCGACGCGGCCCACGTGGTCGGCGAGCCCGGTGACGGCTGGCGGGTGGCCAAGGCCACCCTGGCCCTCGAACGCGGCGCGGCCATGCTCGGCCTGCAGGTCGGCTTCCGCCGCGAACTTGCGGACCTGATCGAGGTGGCCCGGCACACCGGAGCCAGCACCGATCCCCTGCTGCGCGACAAGCTGGCCCGGGCCTGGATTGGCCTGGAAGCCATCCGCGCCTACGCCCTGGACACCCTGGGCGGTCCCGACGACCGCGCCGAGGCCTCCGTCCTGAAGATCCTGTGGTCCCGCTGGCACCAGGCCCTCGGCGAACTGGCCATGGAGATCCTCGGCGCCCCGTCCATGACCGCCCAGGAAGACCTGGACGAATGGCAGCGCCTGTTCCTGTTCACCCGGGCCGAGACGATCTACGGCGGGTCGGACGAGATCCAGCGCAACATCATCGCCACCCGCGCCCTCGGCCTGCCGCGTCCATGAACGGCCACCACCTCCTCGACGGCAAGGTCGTCGTCATCACCGCGGCGGCCGGCACCGGCATCGGCGGCGCCGCCGCCCGCCGCTGCCTGGAGG
>Ga0318515_10000350_pt1 | contig 13066 bp, 8 predicted proteins | sample GRESIP176b2f19_FD_202499 | JGI IMG/M metagenome (GOLD analysis project Ga0318515, IMG submission 202499) | Tropical soil microbial communities from Luquillo Experimental Forest, Puerto Rico - GRE.SIPMG.176b2f19 | ecosystem: Environmental > Terrestrial > Soil > Tropical forest > Bulk soil...
GCTGGTCGAGTCCTTCGTCGATGCTGGCTTCTTTAGCCAAGCCCGGCGCGACGCCGCCCAGGCCAACGTGGCCAAGGCGTTTGTCACGGTGCTTGGCGACGACGGCTCCTCAGCCGAGCAGGGTGGGATGACAGCCTCTCCGGCCTACCTAGCGCGCCTCTACTCCTTGCTGATCGAGATTCCCGAGGGCAGCTGGGGATTCTTGGGGCACGCCATTTCCGCGCCCGAGATCGGCAAGGTGATCGGTACCGATAAGGATCCCGAGCGCTGGTCGGAGCTGAAAGTGAACACCGCCAAATTGTCCGCGGACCGGCCCTCCTGACGCGCACCGCCGCGCGCCCGGACCGAAAAGCGATCAACGTCGCGATCGGTGTTCACCGAATGCAGTCGGCGGCTATCGATCCCGCCGAGTGCGTTGCCGGGATCGGAGGAGCACAGCCACCCCTTGTGCTCCTCCGATCCCCCAACCGGGAGAAACGCAGAAAGGCCTCGGAGGCCCAACAACTCGGCTAGCCGTCGCTGAGGTTCTGCGGTGACAACACCGGAAAACACACTTCCTGCCAACGAATTACAGAACCGCGGCATCGGAGCAACACAACCGAAGAAAACCACTTATCCGTCAAAAGAATTGGACCACTGCGGTCCATCAATCGAGGAGAACAATCCCATGATCACCAATCCCTTTCAGAAGAAGGCCTACGACGCGGTCGCGGCCGCACTTCCGTTCGCAATTGATCCGGCGAAGGTCACCGTGGAACCCGGGGTGTCTTACCTGCCGAGCCCGATCAAGCTTCACGACTATGCCGCCGGTCTCATGGCCGCGTTCGGCTCGGTCGTCGAACGTCTCGGCCGCGTTCGCGGCCTGCCGGCCCAGACATTGACCTTGAACCGCCGGCTGTGCGGGTTTCATCTCAACGGGCTGCAGGTCCAATTCCTCAACGGCTACCCGATCATTCTGGACACGTGGCCGCTCGGACCCGACAACGGCACCTACCGCACGAAGGACGGGCGCTATGTCACGATGATCGGGCTGCATCCGCATTTGCGCGACGGACTGCTGGACTATTTTCAGTCGGCGAACACCGCCGAGGCGATCCAGGCGGCCGTTGAGAAGAAAACCGCGCAGCAACTCGAGGATGAAGTCGCCGGTGGCCTCAACCTACCGCTGGGCATGGTGCGCACCCCGCAGGAATGGCTGGCCCACCCGCAGGGAGCAGCGACGGCCAAGCGGCCGTTGTTCGACATCGATCACCAGGGCAGCACCAGGAGGCGCGTGCTGGGCAACGCCAAGTACCGGCCACTTGAGGGTGTGCGGGTAATCGAGCTGACCCACCTTGTTGCCGGTCCCAGCGCCGGCGTCGCGCTGGCCGAGCAGGGCGCCGAGGTCATCAAGGTCCAACCGCCCCGCGGCGATTGGATCACGCCGATCTGGCTCAGCGGCAGCTGGGGCAAGAAAAACATCCTGACCGACATCAAGAGTCCCGACGGGAAAAAGCGCTTCGTGGACCTGCTGGCCGGCGCGGACGTGCTGATCAGCAGCGAGCGGCCCGGTGCGCTCGATCACCTCGGGCTCACCGAGGCCGAGCTGCGCGACATCAACCCCAACCTGGTTTACGCCCCCGAGTCGTGGGCCCCGCCCGGTACGCCCTGGGCTGCGCGCCGGGGACTTGAACAAACTGCGCAGGCGGTAGCCGGCGCCGCCCATGTGCATTCCGAGGGTCTGGGCCTGACCGCCCCGACCGTGGTCCCCGCCCTGATGAACGATTTCCTCACCGGCTATCTGCACGCCACCGCGGTGGTGGCGGCGTTGGCCGAGCGGGAAGAGCAAGGCGGCTACTGGCGCGTCGACTCGTCGCTGACCCGTAGTTCCACGTTCGGCGCTGAATTCGTCGAGCCGGTCGATGACGAGCCCTACGCGCCGATCACCGAGCAGGACCTGATCGAGCACGGCGTGGACCAGGTCAGCCCGTGGGGCACGTTCACCCGGTTCACTCCGCCCGTCGCGTTCAGCCACACGCCGTCAATGGTGCTGCGCCCCGCCTCGTGGCCGGGCACTGAACCCGACACCACCGGGTGGATGGCGAACCCGGCCGGCGACGCGCCACCGCAGGCGCCGCACTATCCGTCGAAGTTGGCGCGGGAGGGCGGCATTCGCAATTTCCTGCCCAACTTCGGCGTCGAGGATCGCGCGGATGGCGGCGGCGTCGTCAGCTTCTTCTCCAAACCGGAGGCCCTCGAAGAACAGCTGAAGAAGTACGCCGCAGCCCGCGTCTGAGCCTCACGCACCTGCCCGGGGCCAGCGCAAGACCTGAAAACACGCTTCCCGCCAAGGAATTACAACCGTGGCATCGGAGAAACACAACCGAATAATTCACCACATCGAAAGGAATCATCATGACCAGCAACACATCTAACGGTTCTGGAAGCTTCGACATCAACGCGGAGTTCCGTTCGGTGATGCACGACCTCGGACTGTCCCCCGAGGACACCGGCGGCAGCATCACCTTCGTCGGCGAAGACCCGATCTTCCCGACCAAGCATCGGCTCGGCGCGTGCATCGCCATCCCGATCATGGCCGGGGCGGCCGGGATCGCCGACATCTGGCGCCAGCGCACCGGCCGCGGCCAGGACCTGACCCTGGACCTGCGCAAGGCCATCCACGGCATCAACCCGATGTACAAATTCAACCCCACGGTCAACGGCTACCCCTATCAGCTGCCGTACTGGATCGACCCCAACTTCCAGTTCGCTAACCCCATGGGATTCGGCCTGTACCGGACCAAGGACGGCCGGCTCTTCTTGCCGACCGGGGCCTACCCGGGCCTGCTGAACGCCATGTGCAGTTTCCTGCACTGCGGGCCCGATGCCGACCAAATCGCCGAGGCTGTGTCCAAGTGGGACTCCGCCGACCTCGAAGAGGCGGCCGCCGCCGATAAGAAGCTCGTCTTCGCCTTCGTCCGCACACCCGAGGAGTGGGCCGCACACCCCCAGGGCAAGCAGCTGGCCGAAAGGCCGTTGGTGGAGATCGTCAAGATCGGCGACAGCGATCCCGAGCCGTTCACCCCGGCCGCGCGTCCGCTCTCGGGGCTGCGGGTGCTGGCCGCTACTCACGTGATCGCCGGTAACGTCATAGGCCGCACGCTGGCCGAGCACGGCGCAGAGGTGCTGCAGATCTCCCACCCCAACGAGTTTGAGAACGAGGGCCTGATGCAGGACCCCTGCGCCGGGTTCACCTCGTCGGCGTGGCTGAATCTTAAAGATCCCGAAGCTCTTAAGAGGGCCTACGAACTGGCCGCCGACGCGGACGTGTTCGTGGAAAGCTACCGCCCCCACAAGATCGCGGACCTGGGGCTGTCGCCCGAGGAACTGGCGGCGCGCCGCCCCGGGATCGTCTACGCCTCGGCGCAGTGCTACAGCTACGACGGGCCGTGGGCAGAGCGCGGTGGTTTCGACATGGAAGCGTTGTGCGTCACCGGGTTCACCACCTTAGAGGGCACCCCCGAGCAGCCCAAGTTCCCCCCGACCCTGGTGATGAACGATTTCGTTGCCGGCTACATCGGCGCGGCGGGTGTGCAGGCCGGGCTGATCCGCCGGGCCAAGGAGGGCGGCAGCTACCACGTGCGGGTCAACCTGGCCCGCTGCGCGATGTGGTTCAACTCGTTGGGCACCTTCGACACCGACGTCCCGGGTACCGGCGAGCAAAACCAGCTGCTGGCCCCGGACACCATCACCGCCCAAACCCCCTACGGGGAGTACGTCCGGCTGGCCCCGCCGGTGCAGTTCTCCGAAACCAAGCCCTACTGGCGGGACCCGGTGCTGGTGGTGCGCGGGTCAAGCAAGCCGGCCTGGACGACCGTCTAAGGATCCTGGCTCCATAGCCCCGATGACGAACCACATTGGTTCGTCATCGGGCCTACCGCCGGTCAGTACAGAACCCCCAGTTATACCCAATGAAACCCGTTGTCGGAAGGGATCTTCCGATGACAAGAACGAAAGGGAAAGCCATGTCAAACTCAACCAAAAACCCGTCCTTATTCCGCCATCTGTGGAAATCGGTGCTCGGGCTGGGGCTGCTATCCCTCGCCCTGGGTGTCGTGGTGCTGGTCTGGCCCGGCCAATCGGTCGTCGCCGCAGCAGCCGTGTTCGGCGTCTACCTGCTGGCCTCGGGCATCGCACAGGTCATCGCCGCCTTCACCGTCCATGTTCCTGCTAGCAGCCGCGTGCTGCTGTTCCTTAGCGGGGCACTGTCGGTCGCGTTGGGCGTCTACGCCTTCCACGACTTCAAGAACGGCGCCGCTGTGTGGGTCTTGGCCGCCTGGATCGGCCTCGGATTCCTGTTCCAAGGTGTCGCGGTGACGGTGTTGGCGATCAACCACAAGGAACTGCCCGAGCGCGGCTGGTACATCTTTGCCGGTGTGCTGAGCGTGCTCGCCGGCATTGTGGTCATTGCCCTGCCGATCAGCTCGATCGTGGTCCTGGCGATCGTCGTCGGTGCATGGCTGGTCGTCATCGGGATCACGCAAATTGTGTGGGCGTTGAAGGCGCGCACGGCCGGCGTCAAGGTCGAGCACGTTATCGACTCCTTGAAGAAGCCGACCGCCGTCGGCTAGCTCACCGTTCGGCGGGCTGGGCTGTGGCGAGCGCGTCTCAGCCCGCCGAACACCACACAAGGAATCACCATGACGACCCTGCCGCGCCTAGATGAATGATTCCTGGTGATGTTGCTGGTGTGGCTGCTGTGATTTGAGGGCGAGGGCGGCCAGGCTCGGTGTTGCGAAACCAACGCCGAGCCGAGAGGACTCTTCGTGGACACCGACCTGGACACCCTCGCCACTGCACTGTATGTGACCTGTGATGACTTGCTAGCCACCTATCCCGAACATCGGCCGTGTCGCCCGATGGGTGGGTTTGATCCGGTGATCAGCGACGCCGAGATGATTACGTTGGCCGTGATGTCGGCGCTGTTGGGCTACACCAGCGAGCGGCGCTGGCTGCGTTACGCGCGCACCCACCTGGCGGCCATGTTCCCGACGTTGCCGGGCCAGTCGGGCTACAACAAGCGGCTACGCAGACTGGCCCACGTGATGACCTGGCTGATCGGTGCACTCGGCGCTGACAGCAGCATCGGCGGCGATGATGTGTGGGTCGTGGACTCCACCCCGGTGGAATGCGCCCGCTCGACCGAGACGGTCAAACGCTCGGAGTTGGCCGGCTGGGCACAGTACGGCTACTGCGCCTCGCATTCGCGTTATTTCTGGGGACTACGACTGCATCTGCTGTGCACGCTGCACGGGCTGCCGCTGGGTTGGGCATTGACCGGCGCCAAAGCCGACGAACGAGAGGTTCTGCTCGACATCCTCACGGCCACACCAGCATTGACATCGCGGACCTGGTCAAAGGTGACCATCATCGGCGACAAGAACTACTACGGCCGCGACTTCGAACACACCTTGGCCGACACCGGCGTCGCCCTGCTGCGTCCGGCCCGCAAAGGGGAAACGCCGCGAGCCGGGCAACGCTTCTTCAAACCGCTGCGCCAGATCATCGAGTCGATCAACGACACCCTCAAAGGACAACTCGACCTCGAACACCACGGTGGCCGCACCATCGCCGGAGTCGCCACCCGCGTCGCCGGACGCATCCTCGCGCTCACCGCCGCCGTCTGGCACAACGACCACCTCGGCCACACCATCCGCCGCTCGCTGACCCCCTACGACCACTAACCCCAGGAATCACTCATCTAGTGCGCGAGCGTAACGTGACTGCGAAAATCCGCCCAGTTTCTCGCAGTGGCGTTACGAAGCGCGAAGCGCGTAGCGCCAGCCTCAACGCTCTCCCTGTCACACCAGGGTTCGCAGGGTTGGACTGGCGACCCTTCGCGAGGAATTTGCGACTCTTTCGCGGCGCTGATCATGCTCGTGTGCACCTCTGAACTGACGGTGCGACCTGCAACGGTGCCAATCCTCAAACGCCTCACCAGAAAGTAGAACCGTGCCGACCAGCATCCGCAGCACCACAGCACCGACGACGAGTTCTCAGGTCGGAGCTGCAGCGACCGATGCACCGTCTGCGGACAGCCGGCCGTCGACTTCCGTAATCGCCGGCCGCGCCGGATGTTTGCGCTTGTATCCGATTGCGCTCGGCCTGGGCGGTCTGGGCGGAGCGTGGCGCACGGCCATCGCGGTGGGGGCGCCCGCCTGGCCGGCGGTGACCTTGTCGGTGCTAAGTCTCGGCGCGTGGATCACTATCACGGCGATGTATCTGCTTAAGGGTGGTCGGCGTCCGCGGGCATTCATCGAAGACATGCGCCACCCGGAACAGGGCTTCGCTTTGGGTTACATTCCGGTGATTCCGCTGCTGCTGCTGGCCCGCGCTCCGCGGACTCCGGGGTTCCGCATCCTTGATCTAGGGCTGGCCGCGATGTGGGCGGTCGGCACGGCGGCCCTTGTAGCACACTGGATTACAACTCCGCGTGATCGTCACGCGATACATCCGGGATTCTCGCTGCCAGTCATCGGCGGCCCGTTCATCGCGTGTATTTCGTTGCAGGCCAACGGCTGGCATGCTCTGGCGCAGGGGCTGTTCACAGTCGGTATCTATTTCGGGGTGACGTTCGGTTCTTTGATCGTTGGCCGGCTGATGACCGAACAACGGCTCACCGATGCGCGTTTTCCCACTCTGGCGGTACTGATGGTTCCTCCCGCAACGGCGAGCACCGCGTGGTTTGGCTTGAACGCCAACCGGGTCACCACTTTCGGCATCGGCCTGGCGGCCGTGCTGGGGATGATGGCGCTCATCCAGCTGTTCATCCTGCCCGACTACTTTCGCCGCCCATTCACGATCTCATGGTGGTCGTTCAGCTTCCCGTTGGCCTCGACGGCGAATACCGTGGGCCACTGGGCGATTGCAGCGCCGAATCCTGCGAGCCGGCTGTTGACCTGGTCGACGCTGATAATTGCCACCGCAATCATTGGCTTGCTCGCGGTGCTCACCGTGCGGATCGTGTGGAGAACTTCTCGGTAGGCGCGGGCTGATCGCGTCCGACATGGCGACAACACATTGGTCGGCCGGCGCGATCAGCGTCGGCGACGGCGGTGTCGTCGGCCAGGAAGCCAAGCCCACCAGGCGTCGGGTCTCACTTCTTTGCGCCGGCTGCGATGCTGCCTTGACGAGCGAGCGAATCGACAGCAGCGGGCGGATGACGTGGGCCAGTGCCTACAATGACGTGCACTGAAGTGGCAGTCCAGTAACGGGAGACAGGACACCCCGTGGGTCCTTCAACCGGCGTATTTGATGTCGGCGATCAGCGGCTGGTCACTCCGCCGATTCGGGGGCGGGCGGACGAGCTGAAACTGATCGGCGCGCTGGTTGCCGCGGTGGCGCAGGGGCGTGGCGGGGTCCTGGTCATCGAGGGCCCGCCCGGCATTGGCAAGAGCCGGTTGCTAACCGAGGTGATGGCGCTGGCCGACAGGTGCGGGGTGCGCGCCCTGTTCGGTGAGGCGTTCGAGTATCAGCAGGCAGTGCCGTTCTTCTCGCTGTTTATGGCGACCCTGCGCGCCGATCCCCCGGTTGGAGATGCGGAGGCGCTGCGCGGGCTGGCCGGCTCGGCGGACCTGCGCTTCTGGGTGGTGAACGATCTGGCCGACGCGATTTATGCGGCGGCCGCGCAGACTCCGCTGGCGATCCTGTTGGAGGACATTCACTGGGCCGATAACGGCACGCTGTTGGCGTTGCGGTCGCTGGCCACCGCGCGGCCGGATGTGGCGGTGTTGTGGGTTTTGACCGTCCGCACCGGGGCGGGCGGGCCTGCGGTGCAGGAGACCTTGTCGGTGCTGCAGCGCGCGGGAGCGGCAGTTGTGCGGGTGGCCGCTATGTCGCCGGACGCGGTGGCCGACATGGTCTGCGACGCGGTGCGGGCGAGGGCGGATGCGTCGCTATTGAATTTGGCGGCCAAGGCGCACGGGAATCCGTTTCTGGTCAGCGAGCTTGTTGGGGGTCTGGGCGAGGAGGGCCGGCTCGATGTCTCCGGTGGGCGTGCGGTGGCCACTGGAGACGGGCTGCCGCGGCGTCTGGGGGCCGGTATGCAGCAGCGACTGGACCTGTTCTCCGATGGTGCTTCAGAGGTGGTGCGGGTGGCGGCGGTGCTGCCGGATCGGTTTTCGGCCGGCTTGTTGGCCGCGATGCTGGACCGGCCGCCGGTCTCGTTGCTGTCGGCGGTGGAGGAGGCGGTGCGCGCGGATCTGCTGGTCGAAGACGGTGAGCGGTTGAGGTTTCGGCATGACTTGCTGCGCGAGGCCACCCGGCAGTCGTTGCCGCAATCGCTGCGGCGGGCGATGGAGCGCCAGTCGGCGTCGGTCATGTTGAGGATGGGTGCTGCCCCGGCCGAGGTGGCCACCCAGCTGGCGCGCAGCGCCGAGCCGGGAGACGAACAGGCGATCGGGGCGCTGCGCCAGGCCGCGCAATCGGTCGGCCGCAGTGATGCGAGCGCGGCCGCGGATTTGAGCAAGCGCGCGTTGGAGCTATTGCCTGCCCAAGATCCTGACCGCGGGCCGCTAGTCGCCGAAACCGTGGGGTTGCTCAACCGGGCCAGCCGCTATGGCGAGGCCGAAGAATTGGCCGTTGCGGCGCTCTCGGAAGCGGCATCGCCCGAAGAAGAGGCCGAGATCCGGCTGCGTCTTCCGACGCTCACCAAGCACAGCACCCAACGGCGAGCGGAGGAGAACCGCCGAGCCCTGCAGTTGCGCAACATCAGCGAGGTCACCCGGGCACGGCATCTGGCCTGGCTGGCCTACAACCTGATGTTGCAGAAGCAAGATGGGCAGCACCAGCAGCGCGCGGCGGCCGACGAGGCTGCCGCGGCCGCGGCAGCCACCGGTGATCTCGAGGCCAGGATCCTGGCCCATGTCACTCTCGCTTTGCTCGACTGTGGGGAGGGGTACGCGGGCCGCGCGGTACGCCGCCTCGAGGAGCTTTCCGCGTTCGCCCGCACAAGTGACGTGACCTCAACTCATGACTTGGCCGCAATAACCTACGCGCTCCTGCTAGCGGTGGTCGGCCGGCTGGACGATGCGGCGGCCGGAGTCACCGACGGAACACAGCAAGCCCGCCGGGAAGGCAACGCGATGGTCCTTGATCTCTGGGCCACGATTAACGGGATTGTCCACCTCGCTGCGGGCCGATTGTCCGCCGCGCACGCCGCGGTTGAATCCCTGCCGCCCCCCCAGGAGACAGGCGCGACCGACGCGGACATGGTTCGCATGGTGATTCTGGCCGACGTGGCGGTGCGCACCGATGACCGAAAGTTGTTGCAGCAGACGGTCAATGACGCGCGCGACGCCTACTCCAATGGCACATCTGTGGTACGTCGGGGAGCGGCGCATGTGTTGGCGCTGGCGGCGTGGCAGCGCGATGACGTCCATGACGCGATGCGCTGGCTGGGCGGCGTCACCCTATTCGGGTCACCACTCTGGCCCCAGGTCTTAGATCAGGTGATCTTGGGTGCGCGGGTGGCCTCGGCCGCCGGCGATGCCGGCTTGCGCGCGCGTGTCCTGCAGGCCACCGAGGCGCTGGAGCGTGAACAGCCCCCGGTTCCACTGTTCGTGGGGGTGGCCGGGTATGCCCGCGGGATACTCGAGCGTGACGCCGCAGCATTGGTGGCTGCCGCGGAGTTGCTTGAATCGTCGTCGCGGCCGCTGCTTTACGCCGCGGCTGCCGAGGACGCCAGCGCTGAACTCGTGCGCACCGACCGCGCTGACGAGGCGCTCGATCAGCTCAACGCGGCATTCGACACCTACACGCGCCACGAGGCGCTCGCCGATGCGCGCCGGGTCGGCCGCGAGTTGCGCCGGCTCGGCGTGGAGCGCCGCATCGTGAGCCAGCCGCGAGTTAAGACGGGATCGGACAGCCTTACCGACTCTGAGCTCAAGGTAGTCAACCTCGTCGCACAGGGCGCGACCAACCGCGACGTCGCCACCGAGCTGCACCTTTCCCTTCATACGGTGAAAACCCATGTGCACAACGCGTTCACCAAGCTGGGCGTCAACTCCCGCGCCCAATTGACGCAGCTTATGCGCGGCACTGATTTGACAGACACGTCAAATACCACGTCGTCCTAGTACTACATCCACCCGGCACTAAACCTCAATCCTCGGGCGATGGTTTAGCGCTGCCCATCCGACGACCGTATTAGTCGACAACAAATCACGTTCTCACCCGGGCGACGCGCCGGTGAGGACACAAGGAAAAGAGCGGACAATGTTGAATGCGGCGCTTGGAATGCTGGCGATGGTGCCGGTGGTGTTCGGTGTCGCCGGGTACACAATGGTGTCCCGATGAGCGCCAACCTCACCAGCTCGGTCGGCGAATCAGCAAGCAGGACTGTAGATCTCGATGCACAGGCAAGTCGCTGGACCGATGGCGAGCTCAGCGCACGCTTTCAATCTGACGTGATCCCGCTGCGTGAACCGCTCTACCGCCACGCAGTGCGCTTGACCCGCAATCACGCCGACGCCGAGGACCTCGCTCAGGAAACGATGGTCAAGGCCTACGCCGGTTTCCGCACATTCGAGCCGGGCGGCAACTTCGCTGCCTGGCTACATCGGATCCTGATCAACAACTACATCAGCGGCTACCGCAAGCAGCAGTGTCGTCCGGTGCAACATCCGACCGCCGACATCACCGACATGGAGCTGGCCCCCAACACCGCGAACCTGGCCTCGGGCCTGCGCTCGGCCGAGGAGCAGGCATTGGAGAGGTTGGGCGACAACCGGATTCGGGCCGCGATGGAGGCGTTACCCAAGCCATTCCGCCTCGCGGTCTACTACGCCGACGTGGAAGGCTTCCGTTGCAGGGAGATAGCAGATCTCATGCGCACCCCGGTTGGCACCGTGTTGTCGCGGTTGCACCGCGGACGGTTCCTCCTGCGGCGCCTGCTGGCCGACGTCGCCCAACAACGCGGATACATCGCGGTTGCCCAACCGGCGTGACCCCACCGACATCGGCGCCAAATCAGTAGCTTGCGGCGCGCGGCGCCTGCACCGAAGGCCGTCTCCGGCTGGCTAACCCACGCTTCCTGCCAAGGAACTACAGAACCTCGGCATCGAAGAAACACAACCGAATAAACCCACCACATTGAAAGGAACCATCATGACCAGCAACACATCTAAAGAGTCTGGAGACTTCGACATCAACGCGCAGTTCCGCGGGGTGATGCACGAGCTTGGACTCTCGCCCGAAAACACCGGCGGCTCGATCACTTTCATCGGCGAAGACCCGATCTTCCCGAGCAAGCATCGGCTCGGGGCGTGCATCAGTATCCCGATGATGGCCGGGGCGGCCGGGATCGCCGACATCTGGCGCCAGCGCTGTGGCCGCGGCCAGGACCTGACCCTGGATGTGCGCAAGGCCATCCACGGCATCAACCCGATGTACAAAAACCCGGCGTACAGCGGGCCCACGGTCAATGGTTACCCGTACCAGCTGCCGTATTGGTTCAACAGCAACTTCGAGTTCGACGACCCCATGGCGTTTTACCAGTACCCGACCAAGGACGGCCGGATCTACGTGCCCGCGGGGCCCTACCCGAAGCTGCTGGAGAACATGGCCAGCTTCCTGCGCTGCGGGCCCACCCAGGACCAGATCGCCGAGGCCATATCCAAGTGGAACAGCGAGGAACTCGACGAGGCGGCCGCGGCCGCGGGGGTCGTGGGTGCCATCATTCGCACTCCCGAGGAGTGGGCGGCACACCCGCAGGGCAAGTGGCTGGCCGACAAGCCGTTGGTGGAGATCATCAAGATCGGCGACAGCGATCCCGAGCCGTTCACCCCGGCCGCGCGTCCGCTCGCGGGGCTGCGGGTGCTGTCCGCCACCCACGTGATCGCCGGCAACGTCGTTGGTCGCACGCTGGCCGAGCACGGAGCCGAGGTGCTGCAGATCTCCCACCCCGACGAGTTTGAGAACGAGGGCCTGATGCAGGACCCCTGCGCCGGGTTCACCTCGTCGGCGTGGCTGAATCTTAAAGAGCCCGAAGCCCTCAAGAAGGCCTACGAACTGGCCGCCGACGCCGACGTGTTCGTGGAAAGCTACCGCGGCCACAAGATGGCGAAGCTGGGTATGTCGCCCGAGGAACTGGCCGCGCGCCGCCCCGGGATCGTCTACGCCTCCGTCAAGGCCTACAGCCACGACGGGCCCTGGGCCGACCGGGCAGCGTTCGACATGGAGGCCCTCTGCGTCACCGGGTTCACCACCCTAGAGGGCACACCCGAAAAGCCCCAGTTCCCCGTGACCAACGTGATGAACGACTTCATCGCCGGCTACATCGGGGCGGCGGGCGTGCAGGCCGCGCTGATTCGTCGGGCCAAGGAGGGCGGCAGCTACGAGGTGCGGGTTAACCTGGCGCGCTGCGCGATGTGGTTCAACTCGTTGGGCACCTTCGACACCGACGTCCCGGGCTCCGGCGAGGAGAACCAGCCTCTGGCCCCGGACACCATCACCGTCCAGACCCCCTACGGGGAGTATTCCCGCCTGGCTCCGCCGGTGGAATTCTCCGAGACCAAGCCGTATTGGAGGGACCCGGTGCTGGTGGTGCGTGGGTCCAGCAAGCCGGCATGGAAGACCGCCTGAGAATTCCGGCTCGGGAGCCCGATGACGAACCACGGCGGTTCGTCATCGGGCCTCCCGCCCGTCGGTATCGAAAGCCGTTGTCGAAAGGAACATGCCCGGTCACAAAGTGCGCGAGCGTAACGTGACGGCGCAAATCGGCCTGGTTTTTCGCCGTGGCGTTACGCTCGCGAGGCCGGCGACGGCCGTGAGGGTGTCCTTGTCAGGGACTGACTGGCGACCCTTCGCCAGGAATTTGCGAGCCTTACGCGGCGCTCATGGTGGTCGTGTGCACCTCTACGGTGCCCCTGCAACGGTGCCAACCCTCAACCGCCCCACCAGAAAGTAGAACCGTGCCGACCAGCATCCGCAGCACCACAGCAGCGCCGGCGGACAGCCGGATGTCGACTTCCGTAATCGCAGGCCGCGCCGGATGCTTGCGCTTGTATCCGATTGCACTCGGCTTGGG
>Ga0318515_10000358_pt1 | contig 13024 bp, 10 predicted proteins | sample GRESIP176b2f19_FD_202499 | JGI IMG/M metagenome (GOLD analysis project Ga0318515, IMG submission 202499) | Tropical soil microbial communities from Luquillo Experimental Forest, Puerto Rico - GRE.SIPMG.176b2f19 | ecosystem: Environmental > Terrestrial > Soil > Tropical forest > Bulk soil...
TCGCCGTACGCGAACCCTCCGATGAACGCGAGGATCGGGTAGTCGGCGATCTTCCGCGGCGCACTTGCGTCGAGGAGGTCGAGGAGATGCACCTTGTCGGGACACCCTCCCGCCATCGTGAACGCCGACTCGGTCTCGGCCTCGCAGTTGAGGCCGAGCCCCGTGATGATCAGGACGCGCGGCTCACTCATGGGCGAGGGTCCTCTTGTACGCGGTTTTCATCGCCGCGACGCCAAGATCGATCCGGCCGGCGCCGCAAAGCGTCGCGCGCAGGCGCGGCTCGGCGACGACGGTCCCGATCCGGCGGCAGGCCAGACCCTGGAAGTGTGCCTCCAACGCCGCCGCGTCCCGCGCGGCCACAGTCACGACGAATCGTCCGTTGGACTCGGAGAAGAGCGCGACGTCCGCCGGGAGAGCACGGAGGTCGGGGGCCGCGTCGAGATCGAGGTCGAGGCCCAGCTCGCCTGCCATCGCGCAACGCGCGAAGGCCAGCGCGAGCCCGCCCCGCGCCGGCGTCGCGGCCGAGCGGATCAGGCCGTCCCGTGTCGCCGCCGCGAGCGCCCGGTAGAGCGGGAGCGCTGCTGCCGCGTCGACGCGCGGGACCTTGTTCCCCACGTACGGCGCGGGCTCGCCCGGTTTTGCCAGGAGGCCGTCGCGCTCCCCGAGGGCCCGGAAGTACTCGCTTCCTCCCGTCTCGTCCTGCGTCGTTCCCAGCAGATAGACCGCGTCTCCCGCCGCTTTCGGGTCGAGGGTAATCGCGCGCGTCGCATCGGTGATCTGCCCCAGTGCCGAGACGAGCAGGGTCGGCGGCACGCTGATCTTGACCCCGCCCATCGTGGAGTCGTTCTTCATCGAGTCCTTTCCGGAGACCAGCGGCGTCGCGTACGCGCGGGTGAGGTCGTACAGGCCGCGGCAGGCGCGGACGAGCTGCGCCATCTTGTACGCGCCGTCCGGAGTGGACGCGGAAGCGACCGGGTCCGGCCAGCAGAAATTGTCCAGCGCCGCGATGCGGTCCAGACGGGCCCCCGCGCAGAGCTGCTTGCGGACCGCCTCGTCCAGTGCCGACTGCGCCATCGCGTAGGCGTCGATATCGGAGTAGAACGGGTTCACGCCCTCGGAGAGGACGTAGCCGGCGGCGGTCCCGTGACGCACCAGGAACACGGTCGCTTCCGCGGGCACGTCGGCGCCCACGCCGATCCACGGCTTCACCACGGTCAGGCCCTTCACTTCGTGGTCGTAGTGCCGCGCGGTCGTCTCGTTCGAGCACAGGTTCAGCCGTGCGAGCATCGCCAGGAGCGTCTCGTCCAGGTCCTGCGCGGGCGCACCGGCCGGCTCCTCGAAGCGTCGCGGCTCCCAGACGGCCTGCAGGTCGAGGTCGGGATCGCCGTCGTGGAGGAAGTCCATGTCGAGACGCGCGACCGTCCGCCCCCCGTACCTCACCTCGAGGACGCCGCCGTCGTCGAACGCCCCCAGCACCGTCGCCTCGACCTCGCGGCGCGCGGCGAGCTTCAGGAACGCCTCGATCCTGTCGGGCGGAACGGCGAGCGTCATCCGCTCCTGAGCCTCGGACAGGAAAATCTCCCACGGCGCGAGCCCCGCGTACTTGAGGGGCGCCTTGCTCAGGTCGACGACCGCCCCGCCCGGTCCCCGCGCCATCTCGCCGATTGAGGAGGACAGCCCGCCCGCGCCGTTGTCGGTGATCGACGCGTAGAGGCCGAGGTCGCGCGCCTCGATCAGGAACTCGAACATCCGTCTCTGCGTGATCGGGTCGCCGATCTGCACCGCCTGGATCGGGGCCGACTCGTCGAGGGCCGCGGACGAGAACGTCGCGCCGTGGATTCCGTCCGCGCCGATGCGGCCCCCGGTCATGACGATCAGGTCGCCGGGACGCGCCGCTTTCTCGTGCCCCGGCCGCCCGGCGATCGTCACCGGAAGGCGGCCGACCGTGCCGCAGAAGACCAGCGGCTTGCCCAGGAAACGCCCGTCGAACAGCTCCCACCCGCGGCCGTACGGCACGCCGCTCTGGTTGCCGCCGTCGATGACCCCCTGATGCACGCCGTCGCGAATGCGGCGGGGGTGCAGGAGCCCCTTCGGAAGCTCCCCGGAATGAAACGGCGACGCGAAGCAGTACCCCCAGACGTTGGCCAGGAGCTCCGCTCCCAGCCCCGTTCCGAACGGATCGCGATTGACGCCGACGATGCCCGTGATCGCGCCCCCGTACGGATCGAGCGCCGAGGGCGAGTTGTGGGTCTCGACCTTGTAAACGAGGTGATCGCGCTCATCGAACGCGACGACCCCCGCGTTGTCGTGGAACACGGAGACGAGCCACGAGGCTCCCTCGCGGTCCCGCACCGCACGATCGACCGCCTCGGTCGCGCCGCGGATGTAGGTCGCGAAGAGCGACCGGATCACCTCGGGCGCCCGGCCCGGCTCACGGTAGGTGACGGTCGCGTTGAAGATCTTGTGCTTGCAGTGCTCGCTCCAGGTCTGCGCGAGGCACTCGAGCTCGACGTCCGTCGGCGAGGCGCCCAAGCCGGCGCCGCGGCGCCCCGCATCCTTCGCGGCGGCCCGGAAGTGATCGCGGATTGCCCGCATCTCCGGGACGCTCAGGGCGAGCAGCTTCGTTCTCGAGATCGCGGCGAGATCGTCGTCGGTTCCGGAGAGGTCGACGTCGACGACGGGCGGAACCGCGTGCGCGGACACCTTGGGGACCGCGAGATCGACGCGGGATGCACGCCAGGCCGCGAACGTCTCAACCCGTGTCGTCTGGATGACGGGATTCGCCAGCAGCTCCCCCGCGATGCGCGCCCCGTCGTCCGCGGTGACGCCGTCGAGCAGGATCATCGTCGAGGTGTAGACCGCCGCGCCCTCGGGCAGCTTCCGTCCGAGCGTGTCCTCGACCAGCGTCCGGGCGGAGCGGCCCACCGGGTCGGTGACGCCCGGCTTCAACGCGACCGTGATCGCGATGTCGAACGGTCCGTCGTCGAGCCGTCCGATCGCGCCGCGCTGGCCGATCGGGTCCGTCAGCTCGTGGAGCACGCGCCCGGCATCGGTCTCGCCGAGGTCGGCCTCGACCCGGTAGACGTCGCGGGTGCGGACCCGCTGGACCGGGATCGCGAGGAACCTGCGGATCGCCACGGCGATGGATTCTCCCCGTGGATCGCGGATTCCCTCCGCGGGGGCTATCTCGAAGCGGTGGATCATCGTCGGCCTCCGCGGAGAACCGTACCGCCCGCCGCACCATAGAGCAATTCGATTATTATGATGAAAGATATAGAAGGTACATATATCATGGCTCCGTGACCGACGCCCCGGCGCTCGAGACCTTCGTCGCCGTGGCGCGCCTGGGCAGCGTGCAGGCCGCCGCGGTGCGCCTCCACCGGACGCAGCCGAGCGTGTCCAGCCGCATCGCCGGCCTCGAGGCGCGCTGGCGGACGCGCCTGTTCCGCCGTCACGCCCGCGGCATGTCGCTCACGCCGGAGGGAGCCCGGCTCCTGCCGCTCGCCGAGGCCGCGCTGTCCGGGATCGCCGAGCTCGACCGGGCGGCGGGGCGGCCGGTCGCCTCGGAGGCGGAGCTGCGCTTGGGCGCGGGGGACGCGCTCGGACGCGAGGTGGTGCCTCGCGCACTGGCGCGCCTGCTCGGCCGCGGGGGGCGCCTGGCGGTCCGCGTCCTCGAAGCACCGGCGGTCCGGCTGCTCGAGGCGCTCCGCGCGGGGGAGATCGACCTCGCCCTGGTCGCGGCGGACGCGGCCGGACCCCCGGGGGCCGGCCTGGTGACGGAACCGCTCCTGACGAGCCCGATCGAGGCGCTCTTCCCCAAAGGGGATGCCCCGGGCCCTCGCAACGCCGACCCCGCCGCGCTCGCGAAGCGGCGCCTCGTGGCGCTTCAGCCAGGCTCGGAATTCCGCCGCCATCTCGAGCGGGCGTTCGCGGGCCGCGGGCTGCCGTTCCGGCCCGCGGTGGAGGTGGGGAATCTCTCGCTGGTCCGCCGCTTCGTCGCCGCCGGGCTCGGCGTCGGCCTAGTGCCCGCGGTGGCGTTTTCGGCGCGACCCTCCGACGTCGCGGTCACAAGCACCCGAGCCCGGGGCATACCGCCCATCGCCTACGTTCACGCCCGGCGTGCCGGAGTCCCGCCATCGGAGAGCGCGGAGCAGTTCCTTCGCCTCGTTCGGCCAGAACTCTGATCGAATTGTCGCGCTGACAACGATTCCTGCGGGGACGGTGCAGCAGAACCGTCACGCGCGTCCCACCTTGCCGCCGCGACTCGGTAAGAGTTCCATCGACCTCCCCAACAACTCGGGGCACGCGGGTGCAAGCCCGTGCGCCCCTTTTTTTTGATCGCGCGCGGTCCGGCGACCGGCGTCGTGGGTTGCGAGCCAAACTCAGCAAACCCGCGGCGACCGGGCAACGGAATAGAGGGCTCGAACGTATTCATGCATGTGGGTAGGACGGCCAGGCCATCACCGATCCGACCCGACCCTCCTCTCTGCCGGGCACGCGGGTTCCCCCAACCCGCGTGCCCGGGTCTTTCTCTAGCGTCTCTGACGAGACCGGCGTCCTAGGGATTGGGCGGCAGGGTACGCAGCACGCCCGAAATCAGGAGGACGAGCAGCACGAGCCCCGCGTTGACCTTCGTCCAGAGCGCCCCGTTGTCGCGGACAGGCTGGAGGGCTTCCGATCGTCCCATGAGCGCCGAGGCGAGGAAGAACACGCCGAGCGCCGCGAGCACCTTCACGCCGAAGAGTGCGAGATAGAGCGCCTGTCCGGCATGGGCGGGCCCCTGGAACAGCACGAAATTCGCGATGCCGCTCAGGAGGAGAAGACCGATCGACGCGGAGAGCACGGGCCGCCAGCGATCGGCGACGGCGCTCCGGATCGCGCTGCGCGTCGGTTCGGGCATCTCGCGCAAGGTCGGAAGCAAGGCGAGGGCGGCGAAGAACGCGGCCCCGCCCCCCATCACCGCGGTCGTGGTCACGGGCACGGCTGGAGCTGTCGTCGGGTCGAGACGGCTGGCGACGACCTTCACGGTTCCCGGCGTCGCGTTGTCCGCCAGGAACACGACGTCGGAGGCGCTCACGCCCGCGAGAAGGAAGGAGCCTGCGCTGTCCATCCCGTTGAACCGGAGAACCGACGGGTTGTAGGTGACGTAGAACGCGGCGCCGAAGAAGCTCGGGATCTGGGTCGCGGAGACCTTGATCGTGATCGTCGACCCGGCGCTGTTCCCCGCGCGCATCGCCAGCGAGCCGTCCACGATCGGCGAAGCGGGCGTGAAGGTCGTGACGACCGGTCCGGTGGTCGTCCCGCTGCTCCCGCCACCGCAGCCCAGCATCACCGCCGCAACGACGAGGAGCGCCGCCCAGCCGGCGCTCCGAACGCTGGAGTTTCGAGGATTCATCGCATGCTCCGGTGGGTCACGGGCAGGTCTGTCCGAAGAACGCCGTCAGGTAAGAAAGGTCGAGCCCGTCGACCGTCGCGTTGAAATCGAGGTCGGCGGCGGGGTTGAACCGGGGGTCGGGCGCGGACGCCGCGAAGCTGACCGCGAGGCCCAGGACGTCGATCCCGTCGACGGTCTTGTCGCCATTCAAGTCGGGGAACGTCTGGATCGCGGCCGGCGTGTTCCCGAGATGGCCGAGGTTGACCTTGCCGCCGTTCGGCTTCGGCTCGGCGTCGGCGGCGACGGCAGGATCGCCCTTGTCGATCGTGGCCGAGCACAGCGGCGGCACGTAGGCGAGGTCGAGCTTCGGATCGACGGAGATGACCCCCGGGGTCACGCCCGGCGTCACGCCGAGCTGCGACTCCCAGTCGGCGCCGACGTTCGCGAAGGCATCGACGTAGGAGATGCTCACCGCCTGGCCCGGGCCCGGCATCACGCCGCCGCCGACCCCGTATCCGTCGTTTCCGACGACGATCGAGTTCGACAGCGATAGCGCCGTGGCTCCGGTGGTGAACAGCGAGTTCGGGCCGGGGAAAGCGTCCCACTCGAGGCCGCCGGAGGCGGTGTCGGTCTTGTTGCTCGCGACCGTCAGGAAATCGTGGTCGACCGTCGCGGCGGCCTGGCCGCCGTACGCCTCGACGAGGACGTACTCCCCCCCGCCGCGCGCCGAGGTCGTCGCCGGGTCGAGCGCCTTGTTGGTCGCGAGCAGATTGTTCGTGAAGCTCAGCGTGTTGTCGGTCGGCGCGGTCGTCCCGTCGCTGTTGGGGTCGTCGCTGGCGAGCACCAGAAGGCTCGCACCGCCGCCCAGCGTGGACGAATCGTTCCCCGTGATGCTGTTCCGTTGGATCCGGAAGTCGTTGATCCCGGTGGGCGTCCGGAACGTGTACAGCTCGGCGAACAAACCGCCCCCGCCCCGGTCGTTGATATCGGCGAGCGCTCCGGTCGCGTGGTTTCCGGTGACGGTGTTGTCCTGGACGTGGATCGTCCCCGTGCCCGAGGTCATGTCGAGCTCGACGCCGTACACGTGGATCCCGCCTGCCGCCTTCTTTCCGGTGTTCGCGGAAACCGTGTTCCCCTCGACCACGATCGTGTGATTCGATCCCGGCGCCGGCTGGAGATTCGCCGAGATGCCGCCCCCGTACCCCTCGGCCACGTTGTTGCGGACGGCGTTGCCCGATCCCTTGAGGCCGACGGTGATCGACTCCGTGCCGGCTCCGACCGACGAGCCGGTCGCAACGAAGATCCCGCCCCCGTATCCAAAGTGCGTGCCGTCCGCCGAGTTGGAGGCCGTGTTCCCGTCGATCGTGTTCGACGTGATCTTGACCGTCGACGAATCGCTCGCGGCCGCGGTGTCGGAGAACACCGTGATCCCGGAGCCGAACGCCCCCCCGCCGGCTCCCGCCATGTTTCCCGTGATGGTATTGCTGTCGATCTCGACGACGCTCGGGACGCCGCTCGAACTCGCCTCGACGTAGATACCCCCGCCGTCGAGGTTCGCGGTGTTCCCGGTCACGGCGTTGTTGACGATCGTCGCCTTCGCGTTGGGATCGGTGAGGTTGTTCCCCATCTGTACCCAGATCCCGCCGCCGATCGTCGAGGTCGCGCTCGCCGTGACGACGTTTCCCGTGATGTCCACGGCGCCGAACCCCCAGATCGCCGAGTCTCCGCCGTGCTTGACGTTGAATCCCCGGAGGGCGGAGCCGTCCACGACGGAGGCGACCGCGAACAGCGACGATCCGTTCCCGCCGTCGCACTGATTGGTGCCGTCGAGGGTCGCCGCGCCGATCGTGGCGTTGTTGAGGTACGCCGCGGTCACCAGCGTGACGCCCCCGACGCCGTTCCCCGGCTGCACCGTGACGCACTCGTTGTAGTTACCGGCGTTCACGAGGACGGTGTCGCCGCCGGAGGTCTTCACGAGCGTGAACGTGATCGTCTTGCACGGCGCGATCTGCGTTCCGCACGTGCTGATGTCGGTTCCCGTGGGCGAGACGAAGTACGTCGTCGCCGCGATCGCGGAGCCGACCTGTCCGCCGAGCCAGAGCAGCGTGAGTCCGGCCGCAAGCAAGGGTTTCATCGTGGCGCTCTCCCCGAGCGATCGAAGTTATCGGTGGGCCGAAGCGTTGTCAAGGGAAGGCGCCCGCGGCGGCGGACCCCAGCGGGGCCGCGGAAAGCCCCGCCCGGCGCAGCGTCTCGAGCAGCAGAGGGAGCGCCTCGAGGACGATCGGCATCGTTCCCGGGCCCGGGCGGTCGTGAAGGAGCAGGATGTCCCCCGCCGCGACCCCACGCGACAGGCGGCGTCCGACGGCGGAGGCGTCGCGCGAGACCGTGTCGAACCCGCGCCGCGTCCAGGACGCGAGCGCGAGCCCCCGTCGCGCGAGCGCGGGCGCCAGGAGCGGCGAGCGCACCCCGGCGGGGGCGCGGAACAGCCGTGGCGTCGTCCCGGTGGCCCGTGCGACCGCCTCCTGACAGAGCGCGAGCTCTCGGTCGAGGCGCCCCGGAAGATGGAAAAAGAAGCCGCCCGGGTGCGTCTGCGTGTGGTTCTCGACGCCGTGCCCCCGACGCACGATCTCGGCGGCGATGTCCGGGTGCGCGTCGACCCGCGCGCCGACGCAGAAGAAGCTGGCGCGGGCGCCGTGCCGATCCAGCAGGTCGAGGACGGCGGGCGTGACGGCCGGGTCCGGTCCGTCGTCGAAGGTCAGCGCCACGGCACCCGCCGCGGCGGCCGCCGGATCCCGGCGCAGGTTGGGTCCGAGCAGCGCGCAGCGCGGGAGCATCCCCGCGGCGACGAGGGACAGATGATCGGCCACGACCGCCCCCGCGATCCACGGCCAGCGGTGCGGCGCCAGCGCCACCGCCGGGAGCGCTGCGGCATGGACGGCCAGGGACGCGATCAGGAGCGGCGTGGGTCTGTCCGCCGCCCGGCCGGGAGATGTCGAAGAGGGATCGCGCATCGTCGGGTCCGCCACCCACGCGGCTCCCTATGTTAAGCTCTCCCGCGCCACGAGGCCCCGCGCTCCATCCACAGGCCTCGGGGAAACCCGAGAGGTTCCGTACGATGAGCGGCGACCCGGCCACGGCCCTGAAGATCAAGACCCTCTTGGTGGAGAAGCTCCACCTCGATGCGCTCACGCCGGAGCAGATCGCCGACGACATGCCGCTGTTCGGGGAAGGGCTCGGGCTCGACTCCGTCGACGCGCTCGAGCTCGTCGTCGCGCTCGAGAAGGAATTCAGCATCCGGATCCAGAGCTACGAGGTAGGCCGCGAGGCGTTCGCGACCGTGGCCACGCTGTCCCGCTATCTCGAAGGTCGCCTAGCCTCGGCCGACTCGCATGTCGGGAGCTGATCGGGCGCCGCTGCCGCCCGGCTCGATCGTCATCACCGGTCTCGGGGCCGTCACGCCGTTCGGGTGGGGGGTCGCCCCGCTCTGGGAGGGGGCACGCTCCGGACGGTGCGCCGTCGGAGCCCTCGACCGGTTCGACCCCGCGGGGCACAGGACCCGAATCGCGGCGCAGGTCCCGCTCGACGCCGCGCCCGCTCCACGGTCGCGGCGCGCCACGCTCGCGGACCGGTTCGCCGTCGCGGCGGCCGGTGAGGCCGTCGCCTCCGCTGGACTCGACGCGTCCGCGCTCGCGCACGCGGGCGTCGCGTTCGGAAGCTCGACCGGCGGATTGATCGAGAGCGAGTCGTACTTCGAGGACCTGCTCCGCCGCGGACCGCGCCGCGCTCGACCGGGCCTCCTTGCGTCCCAGCAGTTCGACGGACCCGGTGACGCGGTCGCCCGCGCGCTCGGCTGCACGGGACCCGTCCTGACCGTGACCGCCGCATGCGTGTCGGGTGCCGCGGCGATCGAGGCCGCGGCACGCATCCTCCTCCGCGGCGAGGCCGACACGGTCGTCGCCGGAGCATCGGACGCGCTGTGCCGGGTGACGTACTCGGGGTTCAACTCGCTCCGGGCCGTCGACGAGAAACCGAGCCGCCCGTTCCGGAAGGACCGGGCCGGGCTCACGCTCGGCGAGGGGGCCGGCGTCCTGGTCCTCGAGTCGGCGCGCCATGCGCGCGAGCGCGGAGCGCGTGTCCTGGCCGTCCTCGCGGGGGCGGCCTCGACCTGCGATGCCCATCACATGACGGCGCCGCACGCCGCCGGCGCGGGCGCGGCCGTGGCGGTCACGCGCGCCCTGACCGAGGCCGCGTGCGATCCGGCGGACGTCGACTTCATCAACGCGCACGGAACCGGGACGCCCCACAACGACGCGGCGGAGGCCGCGGCGATCGCGCGCGTGTTCGGCGGTCTCGCGCGATCGATCCCGGTGACGTCGACGAAGGCCCTGATCGGTCATCTTCTCGGGTCGGCCGGTGCGGTCGAGGCGGTCGTCACCGTTCTGTGCCTCGCGCGCGGCGAGGTGCATCCGATGCCGGACGACGGCGAGCGCGATCTCTCGATCGCGCTCGATCTCGTGCTCGGTCTCCCGAGACGCCTCCCGCGCGCGCGCGTCGCGCTCTCGACGAGCCTCGCGTTCGGCGGCGCCAACGCCGCGCTCGTCCTCCGCCGGCCGGAGAGCGCGCATGTCCGCTGAGCCGGTCGTCACCGGGGCCGGCGCGATCGGCGCCTGGGGCGTCGAGCGCCGGGCGCTCCACGGCGCGCTGGCCGCGGGCCACCCCCTCGCCCGGCGGGTCGAGGGGACGCCGGACGCCGCGACCGTTCCGGCCGCGGCGTGCGCGGCGCTCGTCCCCGTCCTCGATCTGTCGCCGTGGCTGGCTCCCGCCCACGCGCGCCGGATGGCGATGACGTCCCGCTGGTCGGTCGCCGCGGCGCGGATGGCGGTCGAGGAGGCGAGACCCGGGCCGCGCGACGGCGGCCGCACGGCGGTCGTGATGGCGACCGCGTTCGGCTCCGTGTGGTTCACCGAGAGGCTGGTTCGCCAGGTGCTCGACGAGGGCCCGCAGGCCGCGCAGCCGTTCTACTTCTCGGAATGCGTCGCGAACGCCGCCGCGGGCCAGGTGGCGATCGCCGAGGGGGCACGCGGCGCCAACGTCACGATCGCCCAGCGTGAGGCCGGCCCGTTGATCGCGCTGTCCCAGGCCGCCGCGGAGGTGCGGGAAGAGCGCGCGGAGGCCGCGCTGGCCGGGGCCGTCGACGAGATGAGCCCGCTCCTTCACCGCCTGCTCGACCGCTATCGCGCTCTCGCGCGCGGTGCCGCGGGCCGCGCGGAGGCGCCGCGGCCGTTCGACCTACGGCGCGACGGCGTGCTCGCGGGAGAAGGAGCCGCGGTGCTCCTCGTGGAGCCCGCGGCGACGGCGCGGGCCCGGGGGGCGCGCACGCTCGCGCGGATCCGCGGCACGGGATCGGCGTTCGATCCCACGGCCACGGAGAGCGACTGGGGCGAGGGCGTCGAAACCCTCGCGGCGGCGCTCCACCGGACGTTGCGGCGCGCGGGCGTGGCGCCGGAGGAGATCGCCGGCATCGTCTCGGGCGCCTCCGGAGCGCGGCGCGGGGACGCGCTCGAAGGCAAGGTGCTCCGGAGCGCCTGGAGCGGGCGCACGCTGCCCCCGATCGTCGCCCCGAAGGCCGTGGTGGGTGAATACGGCGGTGGTATTCTGGCGTGCGCTCTCGCGGCGCTCGACGGCGCCTCGTTCGGGCGTCCCACGCAACTCACGGAGCACGATCCGCAAATGGGGATCGATCTTCACACCGGCTCGATCCCACACGGACCGATTCTCGTCTCGGCGCTCGCCGCCGGCGGAGCGGCGGCCTGGGTCGTCATGGATCGGCCGTGACGGAGCGCTTCGCGATCGCGGTCCCGGCGTACGACGCCGCGGCCACGGTCGCCGGGGTCGTCCGCCGCGCGCATGCGATCTGTCCCGACGTGCTCGTGGTCGACGACGGCTCGGCCGACGGGACCGGCGACGCCGCGCGGGCCGCGGGGGCGCGGGTCCTCGTGCACGACCGCAACCTCGGGAAGGGGCGCGCGCTGCGCACGGCGTTCGGTCGACTGTTCGGCGACGGGTTTGACGCGGTTATCACGATGGACGCCGACGCGCAGCATCCGCCCGAGGAGGCGACCAAGCTGGTCGCCGCGTGGCATGCGGGTGCCGACCTCGTGCTCGGCACCCGGCATCATCTCTTCGAGCTGATGGGCGTCGTCCGGCGGGCGAGCAACGCGTCCTCGTCCTGGATCATCTCCAAGGTAGCGGGCGCCGAGCTTCCCGACTGCCAGACCGGCTACCGGCTCTACACGCGGCGGCTCGTCGAGACCTTGGGCTTTCCGGAGCCGCGATTCGAAGCCGAATCGGCCGTGCTCGTCCGGGCGGTCCGCAACGGGTTTCTCGTCGTCGGCGTTCCGGTGCGGCTCGACGAGCCCGACGGGCGCGCGACCTCCCACTACCGGCCGATCGTCGACTCGCTCCGCATCGCCGGGGCCGTGACGCGCGCCCGCGTCGAGGCCAGATCGTGAGCGAGCGCGTCGTGCTCGTCACCGGAGGCAGCCGGGGGATCGGGCGCGCCGTCGTGCGCGCTCTCGTGGCGGAGCGAATCCGCGTCGCGTTCACGTATCGCGAGGCGGAAGGAGCCGCCCGGGAGATCGCGGACGAATCGGCCGGGCAGGCCCGCGGGCTGCGGTTCGACCTGCGCGACCGGTCGCGCCCCGCCGAGCTCGTCCGCGAGATCGAAGAAGCACTCGGTCCCATCGACGGGCTCGTGAACAATGCCGCGATCCGGCGGGACGGCCTGCTCGCGTCGACCTCCGACGACGACTGGGACGACGTCGTGGACGCGAATCTCGGTGGGGCGTTTCGCTGTTGCCGCGCGGTCCTGCCGGGAATGATCTCCCGGCGGTCGGGATCGATCGTCAACGTGGCCTCGCTCACGGCCATCCGGAGCGTCGCCGGGCAGGGCGCGTACGCCGCCTCGAAGGCCGGGTTGATCGGCATGACCAAGTCGCTCTCGCGCGAGGTCGGCCGGCGGAGCGTCCGCGTGAACGCGGTCGTCCCGGGTCTCGTGATGACCGAGATGGTGGCCGACCTGCCGCAAGAGCGTCTGCAAGCGCTGCGGGCGATCGAGGCGCTGCCGTCGGGAACGCGCCCCGAGGACGCCGCGGCACTGATCGTGTTCCTCCTCTCGGACCGCGCGCGGGCGATCACCGGCCAGGCGATCGCCGTCGACGCGGGATCGACGGCCTGACGATGTCGAAGGCCGGCCCCGGGCGCGATTCGCGCGGGGCGCTCCTGCCGGCGGAGCTGACCTCCCTCTTCGACGACCGGTTCCACCGCTCGTGCGAGCTCGTCGAGGAGTACGTGCACCGGCTGACGCGGCGCGTCTTCGACCGGCTCGAGCTTGCGCGTGCCTCGGTGGAGCCGGGCTCGTGGCGGGAGATCGCATCGCGCGCCGGGCTGTCCCCCGAGCGCGCGCGCGTCCCGCTCACGTGGATGTTCCGCACGCTCGCCGCTCGCGGCGTCCTCGCGGCGCGCCGGGACGCGGACGGGACCGAGCGGTTCGTGCTCGCCTCCGGTGCTCCCGCGCTCGATCCCGACGAGATGGTCGAGGCGCAACGACGCCACGACGCCTCGGCGCTGCCGGCCTACGCGCTCGCCGCG
>Ga0318515_10000361_pt1 | contig 12974 bp, 12 predicted proteins | sample GRESIP176b2f19_FD_202499 | JGI IMG/M metagenome (GOLD analysis project Ga0318515, IMG submission 202499) | Tropical soil microbial communities from Luquillo Experimental Forest, Puerto Rico - GRE.SIPMG.176b2f19 | ecosystem: Environmental > Terrestrial > Soil > Tropical forest > Bulk soil...
CTGCAGCGGCCCAGCCGGGTCCGGCGGAAGCGCACATACAGGTCCTGGAGATCATCCGAGGTCGGCGCGATCCACCAGAACATGAAATCCGCGTCCGCCCGGAGTCCCTGCACGTCATAGCAGCCGCGAGTGACGACGCCCTTGCCCGCCGCCTGGTCGAGCAGGTCGGCCACCTCGGCTGCCGCGTTGCCGTGACCGCCCGCGTCCAGCCCGGTCCGGTCGCTCACCCGGAACACCGACCACATCGTGTACCGGATCAGCTCGTTGAGATCACGCGCCTTGGGCTTGCCGGACCCTTCCGTGGCCCCTGAGCCCGTACCGCCCGGCTGGGTCATCCGTTGTTCGTCAGCCATGTGACCATTCTCGGCTATGGCGGAGATACTCCGTCACCTGGACGGCCGCCGCACGAGCCGTTGCGATGCAAGCCGGTATGCCGACCCCGTCGTACGCCGCGCCGCAGACGGCCAGGCCCGGCTGAGCAGCAATGGCCGCCCGGATCCTCGCGACCCGGTCCAGATGCCCGACCGTGTACTGCGGCAAAGCGCCGCCCCACCGGCTGATCCGGTGCGCCACGGGAACGCCGCGTACCCCGGTCGCCGCCGCGAGTTCGGCCGCGGCCAGCACGGCGAGATCCTCGTCAGGCCGCTGCAGCAGAGCTTCCTCGCCCATGCGGCCGATCGAGCAGCGTACGATCTCCAGCGGCTCGGCGCCGGGTGCCGTCGGGTCGGCCAGATGCGGCCACTTGACGGTGGAGAAGGTGACCGCCTTCACGGCCCGCCTGTCCACCGCCGGGACCAGGTATCCGCTCCAGCCCAGCGCGGCCAGCCCGCCACCGGGATGCGCCCCGGGAAATGCCGAACGCGGGTAGGCCAGCGTGACGATCGCCATGCTCGCGTAGCCGATCTCACCAAGCGCCGTTACCGCCGCCGAGGCGCCCCGCACCTCCGCGAGCAGCCGGGCGGCCGGCCGCGCAGGCACGGCGAGGATCACCGCATCCGCATCGATCAGCTCTGCCGCCGCCGCCGATCCGACCGTGAGCCGCCAGCCGGGCTCGGCGCCCGGCGCGGCGGGCGCCGGGGACAGCCCGCGGGTCATCGAGGCCGTCCGGACTTCCGCGCCCGATGTCTTAGCCAGGAAGGAGGGCAGCAGGCCCAGCCCTCCGGTGAGGGTGGTGAAGACCGAGCCGCCGGACCGGGTGCCGGCCGGTGCCTGGTCCTGGCCCGTGACCGGAACCGGCGGCGGGAGCAGCGAGCCCGCGGCCTCCGCCAGCGACCGGTAGCGCCGTGCGGCGGCGGCGAGCGCGGGCATCGTCGCGTCGAAGGACAGGTCGCCGGAGCGTCCGGCGTAGACGCCGCCGAGCAACGGGTCGACCAGCCGGTCGACGACCTCCACGCCGAACCTGGCTCCGACGTAATCCGCGACCGGCACGTCGCCGTCCCGCGCGCTCGGCGGCAGCTCCAGGTCCTGGCTGGCCCGGGCGGCCCCTTCGGCGGACACCACTCCCGATCGGGCCAGTTCGGCCAGGTCGGACGGCACTCCCATGAACTGGCGCCGGGGCAGCGGACGGAGCGCCCCTAGCGTCCAGATCGCCGAGGACGTGGTGCCCGGCTCGACGCGGTCACCGGCCAGCCCGACCTGGTCGATAAGCCCGATGCCCTCCGGCCGGGTGACGAGCAGCGCCTCGGCTCCCTCGTCGACCGCGACGCCGGCCACTTCGGATACGGACAGCTTGCCACCCAGCTGGGGCGATCCCTCGAGCACCGTCACCCGCGCTTTCTCGTCCCGGAGAAAGAACGCCGCCGCCAGCCCGGCGATCCCGCCGCCCACGATCACCACGTGCGGCCGCGCCGTCGAAGGATTCATGCCTACAGCCTGGCAGACACCGGCCGATGCCCGTAACCATGGCGCGGCCGGGCCGGTGCGGGATCGTGACCACGGCCGCGGAACCGTGCGGCGGACGCCGCCGTCACAACGGCATGTTGAGCACAACGAGCTTGAACCGCCGGTCCGCGCTGATCCGGCGCACGCGATTTGCCGCCGCCGCGGGCCTGGTGGTCGGCGGTGGCATGCTCGCCGGGGGAATGCTGCTGGCCGGATGCTCGGCCAGTTCGGCCGGATCGGCCGCCGCGTCAGCGCCGCAGGCGGCGGCCGTGCCGTCGGCAGCAGCGGGCGGGATGGCGGCGGCCGGATCGGCGAACCGCGCCGCGGGGCCGCCAGCCAGCACCGGAACCACGGCCCGGCTCGCGCCCGCCAGCGACATCATCTACACCGCGCAGCTGACCGTCCGGGCGCAGAACGTCAGCTCGGCCGCGGCCAAGGCCGCGCAGATCACCGACGGCGTGGGCGGCTACGTGTCGAACGAGACCACCTCGGCCGACCCGGATCACCCGTCCGAGGCCACCGCCACCGTGCAGGTGAAGATCCCGGTCGCGTCCTACCCGGCTACACTCGGCCAGCTCGCGGCCAGTCTGGGCACTCGGCTGTCCCTGCAGGAGCAGTCCCAGGACGTCACTGAGCAGGTGGCCGACGTGAACAGCCAGGTGGCCTCGTATCAGGCGGCCATCGCCCAGTTGCGAGCGCTGCTCGCGCACGCCGGATCGGTCGGTGACCTGCTCAGCGTGCAGAACCAGATCAACAGCGAGGAATCCGCGCTGGAAGCGCTGCAGGCGCAGCAGCGGGCGCTCAGTCACGAGACCAGCTACGCGACGGTGAGCATTACCATCTTCGGCCCGAAGGCCAAGCCGGTCGTGCACCACCCGAAAGCCCCGCCCTCCCTGGCCGGAGGCCTCGGGGCCGGCTGGCACGCGCTCAAGGTAAGCCTGTCCTGGACCCTGGCCTTCCTCGGCGCGATCGCGCCGTTCGCCGCCATCGCCGCCATTGCGGTCTACGCGGTCTACCGGGCCAGGCGCTGGATGATCCGCCGCAGGCCCGCGCCACGCCCGGCTGCACCGGAAAACTGACCTCGGGTAGCGTCCTGCGTATGACCGACAACCCGGGATGGCAGCCGCGGCACGACGATCCGCTGTTCATCATGGCGATGGACCACCGTGCCTCGTTCGGCAAGACCTTGTTCGGCGTCAAGGACGACCGCCCCGACCCGGACCAGGTCGCGGCGATGAAGTCAGCCAAGCAAATGATCTTCGAGGGACTGCGGGCCGCGCAGCCCGCGATGACCTACGGACGACCCGGCGTGCTGGTCGACGAGCGGTACGGCCAGGACGTGATCGACGCCGCGAAGCGGGACGGCACGCAGCCGGTGGTGCTGGCCATCCCCATCGAGGCCAGCGGGCACGACTGGTTCACGCTGGAATGGGGCGACCAGTGGCTCGGGCACGTCGAGGCGATCAGGCCCGATTACGCCAAGGTGCTGGTGCGTGATAATCCCGACTTCGACCCGCCCGAGCGCGAGCAGCAGCTCGGCAGGCTGGCCCAGGTCAGCTCCGGGCTGCACGGAATCGGCGTACCGCTGCTGTACGAGCTGCTGGTGCCCGCCACCGGTGCCCAGCTTGACCGGGCCGGGCACGACGCCGGCGCCTATGACCGTGACATCCGCCCCGGCCTGGTCGCCCGGGTGATCGCCGACAACCAGGCGCACGGCGTGGAGCCGACGCTGTGGAAGGTCGAGGGCCTGGAGACCGCCGAGGCGGTCCAGCAGGTGGCCGATCAGGCCAGGGCCGGCGGGCGCCGCGCCGATCTGATCGTCTTGGGCCGGGACGCGCCGGCCGAACGCCTCGACCACTGGCTGGAGGTGGCCAGCCAGGTCAGCGCGTTCGTCGGCTTCGCGATCGGCCGCAGCATCTGGGAGGACGCCGTGCGCGACTATGAGGCGTCCGGCCAGGGCGACGCGGCGGCCAGCGCCGGGCGCGACCAGATCGCCGAGCGGTACCTAGGCTTCGTCGCGCACTGGAAGCACTAGGCGTCCGGCCGGACCGAGTCGGCGTGGACCAGGTCGGTCAGCCGGGCCAGGACGCCGGGGTCGGTCTCCGGCAGTACGCCGTGCCCCAGGTTGAACACGTGCCCCTCCGCGCTCCGCCCCCGCCCGAGCACGTCCCTGGCTCGCTCCTCGACCACTGGCCATGGCGCGAGCAGGACCGCCGGGTCCAGGTTGCCTTGCAGCGCCTTGCCCGGCTGCACCCGCCGGGCGGCCTCGTCCAGCGGGACGCGCCAGTCCACGCCGACGACGTCGGCGCCGGCCTCCCCCATCAGCCCGAGCAACTCGCCCGTTCCGACGCCGAAGTAAATGCGCGGCACGCCGGTCTGTCCTAGCGAGCTGAAGATGCGGCTAGTGTGCGGCAGGATCGCGTGCCGGTAGTCATCCGGACCGACCGCGCCGACCCATGAATCGAAGAGCTGGATCGCTGAGACCCCAGCGGCGACCTGGATCTGCAGGAACGAGATCGTGATGTCGGCGAGCCTGCCGAGCAGGGCGTGCCAGAGCTGTGGATTGCCGTACATCAGCGCCTTGGTCTGGTCGTGGTTCTTCGACGGCCCCCCTTCGACCAGGTAGGACGCCAGCGTGAACGGGCCGCCCGCGAAACCGATGAGCGGACGGTCATCCAGTTCGGCGACTAGCATCCGGACCGCTTCGGTCACGTAGGGCACGTCATCAGGATCGAGCGCGCGGAGCCGGGGCAGATCCGCCGACGTCCGTACCGGGGTGGCCACCACCGGCCCGATGCCCGCCTTGATGTCGACGTCGATTCCCACCGCCCGCAGCGGTACCACGATGTCACTGAACAGGATCGCCGCGTCCACGTCGTACCGGCGCAGCGGCTGCATGGTGATCTCGGTGATCAGATCGGGGCGCATGCACGAATCGAGCATCGAGACGCCCTCGCGCACCTTGCGGTACTCAGGCAGCGAGCGGCCGGCCTGCCGCATGTACCAGACCGGCGTATACGGCACCGGCTCCCTCCGGCAAGCCCGGATGAAAGGGGATTTTTCCTCGCGCACGGTCACGTCTGGGATCGTCTCACATCACTGCACGTCGGGAATCGCTTCATGGCCGGGCGCGGGTCGCCCCTCGAGACACGCCGCCGGACATCCCACGAATCAGCCGTCGGTCATGTCACTATCGGCACCAACCCCAATTTCATCCGTTGCAGGTACCACATCGAGGAGGTCGCCAGGATGACGCATGTGACCAGGTACTGCACCGGATGCGGCGGAGAGAGGCCGTTCGAGCAATTGCATGCGGAGGCGGGCGGCTGCCCGGATGTCCCGGACGGCGACTGCCCGGAATGGGGTTGTTCCATGTGCGGCGAGGCCCTGTTCATCGGCCTTCCGGTGCGCGAGCACATCACGAGCAGCAGCAGCAGCGTGTCACGAGCCGCGTAACCGGACTAACCGATTCCCGCTGGTTCTAGGCTGGACCCTGAACCAGTCAAACTCGCATGAAACACGGTGTTTCAGCATGAAACTACGCCACGCCGCGTGAGAAGCGGATGAGTGACACGTACGCTCGGGTCATGAGGCCGGCTGACGAGCCAGGAAAGCGGCGCGCGACGCGATCGGGAACGGGACGGCGATCGGGCCCGGCGCCCAGCCTGGCGGCAGCGCCCTCGCAGGCCAAACGCACGCCTGCGGGAACCAACCCACGCGCGCCTGCGGGAAGTGAGGAGCAGCCCGCGGGAAGCGCCGGGACTCCCGCGGAGGTGACGTTCGCGGCGGCCGTGGCCGCCTTCACGGCCGGCCGGGACGCCCAGGGCGACCGCGATTTCGTCTTCGAAGACGTGTCCGCGCCGAAGCGCCTGGCCCCGTACGCCACGGCGATCGCCGCGACCGTGCAGCGGGACGGCGCCGATGTGGCCTGGGGACGGCTGGTGTTGCTCTACGATCCGGACGGCCAGGAAGGCTGGGATGGCGCGTTCCGGCTGGTGGCCTACATCCGGGCCGACGTGGAGCCGGAAATGGCGGCCGACCCGCTGCTCGGCGAGGTCGGCTGGAGTTGGCTGTCCGAAGCGCTGGATGCCCACGTACCCGGGTACGCGGTGCCGAGCGGCACGGTGACCAGGGTGATCACCGAAGGCTTCGGAGCCAAGCGGGACGAGCTTCCGCTCACCGGGTTCGAGCTGCGCGCCTCCTGGTCGCCGACGGGGCCCGGGAACAGCGGCGCGGACGGCAGTGACCTGGACACCCTCGACCTGTCAGCGCACATCTCGGCCTGGTGCGACTGCCTGTCCGCCGCGGCCGGCCTGGAACCGCCGGGTACGCTGGCGCTGCGGCGGCCGGGGCGAGGGTGAGCACAGGAAGTGAGGTCAACGGGTCTGGCGTGACCGTCCCGTTGCTCGAACCTCGTGATGGCCTGCCGCCGGTCCTCGAGACACGCGGCGCCCTGGCCGAGGCTACCGGCAGGCTAGAGCACGGCCACGGGCCCGTCGCGGTCGATGCCGAACGAGCCTCGGGATACCGCTACGGGCAGCGCGCCTACTTGGTCCAGCTCCGCCGCGCCGGAGCGGGTACGGTCCTCATCGACCCCATTGCCTGCCCCGATCTGTCCGGGGTGGACGCCGCGCTGCAGGACACCGAAGCGATCCTGCACGCGGCATCGCAGGACCTGCCCTGTCTGGCCGAAGTCGGCTTCCGCCCACGGCAGCTGTTCGACACCGAACTGGCCGGGCGGCTGCTCGGCTACCCCAGGGTGGCCCTCGGCACACTGGTCGAAGAGGTGCTCGGCTTCCACCTGGAGAAGGGCCATTCGGCCGCGGACTGGTCCATCCGCCCGCTGCGCGAGGAACTGCTGCGGTACGCGGCCCTGGACGTCGAGGTGCTGATCGAGCTGCGAGACGCGCTGGCGGCCGAACTCACCGACCAGGGCAAGACCGAATGGGCGCGCCAGGAGTTCGCGGCGGTGCTCAGCGCCAAGCCGACCGCGGCCCGGGCGGACCCCTGGCGCCGCACCTCGGGCATCCACCGGGTCCAGTCCCGCCGTGGTCTGGGCGTGGTGCGCGAACTGTGGGCCGCCCGGGACCGGATCGCCCAGGCCGCCGACCTGTCGCCGCGCCGTGTCCTGCCCGACAGCGCGATCGTCGAGGCGGCCAGGTCGCTTCCGGCCAATCACCAACAGCTGGCCCGGATCAGCGGCTTCCTCGGCCGCCAGGCCCGGCGGCACGAGAAGGACTGGCTGGCCGCCATCACGAAGGCGCGGGCCAGCGCCGACAGCGACCTGCCCGACGCCGCCGGCGGGCCGGTGCCGAGCGGACCGCCGCCCGCGCATCGGTGGGCCGAGCGCGATCCGGCCGCCGCGGCCCGCCTGGCCGCGGCGCGTGCGACGGTGACGGCCATCGCCGAAGCCAATAAGCTGCCGGTAGAGAACCTGCTTGCCCCCGATGCCCTGCGCAGGCTCAGCTGGGATCCGCCGCAACCGACGGACGAGGAAAGTGTGGCCCTCGCGCTCGCCGGGTACGGCGCCCGGCCCTGGCAGGTGGAGCTAACCGCGGGGCCCATCACTAGCGCGCTGCAGGACGCCTCGGCAGACCGAGCGGATACGCTGTAGGTTTACCACCGAGCCGAGGGGCGATCCACCGGTGCTGACCCCGCTCGCTGCCACGCTGGCAAGCAGCCCGCCACCGAATCTGCCCGGCTTCCTCAATGCCGTAGCGCCTTACCTTGAGCACTACAGCTACTGGGCGGTCCTGCTCCTGGTCATGCTCGAGGATTTCGGCATACCCGTCCCCGGCGAGACCATTCTCATCGCCGCCGCGATCTTCGCGGGCGCGGGCAGGCTCAACGTCGTATTGGTCGGTCTCGTAGGCTTCGTCGCGGCCATCATCGGGGACAACATCGGCTTCGCTATCGGGCATTTCGGCGGCCGTGCGCTGGCTCTGCGGTGGGGCAAGTATGTCTTCCTGACCGAGGAACGACTGGCCAAAGCCGAATACTTCTTCGATCACCACGGCGCGAGGATTATCGTGGTCGCGCGGTTCATCGAAGGCCTGCGCCAGGCGAACGGAATCATCGCCGGGATCAGCGGCATGCACTGGCGGCGTTTCGTCGTGTTCAACGCACTCGGCGCGGCCCTGTGGGTGGGGACCTGGGTGACCCTCGGCTATGTGGCCGGCAACCATATCAGCACGATCTACCACTACATCAGCATCTATTCCTTGTACGCCCTGATCGCGGCCGTGGTATTGGCGGCGACGTTCATCGTCTGGCACGTCGTGCGCCGTCGCCGCCGGACCACCGATCGGCCCGCCCGCGAGCCGCGGGAGAACCTCACGCCATCCGGCGGCGCTGATCTCCCCGAGGATTCTGAAGCTATTGAAGTGCACGGGGCTCAGGAAGCTGAAGTGATCCAGGGAACTGCGGGGGTCCAGGAAGATACAGGGACGGAGGAAGCTACTGAGACCGAGGAGACTGCGGGGATAAAGAACGGCTCGGGGACCGAGGGCAGGTCAGGGATCCAGAACTGTGCGGGGGCCCAGAACGGCGCGGGGACCCAGGAGAGCGCAGAGACTCAGAGCTCGTAGCGCTCCAGGCAGATGAGTTCGCCCGCGGCGATGTGCAGGACCCAGAAGGCGCCCTTGGGCAGCACCTGGTCCCATCCTGCGGGCAGCGGCGCGCCGAGCACCGAGCATGTGGCGGCCAGGGCCAGCTGCAGGTTTTCCCGGTGCAGGCAGACGACCGCGGGCCGGCCGACCGCCACGAGATTGCGGAACAGGTGCCGGAGGGGGTCAGCCCGGTCCGTTCGGGCCAAAAAATCGGCGTCGCGGCCGGGCACGTCCAGAACGGTCATCGCCTCGACGGACCCCCCGAACCTGGCGGCGTAAGGACGCACGCTCTCGGTGCACCGCAGGGCGGGCGAGCTGATCACGCGGGCGTGCGGCGCGAAGCAGGCCAGCAGGTCGGCCAGCAACAGCGCGTCCAGCGCACCCTCGGCATCCAGCGGCCGCAGCAGGTCATCGCCGGCCCAGTCGTCCTTATGGCCCGCCGAGGCGTGCCTGACCAGCATCAACGGCACCGTGGCGCGCGGCCGCAGGCTCGCGATCACGTCGGCGTCGTGGGGGTAGCTGAGCCGTTCCAGCGCCTCCGGCAGCGGCAGCCAGCAGACCGCGTCGATCTCGTGACTGGGCGCGGCTTCGCCGTGAGCGCTGAGCGCGGACCAGTAGTCGACCTGCTTGGGCCGGCCGTGCGCGAGGTATTCCGTCGTGCGCAGCCGGGGGCCGAGCACGGGGTGCACGCAGGTCTCCTCGGCGACCTCCCGGGCCGCGGTGAGCAGCACGTGCTCGCCGGGCTCGCGCTTGCCCTTGGGCAGCGACCAGTCATCGTACTTGGATCGGTGCACGAGGAGCACCTCGATCCCGTGGGCCCGGTCGGCGGCGGGACGCCAGAGCACGGCGCCGGCCGAGAAGATCGCCTCACTCACCGGCAGAGCCGTTAGCCTGGCTCATCGGCGGAACGAACCCGCCTTTCCCGGACCAGGCTCTCCTGGATGTCCCGCAGCGGATGGCCGGCGTCGTCGCGGCTGTGCCGGGTCCAGTAGCCGTCCGGATTGAGCCACCAGGACGAGGTGCCGTCGTCCAGGCCGAGGTCGAGAAAACCGCGCAGCCGCCGCTGGTGCCCGGGATCGGTCACCAGCACCAGCAGTTCCACCCGCCGGTCAAGGTTCCGGTGCATCATGTCCGCGCTGCCGATCCAGACCTGGCTGTCCTCGTCCTCCCCCACGCCGAACGCGTAGATGCGCGAGTGCTCGAGGAACCGGCCCACCACGCTGCGAACCCTGATGTTCTCCGACAACCCGGCAATGCCGGGCCGCAGCGCACAGATGCCGCGTATCCACAGGTGGACCCGGACTCCCGCTTGGGAGGCGCGGTAGAGTGCGTCGATCACCACCTCGTCCACGAGCGCGTTGGACTTGAAGGCGATCCGCGCGGGCAGGCCGGACCGGCTGCGTTCGGCCTGCCGGTCGATCCGGCGCACGATGCCGTCGCGCATCTCCTCGGGCGCGACCAGGAGCCTGCGGTACGAACCGGTGCGGCTGTACCCGGTCAGGTGGTTGAACAGGGCGGTGACGTCCTCGCCGACGGCGGGATCGGCGGTGAGCAGGCCGAAGTCCTCGTACACCCGGGCCGTGGTCGGATGGTAGTTTCCGGTGCCGAGGTGGCAGTACCGCCGGAGCGTCCCGTCGGCCTCCTGCCGCACGATCAGCGCCATCTTGCAGTGCGTCTTCAGGCCCACGAAGCCGTAGACGACGTGGCAGCCCGCCTGCTCGAGCTTGCGGGCCCAGGCGATGTTGGCCCGCTCGTCGAACCGGGCCTTTATCTCCACCACCACTACGACCTGCTTGCCCGCCTCGGCCGCTTCGATGAGCGCGTCCACGATCGGCGACTGTCCGCTGGTGCGGTACAGAGTCTGCTTGATCGCGAGCACGCCCGGGTCCTCGGCGGCTTCCTCGATGAGGCGCTCGACCGACGCAGCGAACGAGTCGTACGGGTGCTGGACGAGGATGTCGCGTTCGGCGATGGCGGTGAAGATGCTGACGTCCTGCGGGATCTCCCGGGTGGAGGGGACGAACGCCGGGTAGCGCAGCTCGCCGATGTTCAGGTCGCCGATGGCGAACAGCCCGCTGAGGTCGAGCGGGCCCGGCACCCGGTACACCGCGCGGGCGTCGATGTCGAGCTCGGTGACCAGCCGGTCCAGCACGTCGGCCGACATCGTGTCCTCGACCTCGAGCCGTACCGCGGGCTCGAACCGGCGCCGGACCAGTTCCCGCTCCATGGCCTGCAGCAGGTCTTCGGTGATGTCCTCGTCCACTTCGAGGTCCCTGATCCGGGTGACCCGGAACACATGCTGCTCGAGGACCTCGACGTCGCCGAACAGATCGGTCATGTGAGCGGCGATGACGTCCTCGATCGGCACGAACCGGTGCTGCGCCACCGCGAGGAACCTGGGCAGCAGCGGCGGCACCTTGACCCGGGCGAACACGGTCGCGTCCGTCCTCGGGTCGGCGATCATCACGGCCAGGTTGAGCGACAGGCCAGAGATAAACGGGAACGGGTGGGCCGGGTCCACCACCAGCGGGGTGAGCACCGGGTAGATGCGCTGGCGGAACAGTTCGCTGAGGTTGTCGCGCTCAGCCGCGGACAGCTCCTTCCAGCGCAGGATTTCGATGCCGTGCTCGGCGAGTTCGGGGTTGATCCGCTCGCTGAACACCCGGGCGTGCCTGACGGTCAGCTGGCCCGCCAGGTCCAGCGTGTTCTCCAGCACCTGGCGGGGCAGCCGGACACCGGTCCCCTCGACCGGGAAGCCGGCCACCATCCGGCGCACCAGCCCGGCCACCCGAACCATGAAGAACTCGTCCAGGTTGTTCGCGAAGATGGCCAGGAAGCGCACCCGCTCGAGCAGCGGAACGGATTCGTCCTCGGCGAGCTCGAGCACGCGTTCGTTGAACCTGAGCGCGCTTTCCTCGCGGTCCAGGTACCGTTCCTCGGGCAAGTCGTCCTCCGCATCGCCCCCCCGGGCGCCTGCCGCTATCACGGCAGGCTGCAGCGCCCCGTGCGGTCGCTGGTACGGGCCATCGTACGGTCCCCCGAAGGGTTCTTCGGACGGCCCTTCGGCCCGGGGAATGCTCGCCTGGCTCATACCCATGACATCCATTCTCCCGCCCCTGGACCGACGGGAAACGCCCGGGATCCTTCACAAATCCTAAAACCATTTTTCCGAACGAACCATTTGTGACGGCCCACAGTCTTGCCATTGCGCTGGTCATGGCGGGTGCTCGTGCGGCGCGGTTTCTCTCACGGGACGGGAAACCCGGGGACGCCGGGGCGCGGCTGGATGGCTTGCACGCTCAGGAAGTGCGGTCCCTTCTTGGAACAGGCGGACAGGTGAACAGGCACGAACGTCGGCCGGAGCTGGTCCGGCAGCATGACCCGCAGTTCCGGCACGGTCACCTGCGCGCACGCGGTCTGCTGGAAGGTCCTGGTGCTGGTGACGCGGAGCACCGAGTGCGCCGTCTGCCCGGGCGCGAGCGTGACCGGATACGGGCGGACCGAGGTGTCATGGGCCGCCGCACTGCCGATCTGGGTCCCCTCGACCTGGTCGCCGGCGTAGGCCGACACGTCGGGATAGCCGTACAGGCGGCACGCGCGGGCAGAGACGTTGGTGAACTCCAGGGTGTAGTAGGTACCGCCGGGCTCGAGGCGGTGTCCGGGACCCGTGACCGGTGTCGATCCCGCGGCCGACGCGAGGCCGAGCCACGCCTCGAGCCCTGTCGTAGCGCATGGGCTCTGCGTCAGGTTGGAGGACAGGGAGGCGTGATCGGGCCGGACCGGAGCTCGGCTGAGCGTGACGGCGAGCACGGCAGTCCCGGTGAAGGCCACCACCGCGATCAGGCGCCACGCGATATGGCCGTACTTCGTCACCGCAGACCCCATCTAGCGTTGCTTGGACGATCCCCACGCGAGACCGCACCAACCCTGTCACCTCTGTTTTAGATCGCTTCGGGCGGTTTTCCTAGGGGGATCGCCTCATGCGCCTGGCGTCGCGGAGCCCAGGTCGGCGGCGAACGCGGCCAGGTCGAGCAGGTGCAGCAGCGCGTCGCACCACCGCTCCCCCGGCGGCCGGTCATCGAAATGCCCCAGGCACTCGTTGGCCGCGTCCAGGATCGCCCGCAGCACCGCGCCGTCGTGGCTGCGGGGTTCGGGGGCGCGCTGGCCGTCGAGCACCAGCGGCACCGACGGGTCCGCTGTGGCCGGCTCGCCGTCCAGGATCGCCGCCGCCTTCCGGGCCAGGGTCAGCCCGAGCGCCCCGGCCAGCAACAACCTCTGCATCATCAGGACGCCGTTGTGGTCACTCATGCCGCTTGCCTCTCCATCGTCCACGGTGGCCGTCCCGCCTTCGGCTCCATGATGCGGACACCCAGTGACAATCCGCGACCGGCGCGGAGCACATTTCATGATCGTGTGTCGCTAGCTCGTTGAGAACGAGCTAGCGACACACGATAACTGACGAGCGTGATCTGCTGGGGTTTTGGG
>Ga0318515_10000364_pt1 | contig 12944 bp, 20 predicted proteins | sample GRESIP176b2f19_FD_202499 | JGI IMG/M metagenome (GOLD analysis project Ga0318515, IMG submission 202499) | Tropical soil microbial communities from Luquillo Experimental Forest, Puerto Rico - GRE.SIPMG.176b2f19 | ecosystem: Environmental > Terrestrial > Soil > Tropical forest > Bulk soil...
AGTTGCAGACTGCAAATGCATCGGTCCAAAGATATCGCTGCTGATCCCGCGCAAGCGGACATAAGCCGGTTCGCGTTGCGAATTCCGACATCAGTCGAGCCGCTTGGGCAGATGCGCTGTTCGAGAACATTTGGCAATCCCGAGTATGACGTCGGGCCGCGAGTGGCGCTATCGCTGCCTGCGAAATGAGTCGTTCCGGGCGTCGAGGTTAGCGGTGAATGGCGTTACGAGATGACCTCCCTTTATGACTGCGGCCTCGCTCCTGGAAGAAACGTCTATTGGCTCGACGCCAGCCGCTTGGCAGGAGATGCACCGGTCAGCTAGATAATTTCCGCGGCGCCGTGGTGCAGCAACTCTCCGTGCCTCGCGACCACAACCGGCATCCGGCTCTTTCGTAAGAGGATATCACGCAAATAGCTGGCGCGATTGGCCCGGAAGGTGCAACACGACCAACACGATGGCATCGAGATCGGAAAGCGCTTCGAGAAGGCTCTGCGATGCCTCTACTGCGCCGCTCGGATGGCTACGATCTTGGGATGAGCGTTCATCGACGAAGACCGCGTAAGAATTGCCGGAAGAAGTCAGGCAGTTTTGTCTTCGCAGTCAACGCTGCCTCCGGCACACGGTACTGCCGTGACCCCGTCAGCCCGTCAGGAGACGCCCGCACCGCGTCGTCATGCCGATCCGCCTGCTCGGCGGCGTTACGAGCGGGCCCATCGATTGCGCGAGGAAACCCGCCGCGTCGGAAGCCTCAGCGCGCTCCCTGTGTGGCCTCTCTGAGGGCCCGCATCACATCCTCGCGAGAGATGATGCCCACCAGTTGGCGCTCGGCGCCGATAACGGGAAAGCTGCAAGCCTTCAGGCTCACCATCAACTGGAGAACTCGGGTCAACGGCGCCGTCGGTTCGACGTGCACCACTCACTTCCGCCACCGGGCGTTTCATCACGTCATCGTAGTGCGGCACCATCTGACCGGTGGTGAAGGCGAATGCTCGCAGAAAATCGAATTTGGTCACGATACCCAGCATCTGTCCTTCCTCTACGACTGGGAAGGAATTGAAATCATGCTTCTCGAACAGCGCTTCCAGATCTCGAAGAGTGACGTCGCGCGTCACGGTCGTGACGTCGCGCGTCATGTATTGGCCTGCCGTGCATTCGATAAATCGGTACATCGCTCCACCGGGCTCGCTCTCTGCTTATTTGGAGTTCGGTTGCTGGTACGGAGAAATCATTTTTCAATCCTTCGCCGTCGTCAATGCGAGAACAGGCAACAGACCGGACTTTCCGCCAACAAGTCGCGGGTGACCCCTCCGTATGCCCATTCCCCCAGTCGCGAGTGGCCGTAGCCGCCGGCGATGACCAAGTTGATGTTTTCGTTCTCGATGAACCGCAGCAACGAGTTCGCCGCAGTTGCGTCGACAGGCAGCACTCGCTCGGTGACGGGCTCGATCCGATGTCGGGCTAGGTAGTTGGCAACGTCTCGCAGCCGAGACGAGGCTTGATCTCCGCCGCGTTCCGATACTTCGACGATGAAGACATTCTCGGCCTCCTGCAAGAACGGCAACGCATCCTGAACGGCACGACGGGCCTCGCGCACGTCTTTCCAGGCGACGGCAATTCGCTTGGGCGGGAGTGCCATTACGGCGGTTGGCACGACCAGGACCGGCCGGCCGGCCTTGAGAATAAAGCTGCCGGGATCGAGAGCGCGAAACGGATCGCGGCTCGCACGAGCATTGCCGATGATGACGAGATCGGCCGCCCGCGCCTCGCGCGCGACCGCATCGGTCTGACGGCCCACTACCGATCGCCATTCCGCGCGGCGGCCGCTCGTCCCGACTGCAGCGCGAAACTCCTGTCCCTTTTGATCGAGCAGAGCTTTCATATCCCGCAGATGCGGCATCTCCGCAGCCGCCTCGTTGGGCGCGTCCTCGCCAAGAACGACCGAGATTGACGCGCCGCTCGCAATTCCAATCAGGTGGGCGTCGAAGCGCCGGGCGAGATCGGCGGCAACGCTGACGCGGCCGTCCGGCTTGCCCTCCACGTCGACGTAGACCATCAGCGTCGCATAGGACATGGCTCGCGATCTCTGCACCAAATCCGCATGGGATTTGAATTTCCGTCGTCAGAGGCCCGGCTCAAGCGCTACGGTCGAGCCGGGTGCGTTTTGACGTGGCCCTGCAACCGACCTAATCCTGAAGCTGTCGGCGGGCCCGCTTGAATGCATCGTTGAGAGCGAAATGAACGTCCGCATGCCGCTGGTCCAGACGTGGCGTGCGCCCGATATCGACCTCCTTTCCGTCCGGGAGCGCCAGGCGGATGTTGATCTCGTAGAGACCGCCGGTGCGGTGGTGTTCGCTCGGTGCCTTCACCACCACCCGGCAGGCGGTTATGCGCCCGAAGCGACCCTCGAGGCCGGCAACGTGCTCGGCAATAATTGCGCGCAAGGCCTCGGGCGGCTTCATTCCCTGAAAGTCGATCTGGACGGGGCTTTGCATGCGCACCGTCCTACAGGTGTCCCATTTCGAACTCTTCGCACGAGCAGCCGAATTGGGAGAGAGCATCCTCCAGATGATCGGGCAGCAGCGGCATTCCCAGCAGATACGAGGCCGTGCGCTTGTTGTGCAGGCGAGCGGCTTCCGCGCGCAGGTCCTCCCAATCTTCGAGCGTGCCGTCGCCGCGACCGAGCCAAGCCAGGGCCACCAGATCGACCTGCTCATCCTCGGTCAACGCCCCGATGAAGCCTCTCAACTCCGCAACAACGGGATCGTCGGCGTGGTCCTCCAACACGGACATCATGGCATCGTCCGTTGCATTGGATGCGTCATCCGGGATGGTCACCATGTCCTTGGCATCGAACTCGCGCGCCTTGACAACGATGAAACAGACCTTTTCGGGTGAGATCGAGAGCGCCGGCGTCACCTTGGTCGTGGCCGCATCTTCAGCCGGCGACTTCTTGCCTTCGAGGCTGCGTGCGCGCATGGCTTCTTCTCCTGGGCTCTTTTGCTTAACATATGCCCCGCAGCGGCCAAGGCGTTGAGATAGGTCAATTTCCGCCGCGGCCGATCCAGCTGCCGCCGACCTTCACGTAGGAGCGCTTGACCGCGGCCCAGGCGATGCGGTGCGCGGCCTCCTCCTGGCGCGGATCGCCCATGTGCGCTGCGAAGACATGATTGAAAGCCTCGCGGTAAATGTCCTGGGCGTGCGGGGGAAGGTGTGCCTGCACCGAAGGAGGCAGATCACTGTTGGTATGGCATGGTCGTCACCTCGGCAGCCCGACCCTGGCGCAAGGGCTGCCAGTCATCTGCCAAAAAAGCGGCCGCCGGCATCTCGAAGGCGGCCCAGCGCTGCATCGCAAAGTCGGCAGATGCCGACTTTGCAGGATTCGATCCCGACACTTCAGGCCTTTTTGATCGCGATCTTCTTTTCGCTCGTCTGTGCTTGCTCCGTCTTCGGCAGCGTGACGGTAAGCACGCCGTTCTTGAAATTTGCCTCGATCTTGTCAGCGTCGACGCCGTCCGGGACTCCGAACGAACGCTGGAATGAGCCATAGCGGCGCTCGGAGAGGTAATAATCTTTCTTCTTCTCCTCCTTTTCGTCCCTCTTCTCGCCCTTGATCGTTAGCGTGCCGTCGGAGAACTTGACGTCGATATTGCTCTCGTCCATCCCCGGCAACTCCGCCGTGATCTCGTAGGCGTTTTCCTTTTCGACGATATCGACGGCTGGCGCCTTGCCCCAGCCGACCTCGCCGCGCCAGAACGGCTGAATGTCGAACACGCTGCGCCCGAACGGCGAGCGCCAGGAGCCGAGCTGGAAATCCTCGAACAGGCGATCGACTTCCCGCCGCAGGCTCTCGAACGGCCGCCACTCGGCCGGACGATCAGTCCCTCTCTCTTCCTTTCCCACCGGCAGTTTGGTTGCAGTTTCAGCCATGTCGCTTCTCCTCACGTTGGTTCATGACGGGTATACCGTTAACGAATAGGAGGTTCGCAACCGCGGGTCTTTGACGGAGATCAAAATCGTCCGCGTCAGTACCCCGCTTGCGCCGGACGATCGCACCTCGAGGGTGACCTCGGCGGCGACGCGGACAGCTTTCTTTTGCGGAGTCCACGATTCCCCGCAGCTCGACGGTCCCGTCCTGCACGATCACGTTGATCAACGACGGCTTTGTCCACGCCTCTGCTTGGAGCTGCGCGAGTACCTTCTCTACAACCGTGATCACATTCGTAATCATCACCTCCGCGGCTTTCATGGTCGTTTGCGCAAAGAGCTTCTATCGATCGCAGGCCAATTCTTTGATTTGAATCAAGAAACGCGCACCGTCTTCTGTGGTTCGCTGGCGCCAACTTCGGCCAGGCGAGGCAGCGGAGGTTCGGATGCGCGTAAAGCATGTCATGCTGGCAGCGGTCATCGCCTTGCCGATTCCGACAGCGAATGGTGAAGCACAGGAGATCGGACAACCGAGCCGCGGCCTCGTTCTGGCTCAACGGCTATGCGCGGAATGTCATGCCATCCAAAAAGAATACTCGCGATCCCCTAACGTGAATGCGCCGCGCTTCCAGGCTGTTGCCTCCATCCCCGGCATGACCGCGACCGCGTTATCGGCCGCGCTCAATACCTCACATCGCGCGATGCCCAACATCATGCTGCCAGCCGACGAGCAGGCAGACATCATCGCCTATATTCTCAGCCTCAAATGAACTTTTGTCCGCTTGGAAGCGCGCACCGCCGCCCGGCCTCACGGCCTGATTTCAAGCCGAACCGATGCATCAGTGACAGACGAGCACCGGAATTTTCGTGTGCGTAAGCACCTTGGTCGTCACACTGCCGAGCACGATTGCCGCAATCCCGCTCCTTCCGTGCGAGGCCATGACGATGAGGTCGCAGCCTCTTTGCTCGGCGGTGTCAATGATGCCTTGGTAAGGATGATCCTGTTCGACTTGCACGGTTTCACAGACGACACCAGCCGCGCGGGCTTCTTCGGCGACTCCATCCAATATGCCCTGCGCGTGCGCTTTGACGCGCTCGGCGTGCTCGGCGAAAGCGCCGGACATTTCATACACTCTCGAAGCAGGAACTGTGTAGACATCGAACGACGGTTCCACCGTCAATGCGGTGACTTTTGCTCCCGCTGACTTGGCTAGCGCCAGTCCATGGCGCACGGCCCTGCCGGCAAGCTCCGAACCGTCGGTAGGGATCAAAATGTGCCGATACATGGGGCTCTTCCCGATCCGGGCTTCGCGCCGTCATGGCCGTTTAATCCGCAGATCCCTCCCCCATCCTTCAATGGTTCGGCGTGTGTTGGGTCCCGGAATTCTCGTCGATGTAGCCGCGCAATTGAGCATAGCGCTGCATCTGCGCAGGTGTAAGCAGGTCAGACGTCATCAAATGATATTTCAGGTGATCCTTGCGAAGCTCGGCCTGGGTAACCCCAATGGCGGCCGTCACCGAGTCGAGACCGCTTGACGTCACCACCCCGCGTGCAAACAGTCGGTCAAGCTCGGCTTCTTGCGAAATGAGCTTTTCCCCGATGGGAACAACTTCGGCAGTCATTTGGTCGAACAACCGCTGCACATCCACGCGCTGCCGATCCGTCAGTCCAAGTTGTTCACCAAGCTCCAAGACGTGGCGCGGCCCAGGATAGCGGTTCAATTCGGCGGCAAGCGCCAAACTCATTCCTCGCCCGGCTTTCAGGTCGGCGATTTGTTCGGCCGACAGTGCCTTGATCGGGCGGGTCTGCAGGCCCGCATAGGGCCGCGTCGACTGTGCCGCGACATTGCCGATCGTGAGCGAAATGCCCGTGGCAGCTACGAGTGCAAGGGCGCTCAGTCCCACCAGCAAAAATTTCATGTCACGCCCCTATGCCGTAATCGCACGACCGACCGCTTCTCTGGCGCAGACCGCAGCGCGTCGCTCGTCATTCCATGACGTGCAGCAGGAGCACCTCCTCCTCGGGCGTCATCTGGGCGATGTCGTCTTTGTCGTTGCGCCGAGGATTGAGCGCCTGATAGAGGGCCTTTGCCCCTTGCCGCAGCGCATCGCGGTGCGCCGCATCGGCCGGCGGCACGGAAGACACCGTTTTTGCGAGATCGTGCAGGATGTCCGCAAACAGCCCATAGTGGAAATGCATGCGAACGGTCTTGCGGATGTCGGCGGCGCCGGTGCGGTGCAGGCTGAGCGAAATTCCGGTTTCGTCAAGATGAGTGTCGAAACGCGACGTTCGCTCGAATGTTCCAATATAGAGCTTGTCCGGATATTCGAGCGCTACCTCGGCTTTGTCGGGGATGGGCTTGGTCATGGTGGAGGTCACCTGCGTGAGAGTGATGGCCGATTGATAGCGCAGCCGTAGCGAGCGATTATGATCTGGATCAATTGCAACCCAAGCGATGGAGCCGCGGCGGCTGGACGGAGCGATCGTGCAGAGCCCGCAGCGCGTTGAGAATAACAGCGATATCAATCACTTCTTGGAAGATGGCGCCTTGCACCGGCGTGATCTGGCCGAGCGCCGCCGCGATCATTCCGAGGACCGAAAGACCCAAACCTGCATAGACGCTTTCGAGCGCGATAAAGCGTGATCGGCGCGCAATCTTGATCGCCGGCAACACTCGATCCAGTTGATCCACCAGCAGGACGACGTCGGCGGCTTCGGTGGATGCCGCTGCACCCTTCGCCCCCATGGCCATGCCTAGATCGGCGGCAGCCAGCGCCGGTGCGTCGTTGATGCCGTCGCCGATCATCATGACCGGGCCGTTTTTTCGCTCGGACAACACGACCAACGTTTTTTGGTCGGGGCTGAGCTCCCATCTGACCGCATCGATCGGCAGGCCCCCGGCTATCATCTCGGCTACGTCACGCCGGTCGCCGGTGGCGAGGACGATCCGTGCGAGCCCAAGCGACTTGAGCTCGCGGAGTAAGGCCTCGGTCCCCGCCCGCACCCGGTCGACGAGAACCAACACGCCGACAAGCCTTGCATCCATACCCACCGCCACCGCGATGCTCCCAGGCGGCCGCTGCGTGTGCAATCGAGACAGGCTCGTCGTGCCGATCTTGCCGCTGACGAAGCGAAGCCCGCCGACGATCACATGATGGCCATCGACGCAGCCTTCGATGCCTTCGCCCGGCGTCTCGACGACATTGCTGGGGATCGCGAGTTCGAGGCCTCTGCTTCGGGCATCATCGACGATAGTCTGCGCCATGATGTGCTTGGAAGCCTGATCGAGCGAGGCCGCCAGCCGCAGAATTTCATCAGCAGACACATCGGCAACGACATCGGTCGCGACAATATGTGCCCGGCCGTGCGTCAACGTGCCGGTCTTGTCGATCACCAGCGCGCGCACCCGCGCCAAAATCTCGAGCGCTTGGCCGCCCTTGACCAGGATGCCGTGCTTGGCGGCTCGCGACAGACCGGAGACGATCGCCACCGGCACGGCGAGGATGAGTGGGCAAGGCGTCGCCACCACGAGCACGGCCACGGCACGGATGGGATCCGCGCTCCAGACCCAAGATGCTCCCGCGAGCGCGATGGTCGCGGCCAGGAACACCATGGCGTAGCGATCGGCCAGGCGCGACATCGGCGCGCGCGAACGCTGGGCCGCTTCGACCAGACGAACGATGCCGGCATAGGTACTCTCGGCCGCGCGCCTCGTCGTCAGGAGATGGAAAGCCTCGCCGACGTTGGTCGCCCCGCTCATGACGCCATCGCCGACCTTCTGCTGGACTGGGACGGATTCGCCCGTCAGGGCCGACTGATCGAGAACGGCCAAGCCTTCTATGACCGCCCCGTCGACCGGGACCACGTCGCCTTTTCGAACCACGAGGCGATCGCCCGGCTCGATCACGTCCAAGTCGACCTCTTCGAGCCGACCGTTGCGGTGGCGGACCGCCGTGTGCGGTACCCGTGCAAGGAGCGCCGTCATCTCTCGGCTTGCACGACGCTCGGCAAAGTCCTCGAGGTATTGCCCGCCGGCATACATCAAAGCGACCACGACGGCGGCGAGGTATTCGGCAAAGACCAGCGCCGCCAGCATCGACAGTGCGGCCACGATATCCAACCCGACATCGCCGCGGCGCAGGCTGATGACGATCTCCGCCACGAGCGCGAGCAGGACCGGAATCGTAGCGGCGGCCCATATCGGGGAAGCCCAATGCGCCCATCCCGAAAACTGCGCCGCGAGGCCGATGACGAGGCCGGCCGCGGGCCATGCGACGATCAGCGGTCGAAGCAAGCCGCGAACACTTGCCCTCGACCGGTGTCGGCCCAACGGTCGTGATACGTCGGATCGATTCAGCATGCACTTACGGCGCCTGAATGGACCTCAGATAGAGCAGGAATGCACGCGCGTCTTCGCGCGTGAAACGAAACGTTGGCATATCCGGATGGCCAACCCTAGGACCGTGGCCAGGATGGCTGCCTCGCGTATGTTTCAAGCAATGTCGAGGCGACCAGAATGGCCGTCTTTGACCTGCATCAACTTTGCCGTATCCAATCAGCTTCATCATGTTGCATCAGCAGCGAGCGTCAGCCATTGTTGACGGAGGTTTTCGTGCTTGTTCGATGCTTCCTGCGATTCTGGCTGCCTCTGGCGCACTCGCCGCCGACGCCGACAACGGAACGCCTGGCGGAAATGTGCTGCGTCAGCTGCCATATCGTCTCGCCGACCGAGCGCAGAGACGTAACCGACGCCCCACCATTTGAAGCGATCGCGAGAAACTTTGCTTCCAACCCAGACACGCTTGCGTTTTCGATCATTTATCCACACCCCAGGATGAACGTGACGCTGACGCGCCGGGAAGCGCAAGACGTCGCGGCCTATATCAACACACTTGCAAAATAGTCGATGTGCGCATCCGGACTCGAGGTGGCTTATCTCGGGCCAGGCCAAATAACCGAGCGCGTGAACTGGCGACCGCCAATGAGGGCAGCCTCACTGGTTCGGCTTAGGGCTCTTCGGTGGCGCAGTGAGACTAATAATGGTTTTGCAATTGAGACACGAAAACGTGTCGAACTGCGCACTATTTTCGTCCGACTTGCTGCTCAGCATTGCAATCCCGCACAGCGGGCAATGCCGAATCGGCGGTCGCGACGGAGCGGGCATTGGGGCCACGATTTTGAGGCAGACGTACTGCCTACTTGCTTAGCCCGCGCGTGCGCAGATCCGCCCAGTACAATGTGGCGGCGAAAATGCCAAAAGCAGCCGCGATAAGCGCGACCACAATGATGTCTATTGGCATCAGACGGCTCCCTCGGTTTTCTGCGTAGGGAGCATGATGTCGGCGGTGCCAACGGAAGCTTTGATTTAAATCAAATGGGAGTGCTGAAGGGGGTCACTTCAACCGCCCTTCCGCGGTCGCCTCATTCAATCGTGTGCTGGCAACGTCGTAAGGACTCAGCCAGGAGCTTTGATATGGCTCATTCCTTGAAAGTAGGGGCCAGAAGGTGTGCCGATCCAACAAGATTCACACCAAAGCGATTCTACGCCGCTAAGCAGTCGGTATCCCGCGACACCTCAAGGTATACCCTGCCGATGTGCAGATGATCTGGCCGGTTGCCGGACGCGGCCGTCCCCGTCAGCGACACATTTCTGACATCCTATCGATAGCGGCCGAAGATATGCTGGCCGATGCCAGATGGCGGGACAGCAGTTGGCGCACCGGAACGAAAGGAAAGCTCAAGGCTCGTTTTGCTGCTGGCCGCGTGCGGGTCGCCAACGGACCACCGCAATCGGATCAGGGGCAAGGGTCAGCAACATCTGCCAGGGGACGAGGCTTGGCTCATCGGCGAACACAGGATGTCGGGAGAGAAGAAATACTATCTCGCCAACCCGCCGGCGAACACTGACCTGCGCACCTTAGCGGCCGCCATCAAGGCGCGATGGATTTGCGAACAGGCTCACCAGCAGATGAAAGAAGAACTCGCTCTTGATCACTTCGAGGGATGATCATGGCAAGGCCTTCACCGTCATGCGCTCATGACGATGATCGCTTACGCCTTCCTCCAGCATCGCCGCCTAGCAGCAACGGCGCTGAAAAAAAAGAACCAACGGGCCCCCCGCCGTACGCCACGCCATTCTCGAACTTCGCTCGACTACCGCCGCAGCGATGCCCGCAATCGGAAAGCGGCGGATTGCAATGACATCGTCGCTTTATGAGTTTTAACCCTAATATCCGTCGTTGCCTCGGCGCAATTTGATCTACGTCAACACAACGCGCGGTACGTCTTGTACACCGCCGCCAGGCGGGCATAAGCGCGAAATGGGATGCTCTATGCTGCCGCCAAAGCCACCTAAGCCGCCACCACCGAGGCCACCGAAGCCGCCACCGCCGCCGCCCCCCGCATAGCGGGCATGCCAGCGCACGCTACCGAGCCGACGCGTGAGGCTGCCACGGCGGCGTGGCTCCAGGTGACGGATTGAATTAAAAATTGTCGAACGCCTATGTGGGCGGGCGACATTCCGTTGACGCTACCGGGGTGACGCTACTCGGCCGCGCGGTATTGCGCGTGGCTTCTCTCTCTTGCGAATGTCTTCCGGTGTGACCTTCGGCCGATCGATCTTCAGTGTGAGCTTGTCGAGTTTGCCGGCGAAGCGGAATCGCACCTGGTAGTCGTTGGCCACCGGCGTGCCGATGTCGGCGCCGATGTCGAAGTTCTCGTCCCATTGCATGATTAGTGGGATAGAACAATTACGCGACAACGCTGGACCACGAGGCACCTGTGTGTGCCGAAAACTCCCTCACACGCGACGACGTTGTCTCGCATCCCGAGTCGTCTGCGGGGAAGAGAGGCCCGCCGTCAGCGCTTCGCAACGGGCGCGGTGGCGCGCTGGCGGAGCAGTTCGGCAGCGTAACGCGCCGCTTCCCATGGTCTGTAATTGCGGTCGAAGCATTGTCGCCAATGGTCTTTATTCACACATGCCGGATCCTCATAATGCCAGGGCATCAATATCTGCTCGGCTTCCTTGCGCCACTCTTCGAAAGTCATCGCCGCCTCGTGTCATATTCTGGTCGCAGCCCGTCGAGACTCTGGCCGATCGTCGGGCAAGCGATTATGTCCCTGCGCGCCAGTAGGACCGCACACACAGAGAGAGGACGCCTTGATCGGCGGGCCAACGAGCTCGACACGACGATCCGGAAGAGGCCGTCCCGGAACAACTCCGCATTATCCCGTCTGCGCGACATCGGGTTGATCGATCTGCATTGCGCCCGGATTACTTCTTGCCGTGCTCCTCCGTATGTATGAGCCTTCGCTGCCTCTTCAGCATGCCCTCTGCCATGAATCATGTGGCCCCTCGCGGTGTGAGCGTGGTGTGCCACTTTTTCGTAATGTCCGGCATCCTGGTGCTTGGCGGCCTCCTCGTGGTGACGGGCAGCATGCTTAAGATGTTCTGATGCCTTCCTATGGTGTTCAGCAGCTCTCTTCGACATGAGATTTTCTCCAAGGCAGTTTCGAACTTTAAGATTCTCCGGCTACGATACCCACCCGGGCGACGCGTCGCCGTGCCGGACGGATACCGAATTCTGATTAGGCGATAGCCCTGCGCTTCTGCTCTTGCGCCTCGCTCACGGTACGCGCGACCGCCGGTAACTGCAGGACCGTCGCGTGTTGACCTTCGCATAGCCGATTGAGCAGTACGATCTGCCCGTTGGGGAAAGAGCCGGCCTCAAGAATCTGCACAGGACGATAAGTGGAGTTTCTGCCTGACAGCGGGCACGCTGTGCCCAGCGAATCAGGAGAGACAATGAAGCGACGACCGCGCCGGAACCACACACCGGCCTTCAAGGCGAAAGTGGCGCTTGCCGCCATCAAGGACGATCGAACTCTGGCGCAGCTTGCGGAGCAATTCGACGTCCACCCCAATCAGATCACGTCGTGGAAAGCGCAGCTCGAGGGCGGGGCTGCCGATGTTTTCGTTCCCGGCGGCGGCGCCGGAGCGGCGCAGCCGCCCGTTGACGTGAAGTCGCTGCACGCAAAGATCGGCGAGCTGACGCTCGAGAACGATTTTTTAGAGGGAGCGCTCAGCAAGGCGGGTTTGCTGAGCGCAAGGCGATGATCGACCGCGAGCACGACCTGCCCATCACGAGGCAGGCGGAAGTCCTGCGCATCAGCCGTGGCAGTGTGTACTACCTGCCGCGCCCGGTGCCGGAAGCCGACCTTGCGATCATGCGGCGTCTCGACCGACTGCATCTGGAGTTCCCCTTCGCGGGAGCGCGGATGTTGAGAGGTCTTTTGGCTGCCGAGGGGTGCAAGATCGGCCGTCGTCACGTGAAGACGCTGATGAGGCGGATGGGGATAGAGGCGCTCTATCGCCGTCCGCGTACGACGAAGCCCGAGCCGGGACACAAGATCTATCCGTATCTGCTGCGCGGTGTCGAGATCACGCGACCAAACCAGGTGTGGGCGATGGACATCACCTACATCCCGATGGCGCGCGGCTTCGTCTATCTGGCCGTTGTGCTCGATTGGGCGAGCCGTCGCGTTCTGTCGTGGCGCGTATCGATTACGATGGAGGCGGCGTTCTGCGTCGAGACGCTGGAGGATGCCATGGCTCGTCACGGCAAGCCGGAGATCTTCAATACGGACCAGGGTTCGCAGTTCACGGGCGCGGCCTTTACCAGTGTGCTCGCCAACAACGGCATTGAGATCAGCATGGACGGCAAAGGCGCTTGGCGGGACAACCTGTTCGTCGAGCGTCTGTGGCGCAGCGTCAAATACGAGGAGGTGTATCTGCGGGCCTACGACAGCGTATCTGAGGCCCGCGCTTCAATCGGCCGATACCTGGACTTTTACAATGGCCGGCGTCCGCACTCGAGCCTTGACGGCACCACGCCCGATCAAGCCTACTTCACCACGCTGCCCCTCCGCTTGGCAGCCTAACCCGGCAGACGCTCCACTTATCGATGCGGAAAATCTGTTCAGACAACCGGGGCCACCTCAGAACCTCTTTCCTTAC
>Ga0318515_10000372_pt1 | contig 12882 bp, 12 predicted proteins | sample GRESIP176b2f19_FD_202499 | JGI IMG/M metagenome (GOLD analysis project Ga0318515, IMG submission 202499) | Tropical soil microbial communities from Luquillo Experimental Forest, Puerto Rico - GRE.SIPMG.176b2f19 | ecosystem: Environmental > Terrestrial > Soil > Tropical forest > Bulk soil...
CCCCGGGCCAACACGGCCAGCGCGAGGGGAGAGCCGTGCCCGGCGCGCCTCCCGCCGGTGAGCCGGCGCCCCGCGACGGGAGCCTGCCCGACGGTGCGGCGCAGGGCCTGGCGGGCCGTCCGTTCGGCATCTATGTGCATGTGCCGTTCTGCCAGACCAGGTGCGGCTACTGCGACTTCAACACCTACACCGCCGCCGAGCTCGGCGGCGGGGCCAGCCGCGAGTCCTACGCCGGGCAGGCGGCCGCCGAGATCAGGTTCGCCCGCAAGGTGCTCGGGCCGGACGTGCCTCAGGCCGCGACCGTGTTCCTCGGCGGCGGCACGCCGACGCTGCTGCCGCCCGCTCAGCTCGCCGGGATCCTGGACGCGATCGACGGCGAGTTCGGGCTCGCGCCGGGCTGCGAGGTGACGGTCGAGGCCAACCCGGAGACTGTGGACGAGGCGTCGCTGGCGGCGCTGCGGGCCGCCGGGGTGACCCGGATCTCGCTGGGCATGCAGAGCGCGGTCCCGCACGTGCTTGCCGTGCTCGACCGGGTGCACCAGCCCGGCCGGCCCGCCCAGTGCGCCCGCTGGGCCCGCGCGGCCGGGTTCGAGCACGTCAGCCTGGACCTGATCTACGGGACCCCGGGGGAGAGCGACGCGGACTGGCGGGAGTCGCTGGAGGCGGCCCTGGCGGCGGGCCCGGACCACATCTCCGCGTACGCGCTGATCGTGGAGGACGGGACCAAGCTGGCCGCCCGCATCCGCCGCGGCGAGATCCCGCCGCCCGACGACGACGCGATGGCCGACCGGTACCTGGCCGCCGATGACCTGCTGGCCGCCGCCGGGCTGCACTGGTATGAGATCTCCAACTGGGCCGCGGGGCCGCCCGCGCAGTGCCGGCACAACCTGCTCTACTGGGCGAGCCACAACTGGTGGGGGGTTGGGCCCGGCGCACACAGCCACGTCGGCGGCACCCGGTGGTGGAACGTCCGGCACCCGTCCGCGTACGCCGCGCGGGTGTCGGCCGGCGAAAGCCCCGCGCAGGCTCGTGAGATTTTGACCGAACGACAGTCCCGCCTGGAGCGGATCCTGCTGCTCACCCGCCTTTCCAGCGGCTGTCCATTGACCGAACTCGGCCCGGCCGGAGCCGGTGCCGCGCGGGCGGCCGTGGCGGACGGGCTGGCCGAGGCCGATGCGTACCGGCAGGGACGGGTGGTCCTCACTCAGCGGGGCCGCCTGCTCGCCGACGCCGTGGTCCGGGACCTGACTAACTAGTGCTGGCCCGGGGGCGACCCCCTGGAACCCCCGCTGGCCTGCGGCCCCGTTCCTTCGTCACTGGGCCTTGGCCCCGCCGGCCTGGGAAACTACAGGATCGGCGTGACTCGCTCGGGCCACCGCTGGCACGCTGGTGTCCTCGCCACGGTGCCTTTGAGCCCCAGACCGCCATAGAATTGGCACTCGGGATGATGGAGTGCTAGGGAGGTGGGCAGGTGCTGGACGACAGGAAGCTCGCAGTCCTGCGCGCCATCGTCCGCGACTACGTCTCCACGATGGAGCCGGTCGGCTCGAAGTCCCTGGTTGACCGGCATCATCTCGACGTGTCTCCGGCGACCATCCGCAACGACATGGCCGTCCTTGAGGAGCAGGGCTACATCTCCCAGCCGCACACAAGCGCCGGCCGTATCCCCACGGACAAGGGGTACCGGCTGTTCGTGGACCGGCTGTCGGGGATCAAGCCGCTGTCGGTGGCCGAGCGGCGGGCGATCGAGACCTTCCTGGCAGGGGCCTACGACCTCGACGACGTGGTGATGCGGACCGTGCGGCTGCTTGCCCAGCTCACCAGGCAGGTGGCGCTGGTCCAGTACCCGTCGCTGACCAAGTCGGCGGTCCGGCACATCGAGCTTGTCCCGATCGCGCCGCAGCGGCTGCTGCTGGTGCTGATCACCGACTCGGGGCGGGTGGAGCAGCGCGCGGTGGAACTGCCCGAGCCCATCGAGGAGGCGGCGGTCGCGCATTTGCGCGCGGTGCTCAACGCCTGCCTGGACGGCCGGCGGCTGACCGAGGCGGCGTCGCTTGTGGTCGAGCTTCCCGAGCGGGTGGAGCACGGAGACCGGCACAACGCCGCCACGGTGTTCTCGGTGATCCTTGACACGCTGGTCGAGCATCATGAGGAGCGCGTGGTGGTGAGCGGGGCGGCGAACCTGACCCCTGCTGACTTCTCTCAGGGCCTGCGGGAGGTTCTTGAGTCGCTGGAGGAGCAGGTGGTGCTGATGCGGTTGCTCGGCGAATCCGCCGACGAGACCACGGTTACGGTCAGGATCGGCGCGGAGAACGAGGTCGAAGGGCTGCGCAGCACATCGCTGGTGGCCGCCGCCTACGGCGGGCCAGGCGACCAGGCGCTCGCCAGGCTCGGCGTGATCGGCCCGACCCGGATGGACTACCCGACGGCGATTGGAGCGGTACGCGCGGTGGCACGGTATGTAGGCCAGATCCTGGCGGGGTCGTAGTGGCCAGCGACTATTACGCCACCCTGGGTGTGCCGCGGGACGCCAGCCAGGAGGACATCAAGAAGGCGTACCGCAGGCTCGCCCGCGAACTGCACCCTGACGTCAACCCCGACGTCACCACGCAGGAACGGTTCAAGGAGATCACGCAGGCCTACGAGGTGCTCTCCGATGCCGAGAAGCGCCAGATGTACGACATGGGCGTGGACCCGCTGTCGCGGACCGGTGCGCCCGGGGCGGGCGGTTTCGGGGCCGGTTTCCCGTTCAGCGACATCATGGACGCGTTCTTCGGGGCCGGTGCGGCCTCCCGTGGCCCGCGCAGCCGGGCCAGGAGGGGCAGGAACGCCACCGTCCGGGTGGATCTCGACCTGTCCGAGTGCGCGTTCGGCGCGACCAGGGACCTGACCGTGGACACCGCGGTGGTCTGCCCGACCTGCTCCGGTGAGGGCACCGCGCCGGGCACCCACCCGGAGACCTGTGACGTCTGCGGCGGCCGTGGCGAGGTCAGCCACGTCACCCGCTCGTTCCTCGGGCAGGTGATGACCTCGCGGCCGTGCCCGGCCTGCGGCGGGTTCGGCACGGTCATCCGGCGGCCCTGCCCGGAATGTGACGCCGACGGCCGGGTCCGCACCCGGCGCACCATCAAGGTCAGGATCCCCGCGGGGGTCGAGGACGGTACCCACATCCAGCTGGCCGGCGAGGGCGAGATCGGCCCGGGCGGTGGCCCCCCGGGTGACCTCTTCCTCGAGATCGTCCAGCGCCCCCACCCGATCTTCGAGCGCCAGGCCGACGACCTGCACTGCACGGTGACCATCCCGATGACCGCGGCCGCGCTCGGCGCCGCCCTGAGCGTGGAGACCCTGGACGGGACCAGGGAACTCGACATCCGCCCGGGAACCCAGTCCGGCCAGGTCATCCCCATGTACGGGCTGGGGGTACGGCACCTGAACTCCTCGGGCAGGGGTGACCTGGTCATCCACGTGACCGTTGAGACGCCGGCCAAGCTCGACGAGGAGCAGGAGGCCCTGCTCAAGCAGCTGTCCAAGCTCCGGGGCGAGGAGACGCCGCCCGGCCGGTTCGCGCCCGGCCAGCAGGGCTTCTTCTCCAGGCTGCGGGATGCCTTCAACGGCCGCTGAGCCCGGCTCCCGTCCACCGGTCTTCCTGACCGGCCCGGCCGCACTGGCCGCCGACACGGTGGTCCTGGACGGCCCGGAGGGGCGGCACGCCGCCACGGTGCGGCGCCTCGCGGTGGGGGAGCGCGCGGACCTGACCGACGGCGCCGGGCTCGTCGCCGAGTGCGTCGTCACGGCCGCAGGCGCGGGCGCGCTGGAGCTGAGCGTCCTGGCCCGGCGCAGCGAGCCGCGCCCGGACCCGGCCCTTGTGGTGGCGCAGGCCCTGCCCAAGGGAGATCACGGCCCGCTGGCGGTGGACCTGATGACCGAGGGCGGCGTGGATGTGATCGTGCCCTGGGCGGCGCAGCGCTGCGTGACCCGCTGGGAAGGCACCCGCGGCGAGCGGGCCCTGGCCCGCTGGCGGGCAACGGCGGCCCAGGCCGCCAAGCAGTCCCGCCGGGCCTGGCTGCCCGAGGTGACCACCCCGGTCAGCACCGGCGAACTCGCGGAGCGGGTGGCCGCGGCCGCCCTGGCGGTGCTGCTCGACCCGGCCGGGCCGGTGGCGCTGAGCGAAGTGGGCCTTCCCGGCAGTGGCAGCATCTTGGTGATCGTCGGCCCGGAAGGCGGTGTCAGCCCGGCGGAGACCGCACAGCTCACCCAGGCGGGCGCTATAGCCGCCCGGCTGGGCCCCACCGTGCTGCGGACCTCCTCGGCCGGCCTGGTGGCGGCCGCCGTCGTGGCGAGCCGCACCGGCCGCTGGGCTGACTGACCCCGCCCGCTACGGTCCGGCGGGCGCCTAGTTCGACGGACTTGGCGACGCGCCCGGCGTCGGCTCACACACCACCAGGGCCGTCGTCCCGATGGCCTCCTGGGTGGCGCCAGGCACGGCACCAGTAAGGGGAGCTTGCGAGGTGCTCGGCGTCGGGCTCGCCGAGGTTGGTGTCGGCGTCGGCGTCGGGCTCGCCGAGGTTGGTGTCGGCGTCGGGCTGGCGGACGTCGGCGACGTTGACGGCGACGGGCTGCTGGCCTGCGGAGAAGCCGACACGCACGGCCCCCCCGGTGATGGGACTGTCTTGCTGTGCGCCGCGGACGTGCCTGGCGAGGGTGCTCCCGAGCGGCTCTGAGAGCCTCCCCCAGAGCCGGGGAACGTGTTGCCACCGCCCTGCGTATTGCCGTTCTGGCCGGTCTGGCTGGAGGTTCCTGGCTGGCTCGGGCTGTCCGAACCCAAGCCGATGAGGCCGAAGCCCTGCTGGATGTTCCCGAGGGCGAAGACTCCAGCCACGACGAGCACCACGGCACCGGCCACCGCGAGAGCCGGACGGAACCAGGCCATCGCCGTGCCGACCGGCCTGCCGCGACGCTTGGCCGCGGTCTTGGCCGGAGTCGAGGCGGTAGCGATGCTGAGCAGGGACTTCAGCGCCCCGCCATCGGCTTCCTGGGCCGCGGACGTGTCCGGGGCAAGGTCGGTTACGTCGGAGCGGGACCGGATCTTGCTGAAAAGGGACTCGCATCGGACGACGACGAACCAGCGGAGCACCGTGAACTCATTGCGCAGCAGCCACCACTGCCGTTTGAGCCACGGCTCGCCGAGCCGTGCACGGATCTTCGTCAAGCCGTCGCCGACAGGCTCGAACTGATCCGTTGTCGTGTGCAACACGCGGCGGAGGATCGCCTCGTAGTCGCGTTCCTGTCCCGTCATGCTCCTCGCTCCAGGCCGCTCCGGGCCCTCCTGGCCTTTCTCACGTCTCCGTCTCCAACACCACCCGCAGTGCCGCTACGCCCCGGGCGGTGTGGCTTTTGACCGCACCCCGGCTGATCCCCATCGAGTCGGCGATCTGCGCCTCCGAGAGATCGGCGTAGTACTTCAGCACCAGGGCTTCCTTCTGCCGTGGCGGCAGCGTGCGCAGCGCGGCGATCACCGCGGACCGCTCAAGCAGGGAAATCGCGCCCTGCTCGGCACTGGGCATATCCGGCGCCGGCTTCGGGGCGTTCTTGTCCACCACCACCCGGTGCCGCAGCACCGACCGGGACCGGTTCACCACCGATTGGCGCAGGTACGACAGCGCCTTCTCGGTGTCCCGGAGCCGGCGCCATGCGGCATGCATGGCGATGAACGAGTCCTGCACTACTTCCTCCGCGGTCGCTACGTCACGCACCAGCAGGACCGCCAGGCGGACCAGCGAACGGTAGTGCGACGTGTAGATCGCAGTGACTGCCCTGGCGGCATCCCACTCTGCCGGGACCGGCTCAAGCGAAGCGCCGGCCAGCAGGGCGTCAGTTGTCACGGTTATGGGACGCGCAGGCCCCGCATCCGGTTCACCGGTGGTCATGCTGGAATTGGGAGAAGATTCCACGGCCGCAGCCTGACCTCAACGATTCCGACCCCCAACAACGGACCCTGAGTGTGACGCGCTGCCATGGCCCCGTCCAGACATCACCACCGCGAGTACACAGGCTAAACACACGTGCCGGGCCATGCATCTCGGAGGCGTGCGCGGCAAACTTTCGCAACATGACAACGATATAGGCCGAGAGCCGGTCATGGGGGTCATATGAACAGAGACGATCGGGGGCCCGAAGCTAGCCTGCGCGCTAGGATCCGCAGGTGGCCGACTGCCTCTTCTGCAAGATCGTAACCGGTGACATCCCGGCCGAACGGGTGGCCGAAAGCGCCCGGACGATCGCCTTCAGGGACATCAACCCGCAGGCCCCCACGCACGTTCTGGTGATCCCCAGGGACCACTACCCCGATCTGGCCGCGCTGGCCGCCGCGGACGGCAGCCTGCTGGCCGAGATGGCTGCCCAGGCGCACCAGGTGGCGACGGCCGAGGGAATCGCCGCGGACGGTTACCGCGTCGTGTTCAACACCGGGCCACGGGCTGGCCAGACGGTGTTTCACGTGCATGCCCACGTGCTTGGCGGCAGGGACATGACCTGGCCACCGGGCTGAGCCCGCGGATCGCCGGCTCCGGCGGATAGCATGGGCTCAGCGATGCGCGGGCTGGGGCCCGCGCCAGGCGGAGACAAGGAATTGACGGACACTTCCCGCGAGTCCCGGCGGCGCGCCCAGGGCGGGACCCCGGCCGAGGAGCCGGCCGCCGGCAGTACCCAGGCCAAGGTCGTGATTCCTGACGACCACTCGATGGTCAGCCTGCTAGGGTCCGGCGACGAACTGCTCCACGTGATAGAGCGGTCCTTCCGCGCCGATATTCATGTCCGGGGAAACGAGATCACTATTACCGGGACGGCGGCCGAGACGGCTCTTGCCGCGGAGTTGTTCGAGGAAATGACCGCACTTGTCGGCGGCGGGGCAGAACTCACGCCGGCCGTTGTTGAGCGCATCATTCCCATGCTCCGGCGAAAGTCGGGAGTGCGCCCGGCCGAGGTGCTGTCCCTGGACATCCTGTCCGCGCGCGGGCGGACGATCCGGCCCAAAACGCTCAACCAGAAGCGTTATGTGGACGCGATCGACGAGCACACGATCGTGTTCTGCATCGGCCCGGCCGGCACGGGGAAGACCTACCTGGCCATGGCCAAGGCGGTGAAGGCTCTGCAGGCCAAGGAGGTCAACCGGATCATCCTGACCCGGCCCGCGGTGGAGGCCGGTGAGCGGCTGGGATTCCTGCCCGGCACGCTGTACGAGAAGATCGACCCGTACCTGCGCCCGCTGTACGACGCGCTGCACGACATGCTCGATCCGGAGTCCATTCCGCGGCTCATGGCGGCGGGCACGATCGAGGTCGCGCCGCTCGCCTACATGCGCGGGCGCACGCTGAATGATTCGTTCATCATCCTGGACGAGGCGCAGAACACCTCGGCCGAGCAGATGAAGATGTTCCTCACCAGGCTTGGCTTCGGTTCCCGGATGGTGGTCACCGGCGACGTCACCCAGGTGGACCTGCCGGCCGGCCAGGCCAGTGGGCTGCGGCTGGTCCAGGAGATACTCGAAGGCGTCGAAGACATCCAGTTCACCCGGCTGACCAGCCATGACGTGGTCCGGCACCGGCTTGTCGGGGACATCGTGAACGCCTACGCCGCCTACGAGGCACGGACCGGCGTGGACGGCCCGGTGCGGGACGGCAGCCTGCGTGGCCGGGCCGCCGAGCGCGGCGCTGGCCGGGCAGGGCCCCGGGGACCCCGCAAGCGGGCCCAGTGACCGGGCCGGGCGCATGAGCATCGAGATACGCAACGAGTCCGGGGTCAGCGTGGACGAGCCTGCCCTGGCGGCGCTGGCCCGGTACGTGCTCGACGAGATGCGGATCCACCCACTGGCGGAACTGTCGGTATTGCTGGTGGACAGTCCCACGATCGCTGATCTGCACCAGCGCTGGATGGGCGAGGAGGGTCCCACGGACGTCCTCGCCTTTCCCATGGACGAGCTGCGCCCGCCGCCCCCGGGCAGCGATCGCACGGACCGCGCCGGATCCACCGCCGGCGACTCCGGGCCGGTCACCGTGCTCGGCGACGTGGTGCTGTGCCCGGAGGTGGCCGCCGGGCAGGCCCGCGAGGCGCACCGGCCGGTCACCGACGAACTCGAGATGCTGTGTACCCACGGCATACTTCACCTGCTCGGTTTCGATCACGCCGAGCCCAGGGAACATGCGACGATGTTCGGACTGCAGGACCAGTTGCTTGACTCCTGGCGCGTCGCGCGGGGCCCGGTAAAGGACACCGTGGAGCGGGGCGCCGTGGAGCGGGACGGGAAGGCGGGCGGGGGAGAATCCGGGTGATGCTGCGATGGCGTGGCTTCTTGCCGCCGCAGTAGTGCTCGCGGTGGCGGCCGGGCTGTGCGCCAGCGCCGAAATCGCCCTGTTCCGCATGGTCAGGGCGGGCGGCAGAGAGCGCGCCAGGGACGGCTCGAACGGTAACTCGTCCGCGGTGCAGGCGATCCTGGCGGAGCCGCGGCGGTACCTGAGCGTGCTCCTGGCGATCCGGATGGGTACCGAGACCGCCGCCGTGGTGCTCGCGACCGCAGCACTGGTGACGCTGCTCGGCACCGGCTGGCACACGTTCCTCATCGCGTTTGCGGGCATGGCCGCGCTGCTGTACATCGTGGCCGGGATCTGGCCGGTTGCCCTGGGCCGCAACTATGACCGGCAGCTGGCCGGGGCGGCGGCAGCGGTACTCGTGCCCACGGTCCGGGCCCTCGGGCCGCTGCCGCGGCTGCTGCTCGCGGTGGGCAACGCGCTGACCCCGGGGCGGGGCGGCAGGGAAGCTCCCGCCGAGTCGGAGGAGGAACTGCGCGGGCTGGTGGACCTGCTGGGGGAGCGCCGGGTCATCGAGCCGGGCGAGCGCGAGATGATCCACTCCGTATTCGAGTTCGGCGACACGATCGTCCGCGAGGTCATGGTGCCGCGGACCGACATCGTCTTCGCGGAACGGGACAAGAACGTGCGGCAGGTGCTGTCGCTCGCGCTGCGCAGCGGCTTTTCCCGTATCCCCGTGGTGGGCGAGAACAAGGACGATGTCATCGGCATCGCCTACCTCAAGGACCTGGTGGCCCGCAGCCGGGAGCACCCCGAGGCGGAAACGGTCGAAAAGGTCGAATCGGTCATGCGCCCCGCCACGTTCGTGCCGGAAAGCAAGCCGGTTTCGGTGCTGCTGCAGGAGATGCAGGCGCGGCAGATCCATCTGGCGATCGTGATCGACGAGTACGGCGGCACGGCCGGGCTGGTCACCATCGAGGACATCCTGGAGGAGATCGTCGGGGAGATCGCCGACGAATACGACCAGGAGCGGCCGATGGTGGAGTGGCTGGAGCCCGACCGGGCCCGGGTCAACGCGCGGCTGCCCGTGGCCGACCTGGAGGAACTGTTCGGGGTCAGCATCGACGCCGAGGACGTGGAGACCGTCGGCGGCCTGCTCGCCCATGCGCTCGGCCGGGTGCCCATCGCCGGGTCAACGGCGTCCGTGGCGGGCCTCAGGCTGACCGCGGAGAGCCTCGCCGGCCGGCGTAACCGGATCGGCACCGTAACCGTCGAGCGCAAAGCCCGATCCCGCCCCGGTAAGCCCTCCGGCCACCCGAAACGTGAGCGAGAGCCCGCGGACAAGCCAGAATCCTCATGATCGGCGCGCGGGGGCCTAGACTCGGCGCCGTGGAAGGGCTCGGCGAGGAAGACCAGAAGATCATCACGCTGGCGCGGTCAGCCCGCGCCAGGACCGGTGCGGCCGAGGGCGCTGCCGTCCGGGACGAGACCGGCCGCACGTATATGGCCGCCACCGTGGACCTGCCCTCGTTGCGGCTGTCCGCGCTGCGCCTGGCGGTGGCGATGGCGGCCTCGAGCGGCGTGACGGCCCTGGAGGCGGCGGCGCTGGTCAGCGAGGCCGGCGCGGTCAGTTCGGAGGACCTGGCGGCCGTGGCCGATCTCGGCCCGCAAGCGCCCGTCTTCCACGCCGGCCCGGACGGGGCCCTGCGCGCGACCGCCCAGCCCTGAGGCGGAGCGGCGCCAGAAGTACGGGAGAATCCACGCGTGGGAGTGCAGCCGAAACCGCCCCGGGCCGCGGCCGCGAGCCCGGCCGGCGTCTCCCCGGTACAGCACGGTGCGGCCCCGGCGCCGGCCAGCGCTGCGGTGCCATCCGGCGCCGCGCCCAGGCCGGAGTTCCGGTCCGGGTTCGCCTGCTTCGCGGGCCGGCCGAACGTGGGCAAGTCGACGCTGATGAACGCGCTCGTCGGTACCAAGGTCGCGATCACGAGCAGCCGCCCGCAGACCACCAGGCGCGCCATCCGGGGCATCGTGCACCGCAGCGACGCACAACTGATCATCGTGGACACGCCCGGCCTGCACCGGCCGCGCACGCTGCTCGGGGAGCGCCTGGACAGCCTGGTGCGCTCCACGCTCACCGAGGTGGACGTGATCGGGTTCTGCGTGCCCGCGCCCGACCGCATCGGCCCTGGGGACAAATACCTGGCCGCCGAACTAGGCGCGATCAAGGGCACGCCCGTGGTCGCCATCGTCACCAAGACCGACCTGGCGCCGCCGGAGCGGGTCGCGGCGCAGCTCGCCGCGGTGGCGGACCTCGGCGACTGGGCCGACATCGTCCCCGTGTCCGCCGCCACCGGCTTCCAGCTGGACGTCCTGACCGACGTGCTGGTGGCGCACCTGCCGCCGGGACGGCCGCTGTACACCGATGGTGAGCTCACCGACGAGCCCGAGCAGGTGCTGGTCGCCGAGCTGATCCGCGAGGCGGTGCTGGAAGGCGTGCGGGACGAACTGCCGCACTCGATCGCGGTCGTGGTGGAGGAGATGGGGCCGCGGCCGGACCGCGATGAGCTCACCGACGTGCACGCGCTGATGTACGTGGAGCGGCCCAGCCAGAAGTCCATCGTCATCGGGGCCAGGGGCGCCCGGCTGAAAGAGGTCGGCACCAGGGCCCGGCAGCAGATCGAGGCGCTGCTCGGTACCAAGGTGTACCTGGACCTGCGGGTCAAGGTGGCCAAGGACTGGCAGCGCGACCCGAAGCAGCTGCGCAGGCTCGGCTTCTACGACTGAGTCCCGGGGTTCGCGGGCCAAGGAATGCGGACCATGTTCAGCTCCCAGGACAGCTGCCGCTCCAGGATCGTGAAACCCAGCTCGGTGTTGATCGCATCCATGTGCTCGTTGCCCTCGGCGGTCCGCGTCACGATCTGGGTGAGATACGGCTCGTGCGCACCGAGCAACTCGAGCATGGCTACCTTGACCAGCAGCCCGAGCCGGTGCCCCCGATGTGGCCCGGCCACCGCGGTCAGGGACTGGATACCCCAGCTCGCGTCGAGCGGGTCGACCCCGAGCTGAGTGATCGCCGCCAGCCCTCCGCCATGCTCCGCACGGGCGGCGAGGCTGTAGAACCGCCACCCCTGGTCGGCCAGGCGCTGGTCGGCGGCCCGGACCCGGGCGGCGTCCCAGCCCTGCGGCTCCTCCCCGGCGGCGCGCGGGGCGTCTGCCTCGACGCCGAGGAGAGCCGCGACGTCCGCCAGTCGGTGTTCCGCGGTCATCCCTTCCCAGGACACTAGCGAATACCCGACGGCCGCCGCCGCTGCCTTCCGGCGCAGGTCAGCCAGGTGACCCGGAGGGACGGAGCCAAGCCGGAGCACAGCGAAAGTCCCGGTTAGCCGGTGCCGCGCCCCTAGTGCGCGGACGAAGGCCGTCCCGGCGGAGACTTCTTCGGTGTGTCCGGTCAGCAGCGTCCGTCCAGCCTGGCGAGCCCGGTCCGCCGCATGACCAAGCAGTGCCGTGCCCAGTCCCGCGCGGCGCCGTGCCGGCGCCACCACCAGATTCAGGTCGGCCAGGTGCCGGTTCTCCCGCTCCGGGAGGGTGAGCAGATACCAGCCACACACCTCGCCGTCGCCACCCAGCGCCAGCCACGCCTCTGATGGATCTTCGGTCCACCCATAACGCAGCCACGCCCGGAAGGTTCGCGGGGACATCGCCGGGCGCCGCATCCCGTCCGCACGAGCCGCGGCCAGATAGATCTCGTGACAGGCCCGAACAGTCACGGTGTCGCTCACGGGGTCGAACCGTTCGGTTCGCATGCTCCTACCCAAGCGCTAGTGCGGTCGTCCCGCCATCATGTTGCACCGCGGAATCCGGTAGGGGGATGGACGGGGTTACCCAAGCGCGGAGTTCTGTCCGCGCCCGGGGCATCCCCCGACCCCGGCAAGCCCGGGCTGCGTGGTCAGAGCCAGCCCTTGCGCTCGGCGATCTGGACCGCCTCGGCCCGGTTGCGGGCACCCAGCTTCTGGATCGCGGCGGACAGGTGGTTGCGCACCGTGCCGGAGGACAGGTGCAGCGAGGCCGCCAGGTCCGAGATGGCCGCGTGCCCGCGCGCGGCGGACAGCACCTCGGTCTCCCGTGCGGTCAGCGGGCTCGCGCCCTCGGCGAGCGCGGCCGCGGCCAGCGCCGGGTCGACGACCCGCTCACCGGCGTGCACCCGCCGGATGGCGGTGGCAAGCTCGGCGGCCGGTGCGTCCTTGAGCAGGAAGCCGCTTGCTCCGGCCGCCATCGCGGCGGCCAGGTAGCCGGGCCGGCCGAACGTCGTCACGATGACGATCTTCCCGCCGAACCCGTCCTTGGCCAGCCGCCTGGCCACCTCCAGCCCGTCCGGCCCGGGCATCTCGATATCGAGCACGGCCACGTCCGGCTGGTAGCGGTGCGCCATGGCGAGCGCCTCGTCGCCGCTGGCGGCCTGCGCCACCACGGTGATGTCGCCCTCCAGTTCGAGCAGGGCCACCAGGGCCTGCCGGACCATGGTCTGGTCCTCGGCGATCATGATCCGCACGGTCACGAAGGCATCCGCTCCCTGTTGGGT
>Ga0318515_10000378_pt1 | contig 12818 bp, 13 predicted proteins | sample GRESIP176b2f19_FD_202499 | JGI IMG/M metagenome (GOLD analysis project Ga0318515, IMG submission 202499) | Tropical soil microbial communities from Luquillo Experimental Forest, Puerto Rico - GRE.SIPMG.176b2f19 | ecosystem: Environmental > Terrestrial > Soil > Tropical forest > Bulk soil...
CACCAGGGTGGCCAGGGCCGCGAAGATCACCCCGGGAAGGTGCGCCGGAGTCGGCGGGCCGTGCATCTTGAACCCGCCGGCCGGCGACGGGCCGCCCCGGCCGGGCAGGTAACTGATCGCCAGCGCCGCCAGCACCCCCCCGACCGCCAGGACCGGCAGCGGCCACCACACCGGCTCGGTGGCGAAGCCCAGCCCGTGCGGTAGGTGGGTGAAGATCTCTTGCTGCAGGTAGTTGACCAGAGCCAGGAAGCCGTACGCGGCCGCGGACACCGGCACGCCCAAGACCGCGGCCACCACCAGCAGCTGCACGTAGGCCCGGCTGCGCAACAGGGCAATCGGATCCGGTGGCGTCGTCACCTGGCCATCGCACCACGCTCGGCGCAGCGCGACATGACCCCTCAGGGGTGAAAAGGAGAGCGTGCTTTACCGGGTGACCAGCCCCGCGTCGTGCGCCAGCAGCCCCGCCTGGGTGCGGTTGTCGAGGCCGAGCTTGTCCAGCATCCGGGACACGTAGCCCTTGACCGTCGCCTCGGAGAGGTAGAGCCGCGCTGCGATCTGGGCGTTGGACAGTCCCTCGCCCAGGCCGGTGAGCACCTCGACCTCGCGCTCGGTCAGCGAGCCGACCTGCTTGCGGGCTCGTTCCCGGGCCGGCTGGGCATCGGCGGAGGCCGCGATCAGCCGACGGGCGGCCGCGGGGGAGAGCACCGTGTGCCCCTCGGCCGCCACCCGCACCAGCCCGATCAGGTCCTCCGGCGGGGTGGATTTGACCAGGAACCCGGCCGCTCCGGCGCGCAGCGCGCGCAGTACGTACTGGTCGGCGTCGAACGTGGTCAGCACCACCACAACCGGCGGATTAGCGAGCTTGACGATCCGCTCAATCGCGGCGATCCCGTCCAGCACCGGCATGCGCAGGTCCATGAGCACGACTTCGGGCCGGTTCCGGACGACGGCTTCCACGCCCGCCGCGCCGTCGTGCGCCTCGTCCACGACCTCGATGTCGGGCGCGGACCCGAGGATCGTGCGCAGGTGCGCGCACACCATCGGCTCGTCGTCGACGACCACCACTTTGATCATGCTGGTCCCACCGCCGGCTCCGCCGTCGGCACGTACGACGGCATGGTCGCCTCCACGCAGAACCCGCCGTCCGGCGTGCCGGTGGCGCGCAGCGTGCCGTGCACCAGCTCGATGCGCTGGCGCAGGCCGGCCAGGCCGAGACCGGAGCCGGTCGCGGCGAGGCCGTTGGCCGGCGGGGCCGAGGCCGCGGTGTTACGGATGCTCAGCCGGATCTGCGATTCGTCGTAGCTGACCCGGACGACCACGCGCGCGCCCGGCGCGTGCTTGCGCACGTTCGTCAGCGCTTCGCGGACTATCCGGTAGGCCGTCCGGGCGACCACGGGGGAGGCGAGCGCGGGGTCACCCTCCTGGACGAACTCGGCGGGCGTGCCGACGGCCGTCGATTCGGCGACCAGCTCGGCCAGGCCCGAGACTGGCCGGGCCTGGTCATCCTCGGGCGCCGTCCGCAGGATGCCGACCAGGTCGCGCAGCTCGTCCAGCGCCTGGACGCCCGCGGCGCGGAGTTCTTCCGCCGCCTGCCGGGTGGCCTCGTCGGGCGCGGTGATGCCGAGCGCCCCCGCTTGCAGCACCATCAGGCTTACCCGGTGCGTCACGACGTCGTGCATCTCACCGGCCAGCCGGGCGCGCTCCTCCGCCCTGGCCTGCTCGGCGAGCAGGTACCGCTCGCGCTCGGCGCGCTCGGCGCGGTCCCGCAGTGCCTGCAGCATCTCGTGCCGGGCGCTGAAGTAGAGCGCCAGCAGCGGCCCGACCGCCGTCCGCAGCACGGCGATCGTGATCACGCTCGCCGACGGGTCCCAGATCCTGGCCACGACGAGCGTCATCATGCCCACCGCGGCGAACGCGGTGCGCCGGTCCTTGCAGTAGTAGAACGGCCCGTACGCGGCCAGGATGGTCCCGTAGGGCGCCCATATGTTCCCCGCGTGCGCCGGGGTCAGCACCCCGGCCGGGGAGATCAGCAGCGAGATCGCCAGCGTGAACCCGGTCAGGACGGCGATGACGAGTATCGGCGCCCGCCGCCTGACCACCAGCGACGCGTCGGCCAGGGCCTGCAGCACCAACATGGCCCAGGCGAGCTTGTCCGGGTGCACCGGCCACCAGGAGGCGCCCGCCAGCGTGGCCGTGGTGTCGACCAGCACGAAGAAGCACGCGAGGCCGACGTCCAGCGCCACGTTCTTCCGGGGGGCACACGATCGGGTGCTCATGCGGCTCACGCTATGTCATCGCCCGCCCGCCACCCAGGCCGCTAATACCTTCGGCCGGCCAGGAACCTACTAAAGTCGCACGCCGCTCCGGCACGGCATCCGTTCGTCGCGCCGGGACCCGACCGGCGGCCCTGCCCCGGCACGCGGCCGAAGGCCTGCAATGGGGACATGCAAACCACATCAGCGGTCATGACGACCACACCCCAGCCCGGCCATTACGACATCGACCCGAGCCGGTCCCGCGTCACGTTCGCCACCCGCCACCTGTTCGGGCTCGGGCGGGTGAAGGGTTCCTTCGCCGTCCGCGGCGGCACCGCGGACGTCGCCGACCCGATCGCTGCGTCAGCCATCTACGCGGAGATCGAGACCGCGAGCTTCCACACGAAGAACCCCGCGCGCGACCGCAGCGTGCTGTCGCCACGGTTCCTCGGCCCCGCCGGGCACCCGGTGATGATCTTCCGGTCGGACCGGATCGAGGCTGAGGGCCAGGTCCTGACCGGAACGCTCACGGTGCGCGGCACCGCCCGGCCGGTCACCCTCGCGGTCACCCAGTGCGAGGCGTCGCGTGGGTCCTTCACTGCCCGCGCTACGACCCGCATCGACCGGACCGAGTTCGGCATCACCGCAGCGCGCGGCCTGGCCGCCCGCTGCCTCGACCTGACCGTGGAGATCCAATGCAAGCGGAATTGACCAGCGGCGCGGCGCCCGCCGCCGGGCGCCCCGACCAACCGGAATCGCACCCACCGGACGCCATCACCGTCGCCGGGCTGCGCAAGAGCTACGGATCCGTGCACGCCGTGCGGGACGTCAGCTTCTCGGTCCGCCGCAGTGAGATCGTCGCGCTGCTCGGGCCGAACGGAGCGGGCAAGACCACGACGCTCGAAATCCTGGAAGGGTTCCGGGCCCGCGACGGCGGCGCCGTCATGGTGCTCGGCCTTGATCCGGGCGACAAGTCAGCGGCGCCCGAACTTCGCGAGCGGACCGGGCTGGTCCTGCAGGACATCGCGGTCGAGCCCTACCTGACGGTGCGCGAGACCCTCGCCCGCCAGGCCGGCTACTACCAGGGCCCCCGGGACGTGCCCGAGGTCATCGGCCTGGTGGGCCTCACTGGCCTGGAGAAGCGCAAGGTCAGGTCCCTATCCGGCGGCCAGAAGCGCCGCCTGGACCTCGCCCTCGGCCTGATTGGCCGCCCGGAGCTGCTGTATCTGGACGAGCCGACCACCGGTTTCGACCCGGCCGCGCGCCACGACGCCTGGGACCTGGTCCGGGAGTTGCGGGCGGCCGGGACCACGATCCTGCTGACCACGCACGACATGGCCGAGGCGCAGGCACTCGCCGACCGGGTGGTGCTGCTCACCGGCGGCGCCGTCGTGGCCGAGGGGCCGCCGGCCGGCCTGGGCGGGCGCGACCCGGACCGGGCGCGGATCAGCTTCCGGCTGCCGCCCGGCGTTCCGGTCGCCGCCCTTCCGGCATCGGCCAGCGTGCGTGACGGTGCGGTGGTGATCGAGACCGCCGAGCCGACCGAGGAACTGCACCGGCTCACCGGCTGGGCCGTGCGGCGTGGCGTCACGCTGCCTGGGCTCACCGTGGACCGGCCCAGCCTGGAAGACGTCTACCTGCGGCTCACCCGTGATAGCGCGCCGTCCGGCGCGCAGAAAGGAGCACCCGATGACCGCCGCCGTCGCCGGCGCCGCTAGGCCGCCGCGCCGTCGTAACCGCCTGGCCCTGGTGATCCACCAGGTCAGGTACGAGCAACTGTCGTTCTGGCGGAACCCGCAGAGCGCCATCTTCACGTTCGTCTTCCCCGTCGTGTTCGTGATCATCATGGGTGCCCTGTTCGGCAGCGTGGGGCGCAGCTCGTACTTCGGCGGGCTGTCGGCGCTGCAGTATTACGTCCCAACGATCGCCGCGCTGTGCGTGCTGGGCTCGTGCTACGGGCAGCTCGCGGTCGCGCTCGCGGCTCGCCGGCAGAACGGGATCCTCAAGCGGGTCCGTGCCACGCCGCTACCGGCGTGGGCGTACTTTGCCGGGCTGCTCGCGCACTGTGTCCTGGTGAGCATCGCCGACATCGCACTGATCGTCGGGGTGGGCCGCCTGTACGGCGTGCCGTTCCCGTCGCACTGGCCCGCGATCGCACTGACGTTGGTGCTCGGTGCCGCCGCCTTCTGCGCGCTGGGGGTCGCGGTGGCATCGGTGATCTCGAATGCCGAGGCCGCCCCGGCGGTTGCGCAGCTCGTGCTGTTCCCGCTGCTGTTCCTGTCCGGCACATACCTGCCGATTCACTCCCAGCTGCTCAACCAGGTGACCGGCTGGCTTCCGATCCGGCCGTTCAACGAGGCGCTGACCGGGCCGCTGTCCCGGCACGCCGGCGCCGACTGGCGGCACCTGGCCGTCCTCGCCGCCTGGGGCGTGATCGGCGCCATCGTGGCGGTCCGGCGGTTCCGCTGGGACCCGAGGCCAGAATGAGCCGTCACCCTGGAGCCGTGGCCCGGTCCTGGGCCGCCTGCCCCGCGCGACGGAGCAGGACCCCGAGGGCCAGCAGGACCGCACCTCCTACCGCCATGCCGATGCCCGCTCCGGCCAGGACGTCCAGCGGGTAGTGCACGCCCAGGTAGACCCGGGACCAGCCCACCAGGACGGCGTACCCGATCGCTGCCCCGGCCAGGACCCGGGGCAGGAACGGCAGGAGCGCGATCACGACCGCCACGGTGACGGCGGTGTGGGAGGAGGGGAAACTCGTGCCGTGGGCGGGCGGCTGGCGCAGCACCGCGTCGGCCACGACCTGGTAAGGGCGGGGACGGTCGGCGATGGCCTTAGCCAGGTTCGCCAGCGCCCATGCCACGCCAGCGGCCACCGCTCCGGCGGCCACGGGCAGGACGCTCCGGGTCCGGGCCACGACGTAGCCAGCGATGAGCACGACGACGATGACGATGCCAGCCGGCCGGAACAGATGTGAGAGCGGCGTGAGCACCGACGCCACGGCCGGCGGGACCTCGTTGAGAATACGGAACAGGCTCGCGTCCCAGCCGGTGGCTCCGGCCTTGAGCAAGACCGCGGCCGCGGCGAACGCGACCGCTCCGAGGCCCGCGAGGAGCCCGGCGGCCCAGGCCCTGGGCACCTGGGCGGGCCGCTTCGGCCACCACCACGCGGTCATGGCCGGTCATGGTAACGCGGACCGGCGGCGCCTGCCGACGGCCAGGACGGAATCCGGTGGCCCCTTTCCGAGATTGACGACGTGCCGGGAGGAGGCCGGGCAGGCTGGGGCCTATGGGCTTGGAGGTCTTGACTTCACGGGTGAACCGGGTCATCGCCTGGGCCGACCGCCTGCAGCGCAAGCACGGCGTGCTGGGGTTCCCCTACGCGGTGGTGAAGAAGTACGGCGACGATGCGGGCGGGCGGGAGGCCGCGCTCATCACCTACTACGGGTTCTTGAGCATCTTTCCGCTGCTGTTGCTCGGGGTGGCGGTGCTGTCCCGGGTGCTGGCCAGTAATCCGGACCTGCGTGAGCGGCTCATCACCGCGGTCGTGCCGGAGGCGCTGCGGCCCACGGTCGAGCATTCGCTGGCGGCCTTGCCGACGTCGACGCTTCCGCTCGTGTTCGGCCTGCTGGGCCTGCTGTACTCCGGAACCGGTGTGGTGTTCTCCGTCTACCAGACGCTGAACCACGTCGCGGCGGTCCCGCACCGGCTGCGGGCTCCTTTCCTGTCCCGCTACATCAGGGTGTTCGTGATGCTGGCGACGCTGCTGATCGGGGGGCTGGCGGTCGGCGCGCTCACGGTGGTGGCCACCGCGCTGCCCGGCCAGCCCGGGATACAGCGGGCGGCGGCGGTGCTCGGGTCGGCCCTGGTCATCTTCGCGGTGTTGTTGCTGGCCGCTAGGTTGCTGCTGGTGCGGCCCGCGCCGGTCCGGGTGCTGTGGCCGGCCGCCGTCCTGGGCACGGTGGTGGTGACGCTGGTGCTCACCGTCGGGGCACCGTTGCTGGCCCGGCTGGTGGCCAAGGCGGGGCCCGTCTACGGCAGCTTCGCCACCGTGGCGGGCATGTTCGCGCTGCTCTACCTGGTTGGCCAGGGCCTGGTGTACGCGGCCGAGGTCGCCGCCGTCCGCTATGCGCGGCTGTGGCCACGTGCCTTCGACCTCACCCGCCCGACCGAGGCGGATGTCCGCGCGCTGACCCTGCTGGCCCGCGAGCAGGAACGCATCCCCGCCGCCCGGGTGTCGTTCCGCCTCGCGCCGCCGGATTCGTCCGCGCCGGATGATCGCGGGGATTGACCCTGGCCGACCGCCGCCGGCCAGGGTCAACCTCCTGCGTCGCAGTACCGGCCGGCTAGGCGCGCTGGCGGGAGCGGACCTCGAAGGAGATGACGATCTCCGAGATCCCGCGGAACAAGGCGAAGAACCCGACCCACAGCAGCAGGAGCGCTCCCCGCGCGGGGAACGCCTGCTGCGAGGCCCAGAAGCCCAGGATGAGCTCCAGGATGCCGGCCACCAGGCCAAGCCACCAGGAGGAGTTGACGTCCTTGGTCATAACGGCGGCGATGATGTCGAGCGTGCCCTTGAAGATAAGCAGCAACCCCAGCACCGAGGCCAGGGCCCAGAACGCGTTGAAGGGGCGGGCGAACGCCCAGATCGCCCCGATTATGAAGAAGATGCCCAGCAGGATATGCGCCCACCGCCAATGGTGGCCGACCGACGCGATCATGAACTCGTTGAACCCGGCCAACAGGAACAAGACACCCATCAGGATGCCCACGGTGTTGATGGAGGCCGGGTTGAACCGCAGCACCATCACCGAGATGATCAGCCACGCAATGCCGGTGATCAGGAACAGCCACCACGGGCCGGCCATCCGCCACAGCGCCGCGTCGGCGCGCCGCCCAAGACTGGCACTGCGCCCCTGTGCGGCATCCGGATTGGCGCTCATCTGCGACTTCCTTTCGCATCAGGCGTGCTACGCGGAGTTGGGGGCAGCGGGGCCGCCCGCCAAGGATGCGCTGAGTGTAGAGCCGGGGGCACTGACAGCGGAATAGAAAGCAACGTGCAGTAACCCAATCGTAAAGAAGCGATGGAGCCTCTTCATCTGGAGCGGGGCGCGGCGGCGGAGCGCTCGCGCCTGGCGGCCGGCAGGGCCGCGAGCATCAAGGCGGCGGTGAGGGCGAAGGCGGCCGGATACCCGGTGTGGCCGACGAGCAGGCCGAAGAGGATGGGCCCCGCCCCGTAGCCGGCGTCGTACGCCAGGTTCCACAGGGCGCTGGCCGTGCCGAGTCCGGACGGCGGCATGCGCTCGATCATCAGCGCGAACGTGGCGTTCTGGGCGATTCCGAACCCGATGCCGAACAGGCCCATGCCCCCGATCACGGCGAGCGGGGAGGCCAGCCAGATCATGGTGAGCATGCCCAGGGACGCGATCGCCAGCGCCGGAACCAGCAGGCGCGCGTGACCGGTCCGGTCGCCGCGGCGCCCGGCCCACCATCGGCTGATCGTGGCGGTCAGCGCCTGGACGAGCAGCCCGGCCGCGGCGACGTCGCCGGATACCCCCGTGGCGAGCGGGAGGAAGGAGACGACCACGCCCGCCGCCACGGTGCTGGCGGCGAAGATGAGGAAGGGCCGCAGTTGCCCGGGCTGGCGAAGTCCGCCTAGCAGTCCGTCCGGGCGCCCGCCGGAGGCACCTGCCGCCTCCGCCCTATGCGAGCCGGGCCGTGCGGCCAGCCACGGGAACACCGTCAGCGGAACGAGGGCGGTCGCGGCCGCCATGACGACAACCGTCGACACGCCGGCGTGGCCGGCGAGCCAGACACCGCCGGGCAGGGCGGCGATTCCCGGCGCGGTGGCCACGAACCCGAAAAGGCCGAGCCCTTCGCCGCGCCGGTCCGGCGGCAGCAGCACCGCCGTGAGCGCGCCCGTCATCACGGTGCACAGGCCGAAGCCGAGGCCGCGGACGACGCTGACGGCCACGATGATGTCCAGCGAACCGCCGGGCAGCAGCGCCAGCGCCGGCAGCCCGAGCACCAGCGCGCCCGTGGCCAGCATGGCCCAGTACCCGTACCGCCGCATCAGGACCGGCGCGGCAAGTTCGGCCGCCACGGTGCCCAGCAGGAGCACGCCGGTCACGAGCCCGGCGCCCGCGCTGCCGGCCCCGACCGCCGCCGCGTACATCGGGGTGACCGAGAGCAGCAGGTAGAAACTGGTGAGCGCGCAGAATTCGAACAGGAACACCAGGGCGAGCGGGCCGCTGAGGATGCGTCCCCCCGGCCTGGCGGTGCTCCCCGGCGCGCCTTCGCTCGTGGTGCTGAGCCGCGGCTCGGCGGCCATCAATGTGCTCATGTCTGCGACCGTAAGATCCCAAGTGGGGCACTGATAAGTTCCAATGTCATGGCGATTCAGTGGTCCGGTTTGGGCCCGCAGCTCCTGCTGCGGCTCGACCGTGGCGGCGGCCAGCCGCTGCGGTCCCAGCTGGAAGAGGGTCTGCGCGACGCAATACGGAGCGGCCGGCTGCAAGGTGGCGAGCGGCTGCCCTCCTCCCGGGAGCTGGCCCGGGAGCTGGGTACCTCCCGCGGCCTGGTGCAGGAGTGCTACAGCCAGTTGCTGTCCGAGGGCTACCTGACCAGCCAGCTCGGCTCGGCCACCCGGGTCGCGATGGGCGCGTACCCGGCGCCGGCGGAGCCGCCGCCACGCCCCGCGCCCGCGCCGCGGCTGATCGCGGACTTCCGCATCGGCGTTCCCGACCTGGCCAGCTTCCCGCGGGGCGACTGGGTCTGGGCAACCCGGGAGGCGTGCGGCAGCATGGCCAACCTCGACCTCGACTACGGCGACCCCCGCGGCAGCGCCGTCCTGCGGGGCGTGCTCGCCGGGTACCTGCGGCGGGTGCGCGCCGCTGCCGCCGACGCCGGGCACATCGTCGTCAGCACGGGATTCGCGCAGGGAGTCGTCCTCGTGTTGCGGGCCCTTGCCCAGGCCGGCGTCGGGTGCGTCGCCTTCGAGGACCCCGGGCCCGGTGGCGGCGATTCCAGCGAGACCGTGCAGGCGGTCGGGGCGATGGGCTTGCGCACGGTCCACGTGCCCGTGGACGACCTCGGGATAGACGTCGCGGCGCTGGAGGACAGCGGCGCCCAGGCCGTCGTCGTCACCCCGGCACACCAGTCGCCCACCGGGGTCGTGCTTGCGGCCCGGCGGCGTCACGCCCTGGTGGAATGGGCGAACCGGAATGACGGGTTCATCGTCGAGGACGACTACGATTCGGAGTTCCGCTACGACCGGGAGCCGGTCGGCGTCTTGCAGGGCCTGGCTCCGGGCCGCGTCTTCACGATCGGCACGGCCAGCAAGGCGCTCGCCCCGGCGGTGCGGCTCGGGTGGGTCCTCGCGCCGCCATCGCTCGCCGCCGCCGTCGCGGAGGAGAAGCGGATCAGCGACCGCGGCTCATCGACCCTGGATCAGCTGGTGCTGGCGGCCCTGCTCGAGTCGGGCCGCTACGATCGCCACTTGCGCCGGATGCGGGCGGTCTACGCCAGCCGGCGTACCACGCTCATCGATGTCCTGGCGCGGCATGCCCCCGGCGTCCGGCTCACCGGGCTTGCCGCGGGCTTCCATGCCGTCGCGGACCTGCCGGCCGGCGCTGGCGAGCAGGCCGTGGTCGTGGCCGCGCGCGAGCGGCGGGTCGGCTTGTACGGGATGGGCGGCTTCCGGTCGACCCGGGCGGCCGGGCCACCCCAGCTCGTGCTGGGGTTCGGCCAGGTCGGCGGGCGGGCCATCGAGCCCGGGATCGCCGCCGTCGCCGACCTGCTCAACTGACGGGTCACGGTCGGCCCGACGGCAGAACGGCTAGCGCGGTCCGGCTTGCGCCGGTGGCGGCGGGCCGTCCTCCGCCCGTGGCGGCCCGTCCTCGCCGCCCCCGTCCTCGCCGTGGAATTGGGCCCACCGGGCGCCCCAGCCGGTGTGCGGGTCAGTGATCTTCCGGATGAACTCTTCGACGAACGCGGTCTCGGCATCCAGCAGCGACAGCCGGTATTCCTCTTCGACCAGGAACAGCTCGGGCACGCCCCCGTCGAGGCTGGTGTCGATGAGGCCGCGGATCTCGGTGCGCGCCTGGTGGAGCTGGTCGAGCCGGTGGCGCAGCAGGGGCACGACGTCGCTCGGGGGCAGCGCCGCGATGAGCGAAAGCGCGGCCACGAAGTGGGGATACTCATGCTCTGGTTCCGCGACGAGTTCCCGCAGCCAGTCGCGGAACTCGGCCCGGCCTTCGTCGGTCAGCGCGTAGACCGTGCGTTCGGGACGCTGTCCCGCCCGGCTGGTTTCTACCTCGGTGATGTACCCGGCCTTGGCCAGCTGGCCGACCACCATGTACAGGGATCCGTGGTTGAACTTGATGCTGCGTTCGTCGCCGTGCTCGCGCAGGGTGCGGCTCAGCTCATAGGGGTGCATGGGCTGCTGCGACAGGTACGACAGCACCGCAAGCGCGAGCAGGTTGCCGACCTTACGCTTCCTGGCCATCGGTCCATCCATCCCAATGGGGTGTGCCGCCGGTGGCGGCACACCCCATTGTCCCGGGTGATCAGGCGGTGCGGGCCGGATCGTCTACGGTCGGGAACCCGCCCTCGGCGTGCGCGCGGCGCAGGTCGGCCAGGTACTCGCGGGAGAACATGGCCGACAGCTGGGCGATGCCGCCGCGGTGGACGCGGATCTCGCCGTGCCGCACCTGCCCGGTGAGCACGATACGCCGGCCGCCGGCCGCCTTGCGGCCTTCGGCGTCCTTGACCCGCCCGCGGCCCAGCCGCTGGAGGTCCCAGTCGTCGATGACGGCGCCGTCCGGAACCAGCAGCTTGAGCATGGCGTGGTCGAGTTCGACGTCGATCCTGATCTGGCCGGCCTCGATGTGCGGGGAGCGCAGGTCCAGCACGGCGTGCCCGCGGTGCGCGCGGACCTGGAACTCCCGGGCGGTGGTCCAGTTGCCCAGGCGCTTGGTCACCTCGTAGTTCGCGGCGACCCGGACCGGGGCGGTGGTGGCGGTGTGCGTGGTGTTCATCTCAGTGTTCCTTCCTGGAATCGGGCAATCACCTACGCTGTGATCAATCTCGATTATCCAGAATTAACTAGTTGATGTCAACTATCCGCGGAACCGCCTGTTCCCGCCGTCCGGTGGGCAGGCCCGGCCCAGGGAGACTCGCAGGTCAGCCACGAGACGTTCGTTTCTCTGCCAAAAGGACCGTCACCGCGATGCCGGGCCAGGTGGCCGGCCGGCGCCCGCGATCTCGGTGCGCAGGGCCTTCAGCGTGGCGACGTGGATCTCGGAGAAGGTGGGAAACGGCTGGATGGTGTCGCGCAACACCGCCAGCGGCACGCCGTCAGTACCAGTTGGTCGGGTAGTTGGCCGGCAGAATGCCGTAACCGGGGCCGGCGGCGTTAGGCGCGGCCGGGACCCCCAGCAGCTGAAGCAGCAGGTCGAAGTTGAGCCCGACCATGGTCGGGAAGGGGCCGTACCCGCTGATGCCGCCGGCCTCGGGAAGCTCCGATTCCGCGGACACTCCGGTTGGCTGCGCCCACCCGGTCTCGATGCCGTCGCCGCCGTACCACATGTTGGCGATCACGGTCGAGGCGGTCACGTGCTGGCCGACCTGAACGGTCGCCGTGACGTCTTCGGCGAGGTAGACCATCAGCCCCGCATCCGGGCCGTCGGTAAGCCGGTAGGTGATCCACCCGCCGCCGGGCCACCCGGCGTTCCCGCCCGCGTTGGTGATGACCGCGTTGCCGAGGGCATAGATCGGGCCGGAGCCGCTGAAGTCGACGCCTTCATCGATGCGCTCGGGCACCAGGTTGGCTACCGCGCGAAGCGGGTTGAGGTAACCGGACGGCGCCACGGCCTGGCCCGGGCGGCTGGCCACGGCCATGCCCATGACCTTGGGCGGCTGGGTGAACAGCCCGGCCAGGGCGGCGGCCCCCTGGCTGACGAGGCCCGGGAGGGCACTGGTCGCCGGCCCGCCGAGTTCATCGGCCTGGCCCACCGCGGCCGGGTTGACGGCCAGGACCGCCCAGTGGGCCGCGGCGAACCAGCCGGAGGCCAGGAGAGCCGAGCCCGCCACGAGCGCGACCGCGACCCGGGCGAGCCTCTTCCGCAGTGCCCGCGAGTTCGGTGGGGGCGTTCGGTACGGGGCAGCGGGCGTGATGGGAGGCGTGGGTGACGATCGTGGCGGCTTCCGGTGTCGGGCAGCGGTGCGGGACACGATCAGCTTTCCGTCAGGCGCGGCGGGCGCGCTCAACTTCCACCCGGCTGCTGGCTCGGTAGGTACGCCTCGCCAGCGGGCGTGCTGACCCTGGGGCGGGTTCACGGCGACAGGATCGCGGTAGACACCACACGCTGGGTGCTGTTGATCCACCAGGTTGCACCACATCGGCCCGCCGCCGGGCCGGAACTACGCAACACGCCGGTCCCGCTACGCGATGTCGATTCCCCGCCGGCGGCTCCGCGGGCCTTCTGGGTCCCGTCCGCCCACGGCCGAGCCGGGTGCCGAGCGTCCGGCGGCCGGCCTTAGGCTTCGGCAGGGCAGGGCCCGC
>Ga0318515_10000381_pt1 | contig 12807 bp, 7 predicted proteins | sample GRESIP176b2f19_FD_202499 | JGI IMG/M metagenome (GOLD analysis project Ga0318515, IMG submission 202499) | Tropical soil microbial communities from Luquillo Experimental Forest, Puerto Rico - GRE.SIPMG.176b2f19 | ecosystem: Environmental > Terrestrial > Soil > Tropical forest > Bulk soil...
TCCTGGGTTCGGTCCGATGGCGCCGTGGTAGGCCACCGTCTGGAAGAAGTCATCGTCGATCTTGATGACGTCGCGCGACCACGCGGGGCTCCCGGCGGCGGGCTTCCAGGTCGGCACCAAGTTGGCCTGGTAGATCGCGTTCGGAAGGAGAGGGTCCTCGAGATAGTTGTGGATGAAGCGCGTCGTCCCGAGGGAATCCGCGCGCGACGGGTAGCCGATGAGGTCGCACGGGGTCACTCCCGTGCCCACCCCCACGAAGTTCCCCGGCAGCGTGTTGTTGGGGCTGCCGTCGGGCCAATTGCTCCAGAGGATGTTGCCGTCGAACGTCATTTGGGCCCAGGCCGGCGTGACGGCCGAGAGCGCCAACAGGGCCAGGGCCGCGGCGAACACCCTGCCCCTTCGACCACGCTGTTCGATCTTGCGCATGCTTGCCTCCTGATTGTGCGGACGGACATCAGTGCGAGATGAACAGGAGGCCCTCCCATTCCATGCCCCAAATGGCTAGCCAAGCCTCGCGGGGGTTGGGTGGCGGTCCCATTCGAGAAGCTTCTGCGGCCGGGCCGTACGGAGGACCCAGGTGGTCGCTCCGCATGGGCACCGAGCACACACTCGGACGACCCGCGCCATGGCGGCCGGAAGCCTTAAGACGACGCCCGACGACCGACGTCAGGCTACGGCCGATGGCGCCCATGGCGGCGTGTTCACCGAGCAAGCAGGAGGTGAACAAACGTTGCCATCCCGTTAACGCGCCTGGCGTCCTGGCCCGAGGTCGGTTCGGTCAGCGCAGCGGGAAGTCGGGTACGACCTGGCGCATCACGCTGGGGTCCCGGAAGCTGGAGCGCAGCCGATCGCCGCACGCGAGGCGTTCGGGACGGAGTGTGCCCAGCACGCCCGCTGGGTCGACGCGGATTCGGGGGGGGTCGAACGGGTCCATCACGAGCCACGCGAGATCGTTGCGCTGGTCGCTGATCACCATGTGGCTCGGGACGTGGCGCCGCAGCGTCTCGCCGGTGACAAGGATCCGCGCTAGGAGTTGCACTGGTTCCGCGATGCCGAGGCGCGCCAGGTCCGCGGCGACCTCCGGCGACTCGCCGAAGCGGCGTTCCAGCAGCGCCGCATCGAAGGGCTCGCGCCCACCCATCAGGATGAGCTGATCGTCGTTGCCGACGAACAGCAACACGTGCGGGAAGACGTCGAGGAAACTCGCCACCGCCATCTCGAGCCCGTGTCGCGAGAGCTCGTGCACTGGCAGCCACTGCGTCATCATGCCGTGCGGGGTGAGGTGTTCCATCACGGCCCGGTAGTACTCGACGGAGTAGAGTCGGTACACGCCTTCCGCGCGAGGCGGCGGCGGCTCGCTGGTGATGAGGTCGTACGTTCCCTGTGTGCGCTCGAGGAACCGGCGCCCGTCGTCGTGGATCAATCGGACGCGCGGATCGCGGTAGACCATCCGGTTGGTCGCATCGAACTCCGGGGCGGTCTCGAACACCTTGTCGTTCAGATCCACGACGTCCAGCGTGCGGATCGTCGAATGGCACGCGATCGCGCTGGCAGTGTTCCCGACGCCGAAGCAGATCAGCAGCGCTCGCGTCGGGTCCGGCTGCGCCAGGAGCGGGACGTGCGCCATGAGGCGCATATAGCGCTGCGCCCCCGGCCCCGTGCCGGACATGGGGTGGCTGTCGAAGAAGAGCAGCGCGCCGGCCGGGTGGTCGACGACAAAGGTGGTGTGCGCGCCGTTGCTGCGCATGCCCCGCACCGGGTACCGCGCCGGGAGCTCGTCGGGCGGGAAGAAGCGGCGATCGAAGCCGCGCGGCACCCAGAGCAGCCCGGCGAATCCGGCGGCCAAGGCTGCGGCGACAGCGAGCCGGGGCACGGCACGCCCCGGCCGGATCGCCAGGGCGAGCGCCCCCAGTGCGAACAGGACCACGAAGAGGAGCTTCACGGCGTAGAACAGGCTGATCGAGGGTGCCAACCAGGTGAAGGCCATGACCCCGGCGCAGAAGGCCAGGGTATTCACGCCGTAGAGCGTCGCGATCCTTCCCGGGACAATCTGCGCGGAGTTGCATACGGCGGGAAGCACCAGCGAGACGAGGAAGTAGGCTGGCAGGACGACGATCCCCGTGAATCCCATCATCAGCAGCAAGCTGCCGGCGAACGGCACCAGCGAGCCGCTGGGAGCCATGTGGAGCGCGATCGCACGCTGCTTGACGCCGGCGAGATAGCCGGCGTTGAACCATCCGCGCACGGTCGCGAGGGCACGCCAGGTCGCGAGGTGGACGAGCGCGGCGAGCAGGAAGGCGCTCCGCATCAGCCAGGGACGCGGCCGTCCCAGCGCGCGCACGGTCGCGCTCGCCAGGAAAATGCCGGCGATGGCCCAGAGGGACGTGAATGCCATGGCCGCATCGGATATGGCGCCGCTGAATCGCACGCGGCGGAACATGTCCCCCTCCAGGCCTCCAGCGAGGAAGCCGCTCAGCGCCGCGAGCGTGAAAAGCGCGCCTGACGAGAAGTTCGTCCCGAGTGCGATCAGGTGTTTCGACGATCGACGACGCGAACCCGCGTTGGCGACGACCGCGGGTGCCGTTTCCGAACCAGGGGATCGGCGGTGGCGCCGCGATACCACGACGAAAGCGAAAGCGATCGCGAAGTGTCCGGTCGCGAGGACGCCGAGCGAGGCGAGTGCGCCGAGGTGGCGGAGCAACACGAACTCGGCCAGCAGCACTCCCGAGCACGCACCGAACGTGTTCCAAGCGTAGATCTCGGACGGGAAGCCCTCGCGCCTCGGGAGCGCGTCGCAGAGGATCGGAAACGTGGCCCCCATGAGCGTGGCGGGCACGAGCACGCATGCGGCCGCCGCAAACGCCGTCGAGATCTGGAGGGACAACACGGGCTCGTAAATTCCCCGCGCGTCGGCCTGATAGGGGAAATCTCCGCCCACCGCGAGCAGGGCCGGCGTAAGCAGAAATGTCAGCGGTAGGGCGGCCGCCACCAGGCCTTCGAGGAGTCCGACGGCGGCGATGGGGTCCTGAACTCTCGACCTCGCCGCGAGGCCCTGCACCAGTGGACTCGCCGCGGCCCCAAGCCCGAGCCCCCCGATGAAGCACACCAGAACAAGCGCGAAGGTCACGTTCGTCGAGCCGAAACGGTCGGCGAATATGCGGAACCACATCACCTGATCGCCCAAGCTCAAGGCGCCGGAAACGAGGCTCAGGATGAGGATCGGCCTCGGGTCCGGTCGGGGAGATGGCGCCCCGAGCCGGCGGACGCTGCGGTGGCCCTCCCGGGGCCTAGGGATAGCGCTGGATTCGGTTCGGTCGGCCATGGCGGCTTCGCGGGCGGGGCAGCTGCGTTTCACGTCCCGATCGTCGCCTGAGGACCCGGGCGCCGCGCGACCCGGTGCGGGCCATCATACGTGGCCCGGGGCGCCGTCGTCAGCACGAACCGGCGTGAGAACGGGAGCCGGCGCGCTGCGCGGGCACTGGCTGTCGTGTCTTTACGACCGGGCGCGAAGCTCGGGCCTCAGCCTCGGGCCCAATCCGGTCGCCGCCGTTCCCGTCTCACACGGAGCATGCTCACCTCGTACAGAGGCCGGGAAGGTATCCGCGCTGTTTCGTGGTCGTGAAATGATTCCGGCAGTCGCGCGAGGCGCTCCCCGCGCGCTCCCGGCGGCCGCTATGCCTTCGGTCCCGCCGGCACCTCGAAGCGGAACGTCGTGCCGCCGCCGACACGGCTCACCACCGAGACCTCGCCGCCGTGCAGCGTGAGCGCGTGCTTGACGATCGAGAGGCCCAGCCCCGTGCCGCCCTGCTCGCGCGAGCGCGCCTTGTCCACGCGGTAGAAACGCTCGAACACGCGCGGCAGGTCGCGCGCGGGGATGCCGGGGCCGGTGTCGCGGACCTCGCACCAAACGCGGCCGTTCGCGGCGCCGACAGCCACGCGCACCGAGCCGCGCTCCGTGTACTTGACGGCGTTGTCGAGCAGGTTTGCGAGCACCTGCGCCAGCCGCACGCGGTCGCCGTTCAGCGTAACCGGCGGGCCCGGCTCCAGCACCAGGTCGAGCCCCGCGCGCTCGGCCGCCGCGCGCACGTGCTCCACGTTCTCAGCGGCGAGTGCCCGCAGGTCGAGCGGCTCGCGGCGGAGCGAGGCGTCGGGGCGCTCGAGCTCGGCCAGCGCCAGCAGGTCCTCGACCAGCGCCTGCAGCCGCACGGCGCCGTCGCGCATGGCCTTCACGAACCCCTCGCGGTGCTCGGCGTCGTCGAGCCCGCCCTCGAGCAGCGTCTCCGCATAGCCGCGCATCGTGGTGAGCGGCGTCCGCAGCTCGTGGGACACGTTGGCGACGAAGTCCTGGCGCATGCGCTGCACCGCCTCGCTCTCGGACAGGTCGTGGAGCACGATCAGCACCGGCTCCGGCGCCGGGCCGCCGAGCGGCGTGACGCGGGCGCGCGCCGAGCCGGTGCGCGTCGCCCAGGGCTTGAGGTCGCGCTCCAGCGTGCGCGCCGAGCGGCGCGATTCGGAGAGCAGCTCGATCAGCTCCGGCACGCGCGCGAAGCTCGCGAACGGCGCCCCGGGCTCGGGCCGCCACGCCACGTCCAGGAGCTCCGCGAAGCGGTGGTTCACGTGCACGACGCGGTCGGCGCCGTCCAGCAGCGCCACGCCGTCGCTCATGTGGGCGAGGATGCGCTCGCGGTCGTCGCGCTCGCGCTGCAGCGATTCGATGCGCGTCTCCAGCTGGCCGCGCATCTCGTTCAGCGTGCGGCCGAGGTGGCCCAGGTCGTCGCGCGGGGTCTCCAGCGCGCGCACGTCGGCGTCGCCCTCGCCGATCCGCCGCGCCACGCCGCGCAGGTTCTGGAGCCGCTGCGCGAAGCGCCCGCTCACGTACGCGAGCACGAGCAGGCTCGCGAGCAGCGCCAGCGCCGCCGACAGTGTGGAGACGCGCGTCAACGACTCGCCGAGCTGGCTCACGACCACGAGCGGCTCGGCGAGCCTCAGTACGGCCGCCCCATCCCGGGGCGGTGCCAGCGGCACCGCACAGTAAAGAAACTCGACGCCCAGCGTCGCCGAGCGCCGCACGCCGAAGCCCACGTGTCCCGCGAGCGCCGCGCGCATCTCCTCGCGGCCGGCGTGATTCTCCATCTCCCGCGCCTGGGCGCGCGAGTCCGCGAGCACCTTGCCATCCGCGGCCATGATCGTCGCGCGCAGCGCGAAGCGCGCGTCCAGCGAATCGGCAAGCGGCTGCCACGACCCCGTGGAGGCTTGCGCGGTGCGCGCGGCCTCGCGCGCCACCCGCTCCAGCACCTCGGACTCGCGCGCGATCAGCCAGCGGCGCTGGGCGCCGTGCTCGAGCACCGTCGCCAGCGCCACCGTTCCCGCCACCACGACCGCCGGGACGACGAGGAGCCGCGCCCGCAGCGACAGCTTCACGTGCTCTCGGTCCCCGGAGTGGCCGCGAGCTTGTAGCCCGCGCCGAGCACGGTCTCGATCATGCCGTGGTGCTCGCCCAGCTTGGCACGCAGCCGGCGCACGTGCACGTCCACGGTGCGCGTCTCGCCCACGAAGTCGTAGCCCCACACCTTGCGCAGCAGCTCGTCGCGCGAGAGGGCGCGGCCCGGGTGGCGCGCAAGGAACGCGAGCAGGTCGAACTCGCGCGGCGTGAGGTCCATGCGTGCGCCCGCGCAGGTGGCCTCGTGCGCCTCCAAGTCCACGCGCAGCGGGCCGGCCTCGAGCGAGCGCGCCGTGCCGGTGGCCCGCGTGCGCCGCAGCAGCGCTTTCACGCGCGCCACGAGCTCGCGCGGGCTGAACGGCTTGGTGAGGTAGTCGTCGGCGCCCTGCTCGAAGCCCAGCAGCTTGTCCATCTCCGCCGAGCGGGCGGTCAGCACGAGCACGGGCAGGTCGTGCGTCAGCGGCTCGCCGCGCACCTCGCGCACGATCTCCAGGCCGTTCATGCCCGGCAGCATCAGGTCGAGCACGAGCGCGTCCGGCCGGGAGGCGAACAGCTGCTTCAGGCCCTCCTCGCCGTCGGCCGCAGCGGCCACGCGGAATCCGGCCTTCTCGAGGTTGTAGCGGACGAGATCGCGGATCTCCTTCTCGTCCTCGATGATCATCACGAGTTCGCTCACGGGTCCCTCCGGCGCGCATGTAAGCATCCGACACTGCGCCGGTCCACCCGCTCAGGCGGCCGGCACGAGCGCGACGGACGCCCGGTGGTCCGCGCGCACGCCGGCACGGCCGCCGCGGCCGTGTTACGGCGAAGTTTCGTGCGCGCCCGCGAACGCGCTGGTGCTAGAGTCATTCGCCCCATGGCGCTGCACCCCGGCATCGGCACCCCCGTCCTCGACCGGCTGGGCCCGCGAGACGTCCCCGAGGTGCTGTCGTTCCTCGAAGACGACCCGGTGCTCAACGTGTACCTCATCGCGCTCGTGCTGCGCGACGCGCTGGCGCGGCCGCACGACACGTGGTGGGGCGCTCGGCGCGACGGCAGGCTCACCGCGATCCTCTACGTCGGCGCTCACTCGGGCGCCGTGCTCCCCGCCGGCGACGACGCCGAGGCCCACCGCGCGCTCGGCCAGGCGGCGTTCGACGAGCGGCCGGTGACGCCGTCGCGGTTGCAGCTGATCGGCCCGCGCGATGCCGTGGCGGCGCTGCGCGAGCGCTTCCCCGGCCCCGGGGCGGTGGCCCGCCTCGAGCGCTCGCAGGTCTACCTCGTGCTCGAGCGCTCGCCGGGCGGGCCCGCCACGCTCGCGCCCGAGCTGCGCACCGCGCGCCGCGAAGACTACGCGTTCCTCTACCACGCCGGCGCCGACCTGCGCACCGAGGAGCTGCTCGAGGACCCGCGCGCCGTGGACCCGGTCGCGTTCGCCCGCCGCGTCGAGGAGGAGTGCCGCGACGGCTGGACGTGGATCCTGCGCGACGCGCGCGGCCTCTGCTTCCGGGCGGGCGTCAGCGCGCTCACGTCGGAGGCGGCGCAGGTCTCGGGCGTCTACGTGCCGGCGGCTCTGCGCGGACAGGGCATCGCCACGCGCGCGCTGGGCGAGCTCTGCGCGCGGCTGCTGCTGCGCTCGCGCGTGGTCTGCCTGTTCGTCAATGACTTCAACGCCCCGGCCCTCGCGCTCTACCGCAGGCTCGGCTTCCGACTCCTCGCCCCGTGGGCCAGCGCTTTCTACGTACGCGAAGACTCGCGCTGACCGATCCCGCCTGAGCGCGTACAGTCCGCGCCGTCCGGTGCGGGCACCGCGGTGCGAAGGGGAGTCAGCGCGGTTCAAGCCCGGGTGCGAGCGCCGGCGTGCGCGGGGGGGCCGAGCACAGGGGCCGCCTGGGAACGCACGGAAGCCAGGGGTGGCGCGTGACGGCCGCGTAAACTTCGGCGGACCGCAGTTCAATGGTTGACGAAAACCTCCGGGTCCCCGATAGAATGAATTGAGTAGATAGAATGAATTGAGTAAAGGAGGAATCCGACCATTCGCATCGCTGCGATCGACATCGGCACCAACTCCATTCATATGGTGATCGCCGAGGCCGTGCACGCCGACACGTTCAGCGTGCTGGATCGCGAGCGCGAGGTCGTGCAGATCGGCCGCGGCTCGTTCGCCGACGGCCGGCTCCGGCGCGACGCCATGCGGCGAAGCGCCGACGCGCTCGGGCGCTTCGTCCAGCTCGCGCGGCGCCACGCCGTCGACCGCATCCTCTGCACCGCCACCGCCGCCGTGCGCGAGGCCCGGAACGGCGGCGACTTCCTCAAGCTGGCGCGGCGCATCTCCGGCGTGGCGCCGCGCGTCATCCCCAGCGAGGAGGAGGGTCGCCTCATCCACCTCGCCGTCCAGGCCGCGCTGGAGCTCCCCGAGCGGCCCGCGCTCATCGTGGACATCGGCGGCGGCAGCGTGCAGCTCGTGCACGTGCACGGCCCGCAGCTCCTGAAGGTCGTGGGCGTGCCGCTCGGCGCGCTGCGGCTCACGGAGACCCGGATCGCGCACGACCCGCCGTCCGGGGCGGAGCTCGAGCAGCTCCACCGCGTGGTGCGCAAGCGCCTCCGCCGGGCGCTCGGCGAGCTCTGGGGCCCTGCGCCCGAGGTCGTGTACGGCTCGTCGGGGTCGATCCACGCGCTCGCCGAGCTGGCCCACGTCGCGCAGCAGGGCCGCCAGCTGCCGCAGCTGAATGGCCACGCGCTCGAGCTGGAGGCGCTCGCCGCGCTCACGCGCCGCCTCGAGGGCATGACCCAGGAGGAGCGCGAGTCGCTGCCCGGCATCGACGAGGCGCGCGCCGAGATCCTGCTCCCGGGAGCGCTCGTGCTCGAGCAGGTGCTGCGGCTGACGGACACGAGCCGGATCACACTCTCCGACTACGGCGTGCGCGAGGGCCTGGTCGTCGACTGGCTGCTCCGGCACGCCCGCGAGCTCTCGACGATCGAGTCGGCGAGCGACCTGCGCATGCGCAGCGTGCTCGGGCTGCTCGCGCGCTTCGTTCCCGACGATCGCCACGCGCGGCACGTGGCGGCGCTGTCACTCCAGCTCTTCGACGGCCTCCGCTCCTGGCACGGCTACGGCGAGCGCGAGCGGAGCTGGCTCCACTTCGCGGCGCTGCTCCACGACGTCGGCTCCGCGGTCGCCTACGACGGCCACTCCCAGCACTCGGCGTACGTCATCCGCAACGGCCGGCTGCGCGGGTTCACGGCGCAGGAGATCGCGGTCGTCGCGGCCGTCGCGCGCTATCACGGCGGCGGCCGGCCGCGGAAGCGGCGCGACGAGGGCTACGCCGTGCTGCCCCGGAAGCTCCGCCGCACCGTGCGCTGGCTGTCGGCGATGCTGCGGATCGCCGAGGGGTTCGACCGCAGCCACTACCAGCTGGTGCGCGGCGTGAACGTGCGGCGCCGGGGCGAGAAGATCGTCCTCGTCGCCGACGCGAAGCGGCAGGCCCAGCTCGAGGTCTGGGCGGGGCGGCGGCGTGCGTCCGACCTGGCGCGCCTCACCGGCATGACGGTGGGGGTCTCGACACCCAGCGTGGAGCTGACGATGCCGGCGGCGCGGACGACCGCCGCGGCCACCACGCGCTCGAAGCGGGGCGGCAAGCCCGCACTCAGGATCCAGCGGCGGCCGGCGTCTCGCCGGCGCTCGGCCTCCCCGCCACCGCCGCAGCTTCGCCTGGAGCCCCGATAGCCCGATGACCGGGGCCGCCCTCGAACCGGTCGCGCGGGTCGATGCGGACGCCATCAGGTCCAGGCTGGACCAGAAAGTCTCCACGCTCGCCTCGGCCGCTTCGCGTGTCGGGGGAGCCCATGACCCGGACGCCATCCACGACCTCCGGGTGAGCGCGCGCGTGCTGGACGCGATGCTCAGAACCTGGGCCGGGCTGCTCGAGCCCAGGGCCACCGCGGCGGCGCTGCGCGCGCTTCGCCGCCTGAGGCGCCGGCTCGGCGCCGCCCGCGAGCTCGAAGTCCACGCCGCGCTGATCGAGCGCTCGGTCGCGGCGCAGGGCGAGCCCGTGATGGCGTTCCTCCACCGGCTGCAGGGCAGGCTCGCGCGCCGGAGCGCGCGGGCCGCGAAGCGGCTCCGCCGGGAGCGACTCCGGCGCCTGCTGCAGCGGGTCGAGGCGGCGGCCGCGAGCCTCGGGGCCCAGCCGGCCAGCGACCCGCGCGCATCCGACCGCGCCCGAGCGCACGTCTCGGAGATGCGCGCGGTGGCGCTGGCGGCCGTGGACTCCGCGTCCGCTCGCGAGGACGACTGGCTGCTCCACCAGGCGCGGCTCGCGGTCAAGAAATGGCGTTACGCCGCCGAGTGCGTGGACCGGTCCGCGACCGAGCGCGGGAGCGATCTGCGCGCGGCGCTGCGACGGGTGCAGGACGCGCTCGGCACGATCCAGGACCGCGCCGCGCTCATCGAATCGCTCGAGCGCCATGCCCGGAAGCGCGGCGGGACCGGGTTCGAGGCCCTGATCGGCGAGCTGAAGACCGAGAAGGGGGAGGCGTTCCGGAGCTTCCAGGCGCTCGCGGGAACGTTGGGCCCCGCGCCGGCGGCTCCGCCCCGGGCGGTGCGCGTCGTCGCCCGGCCGATCGCGGGAGCGCCGGCGAGCGTGGCTCCCACCACGACCGACGAGCGCTGGGAGCGGATGGCGCAGTGGCTCCTCGGGGCGACCTCGCAGCAGTGAGCGACGCGCGCTCCGCGAGAAGCGATTTGGAGTGCATCGCTCATCTCGCCGATAGTGTGCGTGTGGCATCGGAAGCGGCCGCCGTTTCCTCTCCCCTGGGCTTGCACGAGGAGGTCGATTGAAAGAGTTGCGCGCGTGGACGCCGAAGGATTCGGCGGCGCTCTACAACGTGGCGGGCTGGTCGGGCGGGTACTTCGGCATCAACGACGCGGGGCACGTGGAGGTGACCCCGCAGGGACCCGACGGGCCGCGCCTCGACCTCTACGACCTGGTGCAGGATCTCCAGCGGCGCGGCCTCGGCATGCCGCTGCTCATGCGCTTCTCCGACATCCTCAAGAGCCGGGTGCAGGCGCTCGTCGGCTGCTTCGACAGCGCCATCCGCGAGTACGGCTACCGCGGGAGTTATCGGGGCGTCTACCCGATCAAGGTGAACCAGCAGCACCAGGTGGTGGAGGAGCTGGTGGAGTTCGGCCGCCCGTTCGGGCTCGGGCTCGAGGCGGGCTCGAAGCCGGAGCTGCTCGCGGCGCTGGCGCTGCTCGACAACCCGAGCGCGCTGCTGGTGCTGAACGGCTACAAGGACACCGACTACGCCGAGACGGCGCTGCTGGCGCAGAAGCTCGGGCGCTACCCGATCGTGGTCATCGACCGCTACCGCGAGCTGGAGATGCTGCTCCAGGTGGCGGCGCGGCTCGGGATCCGCCCGCACATCGGCGTGCGCGCGAAGCTCACCACGCGCGGCGCCGGCAAGTGGATGGAATCCACGGGCGACCGCTCCAAGTTCGGGCTCACCGCGACGGAGATCGTGCTCCTCGTCGACCGGCTGCGGCAGGCCGGTATGCTCGACTGCCTCGAGCTGCTCCACTTCCACTTGGGCTCGCAGATCACGTCGGTGCGCGCGATCAAGGACGCGATGACGGAGGTGTGCAGGATCTACGTGGAGCTGGCGAACGCGGGCGCGGGGCTCAAGTTCATCGACGTCGGCGGCGGGCTGGGCGTGGACTACGACGGCTCGTCCACGAACTGGGCCTCGTCGGCGAACTACACGATGCAGGAGTACGCGAACGACGTCGTGGCCACGATCCAGGAGGCCTGCGAGGCGGCGAAGATCCCGCACCCCGACATCCTGAGCGAGTCCGGCCGTGCGCTGGTCGCGCACCACTCGGTGCTGGTGTTCAACATCCTCGACGTGAACCAGGTCCTCGCCGGGCAATCCCCTCCCAATGTGGACCCCTCCGAGCACCCGGTGATCCACCAGCTGTGCGAGACCTGGCGCTCGGTCTCGCGGAAGAACTTTCAGGAGGCCTATCACGACGCCCTGCAGCTCAAGGAGGAGGCGACGAACCTGTTCAACGTCGGCCTGCTGGACCTCCGCGGGCGCGCGCGCGTCGAGGAGCTGTTCTGGGGATGCTGTGAGGCGATCCTCAAGATCGTACGCGAGCTGGAGTACGTGCCGGACGACCTCGAGGGCCTCGAGAAGGGCCTCGCGGATACGTACTACGGCAACTTCTCCGTGTTCCAGTCCGCACCCGACCACTGGGCGGTGCGGCAGCTGTTCCCGATCCTGCCGCTGCACCGGCTCGACGAGCAGCCGACGCGCCGCGGTGTGATCGCCGACCTCACGTGCGACTCCGACGGGAAGATCGACCAGTTCATCGAGCTCCGCGACGTGAAGAGCGCGCTGGAGCTGCATCCGGAAGACGGCAAGCCGTACTACCTCGGCGTGTTTCTCGTCGGCGCCTACCAGGAGATCCTCGGCGACCTCCACAACCTGTTCGGCGACACGAACGCGGTGCACATCGCGATGGCGGACGGCCAGTACCGCATCGCGCACGTCGTGGAAGGGGACTCGGTCACCGAGGTGCTGGGCTACGTGCAGTACCAGAAGCAGACGCTCGTGCAGCGCGTGCGCCAGGCCAGCGAGGAGGCGCTGCGCAAGGGGCTGCTGACGTTCGAGGAATCCGCGCTCCTGATCCGCCGCTTCGACGAGGGGCTCTCCGGCTACACGTACCTCGAGGAGGAGGCGCCGCCCGCGGCCGGGAACAGCCTCCTCGGGCGGGCCGAGCCGACGGCCACGTCGCGGGTGGAGCCGGCGGTGCCTTCGGGGACGCCGCCGCCGAACGGGACCCGGGTCGAAGCGGAGGCAGGGCCGGCGGCGTTCTCGAAACGCGCGCTGCCGGGGAGCTGAATTTCCGGGTCTTCGGCGAACCCCGGGCGGCCGAAGACCGGGGGGTGATCCCGCCACGGGGCCGGTGGACGGACGGCCCACTGCCGACGCCCGCCCACGCGGCTAGGAGCAGTTCATGGACGAATTCGAGTCGGCTCGCGTCGCGCTCGCCGGCTACCTGGAAAGCGTGCAACGGCTCCACGCGCGCTACCGCGCAGGCGAGATCCACGTGCGCGTGCCGCCCGAGCTGGAGCGCGACGAGCCGCTCGACGACCTGGTCCGGCGCTGCCTTCCCGCCTCCACCGCCGCGTTCGCGGCCGCAGCCCACAACCTGTTCTTCTCCCTGCCGGTGGCGTTCGACCCGGAGCACTCGGTCGGGCCGTACCTCGCCACCGCCGACCGGGACCCGACCGGCGAGCCGTACCGGTTCGTCGACATGGGCGCGATGATCGCCACGCAGGGCCTGGGGGAGAACGACCCGGGCGTGGTGTCGGCGATGCTCGCGGGCC
>Ga0318515_10000399_pt1 | contig 12675 bp, 6 predicted proteins | sample GRESIP176b2f19_FD_202499 | JGI IMG/M metagenome (GOLD analysis project Ga0318515, IMG submission 202499) | Tropical soil microbial communities from Luquillo Experimental Forest, Puerto Rico - GRE.SIPMG.176b2f19 | ecosystem: Environmental > Terrestrial > Soil > Tropical forest > Bulk soil...
GCCTGACTGTGGTCGTCGGGTCGGCAGGTTCGGGCAAGAGCGTGCTGCTGTCCAGTTGGGCGGCGGCCCGGCCGGCGGGCACCACGGCCTGGCTGTCGTGTGACCGGGGCGACGCCAACCCGGTCCGGTTCTGGACGGCGTTCATCGAGGCTCCCCGGGCCATCGATCCCGGGTTCGGCGCCGACGCCGCAGACCTGCTCGCGATGGACGGCGTCATGTCGGCCGACGTCATCGCGTCCATCGCCAATGACGCCGCGAGGCTTCCGGCCGGGACAGCCGTCATCGTGGACGACTTCCACACCGCGGCGCCCGCGGTCTCCGGGGACATGACCGATCTGGTCGAGCGGTGGCCGGCCCAGACCGTCCAGCTGGTGCTGGTCGGCCGCAGCGACCCGCAGCTGCGGCTGCACCGGCTGCGGATGGCGGGGGAGCTGTGCGAGCTTCGCGACCGTGACCTGTACTTCTCGCTGGCCGAGAGCGGTGCCCTGCTGGCCAACTTCGACGTACAGGTCGGCGCCGGCGAGCTGGCGCTGCTGCATCGCAGCAGCGAAGGATGGGCCGCGGCGTTGCAGATGGCGGCGCTGTCGCTGCGCGGCACCCCGGACCCGGCGCGGGCCGCGCGGGCGCTGGACGTCCGCGGTCACGCGATCGCCGAGTACTTCATCTCCGAGGTCTTGCAGAGCCAGTCGGCCGAGGTCACCCAGTTCATGCTCGACACCTCCGTCCTGGGGGAGCTGACCGCCGAGGCGTGCACGGCCGTCACGCTGCGGCCGGACGCGGCCGCGCTGCTGCGCGGCATCGATGCGGCCAACTTGTTCCTGGCTCCGCTCGACGACGAACAGACCAGCTTCCGATACCACTACCTGGTACGCCGGCTGCTGCGCGCCGAGTTGCGGGCCCGGGACCGCGACCACGAGCAGGCCGTCCAGCTACGGGCGGGAGAATGGTTCGAGTCCGCGGGGGACATGCGCCGGGCGGCGCGGCACTACCTCGCGGCGCAGCAGCCGGAGCGGGCGCTGGCCCTGCTGCAGGACCGGGTGGTGCCCGACTTCCTGCGTAACCCGGCCCTGCCCGCGCCGCTGGATCTCAGCACCGTCGATCCCTCCCTGCTGGCCACGTCGCCGGACCAGCTGCTGAGTCTGGCCACCGACCTGCTGCTGTCGGGTGACCCGGGTCGCGGCGGCGAGTACCTGGACCTGCTCGAACGTGCCCAGCCGTCGATCCCGCCCGAATCGGCGCTGGCGGCCCAGTATGCGACCATGCGGGCATTCCACTACGCAGTGACCGGTCATCTGGACCAGGCCGTTGCGGCTGCGCTCACCGCACGGGCGATTCAGGAGCGGTTGCAGCTCACTGACGAGTGGACCGCCACCATCTCGGTGATCCTGCTCAGCGTCTATCCGTGCCTGGAGGACTACAAGGCGGCCGAGGGTGAGGCCACTGCGGCGCTGGCCCTGCCCGGGCTCACCGAGCCGGCCAGGCTGGTGCTGGTGCCGGGTGCGCGGGCGATGGCCTGGTTCCAGTCCGGGCTTCTGGCCGAGGCCGCCGAGGCCGCCGGGGCCGCTGCCGCCGACGCCCGGCGGCTAGGTTTCAGTCGGCACTTCTTCGCCGTTGATTACCTGCGCGTTCAGGCCGGGCTCGCGCTGGAGCGGCGCGACCTCGAGACCGCCGAGAAACTCACCGAGCTGACGCTCTCGATAACTGAGCGGCGGCGGCCCACCCTTGAGTTCCTGGCCCTGCTCGACCGGGCCGGGATATGGGCCGCCCGCGGGCAGTTCCGCGAGGCGCTGGCGACCGTCAAGACCGCGCGACTGGTCCTGGCCGGGACCAAGTCGGTGCTGCTGGCGCAGGCCGATGAGCTGGAGGCGCAGCTGCGGCTGTCGCTCGGCGACCTGGCCTCGGCCGCCGAGCTGGCCGGCCGGCTGCGCGGCGCCCGCCGTAGCCTGCTGGAGGCCAGGATCGCGCTCGCCGACGGCGATCACGAGGCCGCGGCCCGGCACCTGCAGGCCCCGTCGCTGGATGACCTGACCCCGCGGCGCGCGCTGGAGCGCCAGGTACTGCTGGCCGCGGTCGCGGTCGAGCGCGGCGACCCGATGGCCGCCGGCATCGTCGGCGGCGTCCTGCACGCCGCCCGCCACGGGAGCTTCGTCAACACGGTCGTCACGACCGCCCCTCAGGTGACCGGCTACCTGATCGAGCACTGGGCGCAGGTGCGCCCGGACCCGCTCATGGAGCAGCTGATCGCCGCGGCGATGCAGGTGCGCGCCACGCAGCCGAACGGGTCCCGGCCCGGCCGGACGCTCGCCGAGCCGCTGACCGCGGCCGAACTGCGCATCCTGAAGCTCCTGCCGACCAGCACCTACCTGCAGATGGCCGCCACGCTCTACATTTCGCGCAACACGGTGAAGACCCATCTCCGGTCCGTCTACCAGAAGCTGGGGGTGGCATCACGCTCGGAGGCCATCGAGCGGGCCGTTGACCTGCGCCTGATCTGAGACCGGCCGGGAACCACCGGCCCGCCCCGGGCCGGCCCGTCTGGCTCACCTGTGCCGGATGTGCTGATAGATATCCAGGTACTCCTGGCCGGGAGCGGCCCATGAGTAGTCGGCCCGCATGCCGTTGACGGCCAGCCTGCGGAACTCGCGCGGGCGCACGGACCGTAGCCGCAGGGCACGGCCGAGCGCGGACTCGATGGCCCGGTTGTCGGTGTGGTGGAAGACGAACCCGTTGCGCTCGGCGGGCGGGTGCCCGGAGTTGTCGCGGTCGAACACGGTGTCGATCATGCCGCCGGTGGCCCGCACCACGGGCACGGTCCCGTACCGCATCCCGATCAGCGGCGCCAGCCCGCAGGGCTCGAACATGCTAGGCACCACCAGCAGGTCCGCGCCCGCGTAGATGAGGTGCGCCAGCTCGTCGCGGTAACCGATTTCGAGATGGCAGTCGGGGTTGTCGTTGAGGTGGTCCTTGAGCTGCCAGAAATGGCTGTTGATGCCGTCCTGGTGGTGAGCGTCACCGATGAGCACGAACTGGCCGCCGCGGGCCAGGGTGTAGAAGAGGGCATGGTGCACCAGGTGCATGCCCTTCTGCTCGTCCAGCCGGCCCACGTACGCGACCACCGGGCCCCGCGTCTCACGCAGCCAGAATCGCTCCCTGACCGCGGCCCGGTTCTGGTACTTGCGCTCGATGCTGCCCGTCGAATAGCGGGTCGGCAGCACCGGGTCGGTCTCCGGGTTCCATACGTCGTAGTCGACGCCGTTGAGCACGCCGCGGAACTTTTCCTGATGCTCCTTGAGGGTGCGGCCGAGCCCGGACGCGCCGTCGCCGTACAGCGCCTCGTCGGCGTGGCTCGCCGACACCGTGGTCACGAAGTTCGAGTAGACCACCCCGCCCTTCATCGGGTTCAGGCCCCGGTAGCGGAAGTCATCGCCTAGCCGGTCGGCGTCCAGGAAATGGTCGGGCCGGCCGAGGTGGGTGGCCCAGAGCACCTGCTCGTCGCTGGTGCCCTGATGACGGAAGTTGTGGATGGTGTAGCAGACCCTCTGGTCCGGCATGGCCTCGCCGTACTGCTCGTGCAGCAGGACCGGGACCAGCCCGGTCTGCCAGTCGTGGCAGTGGACGATGTCGGGGCGCTTGCCGGTGGCGACCATGAACTCGAGCGCGGCCTTGGAGAAGAACGCGAACCGCTCCGCGTCGTCCCAGTACCCGTACAGGCGGTCCCGGCCGAAGAAGTCGGCCACCGAGTGCGGCTCGATGAAGAAGCACTTCCGCCCGCCGGCGTGGCCGAACCACACCGTGCAGCGGACAGCCTGCCCGTACCACGGCACCCACAGGTCGCGGTAGCTGGGCTCCAGGCCCCAGATATCGGAGTACCGCAGCCGCGCGTACTTCGGCAGGATGATCTCGACCGCGTTGCCCCTGATCTCCAGCTCCCGGCTGAGGCCGGACACCATGTCGCCCAGCCCGCCGGCCTTGGCCGCCGGCGCGCATTCGGGCGTCACCATCACGACATACACCACGCCACCCTGCATCGCCACCGCGCTGCCCAGGCTCAGCCTCGCGTGCCCCGGCGTCAGCGGCTTCCCCCGTATCGGGTGAAACGGGCCCGCCCGGTGAATCTCGCGGTCATCCGCGCGTTCCGCACCGAGTTCCGGAGCTAGTTCCGACCCGTACGGCATCTGTTCATCCCGGCCACGGCCGCCGTTTTGTTGGTGTTTCCGCGGCGGGGAATCCTTCACCCGCGCACTCACCAGCTGATGGACCTGCTGCCCTTCGCCGCGCTGGGATGGTGAGCCATGACGGACTCGGTTGGCCTCTCCGGAGGCCCGCCCGCGCCGGCCAGCGAGCCAGCGGTCGGAGAGAAGCCGCATCAGTTCGGCCTGCCCGCGGCGATGGCGCTGATCGTGGGCACCATCATCGGGGTCGGCATCTTCAACCTCCCGACTTCGCTGGCGTACTACGGCCCGATCACCCTGGTCTCGGTGGTGCTCACGACCGTGGGCGCGCTGGTGCTCGCGCTGTTGTTCGCCGCCTTGTCGCGGCGGCTGCCGGCGGACGGCGGGCCGTACGCCTACGCCCGGACGGCCTTCGGCAACCGGCTCGGGTTCGCGAACGCGTGGTCGTACTGGATCACCGCGTGGGCGGGCAACGCGGCCATCGCGGTGGGCTGGGTGCTGTACGTCGAGCACTTCATCAACACCGGCCACAACAGGCTGTTCTCGGTGCTGCTGGTGCTGGTCGGGCTGTGGATCCCGGCGGTGATCAACCTGTCCGGGGTCAAGAACATGGGGTCGGTCCAGGCGGTCACGTCCGTGGTGAAGTTCGCAGCGCTGGCGTTCATGTCGACCGTGGGCCTGTTCTACATCAACACCGCTAACTACCACCCCTGGAACGCGAGCAAGGAAAGCACGATCGCCGCGATCGGCGGCGGGATGGCCATCGCCCTGTTCAGCTATATCGGCGTCGAGTGCGTCGCGGTGGCCGCCGCCAAGGTGCGTGACCCCGACCGCAACATCCCCCGGGCCACGATCCTGGGCACGCTCGCGGTCTCCGTGGTCTACCTGCTCTCGCTCATCGCGGTGTTCGGCATCGTGCCCAGCTCCAAGCTGGCCTCGGGGAGCGCCCCGTACTCCGAGGCGGTCAACACGATGTTCGGCGGCACCTGGGCCGGCAACGTGATGGCCGTCGCGGTCATCATCTCTGGCTTCGGCGCGCTCAACGGCTGGGTCATGATCAGCGCTGAGATGCCGCTCGCGGCGGCCAAGGACGGCCTGTTCCCGGAGCGGTTCCAGCGGCTGTCCAAGACCGGGGTGCCCGCGTTCGGCGTCGTCATCTCCGCCACCTTGTCGTCGGTCGCGGTGATCGTCAACTACCTCGGTGCGAGCGGCGCGACCGTGTTCACCACCCTGATCCTGATGACCGGCATCACCGCCGCGATCCCGTACGGGTTCTCCGCGCTGGCCCAGCTGAAGTGGCGCTGGATCGACCACCGGGCCATGCACACCCCGCGCTTTGCCCGCGACATGATCGTCGCCGTGCTGGCGCTAGCGTTCTCGATCCTGTTCATCTACTACTCCCGCAACACCGGCCACAGCTTCTGGGTCTACTGGGCGCCGTACTACCTGGCCGCCGCCGCGCTGCTGCTGGGTATTCCGGTCTACCTCATGCAGCGCCGCCGTATGAGCCGTCCCGAGCCGGTGCCGCCCTACCGGTGAGGCTGGCCGAAAGGTGACCCTCTCGGTCACGCGCCTGGCGGGAGGGGCCGGAACGAGGCCAGCTGCCGCAGGGTCGGCCAGTCGATGGCGGGCTTGAACGGGCGGGTCCCGGGGCGGTCCCTGGGCACCCGGACCCGCAGCGCCCGGGGCTCGATGGTGCAGCGCACGGGGGTAGCCATCATGACCGTCTCGCCGTCGATACCGACCGGGATCTCCGGCACGTCGGCGTCCACCGCCACCTCCTCGGCGGTGAGCGTGGTCAGGCCCTGGCCGCGCCCGCCGCGCAGCAGCATGGCGGCCTCCAGCGCGTTGTTCACCGTGACCGCGACGACGCCGAGCGTCCCGGTGTCCAGCCGCGCCCGGCGGGACAGCCCGGCGATGTCGCCCCCCTGGTAAGGGTTGTTGCTGACCAGCACAGCCTGCGGGCCGGTGACCGTGCTGTTCCCGGCGCGGGCGGTCAGATTTGCGCCGCGGTGGCCGCTCAGGATGTCGGGCAGCATCTGCAGCGTGGTGCCTCGCTTGTCGTCCCGGTAGGCCGGGCTCTCCACCACCTCGGCGTAGGCGCCGAACGAGGCGTTGTTCACGAACGTGCGCCCGCCGATGATCCCCAGGTCGATCCGCTGCTCCACGCCGTCGTCGGTGAGCGCGTCCAGGCAGGCCGCCGGATTGTCCCGGTCCAGCCCCAGGTCCATCGCGAAGTGGTTGCGGGTGCCGGCGCTGATCACCAGGAACGGCAGGTCGTGCTCGGCGGCGATCCCGGCCACCAGCGCCTGCGTCCCGTCGCCGCCGGCCACCCCGAGCAGGTCCGCTCCGTCGGCGACCGCCTTGCGGGCCAGGGCCGCCACGTCCACCTGGCCGGGGCCTTCGAGTAGCGCTACCTCGGCTCCCAGCGCCTCGGCCTTCTGTTTGAGCCCGAACTTCGCGACCTTCCCGCCCCCTGACCTCGGGTTCATGATCAGGAACGCGCGCGTGGGCGGCGGGACCTCGCGGGTCGGCATGCCCGGATCTGCGGCCACCGGGGTCAGCGCCAGCCGGGCGGCGGCGATGGCCAGCGCCACAAGCACGAGGGAGACGACGCCCACCCACACGACATGCTTCAGGGCGAAAATGACCAGTACGGCGATCGGGACGAGGATCACCACACCGAACGCCAGCCACCGCACCAGTCCGCGGCGGGCCAGGAACCAGTACCCGTTGGCCAGGATCAGGCCCGCGCCGACGGCCCCGATGCCGACCATGGCCAGGCTGCCCAGCCCGGCGAAACCGATCATGACCGCCGCCGCCGCCAGGATGAGCACGAACGCCGCGCGGGCGAGCCAGCGCCGCTGCGTCATGGCCTCTCCTCGTTACCGATACCTGAAGTTCATCCTAAGTTTCCCGGCCCGACTCCTGGGCCAGGATCATCCACCATAAGCGAAACGACAGGGGCCCGAATCACCCTCGGATGGGTGACGACGCTGTGGCGGCGCCGCGATCAGGATCGACAGTACGGACCTCGCCGGACGATAGCGAGGCCGACCAGGGTCACGCGTCACCACCAGCCGGCTAGGGGTGAGTGAGCCATGACGGGCAAGGCTGACGTCACCGGAGCCCGCGAGGCAACCACGGGCGGGAAACCACGCCAGTTCGGCGTGGTCACGCGAGCGGGGGCCGCGTGACCAGGCCAGCCGAGGCACCCGCCTCCGGCCTGGCCGGGCTGCAGGCCGACGGATCCGCGTGGCACACGCTCAGCGCCGACCGGGTCCTGCAGGCAGAGAACGTAGACGGGCGGCGCGGCCTCAGCGCCGCCGAGGTGACGTCACGGGCCCAGCGGTTCGGCCCGAACAAGTTCGCCGCCGCCCAGGTGGAATCGCGGTGGCACGCGTTCCTGCGCCAGTACGCCGACCCTATGCAGATCGTCCTGCTGGTGGCCGGCGTGGTGAGCCTCTACCCGCTCAAGGAGCTCGAGACCGGCATCGTGCTGGTCTTCCTGACGCTGTTCAACGCGGTCCTCGGCCTGCAGCAGGAGGGCAAGGCCGCCGCGGCCGTGGCCGCCCTGCAGAAGATGATGATCGTCAAGGCCAGAGTCACGCGCGACGGCGAGCTGGTGCAGATCCCGGCCGAGGAGCTCGTCCCCGGCGATGTCGTCTCGATCGAGGCCGGCGATATCGTCCCGGCCGACGGGAGGCTGCTGCGCGCCGCGACCCTGGAGGTCGCGGAGTCCGCGCTCACCGGGGAGAGCCTGCCGGTCTCGAAGGGCACCGACCCGGTGGACGGGGCCGACACGCCCCTCGGGGACCGGACCGACATGGTCTACATGAACACCAACGTGACCCGCGGTGCCGGCGAGTTCGTCGTCACCGCGACCGGGATGGCCACCGAGGTCGGCCACATCTCGGGCCTGCTCCAGGCCGAGCAGGCCGGCAAGACGCCGCTCACCCGCCAGCTCGACAAGCTCACCCACCAGATCCTGTGGATCGCCGGCGTCGCGCTGGTCGTGTCGATGGCGCTGAACCTGGCCCGCGGCGACACGTTCACGACGGTCTTCACCGCCGCGGTCGCCTTCGCCATCGGCGCCCTCCCGGAAAACCTGCCCGCAGTGGTCACCACGATCCTGGCCTACGGGACGCAGGCCCTGGCCAAGGCCGGCGCGATCATGAAGCGGATGCAGTCGACGGAGACACTCGGCTCGACGTCGGCGATCAACTCCGACAAGACCGGGACGCTCACGCTGAACCAGATGACCGCGGTCCAGATGGCCGTCGTGGGCCGGCGGTACGCGATCGAGGGCCGCGGCTACGCGACGGAAGGCCAGATCACCCGGGTGGCCGGGCAGGCCGAGATCCCGCTGGACCAGTTCCTGCTGCCGATGGTGCTGGCGTCGGACGCGGTGCTGTCCGACGGTGAGCTGATCGGTGACCCGACCGAGGGCGCGCTGGTCGCGCTGGCGGCCAAGGGCGGCGTGGACGCCGCCTCGACCCGGCAGGCCTACCCGCGCCTCGCCGAGCTGCCCTTCGACGCCGCCTACAAACTGATGGCCACGTTCCACAAGATGACCGACGAATCGGGCGCCGAGGTGGTCCGCTGCTACGTCAAGGGCGCGCCCGACCAGCTGCTCGCCCGCGCCGCGACGGTCTTCGACGCCGACGCCGGGGCGGTGCCGGCCGACGGGGAGTTCCGGGAGCTCTACCTGGCCGAGAACCAGCGGCTCGGCGAGCAGGGTCTGCGGGTGCTGGCCACCGCGCGCAAGGACTTCGACCCGGCCGCCTTCGACCCCGGCGCCGACCTGCTGCCGCTGGTGAGCGGCCTGGAGATGCTAGCCCTGGTCGGGATCGTGGATCCGCCGCGCCCCACGGCCAAGGCGTCGATCGCCACCGCCAGGGCCGCGGGCATCAGGGTCCGGATGATCACCGGCGATCACGCGGTCACCGCGGCCGCGATCGGCGGCCAGCTCGGCATCGACGGGAAGGTGATCACCGGGGCCGAGTTCGGGTCCATGAGCGACGACGAGGCGCTAGCCGAGATCGACGACATCGGGGTGATCGCCCGGGTCACGCCCGAGCACAAGGTCCGCCTGGTCAACCTGCTCAAGCGGCGGGGCCAGATCGTGGCCATGACCGGCGACGGCGTGAACGACGCGCCCGCGCTCAAGAAGGCCGACATCGGCATCGCGATGGGCATCACCGGGACCGAGGTGACCAAGGAAGCCGCGGTGATGATCCTCACCGACGACAACTTCTCCACGATCGTCAAGGCGGTCGAACTCGGCCGGGGACTCTACGACAACCTCGTCAAGTACATCCGGTTCCAGATGGGATGCCTGTTCGGGTTCATCGTCTCCTTCCTGGGCGCCAGCATCTTCAACATCACCGGCGGCGTGCCGTTCCTGCCGCTGCAGACGCTGTGGATCAACTTCACCACCTTGCTGTTCCAGGCCATCGGGCTTGGTTACGGCCAGCCCGCCGCCGGCCTGATGGACCGCAAGCCCCGTCAGCCCGACCAGCCGATCCTGACCCGGGGGCTGTTCGCCTGGCTCGTCACGGCCGGGCTGATCGTGGGGGCCGGCACGCTCGGCGTCCTGTCCTGGGCCGAGCAGGTGCACACCGAGGCGATCGCCCACACCATGGGCGTGGTCACGTTCTCGCTGTACGCCCTGTTCTTCTCGATCGCCACCAAGGACGAGCGCAAGACCGTGTTCAGCCTCGACACCTTCTCCGACAAGACCTTCAACATCGCCACCGGCGTATCGATCGCGACGCTCTTCCTGGCCACGGTGTTCGGGCCGTTCGAGGCCTTCCTCAAGACCACCCATCTCGACGTCCGGCAGTGGCTCATCTGCACGGCCGTCGCATTGTCGATCATCGTGGCCTCCGAGATCCGGAAGGCCATCGGGCGGCGGACCGCACACCAGAGCGTCCCGGCTGACAGTTCCTGAGCAGGGCGGTGAGCAGCTATGGACCTGCGTGAGCGCGTCACGAGCCTGATGGGGCGGGCGCAGACCGAGCTCGCCGAGCTGGTGTCCATCCGCTCGGTGGCTGACCCACGTCAGTACCCGCCGGAGGAATGCGTTCGGGCGGCCGAGTGGGTGCGGGACGCTTTCGCCGGGGTCGGCTTCTCCGACGCCTGGCTGGCGGAGATGGCGGACGGCAGCCGGGCCGTGATCGGGAACCGGCGATGCCCCGACCCGGACGCGGCCACCGTGCTGCTCTACGCCCACTACGACGTCCAGCCGCCCCTGGGCGAAGCCGCCTGGCGGACCCCGCCGTTCGCGCTGACCGAGGTGGATGGCCGCTGGTACGGTCGCGGCGCCGCGGACTGCAAGGGAAACATCCTTATGCACCTGACCGCGCTGCGTGCCCTCGGTGATGGGCTGCCGGTCAACCTGAGGCTGGTCGTGGAGGGGTCGGAAGAGACCACGGGGGCCCTGGAGGAGTTCGTGCCCGGGCATGCCGACCTGCTGCGTGCGGACGCGATCCTGGTCTGTGATGCCGGGAACGCGGCCGTGGGCCACCCGGCCGTCACGGTGAGCCTGCGCGGCGTGGTCGACGTCATCGTTCACGTGGAAGCGCTCAGGTCCGAGCTGCACTCGGGAGCGTTCGGCGGGGCGGCTCCCGATGCTCTGGCCGCGCTGGTCGCGATGCTGGCCACGCTCCGGGACGCTCACGGCAACACCACGGTCCCCGGACTGGACAACACCCAGACCTGGCCTGGTGCCGACTACCTACCCGAGACGTTCCGGGCGGACGCCGGCGTCCTCGACGGCGTGTCGCTGGTCGGGGACGGAACGGTGGCCGACATGGTCTGGGCGCGGCCGACGGTCACGATCCTCGGCATCGACTGCCCGCCGGTGGTCGGGTCGGCGGCCGCGATAACGCCGAGGGCGAGCGCTCGCCTGAACCTGCGGGTCCCGCCCGGGACACAGACTTCCGACGCGGCCGAGGCGCTCGTCGCCCACCTCCGAGCCGTGGCCCCGTGGGGGGTCCACGTGCAGGCGGAAATAGACGCGCCTGGGTCCCCGTTCCTGGCCAGAACCGGCGGACCCGCCTATCAGGCCATCGCGGCGGCCATGCACGAGGCTTACGGCCGGCCGATGGTGACGCTGGGGGACGGTGGCTCGATCCCGTTGTGCAACGTGTTCGCCGATACCTACCCCGGCGCTGAGCTCATCCTGATGGGCGTGGAGGAGCCGCGGGCGCTCATTCACGCCCCCAACGAAAGCGTGGATCCCGCCGAGATAGCGGCGATGGCCCTGACCGAGGCCCTATTCTTGCAGCGCTACGCGGCCCGGCACAGCTGATCATCAAGGTGCCGCGGCCGAGGAGGTGGTCGCGCCCGGGGCGTTCGCTCTAGAGTCCTTCCGTGAACGGCGTGGTGATAGTGGCGGATGAGATCGCGCCGATGCCGCCCATGGGCGCGGTGTGCGCATGACGGCGCCGGCCCAGCCCGGGACTTGGCCCGTCCGGTTGCTCGCCACCCCGGCGCCGCGCCGGCGCCGGTTGCCGAGCGACGTGGTGGCGGCACTACTCGGCGCGGCCATCGCCGCCGCGGGATGGCTGGCCGTGGCGGCGGGCGAGGGCACGCCGGCTGCGCCGCGTCTGTGGCCCGCTGTGTCCGGGCTGGTCACGGTCGTGGCCGTGGGCGGAACGAGCGGGTTCCTCTTGGTGTCGGCCTTCGTGTGCGCGCTGGCACGACGCTGGGTCCTGATCGCCCGCCTGATCATGGCCGCTGGTCTGGCGGCCGCCGGGTGCGCCGCTGTGGCCCGCGGGCTTGGTGCTGGCCAGGAGTTTGCGCCGCCGCTGGTGGCGGCCACGTTCGCGGGCGCCATGCTGATCATCCGCACGCTGGCCGTCCCCGTGCGGGCCTGGTTGTGGGCGGCCGTCGTGGCCGGGTCGGGAGCCGAGGTGGTGGTGGCTGGCCTGGTTCCGGTCGGAGCGCTCGCCGCCGCCGGGCTGGGCACCCTCACCGGGGCTCTCGTGCAGCTTGCCTTCGGCACGCCCTACGGCGGCATCGCGCCGGCCAGCGTGGCGGGCCTGGCCAGCCAGCTTGGGGTGGGGGCCCGCGATATCTGCCCGGCACGGTACGCGCCGACCTGGGGCGTGGCGCGGTTCACCGCGGTGGACGGCGAGGGTTATCCGCTGAACATCGACATCTACGGCCGCGATGCCCCCGAAGGCCAGCTGCTGTCCCGCCTGTGGCGTTTCGTGTGGATCCGGGGTTCCCATTTCGACCTGCGCCTTCGCCGGGCCGACCAGGCCCAGCATGCGGCCGGCCTCATGCTCTGGTCGCGAGCGCTGGGTGTCGGGGCACCGGCCGTGGTCGCCGCGAACCGTACCGAGCCGGCCGACGATGTGGTGCTGGTGACGCGCCCTCCCGCCGGACAGCCGCTTTCTGACCTGGCCGCGGACACCGTCGGCGATGCTGACATCGGTGCCGTGTGGCGGTCGCTGCAGCGCCTGGACGCCGCGGGCATCGCGGTTAACGCCGT
>Ga0318515_10000402_pt1 | contig 12653 bp, 10 predicted proteins | sample GRESIP176b2f19_FD_202499 | JGI IMG/M metagenome (GOLD analysis project Ga0318515, IMG submission 202499) | Tropical soil microbial communities from Luquillo Experimental Forest, Puerto Rico - GRE.SIPMG.176b2f19 | ecosystem: Environmental > Terrestrial > Soil > Tropical forest > Bulk soil...
CTATCATCAGCACGATCCCGCCGAAATCGATCGCAAGCTGCATCAGAATATCGTCGCGGAAGGTTAGCAGGATAGAACCGAGCACTGAGAGAACGATACCGAGGCAGAATACTTGCAGCGAGTGCTGGCCACACCGGATAATCAATTGAGCAACGCGGCAGCGTAGCAGTCTACTGTTGTGACCCACGAAATGCGCCGTGGTCACGGCAAGTGCAACGAAGCTGACCAGGCGCAGCGGTGCGAGATTGCTTTTGTCCTCGACCAGGGGCGAAAGCTCTCGCAACAACAAGCCCGGGAACGCATCATAAGCCCCATGAATGGTCCACGAAACGCTGATGATGCCGATCGCAACCGTAATGAGGATGGCAAGTTTCGGAAGCCACAAGCTTCGTACCGGGAATACCCGAGGACTGTATCGGGAGTATCCGGCAGTCGCACCAACAACGAAGAGCAACTGCCAGGCAAGCGGGTTGAAGTACCACCCCTCATTGTCGGGATAGCTGTGCGGCTGCCAACCGAAGTGCAACGTCAAAAGATAAACTACCCCGGAGAGGATGAGTGGAAGCGGCAGGCAGCGCTCCAGCAGCAGCAGCACCACGGGAAATACGCCCAACAAGACCATGTAGATCGGCAGGATGTCGAGGAACTGGGGCTGATACTGCAGCAAGAGAACCTTGATGATTGCGACTTGGGGTTCGTCGATGAAATTATCGATCCCAAAGTCCTCGCTATAGGTCTGATTTTGGAGGTTGAGGGTTGCGTAACATACTTCCGCGGCAAGGATCACGAATATGAAGATGTGTGCGACGTAGAGCTGCCAAATCCGGCGATAGATCTGTCCGGTCGCCGCGATGCCTCCCTGCCGCTGCAGAGCCTTTCCGTAAACTGTGGCGGCGGCGTAGCCGGAAATAAAGATGAAGACCTCGGCAGCATCGGAAAATGCAATCGAATGCAGCGTTACATACGACAGGACATTATTTGGAATGTGATCGATGAAGATAAAAAACAGCGACAGACCACGGAAGAGGTCGAGCCTTAGATCGCGCCGGCTTTGCTGATTTGGACCAGCATCGGCGCCGCCGTGCCACGGCGCGCTTCTACGCTCGGACAATTGTCTGGATCCACGCATAGGATGCTACGCGAACGATCTCGCCCTGGGGTGGCCGTCTCGATCGATGCCGCCCCTCGAAAGGCGACCCGCTATAGACCCGGGGCGCGTGCTTTTTCGCTCCCAGCCAAAAACGCGATCGCAGTCCGACGGGCCTCACCCAAGTCGGACCGCGGTTCGTCATGTGCGAGAGCTCCATCCTCACCGACGGTGAACCGATACGTCTCGTATGTTTGCCTGTTCACCACAAAAATATTGGGATGTTCGTGACACACGACTTCAAAGCTCATAGTCCCCCTCCCCCTGTACAGCGCAAACGCGCACCGGAAGCGTGGCCGCCGGTTTGGAAATAATTCTTAATCCGATGTTTTTATGCGGCTTCCCACCCCCGGGCAGCACCGCAAGTACAACAGAGACAAGCGTCGCTTCCGGGGCTCAATAAAGGCAGAAATGAGAAGATTTTTTGTAAAGAACATACCCGCGCCGCGCATTTCCCGGCATGGGGATGGCGCTTCAACCGGTTCCTCAGAAAATCCTTTCGCGGATGGGCTCATTTCTAATGAGTAATCCAGCGCGATCGGGGATTGTGCCGCGTCACCGCTTGGAAGCGCGCGATGCAATCTCGTGCGAGCGGAGAGCCACGTTCGCGCCGTGGACCATTGTCTTACAGTTGCCAAAGATGTTCCCACTGTTGAGTGGTCAATGAGGGGAGCCGTTACGACGGCCAGTTTGAGATGAGACAGCGGCAGCGCCAGCAAACGCTCGTGGCCGGCCTGCGTGGCGCATGGCTGGCGCGGTGCGTGGCCGGGCTTGCCGCGGTGTCCGTCGGCGGCGCCGCTGCGCAAACGCCCGCAAAGCCTTCGGACGCCGAGGTTTGCCTGGCCGCCAATCAGAGCTTCTCGCTGGGCGCCGCTTTGCCGCGCACCGCGGCCCGCCTCAATGCCGCAGCGACGCTGCGAATCGTCGCGATCGGCTCATCGTCTACGACCGGTTTATGGGTCGCGAGTAGAGCTGCAACCTATCCCGAGGTGATGCGCCGTGAGCTCGCCCGGCTGTGGCCAAGTGCGCGCATCGAGGTCGTCAACAGCGGCCGCATCGGCGAGACGATCGGCGGCAGCATATCCCGCTTCGAGCGCGACGTCCTTGCCTATGGTCCGGACCTCGTCGTGTGGCAGCTCGGCACCAACGATGTGACGTGGGGCGGCCGCGCCGACGGTCTCAAGAATCGCGTGGTCGGGGGTGTGCGCAGCCTCAAGGCAGCCGGCGTCGACGTGATCCTGATGGACCTACAATACGCGCCGCTTGTGCTCGCGTCTTCGCAGCACTCCATCATGGAGACGATTATCGCGGACGTGGCGCGGCAGGAGCGCGTCGGCCTGTTTCCGCGCTTCGAGCTCATGCGCCGGGCGATCGACGCGGGATTGTCGTCGGGTGCTCTCGTCGCGTGGGACGGTCTGCACAACTCCGCGGCCGGTTACGACTGCGTTGGGCGAGCGCTCGCCCGGGCCATTCACGCCGCCGTGCGCTGAGGCACGCCGTCTCAGTCGGAAGCCTGCGGTTTCACGCCGCGACCGATCGCAAATTGACCGACCGGGCCCTCGACGTGAAATTTGATCCCCGTCATCTTCGCGAACAGTTCGATATTGGCGATCCCTATCGCGCATCCGCCCAGCCCGATATCGGTCGCCATCAGGTAGAGCGTTTGCATCAATGCGCCGACGTCCTTGAGAATGAGCGCATAGGCGATCGAGCTGTACTTCCATGCAACCCGCCCAAAGCGGGCGGCGATCGTGATTAGAATCTGGGGCACGGCGGGCGCGTCCATCGCGAACTGGGCGCCTGCCAACAGCGCGTCGAGCTCATGGGTGCGGACGGCGATCGGGACCAGCGCGTGTCCACCGGCGTCGTAATGATAGAATCCTCGTGCGAGCCCTTCGCATGTGTCGACGGCCAGATAGAGCTCGAGCTCGTAGCTGCCGCCTCCGGACGGATAGGGCCGCACCGCGTACGCGACCTCCGGGCCGCTATCGCCGAGGTCGACCCTGCTGCTAAATCTCGATTGGACGCGCGCGGTGCCGTCGAGAAAGCGCGAAAGCTCGGCGAGTGTGATCGGTCGCTGGTCATCGAAGGTGCGCGTCGAATGACGTTCACGCAGAAGCTTCGCCGCTGGCGAAATGGGCTCCTTTGCAGTGGAGGCCTTGCGCAGATCGATCCTCTTTCCGGGCCAGCGCGGCCGCACCGCCGGCGGCGCGGCCATAACATCCGCATACGGATAGACTCCGCCCAGCGGATTGGCGTGTCGGCCTTCCGTGCTGCGCGCGTGAAACAGGAGATCGTGAAAGTCCCAGAGAACGAGGTTGTCGTCGCCCTCGGCCGGCCGCAGCCCACTGTCGCGAGCAGGGTCGACGCTGAACAGGATCTGGCAATCCACCAGCAGGGCGAAAAGCTCGATCCCGGCAAAGCCGTCCTGCCGACGGAGCCATCCGATTTGTTGCGGTGAAGACAGCGTGGCCAGGGCGGCCGCAATCTTCGGATCGCAAATTTTGAACAGCGCGCCGGCGCGCGGTGATTCCAGGACCATCTCGTTGCCCCGCCGTCGCATGTACGCGAACCGCGACAGCACGAGAACGTCGGCGGCGCCGAGCAGCGGCGTTTGCGGCCAATAATCGGGAAGCTGCGGTTCGATCACGACCAGGTCCTCGCCGTTGCGCCGGCGTGCGAGGCGGTACTCCAATAGACCGTGCCTGGCCAATCGTCGGACCAATAGATGAATCTCCTTGTCGATGCGCCGGCCGCCGGACGCAAACGAACCAAGCGGCAGACCCATGCGCAGATCCTGCGCGCGATCCGCCGCGGCCGCGCTGAACTTTCCCAAGCCTACCGCTTGGGCATCGAAGCAGGCGACGATTTCTCCGTCCGAGCGCGCTTGGAGGGTGACGTGACCACCGAGCCGGGCGGATAGAGTTGCCGGCGCAGCCCGTCGTCCTCGCTTTATTCGGGGAGCGCGCAAGCTGGAACGACCCTCAAGTCTGGGGATGAAGCGGATTGAGCTCGCTTTCCGACAGCGGTCGGTCTCGCCATCCGAGCTTGACCGGGACATCGTAAAGCCGGCCAGGTGCGAAGCGGCGATAGAAATGCCGCAATCCCGGGACGATCACTCTGGCGACCGGGACCTTGATGTCGGGGCGCGTCTGATCGAGGACGAGGAAATCGAGGCCCGCGCGCTTGGCCAGGTTCACGCAGGCGGTCACCTGCTCGCGCGCGTCGAGATTGCCGAACTTCGAGCCAAACTCCGGTCGGACGGCCGCAGCGCCGCTCGGCATCAAATAGGAATGGTCCTGCAGCCGAAATGGAGGAACGTTGTCCTGGTTCGATTCTTGCCTCGACGGGTTCGGGTCCCGGCCGCCCATGAGCCCGATGGACAGAAATTGGTTGAGCTCCGTCATCGCGCGCAACGCGGCGATTCGCGCATCGAAATGGGAGCCGGAGCCAAACTCGACAAATTCCTGCGAGTTCTCCATCCAGTGCGCTAGCGTCACGAAGCTCGGAATCCCGAGGTCGCTGGTGACGTCGAGCATCCAAAGGCGACGTCCGGTTTCGGCAAGCTGGATTTTCAGTTCGCGGATGTAGGCTTCATCGAACTGGCCGAGATCTACTTCCGCCCGCTGCAATCGATTGTACCACCAGATCGCGTACGCATCCCGTTCGACCAGCTCGAGGAATCCCTGGACGATTGCCTCCGCGAGCGTGTTGCCGGCCGCGCAGCCGTTGGAGTCCGCGTGCACTTGGTAGGCGGCAGGCGGGCCCCGGTAGAAAAAATACAACAGGCTGGTCGGAAGATATTTGAATCTTTCGTCGCGCAGGGACCAGACCGGCGACCATTCGATATCGGCCGATCGATCGAAGGGGGCCGGCATCGGCATCGACGGGTCTGCGTCGATCATCTGCGCCTGATCTTGCCGGTCCTGCGCGTCGCTGAACAGCAACACGTCGTTGGGTAGAATGGCGTCGCCGGATGGGAAATCCGTGAACCGCCGGGTCACTCTGATCTCGTCGCCCTGAAAAATCCCGGAATAGCGCTCGATCGCCTCCATGAGCGCGCTGGCTTCACCCTGCTCGGCAGTGCTGCCCTTGCCGAAGCTGCCGCCGCTCAGCCCCGCCTTGAGCTCATTGACCGTCCTGGCCGGCCCCGAAAAATTGTGCGTGGCAAGGTAGTTGGTGTTCATGGGCAAATCGGCTTCGATCCGCTCGAGCCGCGAGACCACGCCGGTAAGGGGACTCACGTGTTTGCGGAAACGTGCGACCGTGGCCCGCGACGAAACGGTCCGATAGCCCCCGCTCGTCATGACCAGCTTGCCGCCAGCGCCGAGTTCGACCGGCACCGGCGCACGGCGGGGGTCGCGCAACTTCTTGCGGCCGCAGGCCGGGCATTGCGGACGGGCCGCCACGTAATGCTTCACGATGGTCGCGCCCAGCAGGTCGAGGCTGATGATGTGATCGCGCACGTCCGTACGGAAGTCGGTAGCGATCGCTTTTGCGATCTCGACGGCCGCAAGCTGAATGCCGCTCCGTCCGACCATATCGCGGGCAAGCGGCGAAGTGGCGACGCGGCGTGCCCCTCCGCGATCAAGAAGCGCCTTGATCTCTCGGTTGCGTTTCATGCGTTCGGCAAGACAGGCCCAGCAGGCGCTCTTGCCCGGGCTGAGCACCGGTCCCACCAAAGGAAAAATGCCGCAGGGCTGGACGAGCACCCAGGGTGTGCGGTCCGACAAATGCTGCTGGTTCAATTCAGCCAGCCGTCCTTCGAGATAATCACTCGCCAGCGTGACCGTCAGGTCGGCGGAACGCTTCACGACGCGAACGCCCAGCCCCCTCAAGGCAGCGCCGAGCTCGGCTGCACCCTGCACGTCGATCGATTGAATGCGCACACAACATTTCTGGAGATTTTTCTCCGCGATCTCGGGCGACAGGCCCAGGCTCGCCCAATAGGCGGCTACGGTGTCCGTCGAAGCGCGAGGTTTCGCGATGATAAAGCGGCGATCGACCAGCCGCTTCAGGGCTTCATGGATCTTGTCGGACGGAAACTCTCGCTCCAGCGCGCGAACGAGCTCCCGAAAACTCTTTCCACCCTCGCCTATTGCGGAAGCCAGCGTGCAATAGAGCTCGCCGTGAAGAAAGAACTTGCGGTCCTCGGAATAGAGGCACACGACCTTGGACGGCAGCACGTAGACGGTGAAATTCGGCGCGAACCGCGGAACGTCTTTGCTGTCATGCTGCGCAATGCGATCGCGGCGATCGCCTGTGATGCGGTGAGCACGCGCGACTCTACGCTTATCGCGACCAGTCCGGATCGCCATTGCAAGACACGTATTCTCGGGCTTGCGAGAGCGCCGTCGTCTCGCTCGCGCGCTGGCGTTTCTCGCTAGGATTCATCATCCGCTCGGCCGTCATGCGGCGCTGCAAACAACGCATAATTGGCCGGGTCGAACCTGGTCAGCCCGGCCATGACCTTGCGTCTGCAGCGTAATCGGAGCGCGCCAACTCTAGCAGATACGGCAAACTCCCCACGACAAACAGCAGCCGCAGCCTCCGCAGCCGCAGCCTCCGCAGCCGCAACCACCGCAGCGGCAGCCGCAGCCTCTGCCGCATCTGCAGCCCCCACAGCGTCCGCAGCCTCGGGCAAATCTTTCGCCAAGTCGGGGCGTTCCGGCGTTTTCCTTGTCGAAGACGTAGAACGTCCCCAAGCTGACGTCGGCGACTTCTTCCTCATTGAGGGTGACTTGGGGCGGGGAGGTATCCCACGACGGTACTTCCGCCGCCGGCACAGCAGTCGCCGCGGACGCACCGCCCGCCAGCGACAAAGACACGCCGACGACTCCAACCACCGGTACCGCTTCCTTCGGATATTTTCGCTTCGAAGCACGCTTCGTATGCGGCATAGTCGAGTCCTCCCACGCCTGCTAGCGAATGTTCGACGCCCGGAACGTTTATTGGTACGCCCTGACCACGCACCTGGCAAGGCTGATTACGCACGCCGATCGGCGTAGCTTACATGAGGCTGACGCACGCTGCCGCAGGCAACGTGAACAACCGTTCATAAGACACGCGAATCGCAGCCCTGCATGCACTACAAAACGCGCGGGGGCGAGTCGAGTTCCCCGACCTTGTCAATGACATCGTTGCCACCTCGATTATGAAGTAGGCTAGATCAGCGCGAGCGCGGGTGCCGCGACGTCTTTGCAGGCTCGAATGAGAGAAGCAGACATGGCCAATTCGCATGGCCGTTTCGTCTGGTACGAGTTGATGACGACGGACATGGAGGCTGCCAAGGCCTTCTACGCCGAGGTCGTGGGCTGGGGCACGCAGGACGCGTCGATGCCCGGCATGGCCTATACCTTGTTTACCGTTGGAGGGGTCTCGATTAGCGGGCTGATGGGCCTGCCGGAGGACGCGAGGAAATCGGGGTTGCGGCCGAGCTGGCTCGGATATGTGGGCGTCAACGACGTGGACGCCACCGCCGATCGCATCAAAGAGCTTGGCGGCGCCGTGCATGTCCCACCGACGGACATCCCCAACATCAGCCGCTTTTCGGTCGCGGTCGACCCGCAAATGGCAACGATCGCGTTGTTCAAATGGCTGGAGGGCGGCCAAGAGCAGCACCCCGCGTTGAACGCACGCGGCGGCGTCGGCTGGCACGAGCTGCTCGCCGCCGACTGGGAGAAAGCGTGGCCTTTCTACCGCGAGCTCTTCGGCTGGCAAAAAGCGCAGGCCGATACCAGCGCGATGGGCACATATCAGCGGTTCTCCGCCGGAGGGGAGACCATCGGCGGCATGGCGACCAAGCCGGCGACGGAGCCGGTCCCCTTCTGGCTTTATTACTTCAACGTCGGCGACATCGACGTGGCGATGAGGCGCGTGAGGGCTGGGCGTGGCGAGATTCTCAACGGCCCGATTGAAGTGTCTGGCGGCAAATGGGTCGCCCAATGCACGGACCCTCAGGGCGCCATCTTCGCGCTGGTGGGAAAGCGCACCCACAACGGCATCGGATATTTCGAGCCCGTCGCGTCGCGCAATCGGCGCGGCTAAAACGGGAAATTATCGGTCCCGCCACCCTAGCGAATTTCAAGCTGCACGTTTGCGCGAATTTTCCCTCCGAGCCGTTGTAAGAACGCTTGTGCGTATAGCTCTCGGATGGTGCCGATCGGCAATAGTTGAGTGATCTAAACCTCCGCCCCGTGATCCCGTTTGGTATCAGGGCGAATTTCGATTCGCGCACAAGCCGGCGCGAGCAGCTCGGACTGACGTTGCGTGAGCTGGCAACGAGGAGCGGGGTCTCCTCCTCGATGATTTCCGACATCGAGCGCGGGGCCAAATCGCCGACCCTCTCGACGCTATCCGCACTTGTCCAGGCGCTGGGCGTGTCCATGTCTGCGCTCCTCGATAGCGCATCGCCGAAAAGCGGACGCATCCACGTGGTCCGCGCGTCCGAGCGTCCCGAACTCGTCGATCCGATCAGTCGCGCACGGCGCGATCACTTTGGACCGACGCTCGCCGGCAGCAAAGTGGAATTCCTGCGCTATGCCGTCCCGCCGCTGACCCTGGCCGGCCCCTTTGCCCCATCCGAGCGGGACGATCGAACACATGCATCTCGCCGCCGGCAGCATCCGGGCCGTATTCGGGACCGATGCGGTCATGCTTGCAGCTGGCGACAGCTGCACGTGGCCTCGCCGACGTGCCGCATCATTTCGACAACCGCGAGAGCGAAGTCGAGGCGTTGATCTATATCGTCGTCGAACGGCCTTAAGGGCAGGCGCGCGACAAGACAGCGGGGGCGAGATGAGTTGGTGCTCCGCTGCGGCCTACACTCGGCGATGAAGCTGATGCTCAATCCACAGAAGCAGCGCATTGGCGAGCGCTGCAAACACAAACAGCACTACCGCAATCGTAATCATCTCCTCGGCCTGCAGCAGCTGCATGGCGTTGATGATGAGAGAGCCTAATCCATGCTTGGCGGCGAACATCTCGGCCAGAAGCACCCCGAGCAGTGTCAGAGAGAAGCCGATCCGCAGACCCGCGATCACCTCTGGAAGCGTGGCCGGGAAAAGCACCGTGAGAATAGTCTGCCATCTCGACAGCTGAAGAGTTTGCGCCGACTTCAAATACACCGGCGGAATATTGCGGATCGCGCTCATGGTCAAAAGCGCGACCGGCAGCACTCCGTGCATCGCCCCGAACGTCACCCGGCCCGATAGGCTGAGCCCAAAGATCAACAGCACGACTGGATACAGCGTCACCTTCGGCAGCGTGTAGAGCGAGATGAGAATCGGCTCGCCGACCGCTCCAGACAATCGATGAATTCCCATCCACAGGCCGATCGCGAGCCCAATTCCGTAGGACAACATCAGCGCGTAGAAAAAGCAGACGAGCGTCGCCCACGCGTTTTCGGCAAAACGCTCGCTCGGCACGAACTTGGCGAGATAGGCCAGCGTCGGCACCGGACCCGGGAGCGCGGTCGCGCCGACGACCTGATGCAGCGCCTGCCAGGCCAGCAGCAGGACGATCAGGATGACCAGCGTGTCGGCTGTGCGTTTGGTCGCGATCATGGCTTGCTGATCCCGCGCCGCTCCGCCCAGCGCTGATCGACCACGTGCAGTAGCATGTTGACGACCGTGGCTACGATGATCAACAGCAGCATCAGCGCGTACATCTGCCGATTGTTGAAGTCGGTATAGGCGTCGGAAATGACGCGCCCCAGTCCCGCGGGTGCAAGGATGAACTCGCTGGCGATGACGCCGATGAAAGCATAGCTGACGGCGAGCTTGACGCCGGTAAAGAGATGCGGCGCCGCCGCCGGTAATTTCAGGAGCAGCGCCGTGGCGACGGTCCCCATGCGATGGACCCGCCCCACCTTGGAGAGCACCTGCGGTATGCGGTCGAGCCCGTTCAATGTTGCGATGATCATCGCCACGATCGCAGTCGCCACTCCCATCAGCACAATCGGCATGACCGAGAGCCCGAAGATCACGATCATCACCGGGTAGAAGATGAAGATCGGAACCGCATAATAGGTGGCGAAGAACGGATCGAGCGCCTGCCGCACGCGCGGCAGCGCGTGAATGACGACACCGAGCACAAAGCCCGCCGCCACGGAAATCAAGGCCGCTACGACGACGATGCCGAATGTGCGGACGATCTGGTGATTGGCCTGCCCCAAGATCAGAAGACGAACCAGCGCGTCGGCCATCTCCGAGGGCGGAATCACGACGCGATGATCGATCAGGCCAAGGCGGCAGCAGAATTCGAGCAGCCCGATCGCGATCGCAACGACCGCAATCCTGATCCAGCCGACCCGACTCATTCGGCCGACACCCCGGAATAGCCGAGCGATTTCATCGATTCGCTGCGGAGGTTCTCCCACAGCCGGCCGGTGACCTCGCCGAACGCTGCTTCGCTGACGATCTTGCTGTCGCGCTCGCGCGGCCAGCCCGTCACGACAATGTCAAGGAATCGCCCCGGCCGGGCCGACATCGCACCGATGCGGTCCGACAGCATCGCGGCCTCGTCGAGCGCGTGCGTGATCAGGAGAATGGTCGCGCCGGTGCGCCGCCACAGGCGCAGCACCTCGTCGCCCATGAGCAGCCTTGTCTGTGCATCGAGGGCGCCGAACGGCTCGTCGAGCAGAATCAGGCGTGGCTGAAGCACGAGCGTGCGGGAGATGCAGACGCGCTGCCGCATACCGCCCGAAAGCTGCGCGGGATAGGCGCGGGCGAAGTCCGTCAATCCCATGAAAGCCAGCGCATCATCGACGCGACGACGAATCTCCGCGTCGGCTACGCCGTTACGACGCAAGCCGAACGCGGCGTTGTCCCACACGGTCAGCCACGGAAAGCTGGCGTCTTCCTGAAAGACGACGCCGATGCCGTCCGGCACCTTGCCGGTGACCGGACGGCCCTCGAACGTCACCGTGCCGGCGGTGGGCCGCTGGAGGCCGGCCAGCACCTCCAGGAGCGTGGACTTGCCGCAGCCGGACGGTCCGACGACGGCGAAGAATTCGCCGCGCTTGAGGTCAAGATCGACCTGTCCGAGCGCATGAACCGCTTGCGTCCCGGCGGCCGCCGGATAGATCCGCGTTACACCCGAGAGGGAGGCGTGGATGTCCTGATCCGAAATCGCGGCCGTCATTTTTGCAGATCGGGCGGCAGGAATGAGCCGTCGACGATCTTCTTGAGGTCGACGTCGTTCTGCAGCATTCCGACGCCTTTCATCGCATGCACGGTCTGCTCGAGCAGCGGCATCTCGATCCGGCCCTCGGTCCAGAACTTCGCCTCCACGAGCTCCTTGACCATGATGCCGACCTCCTTCGGTGGCAGCGGCGCATAGAGCTTGCTGAGTATCTGGATAGCCTCGTCGGTATGCTCGTAGATGAACTTGGTCCCTTCGCGACGCGCCGCCTGGATGGCGCGCAGCTCTCCCGGCCTCTCCTTTATTGCCTGGCCGGTGGCCATGCCAAGCTGCGACGGAATGAGCGGCAAGTCTTTCGGACTGACGAGCACGCGATACTTGCTCTCGCCGCCGCGGGTCCGAAACAGAATGATGGGGATGGACGTGACGTCTACCACGCCATTCTCCAACGCAGTGAGCGCGCCGCTGAGACTGCCAAGCGCCGTCATCTGCACGTCGCCCTGCTTGAGTCCCGCCTTCTCCATCACCAGCACTCCCATCATCTCGCCAAGCGATTTCGGATTGCTGATGCCGAACTTCTTGCCTTTGAGATCGGCCGCAGTCTTGAGCGGTGAATCGGGCATGACGATTATCACTAGGTCGGCCAGCGAGCGCGAGGTGAAGCTGACGATCTTGACGTCCTGACCTTGCTCGGCCGCGGCGATGACCGGGGCAGCCGTGACGTCGCCGTAGCCGAGATCGCTTGCCATGGCATTGCGCACCGAACTGCCGCCGCCTGCGCCGGAGATAATGCCGGTGATGTCGACACCGTGCTTCTGGAAGAAGCCCTTCTCGAGCGCGATGCCATATGGCGCGCCGGAGGGGTCGTTCTTGTATTGGGTAACGAGGAGATCGGCGGCATTGACCGGTCGGATCGACGCAAGACCAATCGCCACGATCAGGATGATGCTCCTGGGATTCATTATCATGTCCCCTCCTGAGATAACCTCCGTCGCTCCCCGGCCGCGGCTGCCTGCCGCGGTCGCCCTAGCGTAGCCGGTGCAGCGGGTGCCGTATATTGGAACATTGACGCAGGAGCGTCAGCGCATCGTGCTTTGTAGACACGCGTCTACCGAACCAAGCTAACACGTCAAGCTGACACCTAATGACTTTCAATCTGACGTCGAATACGGCAGCCGAATTTCCGTTCGCGTGAGGTACGGCAGACTCACCACCTTTGGGTCGCCCGGCGCGAATCTATCCGGCGAGACCAGCGATGCCCTGCTCTCACTCCGGCTGAATGCCGGCGTCCTTGACCATCTTGCTCCACTTGCCGAGCTGGACCTTGACGAAGTCCTCAAACTCCTTGGACGTGCTTGAAAAC
>Ga0318515_10000426_pt1 | contig 12429 bp, 13 predicted proteins | sample GRESIP176b2f19_FD_202499 | JGI IMG/M metagenome (GOLD analysis project Ga0318515, IMG submission 202499) | Tropical soil microbial communities from Luquillo Experimental Forest, Puerto Rico - GRE.SIPMG.176b2f19 | ecosystem: Environmental > Terrestrial > Soil > Tropical forest > Bulk soil...
CTTGTAAAGTGAAACGGCAAGTGTGCGCATCGTTCCGGACAGTTGCACCAAAGCATCGTGAGCACCCTGGACCGTGAACTTATTCGGGGCGGTGACAAAGGGCAGCCCGGTTAGCTTAGCAATCTGGGCAGCTGACGCTTCTGCAAAGCCTGGTGCCGAGTTGATGCCCGTTCCGACTGCCGTGCCGCCGAGCGCCAAGCGATACACGCCTTGCAGAGCGCCTTCGATCCGTTCTAGATCGTCCAACAACATTCCGACATATCCGGACCATTCCTGACCATAGGTCAGCGGAGTGGCGTCTTGCATATGAGTGCGCCCAATCTTGACGATGTCGCTCCATGCCTTCGATTTGGCAGCAATCGCGTCGCGGAGCGCGGTCACTGCAGGAATTAGCCGCTCCTTCACGTTCACCGCCGCAGCAATACACATAGCCGATGGGAACGAGTCGTTCGACGACTGCGCCATGTTCACGTGGTCGTTAGGATGCACCGGTGTCTTGCTGCCAAGGGGCGTACCGGCGAGCTGGCAACACCGATTGGAGATCACTTCGTTGACGTTCATGTTGAACTGCGTGCCACTGCCCGTCATCCAGACGTGCAAGGGGAACATGTCGTGATGCTGGCCAGCCAGGATTTCGTCGCAGACCTGGACAATTAGTTTGTACCGCTCATCATCGAGTCGCTTGCCGTCGTGGTTGGCGATGGCGGCGGCTTTTTTCAGGATCGCGTAGGACGTTATCATTTCACGGGGAATTAGGTCCTTCCCGATGCTGAAATGCTCGAGTGAACGCTGGGTTTGCGCACCCCAGAGTTTGTCCGCAGGCACTTCAACAACGCCGAGGCTGTCGGTTTCTTTCCTCATCTCCGTCATGGGTGCTCTCCTTCGTTCTACGGCTGGGTTCTTTACAGGTTCAGCGCGACCACTCCATTGCGTCAGTCGTCAGTGCTCCGCAGACCGGCGCATTCGTCGGCAAAGGGCGGACTAACGCACCGCAGCAAGAAAGCCGCTATTTGATCACCTTGTGGGCGCATATGAGCAGAGCCGGCGGGCTTTGATTTCCAAGCAACCAAAGTCAGACCTGGCTAGGATACCCTGCGAAACTTTGGCGCCCGCGCGCGTCGGTCACTCCACGAGCGCACCGAGCCTATTCCGTGATTTTAACGAATCCTTCTTGAACGAGCTGTGTCGTCCTTGCCATGGCGTCTGTGTTGACCTTGATGCCGGGAAGCAGGTCCCTGTTGACCCATCCGTGCGCCTTCGCGGTCGCACCACACAATTCGACTTGCACGCCGCGTTTCATCAGGTCGGCGATGAGACCCTTGTAGGGATTGCCGGTTGTTATGTTTCGGTCTGCATTGTAGGCGGTATCGTTCAACGTTACGTGGCCGGCGTTGGTGTGAAATACCGCGATGACCTCGGACTTGGCTTTCCAATCGGCGATATCATTCTCGATGAGCTGAAGGTGGAAGATCGAAGCGGGCAGATCCCCTTCGAATGCCAAGGCGGCGATACTGAACACTGTTTTTACTTCCTTGAGCTTCACCGGAATATCGATGTGCGGCGCTGGTTTTGAAACGGTCATGTCTTGGTTCCTTTCGGAGCGGCGCTTTTCTTACGCGTTAGATGGCACAACTCGAGTTGCGAGCTGAACAACTTAGCGCAGCGGTGTCAGACGCCCTGGTAGACCAGGCGCGTGAAGAGCGCCGGCGTTATGACGAATTGACCCCACTTGGCGTCGAACGCGGCGGTCGGCTTGGCGGCAATCGTCTCTTCGAGCGATCGCCCCTGCTGCTTGAGCTTTGCGACGTTCTCACGGATAGCGACAAGCATCTCGCGATAAGCCGCAAGCTCCGCTTTGTTGCTCACCGGTTTCCCATGACCGGGAATCACGATTGTGCGGTCAGTCGTGACAGCGAGATTTGCATCAGTAGCCTTGATCATTCCTTCGATGTTCCCGCCAGTCGAGTAGTCGATAAAAGGATAAATACCGTTCCAGTACGTGTCGGCAACGTGAAGAACATCCGCCTCGGTGAACGTGACCGAAATATCGCTGTCCGTATGCGCAGGACTGTAATGTTGGAGAGCGAGGGTGGACCGATTCAACTTGAGGGTTTTGTTTGAGGAGAAAGTTTCGCTCGGAATGGCCGCAAGCGGTGACGCAGGGAAGTTGAAATCCCAGTCCTCGACCCTCTGGGCGGCCAAGAGATGCTTGTGAGTGTTCTCATGGGCGAGAATGGCTGCTCCTTCGGCGTTCAGCCATTCATTGCCATTCGTGTGATCGAAGTGCCAGTGCGTATTGATCAGGTGCGTGATCGGATCGCGGCTGAGCCTGTTGGCGGCTTCCAGAATGCGCGGGCGTGACGCGGTGATACCCGCGTCGATGAACACCTTGCCATCGGCACCGGTCAGGACAGCGATGTTGCCGCCGGAGCCCTCGAGGACGCTGAGGTTGCCGCGCAACCTGTGAACCTTGATGGGCGATTTGGCGGCGTCGTCACGGATTAGATCCACGATGTTGCGCGCCTCTGCAAAGACTTGGCTCGGCGTGAGCCAGCCAACCGTTGCGGCGAACGTCGCTGAACCGAGGCAGCACAGGCAAAAGCCACGACGCGAGAGGGAATGTCGGCGTGCGGGGGTCACTATATCCTCCTACATCAGGTCGGAGATCGTCCAGGTGGAACGAAATCGCGCCGCCTCACGTCGAACATGCGACCACTCCCAGTGGGCGGACCACGGTACGCTGAGCCTACAATAGGCAGTTTCTGAATCGGCTTGGGCGCTGCCGGACCAGCGCCAGATAATAGCACGCCGTCAGGCGGCTGCTGCACTGGGGAAGTAGAGCTGACTTATGTCAGCTCGGGTTCATAACCGGACAAAGCGACATTTAGAAGCCATGTCCGCTTAGCGACCGAACGTAGCGCAGCAAGATGCGTGCTTATTCGATCACCTTGCGGCTAAGAGCAGCCCCGATGGCACCGCCAAGCCCATTGACAGGAGAAAAAACAGTACAACGACCTGGAGCTTGGGTAAGCTGTGATAGCCACTCTTTGGCAGGGGCGTTGCGCGTACGTAGTCGTGCTTATGGACGGCACGTCACACGGCCGTCACCTCGAGGGGCGATCAAAGATTAGCATCAGCAACGTCGAGTGAAATTAGGAGGTGTTCCATGTCGAAGACGAGGTCGGTTGCGGTCGTGTTAGTGGCCGGTTTTTTCATCGGCTTTGGTGCAACGTATTTAGGAGGTCGTGCTGACGCGCAGGGCGATCAGGCACTTCACATCGACATTCCCGTGAAATTAGAAAAGGCGAATGTGGTGTTCGATATTGGTCACCTGGTGCTCAACGGTGATATGCCCTTTTTTCTCGGAGACATGGATTTACTCGCCACTGACCTCAGCCGCTGGAACGTCAAAGGTGAAACTATTGCGGTCTTTCACGGAGATGCTGCCTATCTCTTGCTGAACGACGATTCCTATGACGCCAATCGCCGTGTTCAAACCGGTCATCCAATTCAAACCGGAAATCCCTACAGAAAGCTCATCTCCAGGTTGATGGAGCAGGGGATACAAATCGAGCTGTGCGGCGCCACTGCGGTAGCTAACCGTTGGACCAATAAAGACCTCCTTCCCGGAGTAAAGGTCAACACCAATGCAATGGTGAGGGTGACTCAGTTGGAGCAGCAGGGATTCACGCTGATTTATGAGTAAGTTGGTTATCCGTCAGCGGCCCCTTGCACGGAATAAAAGGATGGTCGGAGTGAAAGGAGGCTTGTTGTGAAATATTTGCTGCTCGCCGCGCTAATCGTGGGCCTCATTCTGCCGTGGTCCGCGTCATCCGCGCAGAATATCGTTGGGAAAGAGGGAGGCATCGTCAGTATCCCGAGCAATCACTCGGTCGACGAGACGGTGGATAGGCTCAAGAATATTCTGCGATCCAAAGAAATTACCCTGTTTGCAATCATCAACCACAGCGGAGAAGCGGCAAAGGTGGGAATGGAAATGCCTCCCACGAAGCTACTGATCTTTGGCAATCCAAAAGGGGGCACCCCTCTCATGCTGGCTGCTCCCAGCATCGCCCTCGACCTCCCTCTCAAGATTCTGGTTTCAAAGGACGCTCAGGGAAAGGTCTGGCTCTCGTACAACAGCCCGGAGTATCTGAAAGAGCGGTATGGTCTACCGTCGAATCTGTTGCCAAATATTGCGGTCATCGAAACATTAGCGGCCCAGGCCGGAGAGTAGCTGTTTCGCCACTCCGGTCCCATAGATCTTGGAAGTATAGCTGGTAGGGGCCGCGCATCGCAGCAAAAGCGGCCGCTTTGGGTCATGTGTGGACGGCGCCTGATTGACAAGAGCTTTTTACGTTGATGCAGCATTGGTCGGGTGCGGTCATGTGTCCGGCCTGTTGATGCGGCACGGACGGCCGCTCGCCCTAATGCTCTGCGCGGATCAGGTCCCAATCCAAAGCACGCATTCGAATGTGCGATGAGCCAAGCGGGTTCTCCTGATCCTTGGAACGACTGTGTCTGCATTACCTCGCGTGCCGACAGCTACGCTTGTGCGCTGGCATAGTGCCGGCTTTCGCCGTGATTGGCGTAATGACGCCGGCCACAAATCGATGCCGATCTGCGGGCGCTGATCCCTGTCCCTCCCGAAAATCATATCCGCGCGTAGCGATGATGCAATTTGGACAAGAGTGGTGTGACGATGATGGTCCCTGCAGTAAGCAACCGCCTCATTCAAATCACCTCGTCGGCGATGGCGAGTCCGCGGCATCTGCAGCCGCTGCTTCATTTGATCACCTGGTCGGTGAGCGCGAGCAGTTCGATCGCGCTGACGATAGTCCCTCATCAAAGAAACGCCGACTAGATGCTCATGGATTTTGCCGCCAGCGTCCAGCATGTTGATTCGGTGGGCGAAATTCGTCCGGGTCTTCATGCCCTATTCCGTTCTATAATCGGCGGGCTAGAGAAGGTCTGCCCGGTAACCAGCGCACCGTCCTGCTTGGTGCCGTTAGCTTTCCGACCTTCCAACCAGACCTTGCGCCGACGGTAGTGTCAGTGCAATCGGGGTACGCGGCAATGCCGGCGGAATGTTTCGTGTCGTGACGCTGACTCTCGCGGAAGCAGACTCGATCGTGAATGCGGCGATCGCAAAGGCGCGGCAGCTCAACGTGAATGTGAGCGTCGCCGTCTGCGACGAATACGGCCACCTCATCGCGCTTAAGCGCATGGATGGGGCTTATGCGGAGGTCAACCGGTTCTCGATCGGAAAGGCCGTCGTCTCCGCAGGCACCGGGCTCCCGAGCGGCGACGTCGAGGGGATCGTCGATCATCCGCCGACCGCTGACGTTATTGGGCACGGAGGGCCTCGGATACGAGTTCGGGGCGGATTGCCGATCTTCCGAAGCGGCCGGATCGAGGGCGCCTGCGGCGTCGACGGAGCATTATCCCGCGAGCAAGATGAAGAGTGCGCACGCGCCGGGATTGCCAGCATCCTATGGTGACCCGCGACACCCGCTTGCCCCTTTGCGCGGTTGGGCTGGGAAGTTTGGCCACCCCTGACCACTCGCTTTCGACCACGGCTCGCAATTCACCCGAGGTATGGCCGTTACCTTCTATTTCCAGCGCCGGTGACACGTTTGCCCGACTCTGCGTCCGGTGCGTGCTTTGCTGCTCCGCATTCCCTTGGCTCCACCGGCCGAGGCCGAGAGCCTTGGCGGTCTTGAGGGCAAATCCAAAGAGACTCCCAGCCTGATATCGTCTTATAATCGAGCGCATGGGCACCGACATTCTTGCAGATTTGAAAGATTTGGCTGAAGCAGCTAGTCGAGGACCAATGGCACCAAGAGCGCGTGGGCGAGCAGATTGATCTTGTGAACGGGGGCAATCGCGGAAATCGAACGGCTAGGCGCCGCACAGAAATCAAAACGGCCCTAAGCAGCATCACCTCAGCAAGTCGAGTTGGAGCCCTCCAAACGCGCATTCCGAAGACCTCTCGTAGATTGACACTATGGTTGTCGCACAGCCCGTATCGGCACCGCTCACCCGCGCGGCGATTTTCCTGGTCGCGACCATAAACCCTGGGTCGGACAATCAGGCGGCCGTGCGATCGTTTTGCGCAGACCTCCCGGGGTTAATTCGGGCGGTGGAATTTCACGACCTCGAAGCCGGCCTTTCCTGCGTGATGGGGATCGGGTCTGACGCCTGGGACGAGCTGTTCGGGGACCCACGCCCAGCTGAACTCCACCCGTTCCGGGAGATCCGGGCCGGACCGCGCCATGCGGTTTCCACGCCAGGGGACCTGCTGTTCCACATCCGCGCGAAGCGGATGGACCTTTGCTTCGAGATGGCGACGCAGATCAGGGCGCGCCTCGGCGACGCGGTGTCAACGGTCGACGAGGTCCACGGCTTTCGTTACTTCGATGACCGCGACCTCCTGGGGTTCGTCGACGGCACCGAGAATCCCCGTGGCGAGGCAGTGATCGACGCCGCGATCATTGGCGAGGAGGATGCCGCGTTCGTCGGCGGCAGCTACGTGATTGTGCAGAAATATCTCCACGACCTGGAGGGATGGAACGCGCTCCCCACCGAGGCGCAGGAGCGAATCATCGGCCGCACCAAGCTGTCCGACGTCGAACTGGACGACTCGATAAAACCGACCTCGGCGCACAACGCACTCACCACGATCACCGAGAATGGCAAAGAGTTTCAGATCGTACGCGACAACATGCCCTTTGGCCGCGTCGGCATCGGCGAATTCGGCACCTACTTCATTGGCTATTGCCGCACGCCGCGGGTGACCGAGCAGATGATCGAGAACATGTTCGTCGGCCGCCCGCCCGGCAATTATGATCGGCTGCTCGACTTCAGCCGGGCGGTGACCGGAACCCTGTTCTTCGTGCCATCCGCGACATTCCTAGAATCCGTGAACGACGACGTCCCTGCGGCAGCGATGCCCGTTGCGGGATCAACGCTCGAGGCTGCACCATCTACGGCCCCGGCGCCCGATGGTTCGCTCGGGGTAGGCTCGCTCAAAGGAGAAAACCGGTATGAATAATCTTCATCGCGAGCTTGCCCCGATTTCCGATGCGGCGTGGGCGGATATCGAAGAGGAGACGACGCGCACAGTTAAGCGCTACCTCGCTGGGCGGCGCGTGGTGGACGTCCACGGGCCGGGCGGTGTCAGCCTTTCCGCCGTCGGCACCGGCCACCTCAAGACGATCGCGCCGCCGGGCGATGGCATTTTCGCGAGGCAGCGCGAGGTCAAGGCGCTGGTCGAGTTGCGTGTCCCGTTCGAGCTCGATCGTCAGCAGATCGACGACGTGGAGCGCGGTGCGAGCGACTCCGACTGGCAACCGGCGAAGGACGCCGCACAAAAGATCGCCTATACCGAGGACCGTGCCATCTTCGAGGGCTATCCCGCGGCGGGCATCGGCGGCATCGGGCAGGGCACCAGCAATCCGATCATCACGCTCCCGGCTGACGTCCGTCACTATCCCGACGCCATCGCGCAAGCCTTGAACCAGTTGCGCCTCGTCGGCGTCAATGGACCCTATTCAGTGCTGTTCAGCGCAGATGCCTATACGGCCCTCGCCGAGACCAGCGACAACGGGTATCCCGTGCTGGAGCATGTCAAACAGCTCGTGAAGGACGAAATCATCTGGACCCCGGCCATCGCCGGTGCCTTCGTGCTCACCACGCGTGGCGGCGATTTCGACCTGCACATCGGGCAGGACCTCTCGATCGGCTATTTGAGCCACACCGACAGCGTCGTGCGCCTCTACCTCCAGGAGACGTTGACGTTCCTGCTGCTCACGACCGAGGCCGCCGTCGCGCTGGCGCCTCCGGCAAAGGAGTAAACGACCTAAAGCCATTAGCCAATGGTCTACCCGTTCCGCTCGCAGACCTCGTTTCACCATCAGCCTGAAGCGCAGCACCCCAAATCGGTGCGCGCCGGGCCGAAGTGCCTATGAGGGTTAACCGCCCCAAGGAGGGGCGACAATCGAATGCGGTTCTTGCAGCCGTCCTCGTATTGAATGCGGCGGTGGCGCAGAACGATCCGGGTCAATCATCGCCTTCCAGCCCCAGTGCACAAACGACGGGGCAAGCAGACAATAACATCGGACAAGCAGTCTGGCAGGCGCCGATTGGTCATCGCCAACCCAGCGCGAAGGATGTGCCCCCCAGGGTCGAGGAAAACTTGGGCATCAGATCACCCGAGGACGAGGCAATCGACAGGAAGCTGCGCATCTGTCGCGATTGCTAACCTGCGACCGCCGTTCCGCCCGTGTCCCCGGCCTACCTCTCCCAAAAACCAACCCGGCCCTCCGATATAGCGCCGTGTCGCCCTGTGACGGCGGTTTGTCAGGTAGTTGGGTAGCAAAATGGTGGCAGCCGCCGAACGCTCCTGGGTAGTGGGCTCTTTTGATTGTGGCGCGGCTCAAGCTGCCTTGCGTTGTTCCTACCTAGACTTGATCCGCGTTGACTTTCGGCGCTGCGGCTTTCGTTTAGGTGTTCTCTTTTGCCGCGCAGTCATGAAGATCGGCATGACGCAGAATATTTCGCCGTCCTTTACATCCAGCCATTCGACATCATCGGGGGATGCTTCGCCAACTACGGTCAGGTCGGCATCACGCAAAGTTGGCCGCTTGCGAAGGGCCGACATGGCGGCAAATTGGTCAGACATCGCCACAAGGTAGTATTCCTTGAGTGGGGGGCCGCCTCCCATGTGCTCTACTTCATGTGCTGTGATTTTCCAGACTTTGGCCATAAGGCCAAATATGCTCCCTTCGGAATGTTAGGCAAGCCGAAATCCGCTGTCATAATCAAAGGAGCCACTACCCCCGCGTTACTTGCCTCGCTTAGCGCGCGGCAATCGGGCTTTGCAAGAGTAGCAAACGTTTGCAAGTCTAATCCGTAATAAAATCAACGATCGGTTTGCTAAACTAGCAAAGACGCCAAACAAGCCAAAGGGCGAGAAGGCACTGGTAAAACAAGTGTCTTCAGCCGTCGACGGAGAACAAAAATGCGGAGGCGTATATTCCGGTACTTCAACCGCCCCGGCCTGGACTTTGTCTTGGGCTGTGCCTGTTTCATTTCCGCGACGTTCTTCATCGCGTCTGTGCTGCTCTCACCCTGGAACGGTGTGCCTGCTGCACCCGCTCTCACTGAACCCATTGCCGTGGGACCGCCGCCGGCCTTGCCGCCCGGGCAGGCTCCGCCCCTGCCCAAGCCGGGACCGCTAGCCGAGCCACGCTCATCAAATGAGGTCGGCTTCCCCAAGGTATTGACGCAGTATGTCCTCTCTCCGACCTCGCTCAGGCCCGCCAGAGTCGCGTTGGGTCAGAAGCTGTTCTTCGAACGTCGGCTCTCAGCCGACGGCGCCGTCGCTTGTGCCACTTGTCACGATCCAGCTCGCGCCTTCACCGACGGCAGGCCCGTGTCAATCGGCATCGACGGCCGCGTCGGCCAACGCAACGCCCCAACCGTGTTGAATGCGCTCTACAACAAGACGCAGTTCTGGGACGGCCGGGTCGATACGCTCGAGCTGCAGGCGGCACTGCCGATCACGAATCCGTTCGAGATGGGCTCGGCCAGCATCGGCGATGCCGTGTCCAGGATCGCAAGCGACAAGGACTATCAGACCCAATTCATACAGGCCTTCGGCCGGGACGTGAACGAGAAGGATATGATCAGCGCCATTGCGGCGTACGAACGGACGCTGGTTTCATTCGACTCCCCGTTCGACCATTTCATAGCTGGAGACGCCAACGCCGTCAGCGACTCGGCCCAACGCGGTTGGAAATTGTTCAACGCCAAGGCCCGTTGCCACCTCTGCCATGCTTTGACGGACAATCAGCCGGATGCGACGCTCTTGATGGATAACGATTTTCACAACATCGGCATCGGAATCCTCCGCCATCGTGTCGGTCCCTTAGCGCAGCAGGCTGAGCGCGAGCTGGCGCAAGGATATCTGCCGGCTATCGACACCGCAGCGATCACGAGCGAGAAGTCGGTCCTCGGGCGCTTCCTCGTCACGAGGAAGCAGAGTGATATCGCGTCGTTCAAGACGCCGGGCCTGCGAAATGTCCTCGTGACCGGGCCCTACTTCCACGACGGGTCGATTGAAACATTGTGGGATGTTATGGATCACTACAACAAGGGTGATGGAATCACGAACCCCTGGCTCGACAAGGACATGCAGCCGCTGGCACTGACGGAGGGCGAGATCGATGACGTGGTGGCGTTTCTCGCCGCGCTGACCAGCCGGCAATACAAGCAAATCGGTAACCAGGAGTATGCGCGGCAGCTCGCTGTGTCCAAGGTGAGCCGCCCACAGCGCGACACGGCACGGGCATTCGGCCCAAAGCCGAAGCAGCCGCCACCCCCTCCGTTTTGATCGTTCATCGAGTGTGCCGCAAACCCTGCGACCAACATTGAGCCGAGGTGCAAGCTTGAGGCTGTCAACAACTTTTCAATGGCGTTGCTCCGGGCGGCGGCGCATGGCAGCACGGGGGCGCGATCGCGGCCGCGCAATGCTGGACTTCGCAAGCGCCCCGCGAGACCCCGTCAGCAACTCGCCCAGTCCGTGGCACCATGTGCCGGCGCAAGCCCGAGACCGTGGAGCAGCCATGAAGCGCCGCGTCCCAATGAAGCGCATTCCATCGAAAAAATTCCTCAAAGCACTGCCGTATCGAACGACCTCGACGGCACCGGAGCGCGCGCTCATGCAGCCATCCGCCACTACGGCGATGCCGCTGCCGCTTTCGCTAGCGCGTCAAGTGCGGCAGCGATGGCACTCACCGCAGCGTCAACCTCGTGGCCGAGCCCGTGCCGTTTCGCGAGCCAACCGGGATCATTGTATGAAAGCCACGTGTTGCCGGACGCATCCTGCCAAACCAGTGCCTTGAGCGGCAGATCGATGCCGATGGTCTGGGCCGATTGCATGAGCGGCGTGCCACCTTTTGCATTGCCGAAGATCAAGAGCTCGGTCGGCCGCAGCGGTAGTCCGACCTCCGCGGCCCCCGCCGCGTGATCGATGCGGGCGAATACAGTCAAGCCCTTTGCCTTCACCGCGGCCTCGAGCCTGTTCATCGTGTCCTTCGGCCCGTGGCTGCTCCGTATCGTCGTCAATCCGTCTACGGCCATTCCCTGCACTCCCCAAAAGCACACGAGTGCGGTTAATGCGACGATCGCGCTCCTCGTCAACAGAGGCGTCGACGGCCCAAGAGATTTTGCGACCGCAGCCACCACCAGCGCTAGCGTAAGACGTTCGATGTGATGCGTTCAAGAGCAACCGACAGAAGGAGTGCGAAGGCGTCATTGGACATCTCACGGCGCGCAATTCCGATGATCGCGAAGGGTCTGGTAAAAGACCCCCGGCAGCAAGATTGTAAAGCGCAGACACGAGGAGACGGTGGGTGAGATCTCCCGAAGCGCCGAAAATGACCAAGCAGCATGGGCCGGCGGGCGGAGCTACATTTGCTGGGATCTTGTTGATTATGGGTCAGCCTTTACTTGGTTGGTGGTAGCCTAACAAGCTGGGCGGGGAATCCTTTTGAACCGCAATTTTCCGTCTTTTTGGCGCAACAGCGTTTAGAGGCTCCCGAACTCGATAAGATCGTCGTCGAGCAAACAGAGAAATGGAGTAGTAGGACTTGCTCACTCGCTCCCGACAAGCTCAGCAACGCACCGATTTATGATCTCTGTGGCCAGCTGAACCACCCCGGGCAGCGGTGCTTTCTCGGCGATCTGTTCGACCAACGGCACTGCCAATGCGAGCAGTGGGTCAGCCTTGCTTTCCTCGAAGGCAATCTCGTCGACCCTTCCCTGATCGTCCGCGAATCGGTTGCGGATCTCGCGGATAGTATCTTCGAGCCTGTAGACCGCATCTCGCAGCTGCAATTTCTCAGTCATTGTCACTCTCCGAGCTCATGTCGGTCCGATGCGTTGAAACGGGCAGCAACGATAACCCGGCAAGGTTATTATGGGGAGTAGCTTCACTGCACTGAATGAAATGCGCAACTCATCAAGGTGGTACAAGGCCGAAATAGAGGGGACTGCGCCCGAGTGCGATAAATCTAGCCTCAATAAAAAGCATAGCAGCGTGGCCATCGTCGCTGACGTTAATCGATGTCACTAGATCAAACGGACAAAGTTTTCGGCACACACAGGGAGAACGTTAGCCATGTCATTGGATTTCTCGTCCCTCTTTTGGATCTTCATCGCGATCATGGTGCTGCAGCCCTTGTTCATGGGGCGATGGTATGCCCTGCGACGCGCACAAGCCATCCGTGCAATTGAAAAGTCACACGCGTCGCGTGTTATCACGATGATTCATCGTCAGGAGAAGCGCAGCCTTTTCGGCTTTGCCGTCTCCCGACACATCGATCTGGAGGATGCCCAGACAATCATTGCGGCGATCAAGGATAC
>Ga0318515_10000431_pt1 | contig 12397 bp, 10 predicted proteins | sample GRESIP176b2f19_FD_202499 | JGI IMG/M metagenome (GOLD analysis project Ga0318515, IMG submission 202499) | Tropical soil microbial communities from Luquillo Experimental Forest, Puerto Rico - GRE.SIPMG.176b2f19 | ecosystem: Environmental > Terrestrial > Soil > Tropical forest > Bulk soil...
AAGACCATGAAGGATCCCGCGGTGGTGGTCGCCATCGAGAAAGCGGGGCTCATCGTCGAGTACCACGGCCCGGAGGAGACGCTCAAGCTGATCCAGCGCGAGAACGAGATCGTCACCAGGCTGGCGAAGCAGCTCAATCTCGGGAAGTAGTGCGCGGCGCCGATCGCGTCAGCTCCTTCGTCCTCGTCCTCTTCGCGCTCGTCGCCGTCAACGAGGCGCGCAAGCTCCGCCTCGGCACGCTCACGAATCCCGGCCCGGGCTTCGTGCCCCTCTGCCTCGCCCTCGCCCTCGCCCTCGTCGCCCTCCTGCTTCTCTGGCGCGCCCTCCGCGAGCCCGCCACGCCCGCACCCCCCGCGGAGCCGGGGGAGCGCTGGAAGCCGGTGGCGAGCCTCATCGCGCTCGTCGCCTACACCTTCGCCCTGGAGCCGCTCGGCTTCGTGCTGGCCACCGCTGCGCTGCTGTTCTTCTTCTTCCGCGTGCTCGACGGCCAGCGCTGGTGGATTGCCCTGGCGAGCGCGGTCGTCGTCTCCGCGCTGTCCTACCTGATCTTTGCCCGCGCGCTCCACGTGCGGTTGCCGGAGGGGCCGTGGAGCTGATCAGCGGCCTTCTCTACGGCTTCGCCGTCTCTTTCACTCCCGCCAATCTGTTCGCGTGCTTCGTGGGTGTCTTCGTCGGCACGCTGGTCGGCGTGCTGCCCGGCATCGGACCGGTGGCAACCATGTCGCTCCTTCTGCCCGTGACCTACGCCATGTCGCCCACCGCGTCCATCATCATGATGGCCGGCATCTACTACGGCGCGATGTACGGCGGATCGACGACGTCCATCCTCGTGAACATTCCGGGCGAAGCCGCCTCGGTGGTGACCTGCCTCGATGGCTACCAGATGGCGCGGCAGGGGCGCGCGGGGCCGGCCCTCGGCATCGCGGCCTTCGGCTCCTTCATCGCGGGCACGCTGAGCGTGCTGGGCATCATGCTGCTCGCCCCACCACTCACCTCCGTTGCCCTCCGCTTCGGGCCACCGGAGATCTTCGGCCTCCTCCTCTTGGGCTTCACCATGGTCACCTACCTCACCGCTGGCTCGAAGCTGCGCGCGGTGGCCATGGCTCTCCTCGGCATGCTCCTCGGCACCGTCGGCCTCGACCCCATTCTCGCCACGCCGCGCTTCACCTACGGCAGCGTGACGCTGGGAGACGGCCTCGGCCTGGTGCCGATCATCATGGGGCTCTTCGGGGTCAGCGAGGTGCTTCTCAACATCGAGAAGGGCGTGACCCAGGAAGTCTTCGAGACGCGGATCAAGGGGCTTCTGCCCACGCGCGAGGACTGGAAGATCTCCGCCGCGCCCATCGCACGGGGCAGCGTGCTGGGCTTCTTCCTCGGCATTCTTCCCGGCATCGGCGCCATCATTCCCACGTTCATCTCCTACGCGCTGGAGCGGCGCATCTCGCGCCACCCGGAACGCTTCGGCACCGGCGCCATCGAGGGCGTGGCGGCGCCGGAAGCCGCCAACAACGCGGCCACGGGCGGAGCCATGATCCCGCTTCTCACCCTGGGCATCGCACCCAACGTGGTGATGGCCGTGCTGCTGGGCGCGTTCCTCATCCACGGCGTGCAACCCGGCCCGCTCCTGATCCGCGAGCATCCCGACATGTTCTGGGGCGTCATCGCCAGCATGTACGTGGGCAACGTGATCCTCCTCATCCTCAATCTGCCCCTGATTGGGCTGTGGGTGCAGCTCCTCCGCGTCCCCTATGGGCTGCTCTTTCCGCTCATCCTGCTCTTCTGCATCATCGGGGTGTACAGCGAGGCAAGCAACGTGTGGGACATCGTGGTCATGCTGGTCTTCGGGGTCATCGGCCTTCTCATGAAGAAGTACGGCTACGAGGCGGCGCCCCTCGTCCTCGCCTTCGTGCTCGGAGGCATGGCCGAAGAGTCCTTCCGCCAGTCCCTCCTCCTCTCCCACGGCCACTTCGACATCCTCTTCACGCGCCCTCTCGCCACCGGACTCCTCATCCTCGCCCTCGCCGTGATGGTCCTGCCCGCAGTCGTTCCGCCCGTGAAGCGCATCCTGGGCACGGTGGGGGAAGAGACGGGCACCTAGCCGCGCCGGGTGGTGATACGATCGGCAGCATGACGGAAGAGACGCGGCCCTCCAACTTCGTCCGCGAGATCATCGACGCACACAATCGCTCCGGCCGCTTCGGAGGCAAGGTCGTCACGCGTTTCCCGCCGGAGCCCAACGGCTACCTCCACATCGGTCACGCCAAGGCCATTCACATCGACTTCGGCCTCGCCCAGGACTACGGGGGCCGCTGTCACCTCCGCTTCGACGACACCAACCCCACCAAGGAAAGCCAGGAGTACGTCGACGCCATCATGGCCGACGTGCGCTGGCTCGGCTTCGACTGGGGCTCGCACCTCTACCACGCCAGCGACTACTTCGAGCGGCTCTACGAATGGGCGGAGGAGCTGATCCGCAAAGGCAAGGCGTACGTGGACGATCTGAGCGGCGATCAGATCCGCGAGTACCGCGGCACCCTGACCGAGCCGGGACGCGAGTCGCCCCACCGCAACCGCTCGGTGGAGGAAAATCTCGACCTCTTCCGGCGCATGCGGGCGGGCGAGTTCGCCGACGGCAGCAAGACCCTGCGCGCGAAGATCGACATGGCCTCTCCCAACATCAACCTGCGCGATCCCGTCATGTACAGGATCCGCAAGGCGACGCACCAGCGCACGGGGGATGTGTGGTGCATCTATCCCATGTACGACTGGGCCCACGGCCAGTCCGACTCCATCGAGGGCGTGACGCACTCCATCTGCACCCTCGAGTACGAGGACCATCGGCCGCTCTACGACTGGTACCTCGATACCCTCGGCATCTTCCACCCGCAGCAGATCGAGTTCGCCCGCCTCAACCTCTCCCACACCGTGATGAGCAAGCGCAAGCTCCTCCAACTCGTCGAGGGTGGCCACGTGCGGGGCTGGGACGATCCGCGCATGCCCACCATCGCGGGGCTGCGGCGGCGCGGCTACACGCCCGAGGCCATCCGTGACTTCTGCGAGCGCATCGGGGTCGCCAAAAACGACAACACGGTGGAGCTGGCCCTGCTCGAGGCCTGTCTCCGCGAGGACCTCAACCGGCGCGCCCAGCGGCGCATGGCCGTGCTCCGTCCCCTCAAGCTCGTCGTGGAGAACTATCCCGAGGGCAAGATGGAGGAGATGGAGGCGGTGAACAATCCCGAGGACCCTGCGGCGGGCACCCGCAAGGTCCCCTTCAGTCGCGAGCTGTGGATCGAACAGGACGACTTCCGCGAGGTGGCGCCCAAGAAATACTTCCGGCTCGCCCCCGGCGCCGAGGTGCGTCTGCGCTACGCCTACATCGTCCAGTGCACGGACTTCAAGAAGAATGCGGCGGGAGAGGTCGTCGAGGTGCGCTGCCAGTACGATCCCAAGACGCTGGGGGGCGACAGCAGGGGGCGCAACGTGAAGGGCACCATCCACTGGGTCTCCGCCGCCCACGCCACCCGCGCCGAAGTGCGGCTCTACGACACGCTGTTCGCCCAGGCCAAGCCGGACGACGCGGAGGATTTCCGCACCGCGCTCAACCCGCAGTCGCTCAGCGTGCTCGCCGACTGCGAGGTCGAGCCCGCCCTCGCCGCCGCTCGCCGCGGCGATCTGATCCAGTTCGAGCGCACGGGCTACTTCTGCGTGGATTCGCGCGACGCCGCGCCGGGGCGTCCCGTCTTCAATCGCTCGGTGGGGCTGCGTGACACTTGGGGGAAGATCGAGAAGGCTGGCGGCTGACCTACTGCGAGCAGACCCGGATCGATTCGGGTGCCGGGAGGCTCTCGGGCGGCCCGAAGACGGCAAGATAGCCGTCGGCGGGAGCGAGGAGCACGAAGTCGAGCTCGCGGTAGCCGACGGCGGCCAGCTCGCACCGGAGCAGGGCGGGCGGCGTGCCGTGACGCTCGGTGGGCCCGTCCGTGTCGATGATGCCCACCCGTGCGCCCGAGGCGAGGGCCGGCCACAGGCGGTAGAGGAACTCGTAGGGATTCTCGATCTCGTGATACATGTGCGAGAGGATCGCGACGTCCACGGAGTGCGGGGGTAGCTTTGGATCCCGCGGCTCACCCAGGATGACGTGGACACCCTGGATTCGCTCCTTGTGCAAACGCGCCTGGAGCTGGCCGAGGAATTCGCGATTGACGTCGGTAGCGTAGACGGTGGCGCCGGGCCCGAGCCGACGAACGAGCCGCACGGTGTAGTAGCCGAGGCCGGCCCCGATGTCGGCCACGCGCTTCCCCGGGGCCACGCCGAGCCGATCCATCACGCGCTCCGCTTCGCCATGGGCGTCCCGCGTCTTCTCGTCGGAGTAGGTCGGTGAGGTGATGCTGGCCACCGGGCGATCGGGAGCGGGGAAGACGCCCGGCGTGCCCGATGACGCGCCGAGCGCTGGGCTGGCCAGGAGCAGGCTCAGCGCGACCCACAGCCGAGCGTGGCGCGATCTAGTCACCGTGAAAGCCGCCGTGCTGACGCAGGAAGGCGAGGCCGCGGCGCGCGTCCTCCACCGAGATCTCCAACACGCCGGGCAGCTTGGCGAAGGCAGGATGCGCCGCCACCGAGACCACGCCCATGCCGATGGTCCCCTCGCCCGGCGTGGCGTGACGATCGCGGTGGGCGCCGCACGGAAGCTGCGAGTCGTTCAGGTGGAAGGCGGCCAGCCGATCGAGCACGCCCTCGGCCTCGAGAGCCCCGGCCAGGCGATCACCCGCGTCGGCGGATGAGAGATCGAAGCCGGCCGCGTGGAGGTGACACGTATCGATGAGGAGTCCCAGGCGCTCGGGCGGCGCCGCCACGTCGCGGAGGAGCTGGGCGACCTCGGGGACGGTCTGGCCGAGCTCACTGCCCTCGCACGAGTTCTCGAGGAGCAGGCGGGAGCCCTCGGGCATCCGCTCGACGAGCTCGCTCAGCTTGCGCGTGGCGAGGGCGAGCGCGGCCGTCGGGCTCGGGTGCCCCTTGGCGTACCCGACGTGAAAGCACACGCCGGCGAGACCGATCTCCGCCGCCACCTTGAGGTCGGCGAGAAGGCTCGACACCGAGGAGTTGCGGATGCGCCCCTCGGGGCTCGCGAGGTTGATCAAAAGCGAGCCGTGGGCCACGCCCCAGGTGGCGCGGCCGCGCAGCCCTTCGACCATCGCCGCGCGATCGGCGGGCTCCGGCACGCCGTAGTTCCCGAAGCGACCCGGATCGCGGACGACGGTCTGGAAGACGCTCACACCCTCGTCGACGAGGAGGCCGGGAATGGTGGCGAGCGGCGGTTCGATGGAGATGCCGACGCGCATGCCGGCCATTGTACCGCCCCTCGGCAGGCGCGGCTTCAGTCGGCGCGACGGATCTCGCAGAGATACGCGCGGTGGGGCACCGAGCCACTCACCGGATCGATGGCGGCGTTGCCCACGATCAGGTTGAGATTGGCGCCTTCGGGACCGAAGGGATCGTAGGCGGGCGCGCCGATCTCCGGGCAGCCCTGCCACCAACCGTGCTGGCCGCAGACCACCCGCGGATCGAGGCTCTCGTTCATCTGGGCCCGGGCTCGGACCCGTCCTTCCTGCGTGATCACGGAGACCCAGTCGCCCGCCTGGATGCCTCGCGCCGCCGCCGCCGCCGGGTGCAGCTCCACCTCCGGGTCGGGAGCGCGCCGGCGCAGGCTCGGCAGACCGCGATGCTGGCTCTCGCAGAACTGTGTCGACTTGGCGCAGGTGAGGATCAAGGGATAGTGCGGCGTCAGGTCGGGACGCGAGGCGGGGCTGACCATCGGCTCCTCGTAGTCGGGCAGCGGCGGATAGCCGTGCTCCAGGAACGTCTCCGAGTAGAGCTCGATCTTCCGCGAAGGCGTGGCGAACCCCATCGGCACGCCGTCCTTCTCCTCGGCGTACTTGCGATAGCGCACGCGAAGGGGAACCCGCAGCCCGGCCGGGTTCGCGCGCAGCCCCTCGAGGGTCAGCCCGGAGGGCGCGAGTTGCTGACGCTGTGCTGCCTCGAGGTCGCCGTTCCAGAAACGATCGCCCAGGCCGAGACGACGGGCAAGCTCGAACACGATCTCGGTATCCGAGCGGGCCTCGCCCAGCGGCTCGATCACACGGCGGCGGAGCTGCACCAGTGACTGCGCCACCGGGCTCACGTCGAAGCCGATCTTGAGCCCCTCGCGCTCGAAGGCCGTGGCCACGGGCAGCACCACGTCCGCCAGCTCCGCGGTGGGATTCATGAAGAGGTCGGCGTGGACATAGAACGGCAGCGCGGCGAGGGCCTCGCGGCCCCGGCGGACATCGCCGTGGGCGAGGAGCAGGTTGGCCCCGAACCCCACGAGCCCATGCACGGCGTACGGGTGCTGCTCGAGGATGCCGCGGTAGACCTCATCGGTGGTGACCCAGCCCCACCGAGAGGGGCCGAGCGGTCGGTCGGCGCATCCCAGCGACTGCAAGAGCCGCTCGGCCGGCATGAGGTCGTCGCCGGAGACATTCGCGGACGGCACGCTGGGGAAGAGCACGTTGCCGCCCTCGGCATCGAAGCTGCCCGTGAGCGCGTAGAGCATGGCGATGGCGCGGAAGATCTGCGTTGCGTTACTCTGCTGCTCCACGCCGCTCCAGGGATAGCAGGAGACGGGCCGCGCCTCCCAGAGGAGCCGCGCGGTCGCCTCGATCTGCGCGCGCCCCACGCCGCAGATCTCCTCGGCCACGTGCGGCGGATAGCGCCGGCACAGCTCTACGCAGAGCTCGAAGGCGGGGCGGCAGACCACGGGGCCCGAGACCGTCTCGATCGTGTATTGACCGGCGAGGGCGGGCTCGGTTTCGTCACCGAGGTAGCGACGGGCCACGGGATCGTAGAGGAGCGGCCGCTGGCCGCCGACATCCCACGCTACGTAGTGCTCAGGGCTGCCCTCGGGAGAGAGATCGCGCGCCCTGAGCAAGCGTCCCGTGTCGGCCCGCACGAGGAACGGGCCGTTGGTCCAGTCGCGGATGAAGGCGCGATCATACCACCCACGCTCCAGCATGAGCCCGGCGATGCCGAGGGCGAGGGCGCCGTCGCTGCCCGGGCGCACGCGGAGCCAGATATCCGCCTTGCTGGCGAGGCCGACGCGGCGGGGATCGACCACGATGAGGCGAGCGCCGCGCTTGAGGGCGGCCACTGTCGCGGTGGCGTGGGAGAGACGGGCCAGGCTCGGGTTGTAGCCCCAGAACAAGATGCAGCCGGCGTGCTCCAGATCGGGCATGGGCGAATTGGACACGCCCATCCCGATGCCGTAGGTAAACCGCATGGCAAAAGTCCGGCCCCAGCCGCACAGCTCCATCGACCCGCAGAAATTGGGGCTGCCGAACGCGCGCATCAAGCGCCAGATCCAGGTTGCCGAATCCGAGATGGCCGACGTGGACGCGGAGACCTGACTGAACACCACGCTCTCGGGTCCGTGGCGATCGGCGATCTCGCGCAGGCTGGTCGCCGCGAGGTCGAGGGCCTCATCCCAGCCGATCCGCTGCCAGCCTGGATTCGGATCGCCCTTCGGGCGCGTGCGCTTGAGGGGGTGGAGGAGGCGATCCCCATGGTAGACGAGCTCCGGGGCGGCACGGCCCTTGGCACAGAGGGCTTGCCCGGTCGGATGCGATGGATCGGGCTCGAGGGCGACGAAGCGGCCATCTTGGACGACGGCGATGGCGCCGCATCTCGAGATGCAGAGCGCACAGTAGCTCGGGATGCGTTCGGGCGCGCCCATCAGGGAACCAGCGTCTGGACCGTCCAGCCCGACTCGGTACGGGTGAAGAGGCGGCGGTCGTGGAGTCGGTCGACGGGAGAGCCGTGCCACACGTCGATCTCCGTGGGCCAGAGACAGACGCCGCGCAGGCCCGCCGGCGGCGGCACCGAGGCCGCATCGGGATAGCGGCCGCCGAGCTCGGCGATGCCCTGGAGAAACTGCTCGCGCGAGGCCACGGGCTCGCTCTGCGCCGTGTACACCTCGTAGTAGTGCTCGAGGAGGCGCGAGCCGAGGACCTTGCGCTCCCACCAGAAGCGGAGGCGTTCCGCTCGCATGGGCCGGAGCATGCCATAAACGCGGTACTGGCGCTCCACGCTCGACCACAGGATGGTGAGCGAGCACTGCCCGCTCGCCTCGATCTGGCGCCACTTGGGGCTTCGCTCGTTGAGGAGCAGGCCGAAACCGTCGCCATCCACGTCGCGTAGCGACACCGGGCGCGCCTCGGGTCGGCCCCGCGCGCCCACCGTCGCGAGGAAGCACACGTCCACGTGCGGATCCTTGCGCCGCCGCGCCTCCTCGCGCGCCGCCATCACGAGCTCGACGGGATCGGTGTTCATGGGCGCAGGCAGAGCTCGCCCCACAGGACGGGCTCGAGGACGAGGTGGACGCCGAAGTGCGCCTCGACTCGGGCGCGGATCGCTGCGGCGAAGGCCGTCACGTCGGCGGCCCGCGCACCTTCGCGGCACACGATGGCGAGGCTGTGGCGCGTGGAGAGCGCTACGGGCCCGGGCCCCTCGCCCCGGCGAAAGCCCGCGCGCTCGATGAGCCAGGCCGCCGAGAGCTTGACCCAGCCGTCACTCTCCGGCCATCGCGGCACCGGGGCATGCGCGGCCCGCTCCACGCGAGCCAGCTGGGCCGGGTCCACGATGGGATTGAGGAAGAATGAGCCGCAACTCCGACGATTCTCGTCGGCGGGGTCGAGGACCATGGACTTGGCGCGCCGGATCCCCAGCACGCTCGTCCGCACGTCGCGGAGCGAGGGCGTGGTGATGCCGCGCGCCCGAAGATCGCGCTCGAGGTCGGCGTACCGCACGGTGGGTCGGCCGCCGAGCACCAGGCGATAGGTGACGGCGAGCACGATGTAGCGATCGGGCTCATCGTGCTTGAAGCGACTGGTGCGGTAGCCGAAGCCGCAGGCGGCGGCGGCGAGAGTGGCGATCGATCCGGATCGCCGGTCGAGCACGCGTACGGCCGTCACCGTCTGCGAGACTTCCTGCCCGTAGGCGCCCACGTTTTGCATGGGCGTGGCGCCCACCAGGCCGGGGATACCGCTCAGGCATTCGAGGCCGGCCCAGCCGCTCTCCACGGCGTGCGCCACCAAGGCGTCCCAGGGCTCGCCCGCGGCCGCCGTCACCTCCACCGCTTGGTCAGCTCCGCGCGCGGTGATGCCGCGCAATCCGATCTGCACCACGAGCCCATCGACGCCCTCGTCGGCGACCACGATATTGGAGCCGCCCCCCAGCACCCGGAGGGGCAGGCGACGGGCGGCGGCCCAGCGGGCCGCCTCGATCACCGTGTCCTCGTCGCGTGCCTCGACGAGGTAGCGCGCGGGGCCGCCCACGCCCATGGTGCAGCGCGGGGCGAGCGGCACGTGCTCGAGCGGCGTGAGCGGGTTTGGGCTCACTGCACACGCAGGCGCGGGTCGAGCAGATCGCGGAGGCCGTCGCCCAGGAGATTGAGACTCAGGCCAGCCAGGGTGAGGGCGACCCCGGGAAAGAGGCTGACCCAGAAGGCCTCGCGAATCACGTTCTTGCCGCTCGCGATCACGTTGCCCCATGAGGGCACGTAGGGCGGCACGCCCACCCCGAGGAAGCCCAGGATGGCCTCGGCGAGGATGGCGTAGGCGAAGATGAAGCTGCCCTGCACGAGGAGCGGGCCGACGCAGTTGGGCAGGATGTGGCGCAGGGCGATGGCCGCGTCTTCGCGACCGAGGGCGCGCGCGGCCTGCACGTAGTCGAGCTCGCGGATGGAGAGCACCGTGCTGCGGATGAGCATGGCCGTACGCGGCATGTAGACGATGGAGAGCGCGACGATCACGTTCCATACGCCAGGGCCCCGCACCGCCATCAGGGCGATGGCGAGGAGGATGGCGGGGAAGGCCATGAGTCCGTCCATCACCCGCATCACCACCATGTCGAGCCGGCGGGAGTAGCCGGCGACCAGCCCCACCACGATGCCGCCGAAGGACGTGAGGAGCATGGTGCTCATGCCCACGAGGAGCGAGATGCGGCTACCGTGGAGTACGAGGCTCCAGACGTCGCGCCCGAACTCGTCGGTGCCGAGGATGTGGGTCGCGCTCGGCGGCTTGAGCCGCGAGGCCGGCGACAGGCGAGTGGGATTGTAGGAGGAGAGCACGCCGGCGAGCAGCGCGGCCGCGATGAAGACGAGCAGGATGAGGGCGCCCAGCACCACGCTGCGATTGCCGAGGAGACGCCGGAGCCAGCGCGGCCGGGTGGACGGCGCCACGGCGGGCGCGGCGGGCACGAGGACGTCGACGGTGGCTTCAGTCATAGCGGATGCGGGGGTCGATGAGGGCGTAGAGGATGTCCACGCCCAGGTTGATGAGGACGTAGGAGGCGGCGATGACGAGGACGACTCCCTGCACCACGGGATAGTCGCGCCGGAGAATGGCCGAGATGATCAGCCGCCCCAGTCCCGGGATGTTGAAGACGATCTCCGTGACGACGGCGCCGCCGATCAGCACGGCGGTGGTGATACCGATCACGGTGACCACGGGAACGAGCGCGTTGCGGAACGCGTGCACCCAGGTCACCGTGCCCTGGGACAGCCCCTTGGCCCGCGCGGTGCGGATGTAGTCCTGCTGCAGCACCTCGAGCATGCAGGAGCGGCTGATCCGCGCGATGAGCGCCGACTGGCTGAAGCCCAGCGAGAAGGCGGGCAGCACCATGTAGCGGAGGGCGGCCACGGGATCCGAGAAGATCGACACGTAGCCGGCCGCGGGCAGCCACCCGAGCCGCACCGCGAAGAAGTAGATGAAGTTGAGGCTCAGCCAGAAGCCGGGGATGCACACGCCGAGCAGCGAGACGGTCATGAGCCCGCGATCCCAGGCAGACCCGCGATGGGCAGCGGCGATGGTCCCCGAGGGCACCCCGATGGCCACCGCCACCCCGAGGGCGCACAGCATGAGGACGAGGGTGGGCTCGGCGCGCTCCCAAAGGGCCCGGCTCACGGGGCGGTCGAGGAAGTAGGATTGACCCAGATCGCCGGTGAGTACCCGACCGTAAAAACCGACGAGCTGCTCCCACAGGGGGCGGTTCAAGCCGAGGGCTTGGCGCGTCGCCTCGATCTGCGTCGGCGTGGCGTCGGGCCCGAGCATGACGCTGACCGGATCACCCGGGATCAGGTGAATGAGCAGGAAGACCACGGTGGCGACCACGGCCATCACGGGCAGCACCGCGAGCAGCCGTCGGACCAGATAGGACCCCACGGGCTACGTCCCCGGTCTTACTTCTCCAGCCAGACGTTGTAGAACCGCACGCGCTCGGTCTTCTCGTTGAAGTCCCTGACGGTGGTCCGCGCCGCGCGGAGACCGAAGAGGTCGCCGTAGCGGATGACCGGCACCTTCTCGTAGAACTGCCGCGTCTGCTGCTCCCAGAGGGCCATGCGCTTCTTGGGGTCGGTCTCGCGCGCCAGCTCCGACTGGATCCGCTGGATGTCCTCGTCGGTGGTCCAGCCCGGCCAGCTCGGCGTGAGAAAAACGGCATGAGTTGGATCGTAGAAGGCACCGATACCGGTGGTGAAGACGTCGTACTCCTTCGGGTTGTTCCGCCGCTTGACCAGGGTCGCCCAGTCCACCACCTGCAGATCGATGGCGAAGCCGATATCTTCGAGCTGCTGCTTGGTGAGCAACGCGAAATCGTACATCCACTTGTACTCCTGGGTGGTCATGAAGCGGATCGGCTCCTTCTTGTAGCCCGCTTCCTGGAGGAGCCGCTTGGCCTTGTCGCGATTGTGCTCGTTCCACGGCAGCCCCTGCAGATTGGTGTGCCACGCCGCGATCTCCACCGGCGCCAGGCTCGAGTCCATGCGGTAGAACTCGGGCTTGCCTCCCGCCACGTTCTTCATGATGGGCTCGATGTCGATGGCGGCCTGCCAGGCCTGGCGGAGCTTCTGGTTCGTCATCAGCCCTTCCTTTTTGTTCATCACCGCGACCAGCCAGTAGTACGGCTTGGACACGATCGCGCGGGCACTGGCGTTCGTCTTCAGCCGGTCATAGGCATCAAGGTTGAGGTCGTCGGCGAAGTCGAGCTCCCCGGTCTCCACCTGAGCCACCCGCGTGGCCACCTCGGGCACGGGGATCCAGCGAATCTCATCTACGTAAGCGGTCTTGCCCCCGCCGTAGCCGTTGGGCTTCTCGTTGCGCGACTTGTACTCGTCGAAGCGCACCATGCGGATGTACTGGTCGGGTTTCCACTCCGCGAGCTTGAAGGGGCCGGTGCCGATGTACTCCGTCACCTTCTGCTCGGGGGGAAACTTCTCGGCGATCTCCTTGGGATAGATGGCGCCGAAGTTGTTGGGCACGGCCAGCGAGATGAGCACGATGGCCGACTTCTCCTTGAGCTTCATCTCCAC
>Ga0318515_10000460_pt1 | contig 12155 bp, 10 predicted proteins | sample GRESIP176b2f19_FD_202499 | JGI IMG/M metagenome (GOLD analysis project Ga0318515, IMG submission 202499) | Tropical soil microbial communities from Luquillo Experimental Forest, Puerto Rico - GRE.SIPMG.176b2f19 | ecosystem: Environmental > Terrestrial > Soil > Tropical forest > Bulk soil...
CCGACTTGCGCCGCTCCGAGAGCCGCATCACGAGCTTGTGCGCGAGCATGATCGGCATCGGCATGAGCTCGGCGGTCTCCGTGCAGGCGTAGCCGAACATGAGCCCCTGGTCGCCTGCGCCGAGCTTGTCGACGCCCTGCGCGATGTCGGACGACTGCTCGTCGATGGCCGCGATCACGCCGCACGTTTCGTAGTCGAAGCCGAACTTCGCCCGCGTGTAGCCGACCTCTTTGATGGTGTCGCGCGCGATGCGCGGGATGTCGACGTAGCACGAGGTCGTGATCTCGCCGGCGACCACCACGAGCCCGGTGGTCAGGAGCGACTCACAGGCCACGCGCCCGGTGGGATCCTGGGTGATGATCGCGTCCAGCACGGCATCGGAGATCTGGTCGGCGATCTTGTCGGGGTGACCCTCGGTCACCGACTCCGACGTGAACAGGTACTCGTCCCGCGCCATCGACATCCTCCCGTGCATCGCGTCGTGCGATGCAAACGCCGCAACTGTAACACGAATTCCAAATTGCGAGGCGCACCCCGGCCGGCGGGGCGCCAGCCCCGCGACGGCCTGCGGCGCGGATCAGCTGCGACGCGCGCCTCGGCCGGCGGGCCCCCAGCCCCGCGACGGCCTGCGGCGCGCACCGCGCGTGGCTAAGGGGCTCGCAGGCGGCGCTTCATCTCGTCGAGCACGGGGATCGGCCACGGATCGGTGCCGGCACCGACCGCGAGGTAGTAGCTCGTCCACGCGCCGAGGTAGGCGAGCCCCAGAAGCCGCGCCGCCCGCCCCGCGCCGCGCGTCGAGCACTCGCTGACGCTGCCGGCGGCGGCCGCGATCACGTCACGCATCACGGCGAAGCGTCGGCCGACCTCGGGCAGCTCGTCGCGGTCGCGCAGGAAGACTGCGTGCATCGTCGCGGCGGCCGGCGCCCGCCACGCCTCGAGCTCGTTGTGGTTCATCTCGGGGATGGTGCCGGCGATCGCGAAGCGCTTGGCGTTCTCCTCGATCTCGGTCTTCCAGCGATAGGCCACGCCACCGGTCGCCGGCCCGCCGTAGAACGCGGGCAGGCGGGCGCCGATCGCGAGCGCGAGCCGCTTGGCTTCGTTCTGCGCGGCGGGCCGCGCCGGCCCGAGCTCGGCGGCGAGCGCGGTCACGACGTCGATGGCCTCGGCGATCTCCGCGTCGGTCGCGATGGCCAGGCCAGCGTCGGCCAGGATCCTGAGCGACGGGAAGAACAGATAGCCGAGCGCCATGCGCGGCATCAGACCGTCGGGCAGCCGCACCCGCGAGAGCCCTCGCGCCGCGGCGAGCGCCGCCAGCCGGCCGCCCGCGGTGAGCGCCACCAGCGGCACCCGCCGCTCGAGCGACGCCTCGGCCGCCGAGATCACTTCGGCCGTGTCGCCGGAGTAGGACGACGCGACGACCAGGGTGTGCGGGCCCGCCGTCGGCGGCAGCCCGTAGCCGCGGTGGACGACGATCGGCACGTCGAGCCGCTCGGCGGCGCAGCCCGCGATCAGCTCCGCGCCCGCGGCCGAGCCGCCCATCCCCACGAGGACCACGAGCGTCGGGCGCGGCAGCGCCATTGGCGGCGCCGCGCGGAGGGCGAGCGCGGCGCGGCACTGGGCGGGAAACGCCGCCAGGGTCTCGCGCGCGCCGTGCGGATCGGCCCGTTCGAACAGCGCGGGATCGTCGAGCGTCATCGGCGAGCCATCGTCAACGCCGCCTCGAGCACGGCCTCCTCGCCGGCGTCGACGTCGAGGCGCCACACCAGCAGCAGTGCGGTGCCCTGATAGATCCGCTCGAATCCGCCCTCGGAGAGCGAGACCGTCTCGACCGGGCCCCACGCGAGCTCCGCGGTGGGGCTCCATCGAAGACGCGCTTCGACGTTCACCCACTCGTCGACGAGCCTCACGCTCTCTAGATCCGTCGCGCGGCCCGAGCTCCCCAGGCGCGGCCGATCGGCGAGGTCGAAGTAGCGGTCGCGCGCGTTTCCGGCCGTGAGGGCGAGATTCCACTGCACCGCCCAGCGTCCGGTGAGCCGCTGCCCGGGCGAGGGCCGCAGACGATAGCGCACCTCGAGCGTCGCGTCGCGGATCGCCACCCGCTTCTCGACCGCGAGCGGCAGCGCCGGCGTCGCCGCGCGCGAGAGCACGACCGAGACTGTGCCGCCCTCGTCCTGGACGACGCACTCCAGGCGCTCGCCGCCGAGCGTCGCGCGGGCCTGGGCCCACGGCGCGACCGGATCGAGCGGCGCCGGGCCGCCGGGAAAGAGCCCGTCGATCAGCGAGCCGCGCCGGAGCTCGTCGTAGGCGAGCAGGGCGTCGAGCCCGGTCTCCTTCGACGCCGTGGCGTCGTGGATCGCGCGCGCCGTGGCCGGCGCGAAGTCCGCGCGTCTACGCACCGTGTGGTGGTACGCCTCGGCGCGCCGGGCCAACACGTCGGCGACGTCGAGCCCGGTCGGCAAGTAGCCGAGCTCGGTGACCATCCCGCCTGCTTCGGGCTCGAGCGTGACGGCGAGCGCGCGCGTGCGCACGTAGACCTCGACGCGTCCGTCACCGTCGCCGTCCTCACGCGTCCAGCCGGTCTCGGGCGCGCCGCCCGCGTCGACCAGCAGGCGCTCGGCCTCGAGGAGCGAGCTCTTCACCGCCCGGCGCAGGTGCGGCAGGTAGCAGCCGCCGAATACCCCGTGCCAGTACGCGTCGTTGGCCTGGCCACGCCAGAGCGCCACCTGGGCGCGAGCCAGCCGCACGTCGTCCGCGCGCCCTGCGAGCGCGCCGTGGATGGCGCGCGAGAGCCGCACCATCTTCCAGTACGTGTCGCCGACCTCCGGGTACTTCACGAGGAAGCTCCGCCAGAAGCCGCCGCGAAAGAGACCCGCCAGGCGCTCGCCGTCGGGCAGAGGGCTCACCTCGGCCTTGGCCGCCTCGAGCGCGCGCGCGGCCTCGGCCGGCAGCGCCCACTCCCCCATCTCGCCGTACGAGGCCGTCGGCAGGTAGACGCGGCCGCTCGCCGGGGTGCGCTCCACGACCTCGCCGAGCGTCGTCGACACGAGCCAGGGCGTGGACAGCAGGCGGTCGAAGAAGCGATCGAGCCACCCTTCCTCGTAGACGCGCGCGTAGGTGCCCGGCCAGACGCCGAACTTCTCGCCGTCGTCGACCATCGTGATCGCCGGCACGCGGCCGCGCCAGCCGCGCAGATACTCGAACGTCTCGTCGACCGGGGCGAACGGGATCAGATAGCGCAGCCGCCGGTTGATCGGAAAGACGCGGACACTCTGGCCCTGCTCGTCCGTCAGGTAGTAGCCGCCGAGCGTGTCGACGTCGAGCCCGGCCAGCGCGAAGTGGCGGTCGTCGACCAGCACGTACTCCACGCCGGCCTCGCTCAGGGCGCGCGGCAGGTGCGGCTCCCAGACGCGCTCGGCGAGCCACATCCCGCGCGGCCGGACGCCGAAGTGCGACTTGAGGAACGCCGTCAGCCGCTCGATCTGGCCGATCTTGTCGTGATCGGGCAGCACGGCCAGGATCGGCTCGTAGAATCCGCCCGTCAGGAGCTCCACCTGGCCGCGCGCGGCGACGGTCCCGAGCAGATCGAAGGTGCGGGGCGAATGCTCGCGCAGCCACTCGAGCAGGCTGCCCGTGCAGTGGACGCTCAGCCGGATCTCAGGCCGGAGGTCGAGCCGCTCCAGGAGCGGCCGGTAGGCCCGCTCGGTCGCCTCGACCATCACGTGGTCGAAGTTGCCGATCGGCTGATGGTTGTGGACGCCGAAGCAGAACGCCAGACGATCCATCGCTCACGGGGCTCACTCGCGCTCGAGGTCGCGATGGACGACGGTCGGCGCGTAGCCGAGGCCGGCGAGGAACCGCCCGAGCTCCTCGGCGAGCGTGACCGATCGATGACGGCCGCCGGTGCAGCCGATCGCGACGGTCAGGTAGGCCTTGCCCTCCCGCTCGTAGCAGGGCAGCACGAACTTCAGGAAATCCTCGAGCCGGCGCAGCATCTCCTTGCTCTCCGGATGGTCCAGCACGAAGGCGCGCACGCGCTCGTGCCGGCCGTCGAGCGGGCGCAGCGACTCGACGAAGTGCGGGTTGGGCAGGAACCGGACGTCGAAGAGCAGATCGGCGTCGAACGGGACGCCGTGCTTGAAGCCGAACGAGACGAGCGAGGTGGCCAGCCCGGGCCGCGCCTTGGGCGCCACGTAGAGCTCGACGAGCCGGTCCTTCAGCTGATGCACGGTGAGCGCGGAGGTGTCGAGGATTCGGTCGGCGATCTCGCGCAGGTCCGAGAGCGTCCGGCGCTCGGCGCGGATCCCGTCGAGCGCGTTGCCCTCGCCGGCCAGCGGATGGCGCCGCCGCGTCTCGTGATAGCGGCGGACCAGCGCCTCCTCGCTCGCCTCGAGGAAGAGCACCTCCACCGCGTGGCCCCGCGCCCGCAGCTCGCGGATCGTGTCGAGCAGCCGCGAGAGGTAGGCGCCCTCCCGCACATCGACGCCGAGAGCCACCCGGTGGATCGGCTGCTCCGAGCGCATGATCAGGTCGGCGAAGGTCGGGATGAGCGTCGTGGGGAGGTTGTCGACGCAGAAGAATCCCATGTCCTCGAAGCACTTGATCGCGTAGCTCTTGCCCGCCCCGCTGAGCCCCGTGATGACGACGAACGAGAGCGGAGCGGGCACCGGCGGCTTACCGCTTCCGCGGCGCGAGCCGGCGCTGGTGCGAGGGCAGGATGCCGAGCTCCTCGCGGTACTTGGCGACGGTGCGCCGGGCGATGGTGAGCCCGCGCTTCTGCAGCGCCTGCGCGACCTCCTGGTCGGATTGCGGCTTGGCCGGCTCCTCGGCCGCCAGGAGATCCTGGATCATCTTCTTGACCGAGACCGACGAGACCATCTCGCCGTCGCCGGACGCGATTCCGCTGTGGAAGAAGAACTTCAGCTCGAAGAGCCCCTGCGGCGTCTCGACGTACTTGTTGGTCGTTACGCGGCTGATCGTCGACTCGTGCATGCCGATGTCCTCGCCGACGTCCCGCAGGGACAGGGGCCTGAGGTACGGCAGGCCGCGGTCGAGGAAATCGCGCTGGAACTTGACGATCGACTGCGTGACCTTGCGCAGGGTGCGCTGCCGCTGGTCGACGCTCTTGATGAGCCAGAGGGCCGAGCGCAGTTTCTGCTCCACGTACTGCTTCGCGTCGTCGACGCCGGAGCTCTTCAACAGCGAGCGGTAGAGCGAGTTCACCCGCAGGCGCGGGACGCCGTCCTCGTTGAGGACGATCGTGTACTCGTTGCCGAGCTTGTAGACGTAGACGTCGGGCACGATGTACCGCGAGTCGTTGCCGCCGAAGCGCCGCCCCGGCTTGGGCTCGAGCCCCATGATCTCCTCGACCGACTCCATGATCCGGTCGACCGGGAGCTTCATGGCTCGCGCGATGTCCGTGTAGCGGCGGCGGCTCAGGTCGTCGAAGTAGACCTCGATGATCTCGACCGAGACCGGATCCGGGAGCGGGTCGCGCCGGAGCTGGAGCAGCAGGCACTCCTGGATGTTCCGCGCCGCGACGCCCGGCGGGTCGAAGCCCTGCACGAGCGTGAGGACCTTCCCGACCTCCTCGGCGGTGACCGAGCACCGCTGCGCGAGCTCCTCGAGCTCAGCGCGCAGGTAGCCGTCCTCGTCGAGGTTGCCGATGATCTCGGTCCCGATCCGGCGGGCGACCGAATCCTCGGTGGCGAAGCGCAGCTGCTCGTCGAGGTGGTCCGTCAGCGACACCTGATTTCGGACGACGTTCTCGAACGGCAGGTCCTCGCGGTCCTCCTGCGAGACGAGCGACCGCTCCTCGTGGTCGTCGTCGTGCGAGATCACGGCGTTGAAATCGAACGGCAGCTCGTCGGTCTGGCGCTCGGTGGTCGGCGGCGCCTCCGTCGACAGCTGTTCCACCGTCGGCGCCGGCGGCGTGTCGGCGGTCACCGGCGCGTCGGCGGGCGGCGTCTCGGACGTGTCGGGTGTGACCTCTTCGAGCAGCGGGTTCTCGAGGAGTTCCTTCTGCACGACATCCTGCAGCTCGAGCGTGGACAGCTGCAGCAGCTGGATCGCCTGCTGCAAGAGCGGCGTCATGACGACCCGCTGACTCTGGCGTAACGAGAGGCGCGCCTCCATGGCCATGGGGGTCTTCGCCTCGCCTAGAGCGCGAACCGCTCGCCCAGGTAGATCTCCCGAGCCACGGGGTTGTGGGCGATCTCGGCGGCGGTGCCGGCCACCAGGATCTTGCCGTCGTACAGGATGTACGCGCGATCGGTGATGGCCAGCGTCTCGCGCACGTTGTGGTCGGTGATGAGGATGCCGATGCCCCGCTCGCGGAGCCGGCCGACGATCTCCTGGATGTCGCCGATCGCGATCGGATCGATCCCGGTGAACGGCTCGTCGAGCAGGAGGTACTGGGGCGAGGTCACCAGCGCGCGCGTGATCTCGAGCCGCCGCCGCTCACCGCCCGAGAGCGTGTAGGCCGGATAGCGGGCCAGCGGCGTGAGATCCAGCTCGGCCAATAGCTCGTGCGCCCGCTCGCGTCGCTCGTCGCGCGTGAGGTCCAGCGTCTCGAGAATCGCGAGGAGGTTCTCTTCGACCGTGAGCTTTCGGAACACCGACGACTCCTGGGGAAGATAGCCGACGCCCATCCGGCATCGCTGGTACATCGGGAGCTTTGTGATCTCCTGGCCCTCGAGGAAGATGCGGCCGCCGTCGGCGGGAAGGAGACCGACCATCATGTAGAAGGACGTGGTCTTGCCCGCCCCGTTGGGGCCGAGCAGGCCGACGACCTCGCCGCGCTGGATGTCGAGCGAGACGGAATCGACGACCTTGCGGGTCTTGAACCACTTCATCAGTCCCTGCGCGACCAGGCCTTCCATCGTCAGTTCTTGCAGACTTCCGCCGAGCGCCGCGGCGCCGGCTGGCCGTCTTGCTTGCTGTCATTCTGGGAGTAGAAGACGCCCTTCACGCGCTCCTGCTTGCCGCCCTCGACGATGGTGCGATCCTGAGCGACGTAGATCGTGATCGTGTCGCCCGATACCACGTTGTCGTCCTGCCACACCCGCGCGTTGCCGATGAGGACCACCCGCTGGTCGAGGTCGAAGTACTCCGCGCGCTTGGCCGTGCCGGTGCGGCAGTCCTTGGTGATGATCCGCACGGATCCGGTCGAGACCGTCCGCATGACCCGGTCGCCCTTCTCGTCCATGTAGACCTCGACCCGATCGGCGTACTGGACGGAGTTGTCGCGGCGGGCGACGACGTTGCCGCTGAAGATGACGAGGCTCGCCTTGCCGAACCGCTCCATCTTGTCCGCGTCGACGGTGAGCGGCAGCGCGCCGTCGTTGGCGTCCTTCGCCTTCGGCGTCGTGGGTGACGCGGCCGGCGCGGCGGTCGGCGCCGCCGAGGCGGCCGGGGCCGCCGAGGTCTTCGGCGCCGGCTGGCCGCCCGTGACGGTGGGCGCCAGCACGACCAGCAGCGCTCCCACGACCAGCCTGCCGGGGGTCACTGGTTGCCCTCGCTGAAGACCGCGCGGACGCGTCCACCCAGGATCGTATACTCCTCGCCCATCCGGACCTCGAGCGACGAGCCGTCGGCGACCGCGCCGCCGCGCGAGATCCGCACCGGCTCGTCCGTCCACAGCCGCTTCTCGGCGCCCTGCCAGCGGAGCACGTTCGTTTCCAAGCGTACGCCGTCGCTCGAGGTGAGCACGACGTTCTTTCGGATTTCCAGATTCTTCGTGGCCTGGAACAGGTCGCCTTCCTCGCCCACGATCGTCCACGAGCGATCGCGCTCGAAGACGTCGACGGCGATCGTGCGCAGCGCCGTGCGCCCCTCGGTGTCGAAGATCAGGGCCTGCTCGGCCTTGAGCCGCCAGCGGACCCCGGCTGTCACCTCTTCGATCTGAGCTTCCTTGATCCGCAGGTCGGCGCTCGAAGCGACGGCGCCGGCCGTCTCGGTCTGCGGGATCCGGCTCTTGGCAATCAAGGTGCCGGCCACCGCCAGAACGAACACGACGACCATGCCGAGGATCGCCGCCGCCGCGAATCGTGTCTTCATCACTCTGTCGATTCTAAAGGGAAGTCGGACCGGAGTGCAATTTCGATACCACGCTATCACATCGCCATGGCTGGAAAAAGCGGAAACTCCCTGAAAACTATACGATCTTGGCCCTGAGGATGTCGTGCAGGTGGATCAGTCCAACCGGCCGACGGGCCTCGTCTACGATGACCAGACTCGTGATTTGCCAGGTTTCCATTACCTCCAGTGCCTTGGAAGCCAGGTCCTCGGCGCGGATCGTCTTCGGCTCGGCGCTGGCTACCTGCCCGGCGGTGAGATCGTCGACGGACCGGCCCGTCAGATGGAGCCGTCGAAGGTCGCCGTCGGTGATGACCCCGGCGAGCCGGCCGGCCCCGTCGATGACGGTCGTCATGCCCTTGCGCTTCCGTGTCATCTCGACGATGACTTCGCGCAGGGGGGTTCCGGCCGGGACGACCGGGACGGCCTCTCCGGTGAGCATGAGGTCGGCGACGCGGAAGAGGGCGCGCCAGCCGAGCGCCCCGCGCGGGTGCAGCGCCGCATAGTCCTCGGGCCGGAACCCCCGAAGCTCGAGGAGCGCCAGGGCCAGCGCGTCGCCGAGGGCGAGCGCGGCGGTGGTGCTCGACGTGGGCGCGAGGTTCATCGGGCACGCCTCTTCCGGCACGCTGACGTCGATCACCACCTCGCACTGGCGCGCCAGCGACGCGGCCGGATTGCCGGTCAAGAGGAGGATCGGCACGCCGAGCCGCTTGAGTGGCGGCACGATCGCCAGGAGCTCGTCCGTCTCGCCCGAGTTCGAGAGCGCCAGCACGACGTCGCCCCGCGCGACCATCCCGAGGTCGCCGTGGACGCCTTCCGCCGGGTGGAGGAAGTGGGCCGGCGTTCCGGTGGACGCCAGGGTCGCGGCGATCTTGCGGCCGATCAGCCCTGACTTGCCCATGCCCGTCACGATCACGCGTCCGCCGCAGCCGCGGAGCAGCTCCACCGCGCGCTCGAAGCGCTCGTCGAGCTTGCCGATGAGGCCGAGGATCGCGTCGGCCTCGATGCGCAATACCCGCGCGGCCAGACGACGCAGATCGGACTTCCGGTCATCGCTCACGGCTGGATAGCCGCTCCGATGGCGCCGAGCTGTTCGAGCAGCGGCGGCAGATCGTCGATGCGCAGCATGTTCGGCCCGTCCGAGAGCGGGCGGCCGTCGGGCAAGGTGCGGTCCGGATCCTCGTGCATCTCCATGAAGAGCGCGTCGACGCCGAAGGCCACCGCGGCGCGGGCCAGCGCGGGCACGTACTGACGCTCGCCGCCCGAGCGGTCGCCGGCTCCGCCGGGCAGCTGCACGGAGTGCGTCGCGTCGAAGATGATCGGATAGCCGAAGGAGCGCATGATGGCGAGCCCGCGCATGTCGACGACGAGATTATTGTAGCCGAAGCTCGTGCCCCGCTCGGTCAACAGAATCGACTCGTTGCGCTTGGACAGCACCTTGTCGACGACGTTCTTCATGTCACGCGGCGCCACGAACTGCCCCTTCTTGACGTTCACCACCTTGCCGGTCGCCGCCGCGGCGAGCACCAGGTCGGTCTGACGGCAGAGGAACGCCGGAATCTGGATCACGTCGAGCACCTCGGCGGCCGGGTCCACCTCACTCACCTGGTGGACGTCCGAGAGCACCGGCACGCGTAGCGTCTCGCGTACCTTCTTCAAGATGCGCAGGCCTTCGATGAGCCCGGGCCCGCGGTAGCTGTTCACCGAAAAGCGGTTGGCCTTGTCGTAGGACGACTTGTAGATGAACGGAACGCGGCGGTCGGAGGCGATGCGCATCAGACGCTCGGCCGTCATCAGCGCGTGGCGCTCGTCCTCGATGGCGCACGGACCGCCGATCAGCGCCAGCGGCGCGCCGCCGCCGATCGTGACCGAGCCGACCGCGACCGGTCGCGTGCTCATTGCGCGCCGTGCTCGAGCGCGGCCTTGATGAAGCCGGCGAAGAGCGGATGGGGCTCCCAGGGCCGCGAGCGGAACTCGGGATGGAACTGGCCGGCGACGAAGTACGGGTGCTCCGGGATCTCGATGATCTCGACCAGCTGCTTCTCCGCCCAGATTCCCGAGATGCGAAGCCCCGTCTTCTCCAGGCGCGGCAGATAGTCGTTGTTCACCTCGTACCGGTGCCGGTGGCGCTCCTGGATGATGCCCTGCCCGTACAGGCGCGAGGCCCGGCTGCCCTCGCCGAGCACGATCGGGTAGAGGCCCACCCGCATCGTGCCGCCCTTGGCGGCGAGCCCGCGCTGCTCGGGCAAGAGATCGATGACGAGGTGCGGCGCCGCCGCGTCGAACTCCGAGGAGTTCGCGCCAGTGAGCCCGCAGACGTTGCGCGCGTACTCGATGACCGCGCACTGCATGCCCAGACAGATGCCAAGGAACGGCACCCGCCGCTCGCGCGCGTAGCGGACCGCTTCGATCTTGCCCTGGATCCCCCGATCGCCGAAGCCACCCGGCACCAGGATGCCGTGGACACCCGTGAACTGCGCCTCGGCGCCGTCGCGCTCGATGTGCTCGGCGTCGACCCACTGCACGTCCACGCGCGCCTCGTTGGCGATGCCGCCATGAGCGAGCGCCTCCACCAGGCTCTTGTACGAGTCCCTCAGCTCGACGTACTTGCCGACCACCGCGATCCGCGTCTCGACCAGCGGCGACTTCACTCGCCGCACCACCGCCTCCCAGCGCGAGAGGTCGATCCGACGCGGCTCGAGGCCCAGGAGCTTCACGATGATCTCGTCGAGCCCTTCCCGGTGGAAGTTCAGCGGCACCTCGTAGATGGTCTCGACGTCCTTGGCCGTGATGACGGCCTCCTCCTCGACGTCGCAGAACAGCGCGATCTTCGACTTGATGCCCGGCGGCAGATAACGGTCGGTGCGGCAGAGCAGCACGTCGGGCTGGATTCCGATCGCCCGGAGCTCCTTGACCGAGTGCTGCGTGGCCTTCGTCTTCAGCTCTGAGGCCGCCTGCATGTACGGCACCAGGGTCAGGTGCACGTAGATGACGTGCTCGCGGCCGACGTCCTTGCGGAACTGACGGACGGCCTCCAGGAACGGGAGCCCCTCGATGTCGCCGACCGTGCCGCCGACCTCCACGATGACGACGTCGGTGTCGCGCGAGACCTTCCGGATGGACGCCTTGATCTCGTCGGTGATGTGGGGAATCACCTGGACCGTCCGTCCGAGATAGTCGCCGCGGCGCTCCTTCTGGATGACCGAGTAGTAGACCTTGCCGGTCGTCACGTTGTGGTCGCGCGTCACGCGGCTCGACGTGAACCGCTCGTAGTGGCCCAGGTCCAGGTCGGTCTCGCCGCCGTCGTCGGTGACGAACACCTCGCCGTGCTGGTACGGGCTCATCGTCCCAGCGTCCACGTTGATGTACGGATCCATCTTCTGCAGCGTCACGCGGAAGCCGCGTGCCTCCAGCAGCGCCCCGATCGAGGCCGCCGCCAGACCCTTGCCGAGGGACGACACCACGCCGCCCGTCACGAAGATGTATTTCGGGGCCAACTCATCCTCCTTTCGCGATCCATTGTCGGACGTGGGCTTCTTCCATGGCCCGGCTCGCGAGCTTGCCGTCCAGGCGCGCGTCCCGTATCTCCGCCAGTACGCGCGCGACGGCGGGCCCGCGCGGGACCCCGAGCGCCACGACGTCGTCGCCGCTCAGGGAGACCACGCGCGGATCGAGGCCGGCGAACCAGTCGACGGTCCCGCGGACCTCGCGGTCGCCGGTGAGCCAGAGCCACGCGAGCTCGAGCGGCGATGCGCCGCGAAGCCCACGAGCGCGCGCGCTCGGCGTGCCGGCCGCCGCCAGCCGCGCGGCGAGCGCGCCGCCCTCCGCGTGCGCGCGCTGCAGGACAGCCAGCGGCCCGCCCGCGAACCCGAGCCGTGGGAAGAGCGCGCCCGCGTGGGGCCGTGAGTCGGCCAGCGCGAGCGCAGCGAGCCCGACGGTGTCGACGTCGAGCCCACGCCGGTACGCCCACGCGAGCGCCTCGGGGAGCGCGCCGAGGCGGCGCCGGCCGAGCGCGGTGAGCCGGTAGCCGGGGTCCAGCAGACGGAAGGCGCCAGAGCGCCCGAGCCGGAACCATCCTCCTC
>Ga0318515_10000461_pt1 | contig 12154 bp, 9 predicted proteins | sample GRESIP176b2f19_FD_202499 | JGI IMG/M metagenome (GOLD analysis project Ga0318515, IMG submission 202499) | Tropical soil microbial communities from Luquillo Experimental Forest, Puerto Rico - GRE.SIPMG.176b2f19 | ecosystem: Environmental > Terrestrial > Soil > Tropical forest > Bulk soil...
GTCACGGGGCCTGGGCCAGCCCGGGGCCTCGCACGGCGACTGGCCGGCGGTTCTGGTGCTCGAGGACGGCACCACGTTCCACGGGACCGGGTTCGGCGCGCGGGGCGAGGCATTCGGCGAGATGGTGTTCAACACCGGGATGACCGGCTACCAGGAGACGCTGACCGACCCCTCGTACTGCCGGCAGATCGTCGCCATGACCGCTCCGCACATCGGCAACACCGGGGTCAACGACACCGACCCCGAGTCCCGGCGGATCTGGGTGAGCGGTTACGTGGTCAGGGAGCCGTCCCGGATCACCTCGAGCTGGCGCGCCCAGCGCAGCCTGGCCGGGGAACTCGCGGCGCAGGGCATCCCCGGCATCGCGATCACCGGCACCAGGGCGCTCACCCGGCGGCTGCGCGACCAGGGCGTGATGCGGGCCGTGATCAGCGCCGCCGGCAGCGCCGACCCCGGAGAGCTACGGCAGCGGGTGCTCGCCAGCCCGCAGATGGCCGGCGCCGACCTGGCCCGCGAGGTGTCCACCGCCGAGCCCTACCAGGTGAGCCCGCCGCCCGGCACGCAGGCCCGGTACCGGGTCGCCGCGGTGGACCTGGGCATCAAGGCCGCGACTCCCGCGGCGATGGCGGCCCGCGGCTGCCTGGTACAGGTGCTGCCCGCCACGGCCACGGCCGCCGAGATCCTCGCCACCGGCCCGGACGGGGTGTTCTTCTCCAACGGCCCTGGGGACCCGGCCGCCGCCGGGTATGCGATCGAGGCGATGCACGGCGTGCTGGCCGCGGGCATCCCGGTATTCGGTATCTGCCTCGGCAGCCAGATCCTCGGCCGGGCGCTCGGCCTGGGCACCTACAAGCTCCGGTTCGGGCACCGGGGCGTGAACCAGCCCGTCAAGGACCTGGCCACCGGAAGGGTGCAGATCACCAGCCACAACCACGGTTTCGCCGTCGCGCCGCCCGGCACCGGCGGGGCCGGCCCGGTGTCCCTCGCCCCCTTCGGCACGCCGTTCGGCCGGGCCCAGGTCAGCCACGTCAACCTCAACGACGGCGTGGTCGAGGGGATCCGGCTGCTCGACGCGCCCGCGTTCAGCGTGCAGTACCACCCCGAGGCGGCGCCGGGCCCGCACGACGCGGCCGGTGAGTTCGACGCGTTCTGCACGCTGATGGAAAGGTCGCGCCATGCCCAGGCGTGAGGACCTGCGCTCGGTGCTGGTCATCGGCTCCGGGCCCATCGTGATCGGCCAGGCCTGCGAGTTCGACTACTCGGGCACCCAGGCCTGCCGGGTGCTGCGCGCCGAGGGCATCCGGGTCAGCCTGGTCAACTCCAACCCGGCGACGATCATGACCGACCCCGAGTTCGCCGACGCCACCTACGTGGAGCCGATCACCACCGAGGTGCTGGAAAAGGTCATCGCGATCGAGCGGCCCGACGCGGTGCTGCCGACGCTGGGCGGCCAGACCGCGCTGAACGCCGCCGTCGCCCTGCACGACTCCGGTGTGCTGGCCCGGTACGGGGTGGAGCTGATCGGGGCCAACATCGACACGATCACCGCGGGGGAGGACCGCAGCCGGTTCAAGGAGATCGTCACCGGGCTCGGCGCCGAGGTGCCCGCCTCCAGGATGTGCCACACCCTGGAGGAGTGCGAGCGGGCCACGGGTGAGCTGGGCTACCCGGTGGTGATCCGGCCGTCGTTCACCCTCGGCGGCGCGGGCTCGGGCATCGCGCACGATGCGGCGGGCCTGCGCCGCATCGCGGGGTCCGGGCTGGACGCCAGCCCGGTCACCGAGGTGCTGCTCGAGGAGTCCATCCTCGGCTGGAAGGAGTTCGAGCTCGAGCTGATGCGCGACCGCAACGACAACGTGGTGGTCGTCTGCTCGATCGAGAACATCGACCCGATGGGCGTGCATACCGGCGACTCGGTCACCATCGCCCCGGCCATGACCCTTACCGACCGCGAGTACCAGCACATGCGGGACGTGGCGATCGCCGTGGTCCGCGCGGTCGGCGTGGACACCGGCGGCTGCAACATCCAGTTCGCCGTCCACCCGCAGACGGGGCGGATGGTGGTCATCGAGATGAACCCCCGGGTGTCCCGGTCCTCGGCGCTGGCGTCCAAGGCCACCGGGTTCCCGATCGCCAAGATCGCCGCAAGGCTCGCCATCGGCTACACCCTCGATGAGATCCGCAACGACATCACCGGGCAGACCCCGGCCTGCTTCGAGCCGGCCCTCGACTACGTGGTGGTCAAGGTGCCCAGGTTCGCGTTCGAGAAGTTCCCCCGTGCGAACCCTGAGCTCACCACGCACATGAAGTCGGTGGGGGAGGCGATGGCGATCGGCCGCAGCTTCCCCGAGGCGCTGGGCAAGGCGCTGCGCTCTCTGGAGAGCCCCGGCGCGCCGCTGCACTGGCGCGGCCCGCCCGGGGACCGGGCGGCGCTGCTGGCCGCCGCGGCCGTCCCGCACGACGGCCGGCTGTCCACGGTGCACCAGGCGCTGCGGGCCGGCGCCAGCGTGGCCGAGCTTGCCGCCGCGACCGGTATCGACCCCTGGTTCATCGACCAGGTAGCCGGTCTTGAAGAACATGCGCTACGAATCGCGCGTGGCTGGCCGGTGCCCACCGGCACCCTCCGCGCGGCCAAGCGGGCAGGATTCTCCGACGCCCAGATCGCCGAGATCGCGGGCATAGCCGAGGACGAGGTCCGGCGCCACCGGCACGAACTGGGGATCCGTCCGGTGTTCCATACCGTGGACACCTGCGCGGCCGAGTTCGAGGCGCGCACCCCGTACCTGTACTCGACCTACGACGACCAGAGCGAGGTACCCGCCGGGGACCGGCCCAAGGTGATCATCCTGGGCAGCGGGCCGAACCGCATCGGGCAGGGCATCGAATTCGACTACGCGTGCGTGCACGCCTCCTTCGCGCTCGCCGACGCCGGGTACGAGACCGTGATGGTCAACTGCAACCCGGAGACCGTGTCCACCGACTACGACACCTCCGGCCGGCTCTACTTCGAGCCGCTCACGCTGGAGGACGTCCTGGAGGTGCTGCGCGCCGAGCAGGCCAGCGGCCCGGTCGCCGGGATGATCGTCCAGCTCGGCGGGCAGACGCCGCTGCGCCTGGCGCGCGGGCTGGCCGCCGCGGGCGCACCGGTGGTGGGCACCAGCCCGGAGGCGATCCACCTGGCCGAAGACCGGGGGGAGTTTGGTGCGCTGCTGGCCGCCGCCGGGCTGACCGCGCCCAAGCACGGCACCGCCACCTCGTTCGGCGAGGCCAAGGCGGTCGCCGCCGAGATCGGCTACCCGGTGCTTGTGCGGCCCTCCTACGTGCTCGGCGGCCGCGGGATGGAGATCGTCTACGACGACGCCACCCTGGAGTCCTACGTCGCCAAGGCGACGCAGGCCAGCCCCGAGCACCCGGTCCTGATCGACCGCTTCCTCGATGACGCGATCGAGATCGACGTGGACGCCCTGTTCGACGGCGAGGAACTGTACCTGGCCGGGGTGATGGAGCACATCGAGGAGGCCGGCATCCACTCCGGTGACTCGGCCTGTGCCCTGCCGCCGATCACCCTGGGCGCCAGCGACATCGAGCGGATCCGGGAGTCCACCAGGGTGATCGCCCGCGGCGTGGGCGTCCGCGGGCTGCTCAACATCCAGTACGCGCTGGCCGCCGGGGTGCTGTACGTCCTGGAGGCCAACCCGCGTGCCTCACGGACCGTCCCGTTCGTGTCCAAGGCGACCGCCGTGCCGGTGGCCAAGGCGGCCGCGCGGATCATGCTCGGCGCGACGGTCGCGGAACTGCGGGCCGAGGGCCTGCTCCCCGCCTCCGGCGACGGCGGCGCGCTGCCCCCGCACGCGCCGATCGCGGTCAAAGAGGTGGTCCTCCCGTTCAACAGGTTCCGCGACGAGCAGGGGCGCGGCGTGGACACCGTGCTCGGGCCGGAGATGCGGTCCACCGGCGAGGTCATGGGGATCGACGACGTGTTCGGCACCGCGTATGCGAAGTCCCAGGCGGCCGCCTATGGCACGACGCTGCCGGTCAAGGGCCGCGCGTTCGTGTCGGTGGCGAACGTGGACAAGCGGCCCATGATCTTCCCGGTGAAACGGCTTGCCGACCTGGGTTTCGAGATCTGGGCGACCCGCGGAACCGGTGAGGTGCTGCGGCGCAACGGAGTTCGTGCCACGATCGTCCGCAAGCACAGCGATGGTCCGGGTCCCGATGGCGAACCGGACATCGTCGCCCAGATCCTGGACGGCCAGGTCGACCTGATCGTGAACACGCCGTTCGGCAGCCCCGGCCAGTCCGGGCCGCGGCTGGACGGGTACGAGATCCGCACCGCCGCGGTCCGGCGCGGGATTCCGTGTGTGACCACGATCCAGGGCTTGGCCGCCGCCGTGCAGGGCATCGAAGCGATCACGCGTGGTGAGGTGGGAGTGCGGTCGCTGCAGGAACACGCCAAGGCGCTGCGCGGTGAACCGGCTACGTGCGCGGGACCGGCAGGGCCCAGTCCGCGCGACGAAGTCGCGGGGGCTGACGGCCAGCGGGGGTTCCAGGGGGGTCGCCCCCCCAGACCGGCACAGTCACATGACGGCTGAACGGGCCGAGCCTGGCGCGTCGGTGGTTCCGACGCAGGTCAAGGGGACCGTGCTGACGGTCCGCCGGGTGGACGCCTACTTCGCGATGACCGTGATCGCGCCGGGCGTGGCGGCCCGGTTCCGGCCCGGCCAGTTCGTCGCCGTCGCGGTCGGTGGCCCGCAGACCTCGATGCTGCTGCGCCGGGCGTTCTCCATCCATGAGGTGCGCCCCGACCACGGCGGCACGGTGGAGTTCGTGTTCGCGGTGACCGGGCCGGGCACCCGGTGGCTGTCCGAGCGCCGGACAAGGGACACGCTGGATCTGGCCGGGCCGCTGGGGCGGCCGTTCCCGCTGCCGCGGGATCCGGTGAGCGCACTGCTCGTCGGTGGCGGATACGGCAGCGCGCCGCTGTTCCCGCTCAGCGACAAGCTTCGCGGGCGTGGCTGCAGCGTCGACTTCCTGCTGGGCGCGGCCAGCGCGGACCGGGTGTTCGGCGCGCTCACCGCACGCCGCAGCGGGCGCACCGCGGTGATCACGACCGAGGACGGTTCGCTGGGCGCCCGCGGCCTGGTGACCGATCTGCTCAACCAGGTCATCCACGAGGGCAGGACCGACGTGATCTACGCCTGCGGGCCGATGGGCATGCTCCGCGCGGTGACCACGGTGGCCAGCCGCTACGACATCCCGGTGCAGGCGCTGGTGGAGGAGTCGATGGCCTGCGGGATCGGGGTCTGCATGACCTGTGTGCTGCCCGTGGTGGGCGAGGACGGGGTGACCCGGATGGCCCGGTCCTGCGTGGACGGCCCGGTGTTCCGCGGCGATCTGGTGCGCTGGGACGACGTCGGGACCGTCCCGTTCGATGCGCTGGGCGCACCCGGATGGAAGCCGCGCCCGCAGGCCAAGCCGAAGCCGGTGGCCCGCCAGCAGCCGGGCGGGCGGCAGCCCGGCCGCCAGGCGTCCGGCAAACCGCAGCCGGGACGGGCGCGGGCCGGCCCCGCTGCCGGGCCCGGGGCGGGACGGTCTCATGGCCGTTGACATGAGGAGCCATCTGGCTCATGTTGAACTGCCGAACCCCATCCTGACCGCGTCCGGCTGCGCCGGCGCGGGGCGTGAGCTCGCCCAGTTCTTCGATGTGGCCAAGATCGGCGCCGTGATCACCAAGTCGGTCATGCTCGCCCCGCGTTCCGGGCGCCCCACCCCGCGGATGGCCGAGACACCGAGCGGCATGCTCAACTCGATCGGGTTGCAGGGCCCGGGGATCGACGCCTTCCTGCAACGTGACCTGCCCTGGCTGCTGGCCCGTGGGGCGCGCGCCGTGGTGTCCATCGCCGGCGGCACCGTGGATGAGTATGCCGAACTGGCCGCCCGGCTGTCCGACGCGTCCGGGGTGACCGCGGTCGAAGTGAACATCTCCTGCCCGAACGTGGAGGACCGGGGCCAGGTGTTCGCCTGTGACCCCGGCGCTTCGGCGGCGGTGATCGAGATGGTGCGGGCCAGGCTTCGCTATGACGTGCCCGTCTTCGCGAAGCTTTCACCGGACGTCACCGACATCGTGGCGATCGCCGGTGCCTGCCTGGCCGCGGGCGCGGACGGGCTTTCGATGATCAACACGCTGCTCGGCATGGCGATCGACACCAAGACCCTGCGCCCCACGCTGGCCGGGGTCACCGGCGGCCTGTCCGGGCCCGCCATCAGGCCAGTCGCGGTGCGCTGCATCTGGCAGGTGCACGAAGCGTTCCCCGACGTCCCGATCATCGGCATGGGCGGGGTGCGGACCGGCCGGGACGCACTCGAACTGATGCTGGCCGGCGCCGCCACGGTGAGCGTGGGCACGGCAATATTCCACGATCCTTCCGCATGCCCGCGCATTGTCAGGGAACTGGAGGAAGAACTGGCCAGCCGAGGGATCGAGCGGGCCGCGGACGCGGTCGGTCTCGCCCACGAATCTCGCCAGGCGGCAATCCACAGACGCCACGGAAGCGTCTTCTAACTGAGGCACCCGCCAGGAGGAGGATCGTTGAGCCAGCCTGCGCCGATTGCCGTTGCCCTTGATGCGCCCGACCTGGAAACAGCCGCCCGGTGGGCCGGGCTGGTTACGCCCCACGTCAGCACCGTCAAGGTCGGGCTGGAGCTGTACCTGCGGTACGGGCCGGGAATCGTGGCGTCCATCCGCGGGGCGAGCGGGGTCAAGATCTTCCTTGACCTGAAGCTGCACGACATTCCCGCCACCGTGGCCGGCGCGGCCCGTGCCGTGGCCCGGCTGCATCCGGACGTGCTCACCGTGCACGCCACCGGCGGGCCCGAAGTGGTCCGCGCCGCGGCCGAGGCGGCACCGTCCACGATGATCGCCGCGGTCACCCTGCTCACCTCCCTGCGTCCCGCCGATCTGGAATGCATCGGCGTCACAGGCTCGCTGAGCGACGCGGTGCGGCGGCTGGCCGTCCTCGCGGTCGGCGCGGGGGCCCGCGGCCTGGTCTGCTCGCCGCGGGAGGTTGCCGACGTTAGGGCCGAAGTCGGCCCGGATGTCACGCTGATTACGCCGGGAATCCGCCCGGCGGGCGCCGCGGCACACGATCAGGCGCGGACCGCAACGCCGGAAGAGGCATTGCGGGCCGGCGCCGACCTCCTGGTGATTGGGCGGCCAATTACCAGCGCCCCGGACCCCGGAGCGGCCGCCGCGGCGATCGCGGCGCCATTGCGCCGGTTTCAGCCGGCCCAGAGCTTAGTTCGTCCCCGGACCCCAGCGCCGGTTACCCGGACCCCGACGCCAGCGGAGGGGTGCGGGACGGTATACGATCGGTAGAAAGCTGGCCGCCAGCAGGCGCGACCTGTCTCATCGGCCTCCGGTTCAGGGGCCAGCGCAGGGCCGGGCGCCGCCCTTGATGATCGGTTAACCACCCCAGTTAACTACCCTGAGCGACCAACCGGCTCCGTGGAGTAGTAGTAGTCAATTTATACCGTGTTAAACGGGCATTCGCGTTGCTCTGGAGAGCTGAACTCGCTACTTTCCCATCCCGAACCAATGTTTTCTATTCGAAACCCGAGGTGACACGGAGTGGCTCTTCCTCCCCTCACTCCCGCTCAGCGCGCAGCTGCCCTGGAGAAGGCGGCTAAGGCACGTAAGGATCGTGCCGAGGTCAAGAACAACCTGAAGCGTGGCTCGATCACGCTCCCGGCTGTCCTCAAGCAGGGGCAGTCTGACGAGATTGTGGGCAAGATGAAGGTCTCGGCGCTGCTTGAGGCCATGCCAGGGGTTGGCAAGGTACGGGCGCGGCAGATCATGGAGCGGCTCGGCATCGCCGAATCGCGCCGGGTCCGCGGCCTGGGTGCCAATCAGCGCACCGCACTTGAGAACGAGTTCGGTGGCGAGCTCTGACCGACCCTAACGACCCCAAGGATGAGCGCGGGGAACACAGTTCCGCGGCTGATTCGCCGTTTCATCGCGTAAGCGATGCCGCGCTTGTCCGCGGGGGCGCCCATGAACCCCGGCTGACGGTACTTTCCGGCCCTTCCGGCGTTGGCAAGAGCACTGTCGTAGCGGGCTTGCGGGCGCAGCGCCCGGACATCTGGCTGTCGGTTTCCGTGACTACCCGCGCGCCGCGGCCGGGCGAAGTCAACGGTCGTGAATACCATTTCGTGAACGACGCGGTATTCGATGCCATGGTGGCCCGCGGCGAGTTGCTTGAGTGGGCAACGTTTGACGGCAAGAAGTACGGCACCCCCAAGGCCCCCGTCGCAGCGCAGACCGCTGCGGGGGGAGCAACTCTTCTGGAGATTGACATCGAGGGCGCAAGGCAGGTGCGCCGCACCGTGCCCGGCGCCTTGCTGGTCTTCCTGGCCCCTCCATCCCGTGAGGAACTGGCCCGCAGGCTCACCGGGCGCGGCACCGAACCGCCCGACGTGATCGCCCGCCGCCTGGAAGTGGCCAGGCAGGAGATCGAAGCCGGCCGCGAGTTCGACATCACGCTGGTGAACACATCCGTCAAGGACGTGTGCAGGCAACTGGTAACCTTGATGACGGCTTAGAGCGTGCCTCGCTCTGGGAGCTATCTCGCGCCTTTCGGCGCGCAACGACGGAAGGAACCCGGTGGCAGGTAATACCACTGCGGACGGCATCACCAACCCGCCCATCGATGATCTGCTCGATGTGGTCGACAGCAAGTACCGCCTCGTGATCATGGCGGCCAAGCGGGCGCGGCAGATCAACGCCTACTACGCCCAGCTCGGCGAGGGACTGCTGGAGTACGTGGGACCGCTGGTCGAGACCAGGGTGCAGGAGAAGCCCCTGTCAATCGCGCTCCGCGAGATCCGTGAAGGGCTTTTGTCCGCCGTAGAGACGGCGGAGCCGTAACCGGCCGATAGGCCCTGGACATGCCGGCCCGCGTCATCCTCGGCGTGAGCGCCGGGATCGCTGCCTACAAATCCTGTGAGCTGCTGCGGCGGCTGACCGAGTCCGGGCATCAGGTCCGGGTCGTGCCGACCGCGGATTCTTTGCATTTCGTCGGGGCGGCACTGTCCGGCCAGCCGGTGACGACTACCCCCTTCCAGGACGTGCACGAGGTGCCGCACGTCCGCCTCGGCGCCGAAGCCGACCTGGTTTTTGTTGCCCCGGCGACCGCTGACCTGCTCGCCCGCGCGGTGAGCGGCCGCGCCGACGACCTGCTCACCTCGGTGCTGCTGACCGCGCGCTGCCCGGTGGTGTTCGCGCCCGCCATGCATACCGAGATGTGGGAACACCCGGCCACCCAGGCCAACGTGGCCACCTTGCGCGAGCGTGGCTGCCTGGTGCTTGAGCCCGCGTCGGGCCGGCTCACCGGGGCCGACAGCGGCCCCGGGCGCCTTCCCGAGCCCGCCGAACTGTGGCAGACAGCGGTCCGGGTGCTGGCAAGGGGAGCCACGGGGATGGCTCCTGACCTGCACGGCCGCCAGGTGGTGGTGAGCGCCGGCGGGACCAGGGAGGAAATCGACCCGGTCCGTTTCATCGGCAACTGGTCGTCGGGACGGCAGGGCTACGCGCTCGCCGAGGCGGCGGTCGCCCGGGGAGCGGCGGTGACCCTGGTCGCGGCCAACGTCGGCCTGGCCGATCCGGCCGGGGCCAAGGTGATCACGGTGACCTCGGCCAGCCAGATGCGCGAGGGGGTACTCTCCGCTGCGGCGGATGCCGACGCGGTGGTCATGGCCGCCGCGGTGGCCGACTACCGGCCCGCGGCGCGCAGCGAGCAGAAGCTCAAGAAGGCCGGCACGGCGCCCGCCCCGCTGGAACTGGTGGAGAACCCCGACATCCTGAAGGAACTGGCCACCCGCCGGCCGCCGGGGCAGGTCCTCACCGGGTTTGCCGCGGAGACCGAGAACATCGAGGAAAACGGCCGGGCGAAGCTCGCTGCCAAGGGCTGCGATCTGCTCGTGGTGAACCAGGTCGGCCCCGGGCTGGCGTTCGGCACCAGTGACAATGCCGCCCTCGTGCTCGGCTCCGACGGGAGCGTGACCGAAGTGCCGCGGGGGCCTAAAACTGCACTGGCCGACGTGATCTGGGATCTTGTCGCGGCCCGGCTGCCGGCCCGGGCCTGACCGGAGCGCGTCGGGGCAGGTGTCCGACCGGCCGGGCCTGGCGCCCGGTACAATTCGCGGAGCCCCGGAACTCGGCAACGGAATACACCCGGCGATATGACTGCCGGACTCGCGGCGTCCCGCTCGGCGGGCGCTCCAAACGCAGCAGAAAAGGATCTCAGGTGGCGCGTCGTCTCTTTACCTCCGAATCAGTCACGGAGGGCCATCCGGACAAGATGGCAGACCAGATCAGCGATGCCATTCTCGACGCGATGCTCAAGGATGACCCGGGCAGCCGTGTCGCGGTGGAAACCCTGATCACCACCGGCCAGGTACATGTGGCCGGTGAGGTGACCACGGACACCTATGTCGATATCCCGAGCATCATCCGCGAGAAGATCCTGGAAATCGGCTACGACTCCTCGGCCAAGGGATATGACGGCGCCTCCTGCGGGGTGTCGGTATCCATCGGCGCCCAGTCCCCGGACATCGCCCAGGGCGTCACGGACGCGTTCGAGTACCGCGAGGGCGAGGGCGCGACCGAGTTCGACCGCCAGGGCGCGGGCGACCAGGGCCTGATGTTCGGGTACGCCTGCCGGGAGACCCCGGAGTTCATGCCCTTGCCGATCATGCTGGCGCACCGCCTTGCCCGGCGGCTGTCCCAGGTGCGGCGCAGCGGTGACGTGCCCTACCTGCGACCCGACGGCAAGACGCAGGTAACCATCGAATACTCCGGGGACGAGCCGGTCCGGCTGGACACGGTGGTGGTCTCGGCGCAGCACGCACCGGACATCGACCTGAAGGAACTGCTCGCCCCCGACGTGCGTGACCACGTGGTGGAACCGGTCATCTCCGGCCTCGACCTGGACACCGACGGCTACCGGCTGCTGGTCAACCCGACCGGGCGGTTCGAGATCGGCGGCCCGATGGGTGACGCCGGCCTCACCGGCCGCAAGATCATCATCGACACCTACGGCGGCATGGCCAGGCACGGCGGCGGCGCGTTCTCCGGCAAGGACCCCTCCAAGGTGGACCGCAGCGCCGCCTACGCGGTGCGCTGGGTGGCCAAGAACGTCGTCGCGGCCGGCCTGGCCGACCGCTGCGAGGCGCAGGTCGCCTACGCGATCGGCAAGGCCAAGCCGGTCGGCCTGTTCGTGGAGTGCTTCGGCACCGAGAAGGTGCCGGTGGCCCGGATACAGGACGCCGTGCTCGAGGTCTTCGACCTGCGCCCGGCCGCCATCGTCAAGGCCCTGGACCTGCTTCGGCCGATCTACGCGCAGACGGCGGCCTTCGGTCACTTCGGCCGGGAGGAGCCCGACTTCTCCTGGGAGCGGACCGACCGCGTCGAGGAACTCCGCCGCGCCGCCGGCATCTGACCCGATCCGCAGGAGCCCTCCGCCCGTAACCACCTGGCCTCGCCCGCACGAACCGCTGTGGTGGAGGGGTCGTGACGTGCGTAGTTTCTGTTGCCGGTGATGACGGCCAGCGACACCGCACCCATGATCACTCGGGGCTCCTTGGCGGAGCGCGTTCGCGGCGCAGTCGGGCCTGTCTGGTAGGACAGGGAGCGTGGCACAGGAGCACGGCGAAACCGGGGCGCGCGGGACCGCCACATCAGCGCGGGGGACCCCCCGGCCGGGGCGGGCCAGGCCGCGGCGGCGGTCACCGGCCGCACAGGCCCCGGCGGCGCACCTGCCCGTCGCCCAGGTGCTCGTTGATGTGCCGCTAGCGCATCTGGACCGGCCCTTCGACTACCTCGTACCGGAGAAGCTGGCGGAGTCGGCGGTGCCCGGCTGCCGGGTCCGGGTCCGGTTCGCCGGACAGCTCGTGAGCGGCTACCTGCTGGGCCGGGCCGCCGTGAGTGAGCACCAGGGGCGCCTCGCGGCCCTGGAGCGGGTCGTCTCGCCGGAACCTGTGCTCACCCCGCAGATCGCTGCGCTGGCCCGGGAGGTGGCCGACCGGTACGCGGGGACCATGGCGGATGTGCTCCGGCTGGCCATCCCGCCGCGGCACGCGGGGGCGGAAACGCCGGCGT
>Ga0318515_10000473_pt1 | contig 12061 bp, 9 predicted proteins | sample GRESIP176b2f19_FD_202499 | JGI IMG/M metagenome (GOLD analysis project Ga0318515, IMG submission 202499) | Tropical soil microbial communities from Luquillo Experimental Forest, Puerto Rico - GRE.SIPMG.176b2f19 | ecosystem: Environmental > Terrestrial > Soil > Tropical forest > Bulk soil...
GTGTGATCCACGCCGGCTTCAGCGAAGCCATCTTCTCCATCGGGGTACCGCGCCGGATGCCCTCGTCCTTGAGAACGACGTTGCCGTCCTGATCCTTGATGCCCACGATCTGGTCGTCAAAGGCGCCGGAATCCTGTGCGGCTGCAGCCTTTTCGTGCGATCCCAGGGAGAACTCGTCGAGCGCGGTGCGGTCGAGGCCCCACTGCTCGGCGATCATCTCGGCGCCCAGGCCCTGGTTGGGGATCTGGCCTTCGTAGCGGTCGATGAAGGCCTGCGGATACGGACGTCCGCCATTGGCCAGCGACGCGCCCATCGGGGTGCGCGACATGGACTCGACACCGCCGGCGACGACGACGTCGTAGTGTCCGGCCACCACGCCGGCCGCGGCGAAATGGATGGACTGCTGGCTCGACCCGCACTGGCGGTCGACAGTCACGCCCGGGACGGTCTCGGGCCAACCGGCCGCCAGCACCGCGGTACGGGCGATGTCGATGGCTTGTTCGCCGGCCTGAGTGACGCAGCCCCAGATGACGTCGTCGATGATCCCGGGGTCGATTCCGGCCTTGTCGACCAGCCCGTTGAGGACCTGCGCGGACAGGTCAGCCGAGTGCACCCCCGACAGCCCGCCGTTGCGCTTCCCGAGCGGTGAGCGCACTGCCTCGACGATGACGGCTTCAGCCATGGTTTTGTCTCCTTTGACGCTTGGGTCTTGCGTCGATTGTCAACCAAGAGGTTGGGAGGTCGGGGGGCGGGGTGGTCGAGACGCGGGCAGTAGCCACATTGGCCACATCAGTACCAGGAGGTGGGTACCACACGATCCGCGAATGCGCTATCGCGTGTTATATGGAGTGCCATGTCCGCCTTTACGGGGCAGCGTCGGCGGTGGCGAACCAATATGCGATGAACGGTTCCATGGCGCGGCTGACAAGCTCGATACGCGGCCCAGCCGGACCTTTGCAGTACGCCCAAAGAAGTGTCCCTGACCCGTCCGGGTTGGATGCCTTGACCTCGTACCGCATGCCGGTGGCCTCGAGTGCCGCCAGATCTGACTCCACGTCATCCGACCAGTAGCCAAGGTGGTGCACGCCCGAATCCGCAGGGACCCAGACGGTTCCAGGAACTGTCTGGATCAGCTCCACGCGTGGGTCTGTCCCCGAGTACACGATTCGCATGGGAATGGTGATCTCGCCCTCCGGCGTCTGGGCGACTTGGTCGACCTCGACCACGTCGGTCCACCGGTAGCCGGCGACTTTGGTGAACCAATCCAGTGTTCCATCGAAGTCGTCGACGACGATGCCGGTGTGGTAGAGGTCGTCTGGCTTCATTGGCTCTCCGCATCGTCGGTGGTTTTCTTGATTTCCTGTTCCAGCCATTGGACTTCGCTGAAGTTCTCCCGGCCGCTGGCGGCAAGAAGCTGTTCCAGCGCAACACGTTTCACCCGTGACGCTTCGCGCTCGCCGGGTGAGTGCGCGAGGACGATGTCGGTCAGATGAAGCGCCTGCAGCGCGTGTCCTTGGTCAGCGTGAATTCGGGCCCGCTCGGTGAGAGCGGCTGTGCCGCCGGCCAGATCGACGATGTCGGACCATACCGCCGACGGCGGCACGTCGTAGAGTTCCGTGGTCGACCCATACCGAAACCAGCCGACGTGCTCCTCCCAGATCGACCGCACGATCCACGGCACCTTCCCATGCACCTGGGGAAGCGCAAGATCGGTCGGCAGCGTGATCTCCCGCATCAGGGACCACACGTCGGTGCCCGCGTTCATCCCCTCGATAGTCCGATCGCGCAGGTATTTCGTGGCGTCGCGGACCGTGGTCATCGTGTGCCGTATCGCGCCGGCACCGCGGAAAACCTCGTGACCGTTTATCAGCGTTTCGGGGCCAAGCGCGATCACCCTGTCGACGGACCGGATGAATGCCATGGCGCTGCGAATCTTGTCCCCGCGCAACGTATATAAGTTTGGCACATGACCGAAGAACGGCCCCATCAAGTTGCCGATGAAAGCGGTCCGTTCCACGGGCATCCAGACCACGAGTGCGTCGGTGGTCTCCCCGCCGGGGGTTGAGTAGAGCTCGAACCGGCGGCCTCCGAGCTCGAACGCGTGGCTGTCGATGAACGCCGTGGTGAGCACGGGTTCCGGCGGCAGCTCCATCGACGTCGCGTCGACATCCACGAACGCCCCCCACAGTGTCATGATGCGCCGCGCGTAAAACGGGTGCAGGCGCCGCCAATACTCACGGACATCCGCGTGGTTCGCCTGAGCGATCGTCTCAACACGGGCCTGATGAAACACACTCCACCCACCCACATGGTCCGGATGCCCCTGAGTGAATGTGATGACCCGAATCGGGCCACTGCTCACGCGGCCAAAACGCGCCTGGATTTGCGCGGCTTCGAAATCGGTGCCGGTGTTGATCAGCAGATCGCCGTCGGGCGTCGTCACCAGGTAGCTGTTGGCGATGTTCCTGGACATGAAGATCCCATCGCCAACGTCGACGGCGTCCTGGTCGCCCCTTCCCTGATTCACGAGCGAGTCCAGCGATTGCGCCACGAGCGACCTCCCGAGGTCCCTTTCTAGCTAACCTAACATTTGTTCCATTAGGTCGTATAGTCTCTGTTCGCATGACGACCGCGCACGCCCCCCAGAACATTCCGGGGGTCGAGGGCCTGGTCACCCGCGCGTGCGAGCGCGCCGGACTCGACGACTTCGGTGGCGATTCCTGGCGCGAGGGCCTAGCGCTGCTGGTGCAGACCGTCGAGTCCGCGCCCGGAGTGAACGCGGGTGGGCGCGACTTTGTCTACGGCCAGTTCGTCGACGCGTTGTGGAACCGGCTACGCGTGGTCGACTACCTCAGGCAGCACCCCGAGGTCGCCGCGGAACGTGTCGAGCGTCCGCTGGTGGTACTGGGCCTCCCGCGTACGGGCACATCGTTGGCAAGCTACCTGCTCGACCAGGACCCAAACCGCCGGTCGCTGTTGACGTGGGAGGCGGAGAACTCCGTGCCGCCGCCATCACCGGAAACATTGCGCATCGACCCACGCTGCTTGAAGAAGAAGGCCGAGCTGGAAGCGCTGGCCGAAGGGCTGAAGGCAGCAAACATCCCGATGGTGCACTGGGATGACGCCGACGGCCCCACGGAGTGCATGTTCGTGCAGAACCAGGATTTCAGGGCGTATCTGTGGGAGGCGTTCATGCCGACCAGCGCCTACGCCGACTGGCTTATGGACGCCGACATGACGAGCACCTACGCCTACGAGCGGTCGGTGTTGCAGATGTTGCAGTCGCGGGCGCCGGGTGTGTGGTCGCTCAAGATGCCCTCTCATGCCGTGCACATCGATGCCCTCCTGTCCACGTTTCCCGATGTCCGCATCGTCTGGGCTCACCGCGACCCGTTCAAGGCCACCGCTTCCTTCCTGCGGTTGAACTACCTGTCTCGCGCAGTGCTCGGCGCCGACATCGACGTCACCGATGTGGTGTCGAATGTGCTGCGCCAGTTGCAAGCACACGTCGCCCGGCCACTGCAAGCGCGGCAGCGCATCGGCGACGACCGGTTCTTCGATTTGCACTACGCCGCTCTCATGCGCGATCCGATCGGTGTGATGCGCTCACTGTACGAGTGGGCCGGGGACGAACTGACGCCATCAACCGAAGACGCGATGCTTCAGTGGCTGAAACGAAACCCGCAGGACCGCTTTGGAGTTCAGCCCTATTCGCTCGACGGGTCGGGCGTCGCCATCGGCGACCTGGAACCTGTCTTTGACCAATACCTTTCGACGTTCGACATCGAACTGGAAGGAACCTCGTGAGGGGGGCGGGGGTGATCTAGGGCGGTGCAGAAGCCACATTGGCCACAGGAGTACCTCGAGGCAAACACCACACGATCCCCGAACGCGATAGCGCATGTGACAGCACCGACAGGTGCGGTGCGCTGACGATAATGGTCGAAGGTCTTCGAACGAGTGAGGCGGACGTGAAGCGGCTGAACGGCATGGATGCGATGCTGCTGTACAGCGAGGCGCCCAACCTGCACACGCACACCTTGAAGGTCGCGGTCGTCGATGATGCAGATTGCGACGGCGACTTCACCTTCGACGTGTTTCGCCGCACGCTGCTCCGCCGGCTGCATCTGCTGGATCCGTTGCGCTACAAGCTCATCGACATTCCATGGCGACTGCATCACCCGATGTGGCTGGAGAACTCCGACGTCGACCTCGACTACCATCTGCGGCGAGTTCAGGTGCCCGCCCCCGGCGGTCGCCGAGAGCTCGACGAGGTGATCGGGGAAGTCGCCAGCACCCCGCTGGATCGCAGCCGCCCGTTGTGGGAATTCCACTTTGCCGAAGGCATGGCCGATCACAGATCCGCAATCATCGGGAAGATCCACCACTCCTTGGCCGACGGGGTCGCCTCGGCCAATCTTCTGGCCAGGCTCATGGACCCGGACGGGCCGACGCAGGACGAACGCAACAACGACACGGCTTGTGTACCGCCGCGGACGGCGGAGTTGCTCCGGGCCGCGGGGCGTGACCACGCGCAGCAGCTCGCCGCGCTGCCGGGGGTGATCACCGACGCGCTCGCCGGGGTGCGGCGGCTACGGCGGCGAGCCCGCGAGCGTGGCGAGCAGCCAGACCTTGCCCGGCTGCTGCGCGCGCCGGCGACGTTCATGAACCACGTGGTTACGCCGAGGCGGACCTTCGCGACCGCGACGCTGTCATTGGCGGAGGTGAAACAGACCAGCAAGCACATGGGGATCACCATCAACGACGTGGTGATGGCGATGACCGCGGGTGCGCTGCGGGATTTGTTGTTGCGCTACGACGGCGGTGCGGACCAACCGATCGTCGCTTCCGTGCCGGCGAGCACCGACAGGTCTCCGGATCGGATCAGCGGCAACGAGCTCGGCGGCATGGCGGTGTCGCTGCCCACGCACATCGGCGACCCGTTGGAGCGGGTGCGACTGACCTCATTGGCCACGGCGATCGCCAAGGAAAACAACGAGCTGTTCGGCCCGGAGCTGTACGGCAAGTTGATCACTTACTTGCCGCCTATTGCGGCCCCTCCCGTCTTCGGGTGGTTGGCCCGCCGGGACGCGCGAAACAGGCTGTTCAACGTGCCGGTTTCCAATGTGGCGGGGCCACGCACGCGGGGTCATCTCGCGGGCGCTCCGGTCAGCGAGGTCTATTCGGTCGGTCCGCTGATCGCGGGGTGTGGCATCAACATCACCGTGTGGAGCTACGTCGACCAGCTCAACATCTCGGTTATCGCCGACGACCGCACCCTCGGCGACACCCATGAAGTGACCGACGCAATGGCTCACGCGTTTTGCGAAATCCGCAGGGCAGCTGGGCTTTCCGGCGAGCTTACCGCGGTTGACACCGCGATGCCCTAACCGAGGATGGGAAACCGCCGCCGGCGAGCCAGCCGGTCAAGGGCCGTCTGCATGACCGAACGGACGTGTGCGTCGACATCGACGATGCCAGGTTCGTTGCCGAATCGGTCGACGATGTCGCTCGGTTCCCAGACGTCGGTGACGATCTTGGTCGGCAGCGGCACGTTCGGCGGCATGATCACGCTTAGTCCGAACGGGAAACCCACGGTGATCGGCAGAATGTCGGACCGCCACCGGGACAGGCCCAACCGCTTGGCCAGCCACGTGCCGCGCGTCACGAACAGCTGGCTTTCCTGCCCGCCGATGGACACCGCCGGCACGATCGGCACACCGGCGTCGATCGCGGACCTGACATACCCGGTGCGGCCGTTGAAGTCGACGACGTTCGCGGCCAGTGTCGGACGGTACGCGTCATAGATTCCACCGGGGAACACCAACACCACGCCCCCCGACCGGAGCGCGTTGACGGTGTTTTCCGGATTGGCGCGGATGACGCCGAGGCGGGTCAACAAACCCGCGGCCGGCCCGGCGAACATCCCGTCGTGGCCGAGTGTGTACAGCGGACGGTTGTAGCCGAACCTGCCGTAAAACGCTGCGGCGAAGATCAGCACATCGGGCGTCAGCATGCCGCCCGAGTGGTTAGCGACGATCAGCGCACCGCCGTCGGGCGGCAGCGATTCCAACCCGCGCACGTCGAACCGAAACCAGCGCCGCGCAATCGGTTCCGCCGCACCGACCAGCCTCTCGGTGAAGCCGGGGTCCCACCGGGCGATCTCACGGGTGCTCACGTGATGGCGGTAAAGCCGAGGTGCAGCTCGGTGAGGCCGCGCATCTGCCAGGTCGGCTCGTAGGTGTAGCGGCGGGCTTCAGGTGGCCCGTGCTCCGCCTCGAGAATGGTGATGTCCGACATCCGGTCAAGGATGCGGTTGAGCGAAATACGTCCCTCCGCCCGGGCCAGCGGTGCGCCGGGGCAGGAATGGTTGCCCCGTCCGAACGCCACATGCTCGCGAACGTTCGGGCGGTCGATGCGAAACTCATTGGGCTCATCGAACTTTCGAGCGTCCCGATTGCTCGCACCGGGCAGCAGCATCACGGTAGTGCCGGCCGGAACCTCGGTGTCACCGATTGACGTCGATGTGCGTGCCATGCGGAAGTGACACTTGACCGGACTTTCGGTGCGAAGCGTCTCCTCGACGAAAGTCGGTATTCTGCTCCGGTCGTCGCGAAGCAACGCCTGAATGTCCGGATTTTCGGCGATCACGCGCATGCCGAAGCTGAGCAACTTCGTGGTGGTTTCCTGTCCGGCCGCAAACAGGAACGCGGCGAGCCGGACGACGTCGATGACTTCGGGAGTCGAGCCGTCGGGATACTTCGCCTGGGCCAGTTCGGTCAGCACGTCGGATCGTGGCTCACGACGGCGCTCGGTGATGTAGGTGGTGAACTTTTCGTTGAGGTACTCCAACGGATTGTGGGCGCGCGTCAGCGCATCGTCCTCGATGCCGCCCACCACTTTGCCGGAAAAGTGCGCGCGGAACTCCTCATGGTCTTCCTGCGGAAGTCCCAGGAGGTCGGCGATCACCAACCCGGAAAATGGTCGTGCGAACTCATCGAGAAACTCACACGTTCCGCGGGACAGGAACTCGTCGAGCTGCTCATCGGCAAGCCGCCACATGAAGTCTTCATTTTCCTTGAGTCGCTTGGGCGTCAGCAGTCGATTGAGCAGTCCCCGTGTCCGCGTGTGCTCCGGGGGATCCTGGGTGACGATGTGCTCGCTCATCGGGATCTGCGAACGATGCTGCTCGATCAGCGCACCGATGTCGTCGCCCTCCGGCTCGAACGGCAGCCCCGAAAACGGGCCCGCGACCGAGACGCACGAGGAAAACGCCGGGTCCTTGTACACCGCGAGAGCTTCCTGGTGTCCCGTTATGGCCACGACGCCCTGCTCGGGCTGTGACACCACCGGGCAACGCTGGCGCAGGTGGTCGAAATAGGGGTACGGATCGGGGATCAGCGACGCGTCGGTGAAGAAATCGACCGATTCGAAATCGCTCATTACGTCATTCCCTCTCCCCGTCCTAACCCCCCAATCTAGGTTGGAACAAATGTTAGGTCAAGTCGGAAACCGACCAGCCACCCGCTCCCGCAGCCGGGGCAATCCCGGTCCGTCGAGCAGGTGCAGCAGCGCGGTTCGGCCGCTGATCGCCATCATCAAGGCGGCCACCGGTCCACGAATTTCGGCACCGGTCCCCCACTCCCCACGAATGTCGGTAGCGCGCAAGCTGATCCCGCGTCGTCGGCCCAGGGGAACAAAGCCAAACGGCCAGGGACCGGTCAGGAAGTCCATCGCCAGCGCCGCCAACAGTGGGTCGGGCCGGAAGGGCAGGGCGAGCGGGATCCTGATGTCGCCCCCGTGCACCAGGACGTCCGCGAGCGGGTCCAGTGGCCCGGCCAACGGCGGGCTGATGGGGCGGTCCGCACACCCACGCAGGCTGGCGACGATTTCCGGGGCCGGCAGCCGTGCACGATGCCGCGCCAGCTCGTCAATGGCGCGAGCCATGCTCCCACGACGTAGGGCGACTCGTAGAAACGTCGGAGTACCGTCCATGACCGTGCTGACGATGTGGGCACCCACGGTCTTCACATCCCAGCCGGCGCACAAGCTCGGCGTCGCCAGCTGCGCAGCGTCCAAGCCGCCTAGCAGGTCAGCAAGCCGTCGCCGCTCGTCCGCGACGGCGGCGAACACAAAGTCGCGGTCGACCGGAAGACCTCCTCCGCGTTCGCTATCCGGCCGGATATCCCACCGATTTGATTTCGGTGTACTGGTCGAAGCCGGCCACACCGTTCTGGCGGCCGACGCCACTGGCCTTGTATCCGCCGAAAGGTGTGTCGGCGCCGTACGGAGCGCCGCCGTTGACTCCCATGAAGCCGGCGCGGATCCGGCGTGCCACCGCCAGCGAACGCTCCAGCGAGCCCGACATCACGTTGCCCGCCAATCCATAAGCACTGTCGTTGGCGATCCGGATCGCGTCCTCCTCGTCGTCGAAGGGGATCACCGACAGCACCGGGCCGAAGATCTCCTCCTGGGCGATTGTCATGGAGTTGTCGACATCCGTGAAAAGCGTTGGCCTGACGAAGTATCCCTTGTCGAAGCCGGTGGGCGCATCGGGGCCGCCGACCAGCGCCGTGGCGCCCTCTTCGACGCCCTTTCTGATGTAGCCCATCACGCGTTCGCGCTGCTTCTCCGAGATCACCGGGCCGCAGAGGGTTCCGGCGTCCTGCGGGTCGCCGCACGTGACGTTCTCATAGATGCTCTTGAGGATCGCCACCCCCTCGTCGTAGCGCGACCGCGGCAGCAGCATCCGCGTCGGGTTCGCGCACCCCTGCCCGGCGTGCATGCACGGCGCGATGCCGATCGCGCAGGCCAACCCGAAATCGGCATCCTCGAGAACGATGGTGGCCGACTTGCCACCGAGCTCTAGGAACAGGCGCTTCATGGTCGCCGCGCCCTTTTCCATGATCCGCTTGCCGACCACCGTCGAGCCGGTGAACGAGATCAGGTCGACCTTCGGCGACAACGTAAGCTCTTCGCCCACAAAGTGATCCGATGCGGTGACGACATTGACGACGCCGGCGGGAATATCGGTCTTTTCGGCGATCAGCCGACCGAGGCGCGTCGCGTTGAACGGCGTGTTGGGCGCCGGCTTGAGCACGACCGTGTTGCCGGTGCCCAGCGCCTGGCCGATCTTGTTGATGGTGACCTCGAACGGAAAGTTCCACGGCACGATCGCGCCGACCACACCCACCGGCTCCCGCCAGACCTTAATGGTGGTCAGCGCGCCGGTGAGGCTGATCACTCTGTCGCCGAGGTCGGTTTCCCAGGGGTATTCGTCGATCAGCCTCGCGGGGTAGCGCAGCCCGTCGGCTAACGGGGCATCCAGCTGGGGGCCGAACGTGATGGCCCGGGGCGAGCCGACTTCGAGGATGAGTTCCTCGCGCAGCTCTTCCTTCTCCTCCTCGATCGCATCGTGCAGTTGCAACAGGCAGCGCTTGCGCAACTCGCGGTTGGTCGACCAGTCGGACTCGTCGAAGGCGCGCCGGGCGGCGTCGATGGCCCGGTGCATGTCCTCCTTCGAGGCGTCGGCGACTTCCCCGAGGCTCTCCTCGGTGGCCGGGTTGATGTTGGTGAAGGTGCCGGCCTGGCCGTCGACGAGCTTGCCGTCGATCATCATCTTGGCCTCGAAGCGAACCTTTACAGCCTCAGTCATATCTGTCACTCTCTTCTGAGTCGTTGAGGGGCTACGGAGAGCCTTACTGGAAACTAGCCGATTGGCAAGTTGCGGCCTCTCCCGGGGGTTGGCTATTGGGGATCGAACAGCACCGGAACCGAGGTCGGGGACCGGAAAACCTGCCCGCGAACGTGCGGGTCCTCCGCGTCCGGGTCCAACCGAAGATTCGGCAGCCGGTCCAGCAGAAGATTAATGGCGGTACGCATTTCCAGGCGCGCCAGGTGCATGCCCAGACAGACGTGCACGCCATGCCCCCAGCCCAGATGCGCCCGGGCCTGCCTGTGAATGTTGAACGTGTCCGGATCGGGATAGCGGTCTTCCTGCCGGTTCGCCGAACCCAGCATCGGCATCACCGTCGCCCCGGCCGGGATCGCCACGCCCCCGAGTTCGGTGTCGCGGGTCGCCACCCGGGTGATGGTCAACAGCGGTGGTTCCCACCGCACGCCCTCTTCGATGGCCTGCGGAAGTAGCAACCGGTCGGCGCGGATCGCGTCCAATTGCGCCGGATTCGACAACAGCCCCAAGAGCAGGCTGCCCAGCGACCGGTAGGTCGTTTCCACGCCGGCGGGGAGCAGCAGCCGAAGAAACGAGAAGATCTCCTCGTCCGCGAGCTTCTCCCCATCGATCTCGGCCGCACCGAGCGCGCTGATCAGATCGTCCTTCGGCTCGGCGCGGCGAGCCTCGAGGATCGGTGCGAAGTACTCGCACAGCGCGGCCGACGCCGCAAGCCCTCGTTCCGGGTTCATCAGCCAACTCAGCAGCGAGATCGACCATCGCTGGAACTGTGGGTAGTCCTTCTCCGGCAAGCCCAACAGGCCCGCAATGATCTGGCTCGGATAGTCGAAGGTGAACTCCTTCACCAGATCTGCCTTGCCGTTGGGGGCGAACTTGTCGATCAGGCCATTTGCCACGCGGCCGACCAGCTCGTCCTGCCACCGCGCCAACGACTTCTGCGAGAACGCCTTCGAGATCAACGAACGCAGCCGGCCGTGGATGGGCTCGTCCATGCCGAGCATCACGCCTTCGCCCAGCACGGGGCCGAACGCGGCGATCACGGCCGCCGACGAAAACGTCTCGTTGTCACGCAGCATCTGCTGGACGTCCTCGTGGCGGTACACGATGAACATCGGCAGCGATTCCTCGTGCGGGAGCGCTCCCGACGTCTCGAGTCGCTGCACCGGTTCCTCGCGACGCAACCGCGCCAGCTCGGTGTACGGGTCACGCACGTCGCCGGATATCGCGTCGTCGAAGGAGCCGAAGTCCTCGAGGTCGTCAAAAAGCTGTTCCATTTCCTAACCCTCATTTCCCTTGCGGCGCTTTGCCGCCAACGACGCCAAGCGCTGCAACACCGGTTGCGGCAGAACGCGCGCAACCAACACCATCACCCTTTGGCTCGCCGTCAATGGCCACGCCCCGTCCCGCATCGACCCCTGTTTGGGTATGCCCATCACGATCCGCGACACGTGGTGCATCCCTATCGCCGGAAGAATTCGGTTGGACACCAACAACATCGACGCGTCGGGTCCGACGCCCCGGCGGCGGAAAGACCCGGTGTCCTGCAATGCCTTAACCAATCCGTCGGTGAACCGCTCGGGCGGCCTGGCGAAACTGATGGCGAACCGCCCGCGGGTGTTGATGGTGTTGTGCAGCCGGGCGTACGGGCCGTCGAAATTGCGATCGTCGATGGCGCCCGCGCCGGTGATGATGTCGGTGTCGTACGTGCCGGCCACCACGACGGTGACGCCGAGCCCGAAGGGCGCGATCTCGCCCGCCATCGACTCGCCCCACCGCTCCAAGGCCCCCTTGGCCGCCGAGTACGGTGCGATGTTCGGCTGACCGCGGACCCCGCCCGCGCTGGACACGAGCACGATGCGCCCCTCCCCCGCGGCCCGCATCGACGGCAGCAAGGCCTTGGTGAGCGCGACCGGGCCCATGACGTGAGTGGCGAACATGTTCTGCCACAACGCCACATCCGTCTCTTCGACCATTCCGGCGGCGGCGATCCCGGCGTTGTGCACGATCGCGTAGGGCGCGCCGACGGCTTCCTCGATTGCCTTGGCGGCCGCGGCGATCGATGCGGGGTCCAACAGGTCGAGCTGGACACCGATCAGCCGGTCGTCGTCGGGTGCGGCTCCTTCTGATGTAATGGCCTCGCGCAGGAGCGCCATCCCCTTCTCGGGTGTGCGCATGGCCGCGACGACGCGCCAGCCGTCACGGTATAGGCGAACGGTCGAGGCGAACCCCAGACCGCGGGACGCGCCGGTGATGACAACTGTGCGCGGCTCAGCCATTCTTGCTCGCACAGGCGCCAACTCCCGGCGGCGGTGGATCGACGTGGGGCCGCCCGTTCGGCTGCCCGCTCATCCAGGTCGACCAGATGCCGAC
>Ga0318515_10000475_pt1 | contig 12050 bp, 12 predicted proteins | sample GRESIP176b2f19_FD_202499 | JGI IMG/M metagenome (GOLD analysis project Ga0318515, IMG submission 202499) | Tropical soil microbial communities from Luquillo Experimental Forest, Puerto Rico - GRE.SIPMG.176b2f19 | ecosystem: Environmental > Terrestrial > Soil > Tropical forest > Bulk soil...
GCCATCACCGCATTGATCGCAATTTTCTCGACGGTCGCCGCGGCCAACGCCGGCGGGACCAGCCCCAGGACCTCCTGCGGGTCGCGCTCCGTGCCGTCGAGCATGCGCAGCACTCGCTCTTCGGTCGGCGGTACGAGCGGCAGCCCGTCCGACCAGCCGCGTGCATACATTGCCTCCTGCTCGTCTTCGTCCTCACCGATCTCGATGCGGCGCGATCTGAGCCCGGTCTCGTTGAAGCGGATTTTGAGATGCTCGATCACCCCCGGCTCGACATTCTTGCCGCCGCAGCCGGGCCGTGCCTCGGGCAGATCGCGGCCGAGCCCGGCGACGCCGCTCAAGCGCTCCCATTCGCCGCGTTCCCAGCCAAAGGTGCGGCCGACCTCGCGACCTTGCTCAAACCGGATCAGGGTCGGCACGATTTCGATCTTGAGCCGATGCGAAACGTCGAGAGCGGTGTCGTCGATGCGCTTGGGCACGGTGTCGGGAAATGACGGGTCGTCCTGCGTGTAGACGGTGAGCCCGGCGTCGCGCGCCAGAGCGCCGAGCACCGGCGCCGCCAGAACGCAGGTCGGACAGTCGCGCTTTACGACCGCGACCAGACCGTCCTGTGGCAACCGATCCGTCATCGCGCCCCCCACTGTTGCCCCGTCGCGAGGATGAACCGCCGGCGCGCCGACGGCAAGCGCCGCTTGGCAAGCATCATGCCCTATGTGCAAATCTGGCGGACGTAGAGCCGTTCCGATAATCTTCCGTCGAGTGTGAGCTGCTTCACATATGGGGCCGCTCTGTCCCTCTACGGTCGAACGGGTACACGAGCTGCTTCGGGGAGGATACCGCCATGGCGCGCCGTCGAATTTCTGTGGTTTTCGCCGCTGCCGCGCTGCTTGCGTTGCCGATCCAACCCGTGGCGAGGGGGGACACCGGGGCAAACATCGTCGAAGAAGTCGATTTCGCGACCTCGTGCAGCCCCGCCGTGCAGCATCTCTTCAAGCACGCGGTCTGGACCTTGCACTCGTTCTGGTATCCCGAGGCGCTGAAGGATTTCACCGCGGTTACTGAAGCGGAGCCCGGCTGCGCGATCGGCTACTGGGGCATCGCGATGAGCCATTGGTACCCGCTGTGGCATCCGCCCAGCCCGGCGGCGCTAAAGGCGGGCTCGGAGGCGGTCGCGAAGGCGACAGAGGCGCCGACCAAGACCGCGAGGGAGAAGGACTACATCGCGGCGATCGCGGCCTTCTACCGCGACAGCGACAAACTCGACCACCGCACCCGCGCCGTCGCCTACGAGAAGGCGATGGAGCAGGTCTATCTGCGCTACCCTGACGATCGCGAGGCCGCGGTGTTCTATGCGCTAGCGCTCGACACGACCGCGTCGCCGACGGACAAGACCTATGCCAACCAAAAGAAGGCAGCGGAGATCCTGAATAGGGTCTGGAAGGAGCAGCCGAACCATCCCGGAGTCGTACACTACCTGATCCACAGCGACGATTCGGCGCAATTTGCCCAGGCGGGGCTGGACGCGGCGATCTGCTACGCCAAGATTGCCCCGGACGTGCCGCATGCACTGCACATGCCCTCCCACATCTTCACCCGGCTCGGCATGTGGCAGGAATCGATCGACTCGAACCGCGCTGCGGAAAAAGCGGCGCTTGCTTATATCCAAAAGGCGCTCGGGCCGGGCGGCTACGACGGCAACACCGTCCATGCCATGGATTATCTCGAATATGCCTATCTACAGACCGCACAGGACGGGCCGGCCAAGGCGGTCGTCGACGAGCTAGCCGGGTTCCGACAGAACGACGTCGCGAACCTGACCGTGGCATACGCCGTCGCGGCGATCCCGGCGCGCTTTGTCCTCGAGCGCCGCGATTGGTCGGCCGCCGCTTCGTTGTCGGCTCCTGAGACCGGGGTGCCGATCGAGCGCTTCCCGTGGGCCGAGGCGATGATCTCGTTTGCCCGTGCGCTCGGCGAGGCGCGGACCGGGAACATTGCGGGCGCCCAAGCGGACATCGCCAAACTGGAGTCACTCAAAGACAAACTCTCGGCGGAAAATAACACCTATTGGGCCAATCAAGTCGAGGTCCAGCGCCTGGGAGCCGCTGGCGTTCTCGCTCATGTCCAGGACGACGATTCGAAGGCGGTTGAGCTGGTGCGCGCCGCGGCCGATCTCGAAGCGACGATGGACAAGCATCCGGTCACCCCCTCCGGAGTCCTCCCGGCGCGCGAATTGCTGGCCGACCTGTTACTCGAGCTCAATCAGCCCGACGTGGCGTTGACCGAGTACCAAGCAGTACTGCACACCGATCCCAACCGGTTCCGCAGCATCCTCGGCACCGCCCGCGCCGCCAAGCAGTCGGGCGCCGCCGCCGCCGCGCACGACGCTTATCAAAAGCTGGTGGCGCTGAGCAAACAGGCCACGCCCGAGCGCCCCGAGCTGGCCGAGGCCAAAGCCTATCTGACCAACTGACTGCCGCAGGAAGAGGCGGGAGGGCATGCCATGCGTATCGGGATTCATTTGCCGCATATCGGGCGCAAGGCCGGACCGGAGGCCATCCAGCGTGCGGCGATCCAGGCAGAGGAGCTCGGCTTTGCCGATGCTTGGACGAGCGAGCACATCATCATCCCAAAGGGTGCGCCCTACCCACCCTCGGCAGTCTTCTACGACCCGGTTCTGACGCTGACCTGGGCGGCCGCCTACACCAAGAGGATCGGGCTCGGCACCAGCGTACTGGTGTTGCCGATGCGTCACCCGCTGCCGCTCGCCAAAGAGCTGGCGACGTTGCAGAATCTCTCGGAGAGGCGGCTGATCCTCGGTGCCGGGGTCGGCTGGATGGCCGCCGAGTTCGCCGCGCTCGGGGTGCCGTTTCGCGAGCGTGGCCGGCGCATGGACGAGGGCATCGCGATGATGCTGGCGGTGTGGGGCGAGGACCCGGTCAGCTTTCCTGCACGGCACATTCCAGCGGTAATCGAGGACATGCGGATGCTGCCGCCGCCGGTCAAGCCGATCCCGATCTGGATCGGCGGCAGCTCCGAGGCCGCACTCGCCCGCGCCGCCCGCCTCGACGGCTGGCACGGCTCGCGGGTCTCGCCTGAGGCGACTGCCCCAATCGTTCGGCGGCTGCGCGAAAGGCGGCCGGAACCCGGGTTCGCGATCTCGCTGCGTTACGGCTGGGACGGCAAGGACGACGGCGCGCTCGGCGCGCGCCTTGCCGCCTATGGCGAGGCCGGGGTTGGGCATGTCCTGGTCGAGCCCGGCGAGCGCGCTCTCGACGACTGGCTGCGCTCGGTCGAGCGGGTCGCCCGCGCGGTGGAAGGAGTTCAAAAATGAAATTGGCCATGACCTTGAAGTTCTCGCCCACCTCCGGGGTCGATATGGACCTCGTGCGAGAGGCCGAACGGCTGGGCTATGACGCGGTCTGGTCCGGCGAGGCGTACGGCACCGACGCAGTGACACCGGTCGCCTGGGTCTTGGCGCAGACCAAGAAAATCAAGGCGGGCACCAGCATCATGCAAATGCCGGCGCGCACCCCTACCTGTGCGGCGATGACCGCGATGACCCTGCAGGCCATGTCGGGCAATCGATTTCTCTGCGGCATCGGCCCGTCCGGCCCGCAGGTGGTCGAGGGCTGGCATGGCGTGCCGTTCGGCAAACCGCTGCTGCGCACTCGGGAATACATCGCAATCATTCGCCGGATCCTCGAGCGCGAGGCGCCGCTCGAATTTCACGGCGAGCACTATCAGATCCCCTATAGCGGGCCGGGTGCCACCGGGCTCGGTAAGCCGCTCAGGAGCATCATCCACGGCGATCCCAATTTAAAGATCTATACTGCGGCGATCGCACCGGCGGGGCTGAGGACCGCGGGCGAGGTAGCGGATGGCACATTGCCGATCTTTATGTCGCCCGAGAAGCCCCAGACGATCATCGCACCGATCCTGGAGGGGATGGCAAAGGCGCGCGGCGGCAAGACCCTCGCCGATTTCGATTTGGCGCCCTATGTCCGCATCAGTATGGGAGAGGATCTCGCAGCTTGCCGCGATGCGGTCAGGCCGCACCTGGCGCTCTATATCGGCGGGATGGGCGCACGGTCGAAGAATTATTACAACGACTTGATCAAGCGCTTCGGCTACGAGGCGGCCGCCGGCGCAATCCAGGATCACTTCCTCGCTGGCCGGCGCAAGGAGGCCGAGGCCGCGGTGCCCGACGCGCTGATCGACGAGATTTCGCTCGTCGGAACTCGGGAGCGGATCCGCGACCGTCTGCAAGCCTGGAAAGAGCTCGCGAAGGACCATCGGATCGGCACGCTGGTGATGACCGGTGCCACCTCCGAGGCGTTGCGCGTCGTCGCCGAAGCGGTCATGTAGAGCGGCTGTGCGTTGGTGACTATGTCAAGGTCAGGATGCCGGTTTGCGATCCCGGCGCCGGTGCGGAGGTGCCGCCGCCATAGAGCGGGTTGAACAGCGGGTTGGATGCGCCGCGCGACGCGACTATCGCAGTCGGGCGGACGAAATAGGGCGAGACGAAGGTGTTGTGGCTGGCCGACGGCGAGGTGATTGCGAGGCAAGTCTGGGCGACCTTAAGGTCGATCGCTGATATCGTATTCGAGAATGTGTAGCCATTTTGGATCAGCATTGCGGTTCCGGTCGTCGCCGACGCGGCCCCTGAGATCTTTGAGAACTGCACCTGGTCCATTACGAGCCCGGCCGATCCGGCTGTTACGGCGACTGCGAAAATGTCGGCGTTCAGCACGTAATTGAGCCTAACAGCGGAGCCCGAGCCGGCGTTGTTGGCGATCAGGTGGTCGATCTTCGCCGAATTGTGCGCGTCCGAGTAATCGTTGAGGCCGAAACGGACCGCAGCTTCCCAGGTATTGGCGTTGACGAACAATGTGCCTTGGATGTGGAAATAGAAGCAGCTCTTTGGGTTGTCCGGTGTGCCGCCGCTGCACGTTACCGTGATGGCTCGCAAACCGGTGGCGGTCGCATCAATAACCGCGCCGTCCGAGATGATCTGAAGCCGGTGGCGGCGAGCCGCGCATAATCGATGACGAGCTCCCGATTGAGCACGTAAGTGCCGGCTGGCAGCCATAGCGGCTGATTGGCGGCGATAGCCGCCGTGGTAGCGTCCTGCAGATTGGAATAGCAGCTCGCATTGATCCGGTCGGCCGGGTTGCAATCGGCGCGGGCCGGAGACGCCGTAATCCCCAGCAGGACCGCGGCAATGATGGCGGCCGGGACCTTGGCTGCAGCTCCCGCAATCGTGGCTTCCCGGCAAGGATGCCTCATCAATCTCGTTTTCATGACCGCCCCCTTTTTCATCAGAATTAACCAATGACACAACTAAATATAGTTAATAGTGTATGATCAAGAATTCTGCAAGAGAAATATGCTCGTAAATGCCACACAGTGTGCGTTGTATTTATCTGAAATTGTACCATCCTCGTGTGAGCCACCTCACACTCCAGTGCCGGGGCCGATACCCCGCCCGGCTTCGGGTGGAATTGCACGCGACAAGACCACATAAGGCTTGCTTGGATCGGGAAGGTGCAGATGACCGATTTCTTTGCCGCAATCGCTGACACGATCGGCCGTGGCGGCTTCGCCTTTGTGCGGGCACCGGAAATGCATGCGGCGTTGGAGGCGGCCGGGCTGCGTGATTGGGGGTCGTTTGCCGCCGGCTGGGACGATCTCGGTGTCGACACCTACATGGCCGATGGTGGTCGCTACCGCCGCCGCCGCTTTGCCGCCTTCCGAGCCTCTTCGGCCGGGATCGTGCGCAAGCCGCATCAGCCGCATTATCAGAGCCGCGACTACAACCAGCTCAATGGCGGAATCGAGCGCTGGTTCGAGCCGGTCACCGAGGCGGTCGCCCACCATCCGGCGCTGAATGCGATCCTGCAGACCAGCCAGGCATTGTTCGACCGGATGACCCCTGCAGCGGTTCGGCCGGCGGCCTGGCATGTCGAATTGCACCAGTTTCGTATCGAGGCGCGGCCCGGTGAGGCGGGCCACCCGACCCCGGAAGGGATGCACCGCGACGGCGTCGACTGGGTGTTGGTGCTGATGGTCCGCCGCGAAAACATCGCGAGCGGCGAAACCACGATCTACGATTTGGTCAAATGCCCGCTCGGCAGTTTCACGCTGACGGCACCACTCGATTCAGCGCTGGTCGACGACAGCCGGGTGTATCATGGCGTTACTGCGGTAACGGCGATCGATCCGGGACAGCCCGCCTATCGCGACGTGCTGGTTGTGACCTTCCGGCGGGAGTAGTCGAGGCGGGAGCGGGTAGCGGTCAGCTCGCGACAAAGCGCACTGCTGAGATCGGCGGCAGGCGCGCCTCGGGCATCGACCAGGCATCGCCGCCATCCTCGGAGATCCACAACCCGCCGCTGGTCGAGCCGAAGGCGAGACGCTCGCCGCTCGCATCGACCGCGAGCGCATGGCGCCACGCCAGGTCGTAGGCATGGTGCTGCGGCAGGCCCTTCCTCAATACCTCGAAGCTGCGGCCGCCGTCGCGGGTGCGTGCGTGCGACGACAACCTTGCCGTCGACCGGAATGCGCCGTTCGTCCTTGACCGCCGGGACCAACCACGCGGTGTCGGGATCGTGCGGATGGGCGGCGACGGCAAAGCCGAATTTTGACGGACGGATAGCCGTCAGTTCGTGCCAAGTGGCACCGGCATCCTCCGAACGGAAGACGCCGTTGTGGTGCTGGCACCAGACGATCTCGGGATAGTCGCGCAACGCGCCAGGCGGTGGACGTCCTGGGCGATCGGCTGTTCACGCTGCTCAGGCGGCATGTACTCGGCGTACATGCCGCGGTTGATATTGCGCCACGAGATACCGCCATCGGTGCTCGCCCACACGCCCCCGGTCGAAACGCCGATGCGGATGTCGTCGGGACTGCGCCGGTCGATTAGCACGGAGTCGATGCCGGGCTGCTCGCCGCCGGCGACCCCCGACCATTGCCGGCGCTCGGGCGGGGTCGCGGCGCCACAGCTTGGCCCCGAAATGGCCGAGATCGAGCGCGGCATAGACCGCGCCGTCGCGTCGGCCAGTACCGCCGAGACCGGGTCACCGAGAAATTGCACGTTGGCGCTCCCAGATGCCATGGCCGCGCGCTAGCTCGAAGAGACCCTTGTGGGTTGCGACATGGAGCCGATCTGCCATCCTTTCCTCCGTCAGCCGCCGGACAATGCCTGGAAGACGTAGATTTCGTCATGCGAGCCAACCGGGTCGTTTTACCCGACGCGGTCATCCACCAGCCGGCCATTGACATAAATTGCGACGTGCCGGCGCAAGATACCCTGGTCATCGAGCACATATCCGCGCAATGCCGGCCGCGTTGCCAACACCGCGGCCAGCGCCGCGCCCACGGTCGCACCCTCCACTGTCGCGGAAGGTGCGGGCAGGAAGCGCTCGAGCGCGCGGGTGAACGAGACCGTGGGCATCACTCTCAGGCCTGAGATAGCAGCTCGGCGGCGCGCCGCGCCAGGCTGCGCCGGTCGATCTTGTTCGTCCCGGCGAGCGGCATCTCCGGCAAGAACCATACCCGGCGCGGGTGCAGATAGGGCGCGGCATTGGCGAGCGTGAACGCCTTGACCGCCGCTTCGCTCGGCGCGGCACCCGGTCGCGCCACGACAAACGCGACCGGCTTCTTGAACTTCAGCTCGTCGTCGACTGGCACCACCACCGCCTGGTGGATCTCCGGATGCCGCTCCAGCATCGCCTCGATCTCGCCGGGACAGACACTCTCGCCACCGCTGACGAACATGTCGTCGCCACGCCTGACAAAATAATAGAAGCCGTCGCGATCCTGGCGAAACACGTCGCCGGTTGTGTAGAAGCCGTCCGAGGTCAGCGCCTTCGCCGTCTCCTCCGGCAGGTTGTGGTACCCGGTCATCAAGGCCGGGCAGCGCATTTGCAGCACGCCCTCGTCCGTCTCGCCGTCGTCGCCTGTAACCAGCCGCAGCTCGACATGCGGGTGTGCCACGCCGACCGATAGATCGGGAGTCGGCCGGCCGTCAGGGTGCGCGGAGAATACGATCGGCCCTGCCTCGGTCGTGCCATAGCCGTTGATGATGACAGCATGCGGGAAAGCGCGTCGCGCCGCCTCCACCAGTCCTTCCGAGACCGGGGCGGAGCCCATCCGTATCGCCGACACCGACGAGAGATCGGTGTATTTTAGCAGCGTCGTCTCGCGCGATACCATCGCAATCATCGTCGGTAACGAAGTCAACGCCGTGGCTCGGTACATGGCGGCCGCCTCGATATAGCTCCGTGCCGTAAAGCCCGGCAGCAGAATAACCGTGTCGTGCTGCGCCAGCGCCGCCTGCGACACGGCGAGCGCATTCATGTGGCAGAGCGGCGCCGCGACGAGCACCCGGCGTTCTTGTAAGACTATCGCCACGCAGGCGCATGTCGATCACCCAGAAGTGGCTCGAATGCGACAGCACCACACCCTTTGGGCCGGCCGCTCGAGCCCGAGGTGTAGAGAAACATCGCCGCGTCTGCCGCCTGCGGCGTAACCGCAGCAAGGGGGCCGTGGTCGAGCAGCGCGGCGAAATCCTCCTCGAAGACAAAGCGCGGCAGATCGGCCGGGCAAAGCGGCAGGCGCGCTCGGTCGCATAATACGAGGCTCGCGGTGCAGTCGCGCAGGATGAACTCGACGGTGGGCGCCGGCAATTTCCAATTGATCGGCACCGCGACCAGCGCCGCGCATGATGCCGAGGAAGGCGGCGAGGAACTCGCCGCGGTTGGCCGATAGGATCGCGACGCGTTCGCCCCGGCTGAGGCCCCGCGCGAGAAGCCCGCGCGCCGTTGCGTTGGCGAGCGTGTCGATCTCGCGGTAGTTGGAGAAACGCGGCGTCGGTTGCCGACGAGATCGATCACCGCCAATGCGTCGGGATCGCCGGACCGGTCTATTGCGTCGCCGAGATTGCTAAATCCGGTCGGCACCTAGTCGTCCGCGAACCCGCTCACTCTGAGAAGACGATTGTGGTGTTGAAGGCGGCGGCGGCCGGCACCACCAGCTGCGTCCGCTCGGCGCGCACACCGGGGACAGCACGCAGCCGTTGCGTCGCCTCCCGCAGCGATTGGACCCTGATTCCCAGAGCCGCCATATACTCGGCACGCTCACCAGGTTCCGCCGCCGCTTCGCCGAACTCGGCCGCGACGGTGTTCGGCTGGGTAAGCTCGACCTCTGCAGTTCCGGCGGCCATCACTTGTCGCCCGTCGCGTTCGGACACGGCAGCCCCGCCGAACAGATCGCGGAACAGTATGGCCGTCCGCTGCGGATCGGCAGTCGCCACCACCACGCGGGTGATCGCACAGGCGCCATTGGGATGGGCCTGCCACTCGGGCCGCCACACGAGCTCGGGGGTCAGATGCTCGCAGAAATAGACGCGGCCCATTGCGACCTTGGTGGAATCGAGGCGGGTGGTGCGAAATCGTGCGTCGTGTGTCGCGCCGTCGAGCGCGACCGGGCGCGAGAAGGCTTGCACCGGCAAGACCGGAAGGCCGGCCGTCTCGGCCGCGCGATGGACCAGGTCGGCATCCACGGTCTTGAACACGAGACCGTTGAGGCCGGCCGGAAAGCGCGCGATCTCCGTACGGGTTGCGCCGTCCTCGCCAAAGCCGAGCAGCTCGAGGTAGTCGGTCGCGAACATCGCAAGATGATTGACAGAGCCCAAGGTGTGGTGGCCGCGCGGCGTCAGCTGAAAGCCGAGCGCGGAAAAGCTATGCATCGCCTCGTCGATGCGGTTGCGCACGTCGATGACGACGTGATCGAGGACCGGCGAGGGTAGGGGCATGGTGGTCTCCATCCGGGCGCCGATGGCCGCGATGCTGCGACCGGCGCCGCCAGCAAGGTAAGGGGCGCGCGGGGTGCGCCGCAACAGCCTCGCGCCCGGTGCTGTCGGTCGTGCGGCGGTTGCTCGGGCCTTCCCGGTGCTGCGGCTGAGCCCGCACCGTTGGCAATAGCATGAGGGGCGATCCCGATCAGCCAGATCGCTCTGGCCGCCTCCCGGCTCCGCGGGTGCGGCGCGCATCGATCGTCAGCTTGCCGGAGCGGAGTCTCGCCCAAAATGCCAGCATTTGGTTATCAATACCGGAATAACGTTATTCGCAGTGACCCGGTCCGGGAGCCCTCCCCTGTTGTCCCCTTGATAAACCGTTTCGCTCCCCTGCACGGCGACGTCAGGCACCCTGTTGGTTCGCGCCGGGAATCGGTTCGTAACTATCTGATCAAGATGGTTTTATCGAAAATGATCCGGGCAAATTTTAGCGCCGAATCGATTATTGAGCCTGTTTTGCCGCTGTTACAGGGGTCGGCGCCAGAGGGCAACCGCGGTTGCGTCGCGGCGCAGGAAGACGAGCCGTGCGGCGCCGTAGACGCGCTCGTCGAGGAGAGCGAACCCGGCTGGCGGCGTCAGTTGCTCGCGCGCGCCGAGCTCGACGATCGCGAGCGCATCGGGCGCGAGCCAGTCGGCGCGATCGAGGGCTTCGAGCGCCGGGGCGGCGAGACCGCTTCGGTAAGGGGGATCGACAAACGCCACCGTGCACTGCAATCCCGCACGGGGCGGACGAGCGGCGTCACCAGGCACGATCTCGGCGTGGGCGCTCTCCCCGAGCGCCGCAACGTTCCGGCGCAGGACCGCGATTGCCTCGAGATCGCGTTCGATAAAGACTGCCTCAGCCGCGCCGCGCGACAGCGCTTCGAGCCCGAGCGCTCCGGTCCCGGCGAAGGCGTCGAGCACAGCCGCGCCGGCTAACGGAACGCCGCCGGCGGCAAGGCGTCCGTGCGAGAGGATGTTAAACAGCGCCTCGCGGGCGCGATCGCTGGTCGGCCTGACCGTATCACCGGGCGGAGCGAGGAGGCGGCGGCCGCGATGCCTACCGCCGACGATCCGCATATTCCGGACCTGTGTCTCCGATCTGCTCGGCCAACACCTTCTTTGCCACCTCGGCGACTTCGCCGCGCGCCAGATTGCCGAGCTGAAAGGCTCCGAAGGAAAGGCGGATCAGCCGAGTCACCGGGAGACCCAGATGCTCGAGAACGCGGCGCACCTCGCGGTTCTTGCCCTCGCGCAAGGCCAGCGCGATCCAGGCATTGCTGCCCTGCCGGCGTTCGAGGCTGGCGCGGATCGGGCCATAGGCGACCCCGTTGAGCGTGATGCCCTTTTCGAGTGTGGTGAGGCGGTCAGGATCGGCCTCGCCATGGACACGCACCTTATAGCGGCGGAGCCACCCCGTCGCCGGCAGTTCGAGCCGGCGGGCGAGCGCACCATCATTGGTCAACAGCAGCAACCCCTCGGAATTGAGATCGAGGCGGCCCACCGAAATCACCCGCGGCAGCTCCCTCGGCAGCGCGTCGAAGACCGTCGGCCGGCCCTTCTCATCGCGATGCGTGGTAACCAGTCCGGCGGGCTTGTGATACCGCCACAAGCGCGGCCGCTCGGGGCTGGACAGCGGCATGCCGTCAACGCGGACGTCGTTCGCCGCGGTGATGGTCACCGCCGGGGTGGTCAGCACCTGACCGTCGACCGAGACCCGCCCTGCGGCGATCCACCGCTCGGCGTCGCGGCGCGAGCACAGCCCGACGCGCGCCAGCAACTTGGCGACGCGCTCCGGAGGTGCCGCTGCCTCGCTCACTCGCGGGCGACTTCGACAAAGGCCCGGAAGATCCGCCGATCGGCCTCGTTGATTTCAAACTCCGGATGCCACTGAACGCCGAGACAGAAACGGTGGCGCGGGTCCTCGATGCCCTCGACGACGCCGTCCTCGGCGACGGCGTCGATGACAAGGCCGGGCCCTGTCTCCTTGACCGCTTGGTGATGCGCACTGTTGACGGCGAGATCGGCGGCACCGGTAATGCGGTGCAGCAACGTCCCGGCGATCACCCGGACGGTGTGCCCCGGCTCGTTTCGCGGGTTGGGCTGGCGGTGCGCCACGCAGCCCGGGACCTCGTCGGGGATGTGTTGGATCAAAGTGCCGCCGAGCGCGACGTTTAAGAGCTGCTGACCTCCGCAGATCCCGAGCACTGGCATCATC
>Ga0318515_10000477_pt1 | contig 12044 bp, 10 predicted proteins | sample GRESIP176b2f19_FD_202499 | JGI IMG/M metagenome (GOLD analysis project Ga0318515, IMG submission 202499) | Tropical soil microbial communities from Luquillo Experimental Forest, Puerto Rico - GRE.SIPMG.176b2f19 | ecosystem: Environmental > Terrestrial > Soil > Tropical forest > Bulk soil...
CTACGACGCCGAGCCTTCGCGGGTGCGGACCATCAACCCGGGCGTCGACCTGGCGGTGTTCAAGCCCGGGTCCCGGCAGGCGGCCCGGCAGCGGCTGGGCCTGCCCGCCGACGCGGTGCTGCTGGTCTTCGCCGGCCGCATGCAGCCGCTCAAGGCGCCCCATGTGGTGCTGCGCGCGGCGGCCCAGATGCTCCGGGACGACCCCGGCCTGGCCGCCAGGCTCAGGGTCGCCTTCGTCGGCGGGCCGAGCGGAACCGGGCGCGCGGACCCGGACGGGCTGGCCGAGCTGGCCGCGGCGCTCGGGATCTCCGGCATCGTCCGGCTCGAGCCGCCCTGCCCTCAGCCGGAGCTGGCCGAGTGGTACCGCGCGGCCACGGTCGTCATGGTGCCGTCCTGCTCGGAGTCGTTCGGCCTGGTGGCCGTGGAGGCCCAGGCCTGCGGCACGCCGGTGGTGGCCGCATCGGTCGGCGGGCTGCGCACGGCGGTTGCCGACGGGCTGTCCGGCGTGCTGGTGGATTCCCGTGACCCGGCCCGCTACGCGCGGGTGATCGCCGGCCTGATCGCGCAGCCGGCCACCCTGGCCCGGCTCGCCCGGGGGGCCCGCGAGCACGCGTCCCGGTTCGGCTGGAGCACGACCGTGGACCGGCTGCTGAGCCTGTACGCGGGGGCCATGGCCGAGGTGACCCAGGCGGTGGATGCGTGACCGAGGTCTCGGCCACTTCCATCGAGGCGGCCCTGGCGGAACTGGGCCTGCCGTACGAATCGCCGCGGCCCGGTGCCTACCTGGTGCGGCTGGAGGGCCAGCACAAGCTGGCCACCATGACCTGGCTCATCGTCGAGGCGCACAGCCTGCACGTGGAGGCGTTCTTCTGCCGGCAGCCGGACGAGAACCACGCGGCGTTCTACCGGTTCCTGCTAGAGCGCAGCGGCCGCATGTACGGTGTGCACTTCGCGCTGGACCCGGTCGGCGACGTCTACCTGGTCGGGCGGCTGCCGCTGGCCTCGGTCGCCGCCGACGAGATCGACCGGCTGCTCGGCTGCGTGCTCAGCTACTCGGACGAGAACTTCGATCAGGCGCTCAGGCTCGGCTTCGCGTCCTCGATCCGCCGGGAGTGGGCGTGGCGGGTCAAGCGCGGCGAGAGCCTGGCCAACCTGCAGGCCTTCGCCAGCCTGGCCGACCCGCCGGGCGAGGCGGGCGGCGGCTGATGAGGGGTAACCCGCGCCGGCCCGGAATCTGGCCGGCTGCGCCGCGTATCAGGCGGGGAGGCGGGTCCCTCAGAACTAGGTAGCTGGCCGACCTGGCCTGCGCTGAAGCCTGGCTGAGTTGCGCGCACGGGGGCGATGATGACGACTACCTGGCTCCCCGGCGGAGCAACCATCCGCACCGTTGGCCAAGGCACCGCGCGCCGGCTCCGGCTCGCCGCGGCGCTGCTGGCGGCCCTGGTGCTGGCCGTCTCGATCACGGCATGTGACCCGCCGGTCGGCAGTTACCCGGTCCAGGCCGCCTACACGCCGCCCGGGCCATACGCCACGACGACCGGCATCGTCAAGGACGCCTCGGGCCAGGTGATCTACGACCTGTTCTACCCGGGCAACTACGCGGCGCTGGGGTTCAAGAGCCCGATCGTCACGTGGGGCAACGGGACACTCGGCCAGCCCGCCAAGGTCTCGACCTTCCTGCGGCATCTGGCTTCCTACGGGTTCACCGTCATCGCCTCCACCTCGGGCTGGACCGGCAGCGGCCAGCAGATCGATGCCGCCGCCCACTACCTGGCCGCGCAGAACACCGTCACGAGCAGCGTCTTCCACGGCCGGCTGGACGTGCACGAGGTCGCCGCGGTGGGCGCGTCCCAGGGCGCCGGCGGCGCGGTCCGCGCGGCCACGAACGACCCGGCCCTGATCACGACCGTGCTGACGTTCTCGCTGCCGAACGCGATCTGGGCGGCGCCCAATCCCGGCTGCCCCACCAGGGCCGACTGCCTGGCCGACCCCGCCGCGCTGACCCAGCCCGTCTTCTTCATCTCCACTTACGGGCTCTTCGACGCCGTTATCGCGAGCCCGGCCACCGAAAGGGCCTTCTACAACAGCACGACCGGGCACGCGGCGCTTGGCATCATCCGTTATTCCGACGGCAAGCGGGCCGACCATACCTCGATAGAGAACACCGCGTACGGCGGGAACCCCGGCGGGGAACTCGGCTACGCCACCGCCTGGCTCGAGTATCAGCTGCGCGGGGACGCGACCGCCGCCGGTGCGTTCACCGGAGCGCACCCGGAACTGCTGTCGAACACCAACTGGCCCGGTAGCGCCGTCAAATGATCCTGGCCCGGCCGCGGTCCTAGCCGGGCGGCGGCGACACCGAGCCGGGCGGGGGGATGGTCCCGGGGCCGGTAACGTTGCAGGCCAGCGCGGCCGGGTCGGTGTCGAGCAGCGGCCGGGCCAGCGGCGGCGGACGCAGGAACGCCGGGAAGCGCAGGTCGATCATGTCGAGCAGGTTCCCGGCGTTGGCGTCCCGGTAGGTCATCGCGGGCAGGTTCCACTTCGCCTCGACCAGCGCGCAGATGCTGGTGTGGTCGTAGACCCGGTGCGAGACGTAGTGCGGCCGGGCCCACGGCGAGACGACCGCCATCGGCACCCGGAACCCGTACTGGGCGAAGCCGTTATAGGCCGACTGGCCGGCCGGCACGTCCGGCGGGATGTCGTCGGGCGGGATGGCCGGCGGCGGGGGCACGTGGTCGAAGTAGCCGCCGTGCTCGTCGTAGGTCCAGATCAGCAGGGTGCGGTGCCACGCCGGTCCGCTCATGACCGCGTTGATGACCGACGCGGCGAACGCCTCGCCGGCCGCGATGTTCTGCGGGTTCTCCTCCGACTGGACGCCGTAGTCGGGCTCGACCAGGCAGAAGCCGGGCAGCGTGCCCGCCGCCGCGTCGGTGAAGAACTGACCGATGTTGATGACCTTCGTGCCCTGGTTCTTGAGGAACAGCTCCGGATAGAGCTCGACGGTGGGCAGCGTGGTGTAGTAGTCCCGCCAGCTGATGTCGGCGCCGTCCAGCTTGTCGAAGATCGTCCCGCCCGCCGGGTAGTCGGTGAGCGCGGGCAGCGTGTCGTTCACCTGGCCGATCGAGGTGGCGGAGATCAGGTAGCGCCGGTTGGGGAAGGTCTGGCCGAGCACCGAGCAGAAGTAGCGGTCGGCGATCGGGAACACCGAGGCCAGCGAGTAGTAGAACGGCTGGTCGGCCTGCTCCCAGTAGCCCATCGCGACCGGCCCGCTGCCGGACTCGACGAAGCCGTCGCCCAGTCCGCCGTCGAACTGGGTGTGGCTGGCCAGCCAGTCCTGGGCCGGGTGGCCGTCGAGCTGGCAGGTGGTGGGCATGCGGAAGGCGTGCTGGATGTCGCCGTTGGCGTACGGGTTGGTGGCGAGCGGCAGGCCGTCGCGGCCGAGCCGGAACCCGTCGGCGCCGCGGCGGCGCAGTATGCCGAGCTTGTTGTCGTAGGAGTGGTTCTCCATCATCAGCACGACGATGTGCTGGATCCTCGGGATGGTGTCGGTGCCCGCGGGCAGCTGCGGGTAGGGCAGCGATCCGGGCTGGCGGAGCCTGGGGCGGTGCCCGGTGCTGCCCGTCGAGCTCCACGCGCCGGTCCCGGCGACGGCGCCGGCCGCCAGGCCGGCTTTCAGCAGCCCGCGCCTGCTCGGCCCGCCGGGCCGCCCGTCCCGGTCACCGCTCATGACAACCTCCCGTCTCAGCCGGCTGATCGGGCCGAGTCTGTCCGATCGGCGTGACCGGCAGGAGATTTCACGATAACCAGCAAAGGACGCGTGTATGTCCAGAAATTGACAAGCGCCCGATACGACACGCTAAGGTCCCGGGGCGGTCACGGCCGGGCCCACGGCAAGGTACAAAAGAACGTAAGGGCATCGGCCGCTTTCGGTGAACCTGGACCGAACCTGCAGCCGTTCCCAGGATACGTTCGGCATGCTGGAGGCTTGGACTCGAGCATCCGTGGGCGCGGACCTGGGTACGGCGGAGCAGGCAGGAGGGATCGTGCTATGCGCCGTGATGACGTGCGCTTCGCAGCAGCCGCACGTGACGACGGCCTTCGTAAGATCAGCAAGTACACCTGGCGGGCTGGCGCGGCCGGCGTGGTGTGCTCGGCGCTGATCGCCGTGGCGCTTGGGCACCATGTGGCCACCCAGCAGCCCGCGGCCGCGCACACCAGCAATGGCGGCGCCAGCAGCACCAGCGGCGGCGCCAGCAACAGCGGTGGCAGTGCCAGCAGCACCGGTGGCAGCGCCAGCAACAGCAGCGGTAGCAGCAGCAACGGCAGCGGTAGTAGCACCAGCAACCAGGGCCAGGGCACGATCGTGGTCCCGGCGCAGCCCCCCGCTCCGGCGAGCGGCGGGGGCCAGGTGACCTCAGGAGCGTCGTGACCACCCTGGCCGTGGGCAGCGATAGCTTCAGCGTGTTCGGCACGACGGCGACCCTGCTGGTCAGCGAGCCCGGGCGAGTGCCGGCCGCGCGGGCCATCGCCGACGCCGAGCTGGCCGCCGTGGACCTGGCCTGCAGCAGGTTCCGTCCCGACTCCGAGTTGTCCCGGCTGAACGCCGCGGGCGGAGCGGTCACCGCCGTCAGCGAGCTGTTCGCCGACCTGGTGGCGGCCGCGCTGCGCGCGGCGCGGCTCACCGACGGCGACGTGGATCCGACCTGCGGCCAGGCGCTCGCGGAGATCGGGTACGACCGCGACTTCGCCGAGCTGCGGACCGTGCAGGCACAAGCCGGCGGGGTCCCCGCCGCGGAAGGGCCCGCGCACCGGCTGCGGCGGGCGGGCCGCGTGCCGGGCTGGCGCAGCGTTCAGCTGGACCGGGAGCGGCGGGAGGTGCGGCTCGCGAACGGAGCGCAGCTAGACCTGGGGGCGACGGCCAAGGCCTGGGCGGCCGACCACTGCGCGCAGATCATCGCCGGGCGGCTCGGCTGCGGCGTGCTGGTCAGCCTGGGCGGGGACATGGCGGTGGCCGGGCCCGCGCCCGCCGAAGGCTGGCGGGTGCGCGTTACCGACGATCACGCGGCCGGTCCCGGGGAGCCGGGGCAGACGGTGACGATCCGCTCCGGCGGGCTGGCCACTTCGAGCACCACCGTCCGGACCTGGACCGGGAGCGGCGGCCAGCGCGCGCACCACATCATCAACCCGGCGACCGGCGAGCCGGCCCGGTCCTGCTGGCGGACGGTCAGCGTGGCCGCGGGCAGCTGCGTCGACGCCAACACCGCCAGCACGGCGGCGATCATCCGGAGCGCGGCGGCGCTGCCCTGGCTGAGGGACGCCGGCCTGCCCGCCCGCCTGGTCCGCGAGGACGGGTCAGTGGAGACCACCGCGGGCTGGCCGCGCGACCCGGGCCCGGGCGACGCCGCATGAGCGGGTTCGCGACGACCCTGCTGGCCAGTCCCGCGGCGGCCGGCCGGGTGGCGCCGGGCGCCATCGTCATCACCTCCACCACGCCGCTGTGGTACCTCACCCGGGCCACCGGCCTGGTCGCGCTGGTGCTGCTCACCCTGAACATGGCGTGCGGCCTGCTGACCTCGGTCAGGTACCAGCGGCCGGCCTGGCCGCGGTTCGTCACCATCGGGCTGCACCGGAACGTCGCGCTGCTGGCGCTGGCCTTTACCGGCCTGCACATCGTCACCACGCTGGCCGACAGCTTCGTCCCGATCCACGTGCAGGACGTGTTCATCCCGTTCATCTCCGCCTACCGGCCGCTGTGGCTCGGCCTGGGCGCGATCGCCTTCGACCTGATGCTGGCGCTGGCCGTGACCAGCCTGCTGCGCACCAGGATGAGCTACTGGTCCTGGCGCCTGGTGCACTGGGGCGCCTATCTGTGCTGGCCGGTGGCCGTGCTGCACGGCCTGGGCACCGGCACGGACACCTCCGTGCGCTGGGTCCTCGGGCTGACCGTGGCCTGCGTCGCGCTGGTCGCGGCGCTCACCGGCTGGCGGCTGGCCTACGGATGGCCGTCGCACGCCGCCGCCCGGCTGGCCGGCGCGCTCGCCCTGGTGCTCGCGCTGATCGCGGGCAGCGCGTGGCTGACCGCGGGGCCGCTGCGGCCCGGCTGGGCCCTACGGGCAGGGACCCCGTCGCACCTGGTCAGCGGCAGCAGCAAGAGCGGAGGCACCCGGTGAGCACCGCCCGGGCCATCCGGGCCGCGGGGCCGGCGCGCCGCGTGCCCCCGCCGAACGGGCTGCCCCGGCTCATCCCGCCCGACGCACCGCTGCCGCTCGCGGACCACATCGCCCGGTACGGCCCGGTGCCGCTGCGGGCCACGGACCTGATCACCGAGGTGGAGCGGGCCGGGCTGACCGGCCGCGGCGGCGCGAGCTTCCCGGCCGGCCGCAAGATGCGCACGGTCGCCGAGGCCGGCCGCAGATCGGGGCCGCTGCGCGGACTGGGCGGCACCGTCGTGGTCGCCAACGGCGCCGAGTCCGAGCCAGCCAGCGGCAAGGACCGGCTGCTGCTGGCCCGGGCCCCGCACCTGGTGCTGGACGGGATCGCGCTGGCCGCCGAGGCCGTCGGCGCGACCCGCGGTTACCTGAGCCTGGACGAGCGCCAGGACGAGCTGGCCCTCCAGCTCGCCGCGGCGATCGACGAGCGCGAGCGGGCCGGGCAGAACCGGGTGCCGGTGCAGATCCTGGGCGTCCCGGCTCGGTACGTGGCGAGCCAGGAGACCGCCGTGATCAGCCAGCTGAACGGGGGGGCGGCGAAGCCGACCTTCGTGCCGCCACGGCCGTTCGAGAAGGGCGCGCACGGCCGGCCCACGCTGGTACAGAACGTCGAGACCCTCGCCCACGTGGCGCTGATCGCCCGGTTCGGCGCGGGCTGGTTCCGCGATCTGGGGCCGGCGCCAGACCCGGCCGGCCCGCCGGGTCCCGGGACGGGCCCGGCGGCCGGGTCCGCGCTCATCACCGTCAGCGGCGCGGTGAACCGGCCCGGGGTCTACGAGATCGCGCTCGGCATGCCCGTCGGCGAGCTGGTCCGCTGGGCCGGCGGGCCGTCCGAACGGCCCCAGGCGTTCCTGGCTGGCGGGTACTTCGGCGGCTGGTTGCCGTACGACCAGGCGCTCGGCGTCGCGGTCAGCGACCCGGCGCTCCGCGCCGTCGGCGCCGCGCTCGGGTCCGGCGTCCTGGTGCTGCTGCCCGAGTCGGCCTGCGGGCTGGCCGAGACCGCGTGGATCGCCGGCTTCCTGGCCACCCAGGGCGCGGGCCAGTGCGGCCCGTGCGTCAACGGGCTGCCCGCCCTGGCCAGCATGCTCGAGCAGCTCGCCTTCGGCCGCCCGGACCGCGAGGCGCTCGGCTGGGCGCAGCGGCTGGTGACGCTGGTGGCCCGGCGGGGCGCCTGCCATCTGCCCGACGGGACCGCGGCGTTCGTGGCCAGCGCGCTGGACACCTTCGCCGACGAGATACGCCGGCACGCCGCGGCCGGGCCGTGCTCCCGGGTGCGGCGCAGGCCGGTGCTGCCCGCTCCCGGCTACGCCTGGGGGCAGCGGAGGTGAGCCGCAGCCTGCGGGTGAACCCGATCGCTTGCGAGGCGCACGGGATGTGCGTCGAGCTGCTGCCCGAGCTGATCACCGCCGACCCCTGGGGATACCCGATCATCGCTCCCGGCCCGGTGCCGGGCCACCTGCTCCCGCTGGCCCGGCGCGCGGTCGCGGCGTGCCCGACCCTGGCCCTGCTGCTGAACCAGGACAAGTAACCCTGCTGCCGACCAACACCGCCGGCCCGGTCACTAGGCTGGGCGCGGCGAGGTGACCAGCCCCGGGACATCCGTTATGGATCAGGGTTGGCCGGCCGCGGAGGAGGCGAGCTGATGGGACCGCTGGACGGGATCCGGGTGATCGAGATCGCGAGCCTCGCGCCGGCGCCGTTCGGCTGCATGATCCTCTCCGATCTCGGCGCGGACGTGCTGCGGGTGGAGCGCACCGAGGCCTGCGGCCCGGACGCCGCCGCCCCGGTGGACCCGCTGGTCCGGGGCCGGCGGTCGGTCGGCATCAACCTCAAGGACCCCGACGGGGTGGCGGTGCTGCTGCGCCTCGCCGCGGAGGCCGACGTGCTCGTGGAGGGGTTCCGGCCGGGGGTGGCCGAGCGGCTCGGGTTCGGGCCGCAGGCGTGCGCCGAGCGGAACCCGCGGCTGGTGTACGGGCGGATGACCGGCTGGGGGCAGGACGGCCCGCTGGCCCCGACGGCCGGGCACGACATCGACTACATCGCGGTCTCCGGGGCGCTGTACCCGATCGGCCGGTTCGGCGAGCGCCCCGTGCCGCCGCTCAACCTGGTCGGCGACTTCGGCGGCGGCGGCATGCTGCTCGCGCTCGGCGTGCTGGCCGCGCTGGTCGAGCGGGAGCGGTCCGGGCTCGGCCAGGTGGTGGACGCGGCCATGGTGGACGGCTCCGCGCTGCTGACCGCGTTCCTGTACGGCATGCGGGCCACGGGCATGTGGAAGGACACGCGCGGCGCCAACCTGCTGGACGGCGGCGCGCCGTTCTACGACACCTACCAGACCGCCGACGGCGGGCACGTGGCCGTGGGGGCGCTGGAGCCGAAGTTCTACGCGGAACTGCTGGCCGGGCTCGGGCTGGCCGGCGAGGATCTGCCCGCGCAGCACGACCGCGGGGGCTGGCCGGTGCTGCGCGCCCGGTTCGTCGAGGCCTTCCTGGGCCGCACCCGGGACGAGTGGGCGCAGGTGTTCGCCGCCTCGGACGGGTGCGTGGCGCCCGTGCTGAGCCCGGGCGAGGCGCCCGGGCACCCGCACAACGCGGCCCGCGGCACCTTCGCCGACGTCGGCGGGCTGATGCAGCCGGCGCCCGCGCCCCGGTTCGGCCGGTCCGCGGCCGGCGTCCCGTCGCCGCCGCCGCGGCCAGGCGCGGACACCGACGCGGTGCTGTCCGAGATCGGCTGCACAGCCGACGAGATCACGGCCCTGCGGGCCCGGGGAACCGTAGGGTGAGGTAACGCACAGCCTCGGGGTTTGCCCGCGCCCGCCCTGTTCACCTAGAATTAACGCCTGCTGGCACCTCGTTCGGTGAGGCGTCGACATGAACACAGGCCACTGATCCGACGACGTCGAGAGACGCCCAGGGTCAGGACAGGTCTCCCCGGCTTAAGGGGTGACCCGAAGTGGCTGCGCCCGCGGGTGCTACGTCGTGTCGTGCCAAAGCTCTGACGAGAAGGGGTGCAGCCGGTTTTCACCGGCCCCCCCCGCCGTGGACGGACACCCTCGCGTGTCATGGCTGAAGGAGGCGAGACATGGATAGTAGTCCGGGCCATTATCGGCCCCGCATCCGCTCATTCTCGCTTTCTTCTGGCACGCGGTAACCGTCCCTTTCCCCGGGCCGTTTTCGCTGGCGTGGCGCTGTGCCCGCCGGATGCTGCGTGCCTCCCAGGACACCCCGACCGGGGAGAGGGAGGGATCATCATGACCGCCACGCTGGAGCGCCGCGGCGCAGCACTCGACACCCAGCACGCCGGCGACATCCGCGGCGCGCTGGGCACGATCCGGCTCGATGACGCCTCACCCCGGCGCGGCGCGTCCGCGTACCTGAAGACGCTGCTGGCGATCGTCGGGCCGGGCCTGATCGTGATGGTGGGCGACAACGACGCCGGCGCCTTCGCCACCTACGGGCAGGCCGGCCAGGACTACGGCACCCGGCTGCTGTGGACGCTGCTGCTGCTGGTCCCGGTGCTGTACGTGACCCAGGAGATGGTGCTGCGGCTCGGCGCGGTGACCGGGGTCGGGCACGCCCGGCTGATCATGGAGCGCTTCGGCAAGTTCTGGGGCGCGTTCAGCGTCATCGACCTCTTTATCCTTAACGCGCTGACGATCATCACCGAGTTCATCGGCATCGCCCTGGCCGCGGGGTACCTGGGCGTGCCCAAGGGCGTGGCGGTGGCGCTGGCCGCGCTGGTCATCATCGGGGCCGCGTTCACCGGCAGCTTCCGCCGGTTCGAGCGGATGGCCATGATCTTGTGCGGGGGCTCGCTGCTGCTGATCCCGATCTACTTCCTCGCCCACCCGGCCGCCTCGCAGATGGCGCGCGGCTTCGTGACCCCGGTCATGCCCGGCGGGTCCGGGCAGCTGGCCACGGTGATGCTGCTGGTGATCGGGATCGTCGGCACCACGGTCGCGCCGTGGCAGCTGTTCTTCCAGCAGAGCTACGTCATCGACAAGCGGATCACGCCGCGGTTCATCAGGTACGAGAAGGCCGACCTGTGGATCGGCATCGTCGTGGTGGTTCTCGGGGCCGGCGCGATCATGGGTTTCACCGCCGCCGCGTTCACGGGCCACGCCGGGCACTTCACCAACGCGGCGGACCTCGCCGCCGGCCTGCAGGCGCACGCGGGCCGGGTGGCCGGGGTGCTGTTCGCGGTCGCGCTGCTGGACGCCTCGATCATCGGCGCCTTCGCGGTCTCGCTGTCCACCGCGTACGCCATCGGCGACGTGTTCGGCCTCAAGCACTCGCTGCACCGCGGGGTGAGGGGGGCCAAGGGCTTCTACGCCATCTACGGCGGCCTGGTCCTGGCCGCGGCCGCGGTGGTGCTGATCCCCGGCTCCCCGCTCGGGCTGTTCACCGAGGGCGTGCAGGCCCTGGCCGGGGTGCTGCTGCCGTCGGCCGCGGTGTACCTGCTGCTGCTGTGTAATGACCGCGAGGTGCTCGGCCCGTGGGTCAACGGGCGGCGGGCCAACCTGTTCACCGGTTCGGTGGTGATCGTCCTGGTCGCGCTGTCGGTCGTCCTGACGGCGGCGGTGCTCGACCCGGGCCTCACCGCCCGGCAGATCCTGATGATCCTGGGCGGCTGCGGCGCGGCCGCGGCGCTGGGCGGGCTCGGCTTCGTGGCCCTCCGGCTGCGGCCGGGCGGCCCCGGCCTGGCCCGCGGCGCGGTGATCGACCGCGACGGCCGGGAGAACTGGCGGATGCCGCAGCTGGCGCTGCTGCGGCGGCCGCCGGTCCCCCTCGGCCGCAAGATCGGCATGACGGTGCTGTGGTCCTACGTGGCGGTGGCCACGGTCCTGGTTGCCGTCAAGATCGTCCAACTCGCCCTGGCCCACTGACGGGGCCAGCAGTCTCATCTGCAGTTCGGTTTTGTCCGGCTGCACGGGCTGTTGCAGATTCGGCCGGGGTTGACCGGCGTGCCTACGGGGCCGCGACCTGCTGTTTTGGGACGATTTGGGCATGGCGAAAGGGTACCGGCCGGTGCTGCGGGACCAGCCGTTCTTGCTGCCGCCGGACATGCGGGAGTGGCTGCCGGCCGGTCATGCGGTGTGGCTGGTGATCCGGGCGGTGGAGGGTCACCTGGACACCTCGGCGTTTCACGCGGCGCGGCGCACCGGCGGGGCGGGCGCGGCGGGTTATGACCCGGACATGCTGGTGACGCTGCTGGTGTGGGCGTATGCGAACGGGGTGACGTCGTCGCGGCGGATCGAGGCGGCGTGCGCGGCCGATGTGTCGTTCCGGGTGATCTGCGCTGGCGGGGCGCCCGATCATGTGACGATCGCGCGGTTCCGGGCCGGGTTCGGCGGCGCGGTGGAGGCGTTGTTCGCCGGGGTGCTGGCGTTGTGCGCGCGGCTGGGGATGGGCGCGCTGGGCACGGTGGCGCTGGACGGGATGAAGATCGCGGCGAACGCGTCGGTGGCGGCGAACCGGACTGAGGAGCGGCTGCGGAAGCTGGCCGCGGACGCGGTGGCCGCGCACGTGGCCGCGGACGCCGCGGAGGATGAGCTGTTCGGGGAGGGCCGGCGCGGTGATGAGGTGCCACCCGGTGCGGCGGACCCGGGCAGCCGGGACGCGCGGATCCGCAGGGCCCTGGCCGAGCTGGAGGCTGAGCGCGAGGCCGCGCGGGCGGCGCGCGAGCAGCAGGCGCGGGAGTACCTGGCCGCCGGGGGCCGGGCGCGCGGGGTGCCGCCGCAGCAGGTGGCGGTCGCGGCGGCCGCGGCGCGGCTGGAACGGGCCCGGGCCGCCCGGGCGGCGCAGATCGCTGGCCTGGAAAAACGCGCCGCGGGGCCGG
>Ga0318515_10000479_pt1 | contig 12034 bp, 8 predicted proteins | sample GRESIP176b2f19_FD_202499 | JGI IMG/M metagenome (GOLD analysis project Ga0318515, IMG submission 202499) | Tropical soil microbial communities from Luquillo Experimental Forest, Puerto Rico - GRE.SIPMG.176b2f19 | ecosystem: Environmental > Terrestrial > Soil > Tropical forest > Bulk soil...
CGTGGCGGCCATGAGTGGTGATCTTACAGCGGTGGCGAGCATGGCCGTGGTATAAGCGCGCGGCCATCCGCAAGGTGCGGGTGTGCTTGGCACAACACGGGGGAGAGAATGTCGCACTGGCTGTTGGCGGCTGTGACGGTGGTGTGGGGATGGGTCGGTGTGGCGTACGCGCAGGAGCCCGCGCCCGCCGAGGGCGTTGCGCCGTCGGCGCAAGCGGGCGGCAAGTCCGGGCCCTCCGCGGCACAGCTCTCGCAGCTGTGTCGCATCGACATCAGGGGCGATAAGAAAGAGCAGTGGATGCGCCTGCCGGCCGCGCAGACGGTGGTGACACAGCATCGACTCAGCCTCGGCGGCAAGTCATTCGAGTACACCACCACCGCCGGCACGCTGATCGCGCGCGATGACGACGACAAGCCGATCGCCAGCATCGGCTACGTCGCCTACCTGCGGCGCGATACCAAATCCGCGGGCAGCCGCCCCGTCACTTTCGCATTCAATGGCGGCCCCGGCTCATCTTCGCTGTGGCTGCACATGGGAGTACTGGGACCCAAGCGCGTGCTGGTGTCCGACCCGACACCGACCCCGGCCGCTCCTTATCGCACCGCGGACAATGAGTTCAGCCTGCTCGATGTGAGCGATGTGGTGATGATCGATCCAGTCGGGACCGGGCTGAGCCATGCAGTGTGCGATCACCATGACGAGGAGTTCTGGGGCGTCGACCCGGACATCGATTCGGTGAGCCGTTTCATCGCCCAGTACGTGAGCGACAATAACCGCTGGACTTCACCGAAATACCTGCTGGGCGAAAGCTATGGCACGACGCGCGCTGCGGCCATCGTCAACTACCTGCGCGCCCGCCGTTCGCTGACTTTCAACGGCCTGATACTGGTCTCGGTCGCGACCGACATCGAGGCCATATTCGCTGAGCTTCCCGGCAATGACCGCCCGTATGCGGTTTTTCTGCCGGGCTACGCGGCGGTGGCCTGGTATCACCATATGGTGGCGGGCCAGCCTGCCGCGCTCGAGCCCTTCCTCGCGGAAGTGAGGCAGTACGCGAGCGGCCCTTATACGGCCGCGCTGCTCAAGGGGGACGCGCTGCCGGACGAGGAGCGCGATGCGGTGGCGCAGAAGGTGCACGATTACATCGGCCTGCCGGTGGAGTACCTGAAGGAGGCGAGGCTGCGCGTCTCGGAGAACGAGTTCGCACACGAGTTGCTCAAGGCGCGGCACCTGACCGTTGGCCGCCTCGACGGCCGCTTCACTGGGCCCACGAGCGACCTGCTCGCCAAGGAGACCGATTACGATCCCCAGTCCTCGGCGATCAGTGCCGCGTACGCCGCGGCGTTCCTCGACTACTACCACGGCGAGCTGCGCTTCGGTCAGGGCGAGACCTACCGGACCACCAACTACAGCATCGGTGAGCGATGGAAGTGGACGCACCGCACCGAAAAGGGCGAGCAGCCGATCGTCAACTCCGGCGTCGATCTCGCCGACGCGCTCATCAAGGATCCGAATCTGCGCGTACTGGTGCTGAACGGCTACTATGACCTGGCGACACCCTTCTCCGGAACCGAATACGTGATGACGCACCTTGGCTTGCCGCCGGCGATCGGTGCACACGTGCAGCTGAAGTACTACGAGGCGGGGCACATGATGTACGTGCACCCGCCATCGCTCGCGAAGATGAAGCGGGATCTCGCTGGCTTCATCGAGTCGACCGCACGCGCTCAATGAGGGCCGCTGCGCGACCGGGGAGTGCGCCGCGCGGCTCAGCTCAAACGGACGCGAACGCGCGGGCCTCGGCGCTCCATGCCGGTGCGTTGGCGAGCGCCTCGGGCACCTCCTCCGGGGCACCCACCACCTGCCACATCAGCAGGTGCCGCTGATCCATGAATCGCTCCTCGACCGCACGTTCGAGCAGCTCGAGAAGCGGGCTGAAGAAGCCGCGCGTATTCACCAGCAGGATGGGATTGAGGTACAGGCCGAGCCGCTTGAGGGTAATCGCCTCCAGCAGCTCCTCGAGCGTCCCCGAACCGCCCGGCAGCGCAATCGCTGCCTGGCTGAGCGTCAGCATCATGTGCTTGCGGGTGCGCAGGTCCTCGACCAGCTGCAGATCGGTCAGTCCCTTGTGCCCCCATTCGAGATCCGCCATGAATCGCGGCAGGATACCGATCACGCGTCCTCCGTGTGAGAGCGCGCCATCGGCGAGCGCGCCCATGGAGCCGGCGGCGCCTCCGCCGTAGACGATCCCCACTCCCTCAGCCGCGAGCACCTCGCCCAGCCGCCGGGCCGCCGCGCGATAGTCGGGATGAGCAATGCGGCTCGAGGCGCAATACACGCAGACTGCGCGCCCGATCGGCGCTGCCGCAGGCGGCAGACTCATGACGATTGCCGGCGCACCGACTTCCCATTTCCCAACAGGTGATGCTGTATCACGAGGCGCTTCCTGTCGCAGGATCCTGCCGTTAACATTTTGTAGCCGGCCCATGTGAGCGTCTAGTCGGGTGGGCGGTGGGGAGGAGCGGAAGGTCCATGGGGCGGCGCCGGCAAAGAAAGGGAGGCGCCGCGGCAGGAGCGGCCGGTGTGCTGTGGCTGCTCGTTGCCGGCTCGAGCGTGGCGGACGGGCAGGCACCGGCCGACCCCGCGGCCCTGCCTGCGCCGGCAGCGCCGCCGGCACCCGTCAATCCGCCGGGCGGCATCGCGCGCTGGCTCAACCCGGCTACCGCACCCTTCATTCCCATCCCCGAGATCGACGTCGATCCGCAAAGCGGAGTTACGCTCGGGGTCATCGCAACGTTTCTCGACGTCAACCAGCATGGTGAGATCGAGCGCATCACGGCACCGGATGTCTTCCACAGCCAGTACTTCGGCTGGGGTGCGGGCCTGAGCCTGTATGGCTTTCCTTCCGAGGACAATCAGTGGCTCGTGCTGGGTAGCGTGAAGCAGCACGTCGAGCACGACTTCGACGCCCGCTACCTCGCAGGTCAGACGCGTGCAACGCCGCTCTCCTGGTCGGTCGAGGCGATTGACGATCGTATCGGGACGGCACGCTTCTTCGGCATCGGCAACGAGACCCCCGACTACAACGAAAGCACCTACGTCAAAGACCAGGCTTCACTCGCCGCGTCAATCGGCTACAACTTCACGCAGGCCACGCAGCTTGCCTACAGCGCGCGCTGGCGGCGGGTCGATGTGCTGCCCGGGGTGCTGAGCGGTATTCCTTCGATCGAGACGCTGTACCCCGATGTCAACGGTGTCGGCAATGAGCACGCACTCGAGCACAGCCTGACATTCACGCGCGACACGCGCGATGCGCTCAACATCCCGCACAGCGGGGCGCGCTACCTCCTCTATGCCGGCTTCGCGAGCCGCAGCCTCGGCAGCTCGGTCGCTTACAGCTTTGTCGGTGCCGATGCGCGCTGCTACTTTCCGTTCGGCCCTGACTTCACGCTCGCCTGGCATGGAAGCGTGCGCTACATGCCCTCGGCCGCCGAGGCGCCCTTCTGGGCGCTGTCGAGTCTGGGCGGCGATCGCAGCATACCCAACGGCCGTGAGCCGCTGCGCTCGGACGGCGCCGACCGATATGTGGACGAAAATCTCATCGCCACCGGCGCGGAACTGCGCATGCGCGTCGCGGGCTTCGGCGCCTTCAGTACCCACGTCAGTCTCGAGCTCGCGCCGTTCGTCGATGCGGGCAAGGTATTCTCCAACGGGCCCGGCAATTTGCTGTCCGAGATGCATACGGCGGCGGGAATTGGCGTTCGCGGCGTGGCCAGCCCTTACGTCGTAGGTTATGTCGATGTGGGTTACGGCCGCGGCAAAGCCGTGGTGTTCAGCGGCATCAACTATCCGTTCTGATCGCCCGGCGAAGTAGTGTAAGGTGTGCGGCCGTCGCCACTGACGGGGAGGGTGGTCCATGTCTGAGAGCAACGAGGGCGGATTCAACCGGCGTGAGTTCGTACGTGCATCGATGTCGGCGGCGGCACTGGCCGCGCTTCCCGCCTCGATGCTCGCCGCAGCGGCGGAAGCCGAGGCCGACAAAGCGGCGGTGCTGGCGCAGGTTCCAAAAATGCACGCCGACAACGTTCGCCGGCTGCAGGAGTGGATTGCGCTGCCCTCGATCGCCGCAGAGAACCGCAACTACCCGCAGGGACCGGAGTACATGGCGCAGCTGGCGCGTGATGCGGGATTTACCGGGGTGAAGCTGGTGCCGAGCTCCGGCAAGCCCGGAGTGTTCGGGCGGCTGGACGCCGGTGCACGCACTACCCTCGCCATCTATTTCATGTATGACGTGAAGCAGTTCGTCCCCGAGGAATGGAGCTCCCCGCCGCTCGAGGGACGGCTGGTGCAGAAAGCGGGTCTCGGCACGGTCTGCATGGGACGTGGCGCCGTCAATCAGAAAGGCCCCGAGAATTCCTTCCTCAGCGCGCTGCAGGCGTTCAAGGCGGCCGGTCGCAAGCTGCCGGTCAACCTCGTGCTGGTATGCGAGGGCGAGGAGGAGATCGGCTCGCCGCACTTCGCTGAGATCGTGAACAGCCCGGCAGTGCTCCCTGAGCTGAAGAAATGCATCGGCGTATTCATGCCCGAAGCGGCCCAGGATCGCGACGGCGGCGTGCAGGTCTCGCTCGGCGCCAAGGGAGTCGTGGAGCTCGAGCTCGTCTCCAGCGGGGAGAAGTGGGGGCGTGGCCCAAAGCACGACATTCATTCGAGCCTGGAAGCGGCGGTGGACTCACCCTCCTGGCACCTGGTACAGGCGTTGAACACACTGGTCGAGAAAGATGGCCACACCCCCGCGGTCGAGGGCTTCTACGACAAGGTGCGGCCGCTCAGCGAGCAGCAGAAGAAGATGATCGAGGATTACGCGGCGAAGACTTCCGAAGAGACCGTCAAGCGCACACTCACGGTCGATCGCTGGGTGCAGGATTCCGGCTGGGTCGAGTCGCGCATGCTGCTCGAGTCACGTCCCACCATAAATATCGAGGGACTGGTGGGCGGCTATACCGGCCCAGGTGGCAAGACGGTGCTGCCGCATCGCGCGGTGGCGAAGATCGACATGCGGCTCGTTCCCGATATGACTGCGGCAGACACGCTCGCGAAGCTCAAGGCGCATCTCGCGAAGCACGGCTTTCCCGACATCGAGGTGAATATGAGCGGCGGCTACGATCCGACGCAGACCGATCCCGACAGCCGTCTCATCCAGGTACAGCTCGCCACCTACCGGGGTCTCGGAGTCGACCCACTGCTCTGGCCGCGCTCCGCCGGATCGTGGCCGGGGTGCGTGTTCACCAACGCACCGCTCAGTCTGCCGGCGGGCCATTTCGGCATGGGACACGGCACCGGCGCGCACGCACCCGATGAGTACTACCTCATCGAGTCGAGCAACTCCAAGGTGCAGGGTCTCGATGGCGCGGTGTCATCGTTCGTGGAGTACCTCTACGCGCTGGCCTGAAGCGCGTCGCTGACGCGCCGGTGCAGATGCCGGCGGTCCTGTGACCGGCACTCGCTCACAGGCGTGGCGGGTGATGAATGAGCGCGTCGTAGTGCGGATCATCCTTGAGGAGGAGGAGGTACACCGGGTCTGGGTAATCATCGATTAAATCGTTCCGGGCGGCGAACGGCACGTGCAGGAGCCGCTCGACCTCGGCATAGGCCTCGCCGGTGCGCCCGGCGCGGGCGAGTACCACGCTGCGGGTGAATGAGCACTGGGGCCCAAAGAGCGGCTCGAGCGACTCTGGATATTGCTCATGCAGCGACTCGATCGTCCTGATCGCCGCCTCGTGCTCGCCCAGCATCGACTGCGTCAGCGCCAGCGCCTGCGACAGGTCGGGTGGCAAGCCCTGTTGCGCCTTTGACTGGAGCTCGCGCTCGAGGATGTGGAACTGCGTCTCGCTCGCCGCGGTGTCACCGGCTGCGCGGTACAGGAAGCCGAGCACCTCCAGTCGATACAGCGGATCGGCGTCGTTCGGGGGCTGCCAGAGTTCGATCGCGTCACGGTAGCGCCCCTCCGCGGTGGCAACTTCGGCCTCGACGCTCCGGCGCAGGCTGGCATCGAAGGTGGCCCCCCGCTCGCGCAGCACTGCTCGCAACGGCTCCGGACTCTGCGCGGTGAAGGAAGCAATGCGTGCGGCGCCGACGTAGCCGGCGGGATCATCAGGAAACCGCCTGATATAGAGGCGTGTCTGCCCGGCGGCCTCGGGGTAGCGGCGCAGTCCCATGAAGGTGGAGATCGGGCCGAGATCCCATGCATGACTCAGCGGATCGAGGTCCCAGGCGCGCTCGAAATAGGGCAGCGCCTCCGTCATGCGGCCGAGGCGACGCAGGACCAGCGCGAGCGCGTGCTGCGCCTCCGGCGAGTTCGGTCGCAGCCGCGCGACCGGCTCGAGATCGGCCAGTGCCTGGTTGCGGTCACGGACCACATAGAGCGTGTACAGACCTCGCGCCATCCGTGCATCGATGAGGTCCGGCGCGATCGCCAGCGCGCGCTGGAACGCTGTTTTCGCGCGCTCGGCGTCGGCGCGGCTCGCGGTCGATACGTACGCCGTCGCGTGGACCCGCGACAGCAGTGCCCAGGCGTCGGCATACTCGGGATCGAGACGCACCGCCTGCTCGAGCAACTCGGCCGATCTGATGGTCCCCCTGTCATCGCCGGGCGCGTTCATGAACACAGCCACCGCCTGCAGATAACTGCGGTAGGCATCGCCGTTGTTGGTGCCGACGTGCTCGAGCTCGCCGCGCTCATACTTGGTGAGCGTGGCGGCGAGCGCCTCGGCGACCTCGCGCGCCACCTCGCTCTGCAGCCCGAGGATGTGGCCGAGCTCACGGTCGTAGTTGGTCGCCAGCAGGTGGCGGTCGTCGCGTGCGTCGATCAGCTGCAGCGTGAGACGCAGCGTGTTGGCGTCGCGGCGCACCGAGCCTTCGAGCACCGAGCCGACACCGAGCCGGTCGCTGATCTCGTGAATATTGCGGTCGCCGCCGCGGAACTGGGCCACCGAGGTACGCGAGATGACCTTGAGATCGCGGATGCGGGCGAGCGCATTGAGAATCTCCTCCTGCAGCCCGTCGGCAAGATAGGCGTCCGCGGCCTGGCCGGTGAGGTTCTCGAACGGCAGCACTGCGATCGATTTGCGGTCCGGAACGCCTGCGGATGCGGTTGCCGTGACGCCGCTGCTGGAAGCACGCGGCAGCCACGCCGAGCGATACAGCGCCGTCAGCACCGCGGCGGCCGCGAGGGCGCCGGCCACCAGCGTGATCGCCGCCAGGCGCGGCTGTGCCCGGCGGCGGCGCGACGGGGGGGTTGGCGTCACCCCATGCAAGCCGCCAGAAGCCGGGGCCGGAGTCGCCGCGAGCACGCGCCGCAGGTGCTCGATGAACTCCGGCGATGCCTCGCCCTGCGGCAGGTAAGTCCAGTGCCGCTCGCGGAATCGCTCGGGCACGCGCGCGCGCTCCTGCGTCGTCGGATCGATCACGATCGGAAGCAGGAACGCCCGGTCGTCCGCCATCTGCAGCGAGCGATCCACTGCCAGACGCCATTCAAGCCGGAAGTAACCCTCGCTGCGCGCCTCGGTGTTGGCGGAGATGATCGGCACGAACAGCGTGCAATCGCGGATCTGCTGACGGATGCGGTTGTCCCAGGCATCTCCGCCGCGCAGCTCGTTACGGTCGAACCAGGTCTCGAACCCGGCGGCGGAAAGCCCGGCGGACAGGCGCTGCGCCGCCTGCTCGTCGTCGCTCGCGTAGCTGACAAAGATCGCCTTCGATCGATCGATCACCTGGAGGCCTGCCGTGCCGTCGCGGCCGGTAGCGTTGCTTATTCCTTAATATATCCCGCATGGCGCAGCGAAGCAGAACAATGCTGGGATCGCCGCGGCCGGTCCGGGGTGCAATTGCGCGCGCAGGATGTCATGTACAATCGGGCGACCAGGCGGGTGTAGTTCAATGGTAGAACTGCAGCTTCCCAAGCTGCTAACGTGGGTTCGATTCCCATCACCCGCTCCAATCCTACTGCGTATTTGTGCGACGCGCATCTGCCGCCGTGACCGTTCGATGACAACCGCACGGCATCCCGGCGGTTAAGCTTGCGGGATGCACCAGATCGGTGTGGTCGGCCTGTCCTATCGCCACGCAGCGGTGGAGGAAGTCGCGCGCTTTGCCGTTCCGCGGGCCGAGGTGCCGGCACGCCTGCCCGCGCTGCGTGACCTGCTCAAGGCCTCCGAAACCCTGTACGTCGGCACCTGCAACCGCGTCGAGGTGTTGTATTCCACCGAAGATGGCATCTCTGCCGGTGACCGGCGCCAGGAGGTGTTCCGCATTCTGACCGGCCGCGAGCCCGCGCCGGGTGAGGCCACGCGCATCCTGCGGGCATGGACCGGGGAGGCGGCGGTCGAGCACCTGCTGCTGGTTGCCTGTGGGCTGGACTCAGCGCAGACCGGCGAACACGAGATCGCCACGCAGTTGCGCGGCGCATGGGAGGATTCGCGCGCCGCGCGTACCTGCGGCCCGATTCTCGATCGCCTGATGGGGGAAGCGCTCGGCATGGCGCGCCGCATGCGGCAGCTCTCGGCCGGGGTACGCACGCCATCGCTGGCGGACCTGGCGGCCGATCGAGTGCTGCAGCACCTGGGCGGCGAGCCCGAGCAGGTGGCACTGCTTGGGGTATCGCCCATGACGCGCCGCTGCGCGGGCATACTGCACAGCGCAAAAGTCCCGCTGGTCATCGTCAATCGCACGCCGGAAGCCGCCGAAGAGCTGGCGGCGAGCCTCTCGGGCACTGCACTCTCACTGGAGCGTTTCCGCCTGCAACCGCCGCCGGTGGGCGCTGTGGTGCTGGCGGCCGGCGGTGGCCAGGCATTACTGGATGGCGCGGCCCTGATGCGTCTCAAGGCTGCGGCTCCCTGCGCACCGCTGCTCGTTGACTTCGGTGTCCCGCCCAACGTCGATCCCGAGGCGGCGCGCCGCGCGGGCATCGCTCGCGTGGGAATGCACGAGCTCATCGAGGTCGCGCAGGGGCGCCGGCTCGCCGAACTGGTGCGTCTCGCGCCGGTGCGTGCCGCGATCGATGAGCGGCTCACGCGACTGCGCACCGAGCTGGCATTGCGCGCGGTCGGCCCCCGCCTCGCCCGGCTGCGGGAGACTTTCGAGCAGATTGCTGCGGCCGAGGTGGCCCGTGCGCTCAAGGGAGAGTTGCGTACACTCGATGCGCGCGAGCGCGCGCAGCTCGAGCGCATCGGCGCAACGCTCGCCCATCGCCTTGCCCACCTGCCGCTCGCGGGCTTGCGGGCGGCGGCGGTGCACGCCGGCAGCGATGCGGTCGAGGCGTTCTTCGACGGTGTGCACGCGCCAGGGCGTCATGCCATGGATGTTGGTACGGGGGAGACATGAGCCAACAGTCGGCCACAGGCGAGACCTCACTCCGGCCACGCTCAGCGGAGCTGTACGAGCGCGCCTGCCGGGTCATTCCCGGCGGGGTGAGCTCACCGGTGCGCGCGTTCCGTGCCGTCGGCGGGACGCCGCTTTTCATCGCCCGGGCAGCGGGCGCGCAGGTGTTCGATGCCGATGGCCGCGCCTACCTTGACTTCGTCGGCTCCTGGGGTCCGCTGATCGCAGGCCACGCGCACCCCGCAGTCATCGCCGCGGTTACCGAGGCGCTCGCGCGCGGCATGACCTATGGCGCTCCCTGTGCGGCGGAAGTGGAGCTCGCCGAGCGGGTCGTGGCGGCTTACCCAGCCGTCGAGCAGGTACGCTTCGTGTCATCCGGTACCGAGGCGGTCATGAGCGCGATCCGCGTGGCGCGCGCTTTCACGGCGCGCGATCTCATCGTCAAGTTCGCCGGCTGCTATCACGGTCACGCCGACCACCTGCTGGTGGCGGCCGGCTCGGGACTCGCCACTTTCGGGCGCCCCTCATCGGCGGGAGTGCCCGAGGCTTTCGTCGGCTGTACGCGCGTGCTGCCGCTCGATGATGAGGCAGCGGTGGCGGAGCTGTTTGCGCGCGAAGGCGAGCGGGTTGCCGCGGTGATCATCGAGCCGCTGCCCGCCAATCACGGTCTGCTTCCACAGCGTCGCGCATACCTCGCGGCGTTGCGCGAGCTGACACAGCAACACGGCGCGCTGCTCATTTTCGACGAGGTGATCTCGGGTTTCCGCCTCGGCCGCGGCGGCGCGGCCGAGCGCTTTGGCATCGCACCGGATCTCGCCACCTTCGGCAAGGTGATCGGTGGTGGTATGCCGGTTGGCGCGTTCGGCGGCGCGCGCCGCGTCATGGCGCGCCTCGCGCCCGACGGTGACACCTACCAGGCGGGCACCCTCTCGGGTAACCCCGTCGCCATGACCGCAGGCCTCGCGACACTCGCACTGCTGGTGCGCGAGTCGGGCTGGGAGCGCCTCGAGGCTCGCGGCGCAGAGCTCGAGCGATTGCTCGCGCCGGTGCTCGCCGCCGCACCCTTTCCGGTGCATCTGGTGAGAGTCGGCTCGCTGTTCTGGCTCTCCTTTCACGAACGGGGCGCACCGCGGACCGCCGCCGCGCTCACGGCGGCGGAATCCGCGCGTTTCGCAACGCTGTTCCACGCCATGCTGGATCGCGGCATCTATCTGCCGCCTTCCGCGTACGAAGCCTGTTTCCTCTCCCTCGCGCACGGGAGCGAGGAGCTCACCCGCTTCGTGCAGGCGCTGCGCGAATCGCTGGCGACCATCGCATGAAGGCGACGCGCGTCTTTCAGCTCACCGCACTGGTGCTGGTGGCGGTGTCGGCCGTGCAGGTCGGGTGGTGGCTCTTCGACCAGCATGCCTACACCGTCGAGAAGGTGTCCGCAGCGCGGGCAGCGTACGCCGAGCAGGTGGCCGCGGCGCAGGCGCTGCTCGATTCAGGCACGGCACCGGAGCGGGTGCGGCAGCTGTTGCCCGGTATCGTCACCAGCGCCGGACACGCCTCGCTCGCTCCCGAGCTCGCAGCGGCTCTCACCAGCGAAGAGCATCGCCGCTACCGGCAGTATGCCTGGGAGGGATCGTTCTTCCTGCTCGCGCTCGCGGCATGCATCGCGGTGATCGCGCGCGCACTGCGCGCAGAAGCGCATGTGCGCGAGCAGCAGGACAGCTTCCTGGCGCTCGTCTCGCACCAGTTCAAGACTCCGCTCGCCAGTCTGCAGCTCTCGCTGGAAACGCTGGCACTGCGCGCGCCGAGCCCCGAAGCCGCCCGGCCACTCATTGACCGCATGCTCGCCGACCTCGCGCGCATGGAGCAGATGGTGACGCAGATCCTCGAGAGCGCACGGCTCGAGCGCGGGCGGGTCGATCTGAAACCCGAGCCGCTGCAGCTGGCCGCAGCCGTATCGCGCGTTATCGCCCAGCTGGCAGAACGCGAGCGCCTGGAATCGGTTGCGATCTCCACTGACATCGCACCGACGCTCACCGTGGTGTGCGATCCGCTGGCGCTCGATGTGGTGGTGCGCAACGTGCTCGAAAATGCGGTCGCCGCGGTAAAAAGTGCCGGCGGGGGTCGTATCGCGCTCAGCGCCCGCACAAACGCGCAGGAAATCGAATTGCAGGTCAATGACAGCGGAGTGGGCTTTGCCCCCGCCGAGAGTGCGCGGCTGTTCCAGAAGTTCAGCCGGCTGCGCGCTGGTGCGAGCGGCTACTACGGCACCGGGCTCGGCCTGTATATCGTGCGGCGGCTGATGGAGCTCGCGGGCGGCCGTGTCAGTGCCCAGAGTGCCGGCCCCGGCAAGGGCGCCAGCGTGCGGCTCACCTGGCCCGCGGCTGCGGCGTCGGCCGCCACCCCGGCGCAGACGGCGGTCGGGCAGGAAACACGCCCGTGAGCACCGTGATCCCGGCGCAGGTACTCGTGGTCGAGGATGATCCGCATCTCGCGGCCGGCGTCATGGAGAACCTGCGCGCCGAAGGCTACGAGGTGAGCGTCGCCTCCGACGGCGAGCAGGCGCTCGCCTGGCTGACAGGGCACGACTGCGCACTCATCGTCCTCGATGTGATGCTGCCGGGGGCGGACGGGCTCAGCGTCTGCCGCACGCTGCGCGCGCGCGGCA
>Ga0318515_10000498_pt1 | contig 11885 bp, 17 predicted proteins | sample GRESIP176b2f19_FD_202499 | JGI IMG/M metagenome (GOLD analysis project Ga0318515, IMG submission 202499) | Tropical soil microbial communities from Luquillo Experimental Forest, Puerto Rico - GRE.SIPMG.176b2f19 | ecosystem: Environmental > Terrestrial > Soil > Tropical forest > Bulk soil...
CCACCACTCGTTTAGAAAACTCGTCTGAGTTAAGAATTTGAGTGCTTGGGTGGTCAAGAATAATTGGAATTCCACCGCATCGACGTAGAAATTCAGGGCTAAGATATATGGTGTCACGACGGTAAACCCATTCATTGAGTTTTGGCCTATAGCTAAATCCCGTCCCACTAATCCTCATATCAACCAACATTACATTTTCAATATATTGCGGAGAAACTAATTCACCATCCCTAATAGCTTCTGCAAGTTCTAATTCATTCATCCCTTTCATCTTGCGTAAAGCAATGTGACAACCAGGGTGTAAATTCAAACTATGTGCGTGGTCTGGATTTAACCAAACATGGGCATCATGCTCATGATTTAATTTAGGGACAAATTCATCATCACAATCATAAATAAAAGTAGTGAAATCCACATCACCACTAATGCGGCGAGTAAGCAACCGCCCTGCGTGTCCAGTAAGATAACCAGTTTCTTCCAAACATTCCCGAATTGCACAGGATTCTATCGTTTCACCAGATTTCTGGACACCACCAGGGAAAGCCCATCCCAATCCATCCGTACGGCGACAGAACAAGACATTTCCATTAGGTGACTTGAAAAGAATTCCTGCTGCTACCGTCATTCATCAACCATTTGGCTCCTTAGGGTGAGGCATCGACGGTTGCATGTTATCTTTCGTACGTGGCTTCACCTTTGTAGGTTTTCGCATTGCCCTACGTTTCTCAAAAGCATCCATTCGTGCAACAAGAGAATCAATTGCACTCGTTAATTTTTTAACAGGTTCTGAAGTACCTTTGGTAAATCCTAAATGCAAATTATCATCAGGTTTTATGTCTTTTCCAGGGTGTGATGTAATATGAGCATCATCAGGCTTAGGTTTTCCAGCTTTTCGCATTGCTATTGCGATTGCTTGTTCTTGCGGATATCCACTATGTCGCAATTCGCTAATATTCTTACTAACTACCTCCTGTGATTTACCTTCTTTTAGTGGCATGGAATTAACCTCAGTACTGTGCCCAAAAGATCATCCAATCTAATGTTCCAGTATTCTTCGAGTCATATGAACCACACAACGCGGTTCCTGGATCAGTCTTCATAATAGGACTTTGATTAAAAAGCACCAATGGACCATTAGGACCAACAGTAAGAGTCGGAGTTAATGCCTGTTGATTTGTAGCACAATTCGTACCAGTACCACTATAGAGCGTGATATCAGCATTAGCACTAGTTGCAAAGAAAACAAGCCCACATATATGAACACTTGCATTAGAAATAGCAGGAACAATCTGTGTAATTGGAGTAACCGCAGTAGTTTCACCAAAAGACCATTGACTACAGACCCCAACTTGAGCTTTTATTGGAGTAATCAACAAAAATAAGAAGAAAATTGCCAACAACCATCTCATGATCTACCTCTTGACCGACTTTTCCTTTGTTTTATATAATTTCTTGTGATCTGTTCCCAACTTTCCTCATTTTCTTCTGATTTTTGCAGTTTTTTCGCTAAAGCAACCAGATCAGACTCTGAAACCTTGTACCTTTTTCGTAAATAAGTCAAAGATTTCGCAATTTCACTGCTTAGTGGCATTGGAAATATGTTCTAAGAGGTGAACTACAGCAGAATCTGCTCTTGCCATCTTAACTTTCGGAATTTCGGGTCGAGGATCCTCTGGTTCCATGCCCATTTGTTGCTGTTCATCTTTCATTTTCTGATCTTTTTTCAATTGTGTTAGCAATTTCTTATAATCAAGGCTCAATGGACTGGAATAAAGAAGCTTATTATTCGTAATTGCATCTGCTATCCACTGAATTAATCGTGCTTTGTTCTCTGGATCGAATGAAAACTCCAAAATTTGATAAATTGAGATCGCTGCTTTCATCTTAGTATCATCAACCTTAATCTGCTCATGATCAGGTTCACGCAAATATGAAGGCCAAAGAGCTTGAAAGCTATTTGCCCAATCATAAAACGCCTGACGATAGGTTGTTGCATCATATTTTTCTGGAAAATCTTTCCTCAAACCATTAAAGAAGGCTGGAGTCCAAGCTCGGTGCATGACTATACGATCGAGAAATCGGTACACCGGATCCATGGTTTCCCGCAAGCGATCCATATAGCGCGCCACCGCCTTCGCATCCTCCGAACCTTCCCCAAACCCCTCGGCAAAGGACTCTTGGGTGAGGAGTTTTACCGGCATATCAACAGAATTTGCGATATTTTCTAAGATATTTCGACGTGCAAGGACATGCGGACCTTCCAAATTCTGCATATTTAGAGATTCAATGTCCTCATCTGGTGTAATATTGATCACATTTCCAGTTTCTGCCTCTTTTACAATGGCTCTTTTGAAAGCCATCGCCCAAGACATAATATTATCAACAAAATTACCGGGTTGTTTCGTCTTCGCAACGAGAACACCGACCTTAGTTTCAACCAAATCATCCGCAATCAAACTTTTGATGTAAGATTTCAATGGAAAAAATGCACGCTGATAAGCTGAGCGCCCAACATAGCCAAAAGCAGAGGTAGTATAGCCCAGATAAATAGGCTTTTCATTCGTCACCGTTACGCTACGTGATGGATGGTAGGCAATTCCACTAATAGCAATCTGTGTATACTTCAAAAAATCCATTGCATTGGGGTTTTGATTCAAAACAAGGCTTCCAGCCGTGTTAAGGGGATCCAATACATTGAAACTAACATTAAGATCAGGCAGATCCCAATAATCAAGCGGTTCATTGCTTTTCACCCCATCGATCAAAAGGGCGATAGAAGCCACGCCATAAATGCGACTAAGAGTAAGTAAATTGTGAACAAGAAAATCACCCCCAATAAGTTTCCATTCCTCATTGAAGGCATCCACGCAACGTTCGCCAGGGCTATTCGGAACTTTGATATCTCGCTTCTGAGATAATGCGAGACTTACCGGTCCCTCAGTTATACGAGCGCCAAGTGGATGATAAAGATAAATCTCTTTGCAAGTTTGATAAGAAACAATGTCCCCAGGAATAATATCTGGAGCCACCAGCATTTCCTGTAAAGCATTTCCTGTATTAGTGTCTACTGTTCCACTAGGAATTGTCATGGTGATGTTGTCAATGAGAAAGTCACACCAGCAGGACAATTCTGCACAAAGACTCCATTAGTAAATGGAATATTACCGGTGACTAAACTCATTGGCCAAGTTGGAGGAGTTAATCCTGGAGCCAAGGTAGGAGCATTTGGCTTAATTCCAAATAAAAATGTCAATACTCCAAGAAGAGCAGAATAAAGAACATGGGGTGGTAGAGAAGTCGCAGTAGGAGCCGCTGCTGCATCAACCAAGGTTAATGGAGTAGTCGAATCAGATACTGCTGTTGGCTGAGTTATCGTAAGACCAGTAATCTTGGTATCCGTAAGCGTGGCGAGTTTCGTACCAATACTCGCAGTAGTAATAGAAAGAACTGTCATAACATCCTCATGCTGTTGTCAAAGACCAAGTTGAACCAACAGGACATGATTGAAGAGTAAGATTACCAGAGAAAGGAATATTGTAACCAGACATTTTGTGAGTAGCATGTGGTGAATGAGATCCATTAACTCCTGCATGGACATTATAGAGTACACGAGGAGGTTGACCAACCACTACATCAGTCAAAGTAAAATAAGCTGTTATTGGAAGTCCTGTATTTGGATCAAATTGTGGAACCTCATACGAGGTTGGAGAACCCGTAAAAAGAAGTTGAGTAACGTTAGCAGGACCAGCATCAAGGACAGTTCCTACCAAAGCAGAAGTAATGGCCTTAACTCCATGAAGAAGTTGTTCTGGTTTTTCTGGCTGACTTTCAGTTTCGACTTCAACTTCGTGACGAGGTGCACGTGCCATTAGTATCCCTCCCAATCTCCAAGGCTGATCGCAACTCCATAAGTGAAGGCATCTAACAAATCATCTTGTCGATCTTCTGTATCACCCACCCGAAATCCAAGCACTTGACCAAGAAAATGATTCTTTGTGACTTGCTTATAAGTAAGAACGCGATCATACGCGGTTTCAAGAATCTTGACCATTCCCCGGAATACGTACCCACTTACGTTGATGGCTCTTTCCGCCTTGCCGAGTTGGGTGAGCTTTTGCGGCATCTCGCTTGCCTGGAGCATTCGGCGACGTGCTTGTTGTAGCAGGATTGACCCACTGGCTTTGTCTTCGATAAAGCACCCTCGGTGTCCTAGCCTGGAACCACATTTCTTGGCATACTCCTCAAGATTTGCATAAACCACCGGGAGCCAAGTTTCAAGCAACGACCCTTCAATCTGCAAGTATTCGTAGTCAATAATCTTAAGCCACTTTTCTTCGCCAAGCCTTTCGAAAGCCCAATAAATAACTCCAGTTCCATCATTCTCTTTTCCAGTTTTGACAGCAGTATCCATGGTGGCAAAAACATAGAGACACCGGGACGGAAAGGGTTCAGGTCTACCCTCTGTCAACATGTTATTAAGACTGAAAAATGCTTCTCCTGACCAATCAACAAATTCTGCGAGGTATTCTTGGGCATAGACTAACGGGTGGTTGTCGCGCTCAAGTCGCGCGAGCTCATCGGCTGGGAGGAAAGGATTGTTATGTGACGGTGCGTGATATTCTTTGAATCCGTACTCTGGCAGATTGCAGATGCGCCAGAAAAGATTATCCTCGTTGATGCCATTAGTGTTAGATGCAACGATGGCGGCTCCTCTATAATCAAGTAAGGTAGGACGGATTGCTTTTTCCCATATCGAGATCGCATTGGGCTTGGTAAACGCGGCTTCGTCGATGATAACGAGATGGTAACGGCGGGATCGTCCTGCTTTTTCATCTTCTAGAGTCCACAGTTCTATACGACCACCTGTAGAGGTATGAATGATGCCCAAATTGCGAGATGAACTTCGAACGGCGGGTTCTAGCGTAACCTCGGTTTCGCTGTACGCTTCCGACGCATAGCGATAGTTGGGGACGAACCAACCAACTTGGGCACCCTTCGCCGCAAGATCACACGCTACGATCTTTAGGAAATTAGTCTTCCCCCAACGTCGTCCACATCGTAACGCACGAAACCGGGCAGACATTAGAAAAGCTTCTATCTGTCCCGGATGCATATCAGGGAGAGTTACAACCCTGTCATTAATAGGAACTGGGAATTGTATTGTCAACTAGTCAGTATTTCTGCAAGCTTGCGTTGCAAGCGATGAGAAGATTGTCTTTCGATTGCTGCATAGATCGTATGTGCACCATCTTGTTCAGCAGCCTGTTTTAGCCATCGTTTAATATTGTGTCGATCAGTGTGGTCACGAATTTCATCGTAACTAAATGATTTTTGACGTAACAGTTTACGTAGATAAGTTTGATTTAATGCCATGTTTCCATCTTTCTAAAGAGTGGGAAGCCGAGTGAACCGTGGTAGGAACAGGCGGCTTCCCTTTTTCGTGGTATCGATTCGGCTGCCGGGCCGGGAGGGTGAATACCACGAATCTTAAGTCCAGGTTGCAGTACAGACGCCACCAGGAGGAACTTCCAGATAGCATCCCACAGTGAATGGCCAATCAAGGTCAACAATACACGCTTCCTGAACTCGCGGATTATCGAACTGTGCAGCCCAGATGATACTTCCTGTTCCAGGAGTAGTATCTCCAGTAGCACCAACAGCATCCCATATCCGCCAAACTTTGCTCTTGCCCTTGATGTGGATAATCAGCTTGTTGAAGGTTCCAGGACCTTCTTTCAATTGCGTACAGGCATTGATCTCGTATTTGGTGTGAACTTCTGGCCAATAAGTCATGCTTGTGTTCCTATTAATTATGCTTTACACTATTTACAGTGGCATTCGAAAAAAGAGGGTAAGAAAATGGCTCCCGTCGCAGTATTGCTCATAGGCATTGTTCTGTTCTATTGGTTTGCCTTTATGGGAACCATATGGGCATGGCTCTGTACAGTCATTGACCTGTTCCAGGGCAAGTTCATTAGAGCCGCTATTTGGTTCAGTCTTGGAACTGGTGGACTGTGGTGGTGGATGGGTACGAAAAATGTAACTTTCGATGAATGGAAGCAGTTTACGCTTACGTTCATTGGTATAGGAGCCTTGGCTACATTCTTGCGCTTCATCCATCGCACAACTAAGTCGCCCGTGAAGCCGCTCACGCAATCGTGGACACAAATACCAGCACTTGATGGGAATGTCATCCCCTTCATCAAGGCAACACGGCAGGATCGTGAGCGGGTGATGGAGATCCAGGGACATAAGTGTGCGAACCCTTATTGCAACTCTGATCTACGAGGTGGGATACCTCATTGGGATCATATAGTGCCCAGAAGTAAGGGTGGAACCGACAGTGTGCATAATATGCAATATCTATGTGATACGTGCAATCAGAACAAGGGCGATATGGATTGGTTAGAATTTCTGTTTCGTTATTCAATAAATATGGGCATAGATCCAAATGTGAACCAGAAGCCATGGCAATCCTGGGTACTAACTAGAGCAAGGAACGGATTGTAATGTCAAGACTGATTGCCCCCATTGGTCTTAACAGACTTTTGGGTTCCTTGATGGTCCGGCATTATGATATTAGTACCAGGAAGATCGGGCAAACCGCCTTGGATCCTAATAGTCAGTCCGCCCTGGACGTCTTGGCTTACCTGCGCGAGCCGAGGATGTTCATAGACTGCGACAGCCTTTGCCGCATCAATTCGTACGGACATAGGCAGCGATTGATCTTGGAATGTTGCATAGAGAAATTCCTTGGGCGAAAGACCAGGTTGATTATATGCATGGGGTATCCTAGGCTCAAGGATTTCTCCGTCTATTGGAGACTTAGGCATCCATCACACGTTTTTGGGGCGAATTGCCAACAGACCTCCATACACAAGGTGGAGGACTCGGGCCGAAACGGACGTGGCTTAGAGCACTGCATCCGTTGGGGATAGTGATATACTACAACATTTAGTTCTTGACAAGTGGTAAACATACATCAGCATAAAAAGATTTTGCATTTCATAGCAAGGTAATGTAAAGTATAAGTGCTGTCTGAGGACAGTGTACCGAAGGCTCAAAGCGTGTCGAATCTCGACAGAGACCCGCCAAGCGAAAGCGTGCCGTATCTGGACAGAGACCCGCCAAACGAAAGTGTGTCGAGTACCCAAAGTGAACCGAAGGAGAATAACGATGACTGACCTACGTGTACTAAAGATAATGACCAGGGGTGCGTATGACCTACAGGAATTGCGTATCCAATCTGGTTTGCGCCTATGTGCAAACTTTCGAGACAAACTAAAAGTCGAGAAGGATGCTGAGGAACCTACGGAAGAAGGTGAGTTGGGAGAAAAGGCCAAAAAGATTATCGACATCTTAAAGGCTGAATACCGACGACTTACTGAGGGTGTCGCTAAAAACCGCTCCCTTCCACGTCGAGAAGGGTTTATTGGCAGTGGCGTGATTAGCGACTTTACGGAGTTAACCCTAATTCATCACTACTCACGCCTAGAAGCCCAGGAGCGGGAGCAATTCCGCCATATTGAAGAAGCCCTGGACGGCGTTCCAATTTGGAACGACTGGCTGGGAGATCAAACTGGGATTGCAGCCGCACTTGGTTCGGTCCTAATTACCGGGTTTGACATCCATAAGGCAGATAGGCCGTCGCAGTTCTGGGCTTATGCTGGATTGGATGTTGGGCCAGGGATCCCCTCAGACCCCGACAACCTGCTAGGACGCTCACGACGTAAGGAGCACTTAGTTGAACGGGAATACAAAGCCAGAGATGGCACGATGAAAAAGAAAATGAGCACTACGTTCAACCCTTGGCTTCAGGCAAGACTACTCGGTGTGTTAGGGGCTTCGCTCTTGCGTTGTGGATCACCCTACCGGAAATACTACGATGACTATCGACACCGAATCGAGACCGATCCCAACCGTCGCAAGGGTACGCTGGCCGATAAGAAGAAGGAACGGGAAGCTGGTAATATCAATGAGCAGATCTGGCACCCGATACGTATTCACCGGGCATCGATGAGATATATGGTGAAGCAGTTTGTCGCAGACTTCTGGCGTAAGTGGCGTGAGAGTGAGGGCCTACCTGTAGTGCCGACATACCACGAGGCGAAGCAGGGAGGACATGGATATAGGAATGCAGCAGAATAGCCGATATCCTGCAGAGATCCGACAAATGCAAGCGTGCCGAGCTCCGAAAGAGACCCGAATTCCGCAAGCGTGCCGATGTGTCGAAGAGATCCGCAGATCGGTAGCGTGCCGCGCGCCGCGAGAGACCCGCGAATCTGTAGCGTGCCGCAATGGAGGAGAGACCCGTAGTTCTCCAGCGTGCCGGTGCCGACGCAGAGACCTGCAAGGCGAGAGCGTGCCGTCGCTCTACAGAAACCCGAAAGCGGGCAGCGTGCTGTTATGAAAAGAGATCCGGAGAAGAGAGCGAGCCGTAAGGCGACAGAGATCCGTGAAGAGATAGCGTGCCGATTTTGGACAGAGACCCGACGTGCATCAGCGTGCCGTCCGCGAGGAGAGACCCGTAATAGGATAGCGTGCCGGACCTCGGTAGAGATCCGACTTTGAGAAGCGTGCCGCGCCACGGAAGAGACCCGATACTGGACAGTGGGCCGTACAGTCTATAGAACCGCACGTGTGAGCGTGTCGATATTCAGTAGAGACCCGGTCGAGGACAGCGTGCCGCAGTGTTGCAGGGACCCGATCGAAGGGAGCGTGCCGAGTGGCCGCAGAGACCCGAAGAGAGGAAGCGTGCCGACTTGCGCGAGAGATCCGGAGTCCGTCAGCGCGCCGGAGTCAAGGAGAGACCCGTGGAGCATCAGCGTGCCGAGGCACGGAAGAGACCCGCCACTGAGAAGCGTACCGTAATGAAGAGAGGTTGGCTCGTAAGAACTTCCCAACTTAGGAGGGAAAAATGGTGAAGATCCAGTTTACACATTGGACTGACGACAAAGGAGAGAAGATAACTCGGACAGAGTTACCGGGGTTGGGACGAGACGCTTATCAGCATGAGGCAGACAAGTTGAAGGTGCAGTTGAAGCTCAAGAAGATAGTGCCGCATTATGTGAGGAGGTAGGGGGGATGACAGAATATGAGCGAAAAATATGCGTGTTACTGCTCTGGGCTATCGTTATTACCTGGAGCCTATATGCTCTTACACCCGTGGTGCTTTTGCTTCTAGGGTCGGGGTTACCGGGTGGAGTGGGGTCGTGGTGAATTAGTTACCTTGGCGGAGTCTCCTAGGTCGGGTAGCGTGAGGCTCGATCCAACGTAAACGAAAGGTATCCTCCAGTATCTGCCAAGGTTTTGATATGGCTGGCCAAGGATACCGGCTCACGCAATTTACCGGGTGGGGAGTATTGTAAAGTATAAAGATTTCGGGTCGTCATTATAGAATGAGGGTTCTGGGTCAGATAGTGTCGGGGAGCTATTTGACGCCCGCGACGAAAATGACTGCGATTCGCGGTTATGCGCTGAGCACGATTCGTAGTCAAGGCACATAAGAAAAAACCCCCGCCCGAAGGCGGGGGTTGAGGGAGGCTAGGCGCGCGCTAGGCGGTGACCCGAGCCTTGGCCTGAGCCTTGGGTGTGGCCGGAGCCTTAGGAGGAGTGACAGGCGCTTGCTTGGGCGTGGCGACCTGAACCACGGCCACATAGCGCTTGCCGCCGATTTCCACTTGGTCGCCCCAAGTGTACAGGTAGCGCAGGAACGATTGCACCTGACCGGCTTTGATGCCATGCTTGGCACCGAGGGCAATGGCATCCGCCACGGTAGCAGGTGCCTGCGAGAGCACCTTAGCGTGGAAATCCGCACCACGGCCACCTGGACGCCAGCGAGGAACTGTTACCAGCATTTTGATGGTGGCGGTAGTAGGGAACGCCTTGTGGGCGCGCCATGCCGAGGTGTGCTGCACGGGATTTGCAGTGATGTTTTTGATGTACATGGTAGCACCTTTTGTTGCGGGGCTGAGAGCCCCTAGGGGCGGAGGCGTTATTGCCACCGCCATGCTGCAAATCTAGCATGGGCATTTATGCTTTACAACACACAAGATCGCATAGCAGATATGCGATTCTTGCATAGGTTCAACCTGTTGTAGGGCGGCGGCAAAGATGCCACAGTGGCAAAAAAGCCACAGGAGGGATACGCAACACTGAACGAAATAACACAGTATCAATTATACCACAGTTGCAAAAGAGCCACAAGGGCTGAAGCCACAGAATGAATTCTGCAACATGATGCACTGCAATACACGAGTTCTGCCGAATTAATTCATTCCATGGTGAATGAATTCTTTCATCCCAAAAAGAGTTTGCTTATCAAGTTGAATGGTGCTAGGTTGATGATGCCCGGGCAATGGTGCTTGGGCAAACATCAGGAGACTACCATGTCTGCGAAGATTTATGATTGGTTCGAAGAGAAGGCGAAGCGCCTTCAGCTTCACACGGTTACCGCGCGTAATCGGCCCTCGCAGGAACAGATCCTGCTGGAGCATCTAAGGGCCAAGGCCACACTCTACGCGCTCGTGGCTCGTCAACTTCAACAGAATAAGTTGGACTAATTACCGGGAGGGGGAGCTTCGGCTCCCCTTCTCCCCCACCCATATCATGAATGAATTCGTTCGCCAAAACAAGGAATCGTAACGATCGCCGAAGACCCCCGGCCCGAGTGAATTCTACACGCATAGGTTGTAAAGAGAAAGGGCGGGCATTCGCGCCCGCCCCTTGTGGCTAGCTGGTGACCGTCACCAGGTTGTGCGCCAAGTTCCAGCGCATGTCGCTTTGCAGCGACGCGGTGCCCTTCACCTTGAACCCGGCCTTTTCGTAGGCCGATGAGATGTCGGAGAGCGGCTTGCCGCTGTTCGCCGCTAGCACCGCCCATCGGGCACCGGCATCCGTTCCGGGCTTCTTGCCCTTGCACCCAGGAACCACCGTGACCACGTGGGTCGGAACGGGCTTGTACTTCGTATCGTACAAGGTGCTCCGGTCCCGCTTCGGGGTTGGGGTCTTGGGGGCCTTCGGCAGCGTTTCCGCCGGAGGGGTTACCGGTTGGAGTGCCTCGCTGGCCTTTTCGGGGGCCTTCGGGGTCGTCTTCGCGGGGGCAGGCTTCTTCGCCGCCGCATTCTTGGTAATGGCAATCATGTGTATCTCCTCTTGGTTGCCAATGCGTCGGGCACTATTGCTCAGCGCATGGTGTACAGTGCCATAATTCAAGATGAACTGCAATAGGAAAATATGCGTCAAGAAGCCTCATGCAGAATTCAGTCAAAATCTCACCCAGGGAACGAATTCAGGGTAGGGGGAATTCGTTCTGGGAGGGAATTACCGGGTGAGGATATGGGTGGAAAGAATTCTAGCTAAGGTGGGTGGAAAACGTTCATATATTGTGTGTAATTCAATAGAGGAAAATAGGGGGGAATGGACGGTCCAAGGATCAAATTTACAGGGGAATGTACACAAGCTTTTTTATAGTGACGCACGGTGTCGCTAACCCTCGCGCGACCCAATGACGTGTGTACATTGTGTACAAAGTGTACGACCGAAGTAATGCGCGCTATATAGGGTTTCAAATGTACACAGATGAGTACACAAATCGCACAGTGTACACGCCGATACGCTTTACACAGCCAAATTTTCACTTGAGTTAAGCATAAATAGTGTACTTTGTGTATCAGTTTGGAACTTATTGTACACATTTCATGTACACACATTTTTCCCTCCCAAAAGCTTCACCCCCACCCCTATCTAACCGGTAACCACCACCCCAAACTAGTGATCCTAACGATCCTACTTATTTAATGATTGCAACAGAGACAATGCAGTTTCTATTCGTTCTTGTAAACTTATTATTTGTCCGCACCACCTTTGGATACGATGTACTAAGC
>Ga0318515_10000504_pt1 | contig 11824 bp, 8 predicted proteins | sample GRESIP176b2f19_FD_202499 | JGI IMG/M metagenome (GOLD analysis project Ga0318515, IMG submission 202499) | Tropical soil microbial communities from Luquillo Experimental Forest, Puerto Rico - GRE.SIPMG.176b2f19 | ecosystem: Environmental > Terrestrial > Soil > Tropical forest > Bulk soil...
CCAGGTGCGGGCAGGACCGCAGCGCCTGCTCGATCGCGTCGGCGAGGGGCTTTTCCTCGCCGCTGACGGAGGAGATGTCGGTGAGGGCGGCGGTCAGCGTCGCGCCGTCGGCGCTGAGATCGAGATCGTGGTCCACGTCCCCAACCTACAAGGGCTCGGCGGGACCGGGCGTCTCGTGCCCGTCGGGGGGTTCGGGGGGCGTCACTCGCTGCGACATGGACCGTGCCGCCCCGCGCAGCGCGCTGACGATCACCGCGACCGACGGGCGGACCACGCTCGCGGTGCGCGCTACCGCGAACACGTCCCTCGCCAGGTCAAGACCCGCGGGAAGCTCTCGCACCACGACGCGCCGCTCATAGGCGCCGACCGAGAGCCTCGGCATGATGGCGATGCCCAGCCCCCTGGCTACCAGGTTCGCCACCGTGCCCAGCCCCTCGAACTCCGACGGCACCGGCGGGGTAATCCCCACCGCGGCGAGCAGCCGGTCCGCCGCCCGGCGCGACGGCTCGCCCGCCGGCGCGGCCAGCCACGACTCGTTGCGCAGCGCCCGCAGGTCCACCGGGCGGTCCGGGGCCGCGGCCGGGTGTCCCCGAGCGACGACGAGCACGAGCGGGTCACGGACCAGGTGGTAGTAGCTCAGCACCCCGTGGCCCCGGTCCGTCCCGTCGGGTCCGTCCGGGCTGGGCTGGCCCGGGAAGCTGGGCAGATAAGCCGACATCCGCCCGGTCCAGTCGTCGACGATCGCCACCTCCACCTCGCCCGTGCGGACCAGCTGCAGCCCTTCGGGAGGCGACGACTGCCGGAGCAGCAGCGACAGCTGCGGGTGCGCGCGCAGCGACCGGGCCAGCGCGGGCGCGAACGCGACCGCCGCGGACGGGAACGCGGTCACCACCACCCGGCCGGACGGCTGCGACGCGTGCCTGGACAGGTCCGCCTCGGCCTCTTCGACCATCGCGAGGATCCGCTCCGCGTGCGCGGCCAGCCGGCGGCCCGCGTCGGTCAGCCCGGCGCTGCGCGCGGTCCTGTCGAGCAGCGGCGTGCCCGCCTCGCGCTCGAGCACTGCCAGCTGCTGGGAGACCGCGGAGGGCGTGTAGCCGAGGGCGTCCGCGGTGCGCGCGATGCTGCCACGGGCGGCGAATTCGTGCAGCATCCGGAGCCTACGGATATCGAGCATTAATAAATCTTAACCTCTCCCTCAGGCATCGGCGCTTGTACTAACGCTTCCGGGGGGTAATTCTTGACGGGATAACGACGCGAACCGCTATCCCCGCAGGTGGGAGCCGCCCTTCTCATGACTATCACCGCACCACTGCCAGCCATCCCCAGAGAACAACAGGAAACGACAAGAGCACCGTCCGAACGCGTCGGCATCTCACCGACGCTGGCCGCGAACGAGGCGCTCGACGAGCGACGGCTGCGTGGTGAACGGGTGTTGCCGCTGGCGTTCGGCGAGGCGGGGGTGCCAGTCGCGCCCATGCTCCGGGTGGCGCTCGCGGCGGCCAGCCATGTGAACGGATACGGGCCCGTCGCCGGGTCGCTGGAGCTGCGGTCGGCGGCGGCCGGGTACTGGACGCGGCGCGGACTGGAAACTGACACGGACGATGTGGTGTGCGGGCCGGGGAGCAAGGCGCTGCTGTACGGGCTGCTGCTGAACCTGGGCGCGGACGTGGCGATCCCCGGGCCGAGCTGGGTCAGCTACGCCGCGCAGGCGGCGCTGACCGGCATCCGCCCGGTCTACGTGCCCATCGTGCCCGGCGAGGGGGGCGTACCGGACCCGGACCAGCTTTCCGTGGCGGTCGCGCTGGCACGGCGCGAGGGGCGGCGGATCGGCGCGGTGATCGTCACGCTGCCCGACAACCCGACCGGGACGCTGGCGTCGCCGGACACGATCCGCTCCTTGTGCGCCGTGGCCGAACGCCACGACCTGCTCATCATCTCCGACGAGATCTACCGGGACCTGACGCACGCCTCCGGGGGTTTCCTGAGCCCGGCGGAGGTGGCGCCGCACCGGACGGTCATCACCTCGGGGCTTTCCAAGAACCTGGCGCTCGGCGGCTGGCGGCTCGGGGTCGCCCGGCTGCCCGGCGCGGCCACGTCGGGCCTGGCGGGGTTGCGCGGGGCGCTGCTGGCCATCTGCAGCGAGATCTGGTCGGCTCCGGCCGCGCCGGTGCAGGCCGCCGCGACGCTGGCGTTCACCGAGCCTCCCGAGATCACCGCGCGGGTGGCGCGGTCGCGGCAGCTGCACGGAACGATCGCCCGCGCGGTCGCTTCGCTGTTCACCGCGGCCGACGTGTCGGTGCCGCCGCCGCGGGGCGCCTTCTACCTGTACCCGGACTTCGGCGCGCACCGCCGGGAGCTGCGGCGCCGCTTCGGCGTCCGGACGTCGGCGGATCTCGCCGGGGTGCTGCTGCGCTCGCACGGTGTGGGGGTGCTACCCGGCAGCGTGTTCGGGGACGCGGCCGAGTCGCTGCGGCTGCGGCTAGCGACGTCACGGCTGTACGGCGAGGCCAAATGGCAGCAAGAGGAGGCGCTCGCCGCCGACGACCCGGCCGCGCTGCCCTGGATCACGGACTCCATTGCCTGGCTCGAGCGCGCACTCACCGCGGTAACGGGGTTACGGCGTTTTCGGGGTTACGGCGTTTCGGGGGTTACGACGCGGCGGCGGCCGCGCTCGTGGCCGCGAGGATCAGCATGATTATCGCCGCGCCCCTGGTCAGCCACTTGACCGGAATCACCTTCAGGAGCCGCCAGCCCACCACGATCGCGGCGCCCGCGGCCACCCACAGGGCCAGCGTGGCGCCGATGCCGACCGCGACCGGGTCGTGGTAGCGGGCGGCGAGGCTCACGGTCATGAACTGGGTGAGGTCGCCGAACTCGGCCAGGAAGACCACGGCGAAGGACATCGCAGCGACCGGCCAGAACCCGTTGCGCACACCGTCGCGGCCAACATCTTCGTCAGCGTCCTCGCCGTCGTCGCCACCATGCCGCCACAGCAGCACGGCCCCGACCGTGAACGCGGCGGCCGCCAGGGCCTCCACCACGTGGTGCGGGAGCAGGCTGATCACTCCCCCGGCGGCGACGGCCAGTACCACCTGGGCGGCGAACGCGGCGGCGGCGCCGGTGAAGACGAACCCGGGCCGGTACCGGCTGCTCAGGATCAGGCAGGCCACCACGGTCTTGTCCGGTAGTTCGGCGGGCAGCACGGCCAGGAAGGACGTCACTGCGGCGGTCAGGCTCATCCGGGATTACTCCGTGGTTCCGGGCCGGCCGGCTATCGCGGGCGAACCCGAAACCTCCGGCACGGCAGCATGCTGCTGCGGCCGAAGGTCTCACTCAGGCCGTCGCCCCGCGGTTCATCCCGGGTCTCCGGCAGGTGCCGGCGACGCCTCGTGACTCGCGCGGAACGGCCCCCCGGGCACCGGACCCCGGCAGCCCGGCCTTGGCTGTGACAGCGTGGCGGACCGCGGGGCCGAGATTGTCGGCGTCCGGCGACGGAGCTACTCCCCTTCGCGCGCCTATCGTAACCGAGGTTGCGGAGACAAGCACCCCCTAGGCGCAAACCCGAGCGGCCGCCAGCCCGGGCCGCCGCGCCATTGCCAGCACGGCGAGCCCCGGCAAGGCAGGCCCCGGTGACGCAATCCCGCCACGGCATCTAGCACGCGATACCGCAAGGACACGCGACCGCCCCCGGGCCGGTCGCGCAAGGCATTCCCCGCAACGCGAAGAATTTAGGGCATAACGGCCGTCAGCACACCCTCAGGCAAGGGATTCGGCGGCGGTCATTACGAAAACCTGATGGCACCGAGGAAGCTCATGTCACGGACCGCTATCTCACGGTAGCCGGTCGCTATGACGCCCTCCCTGCGCAGGTCGCCGAGGACGCGCTCCGTCGTGGACACCGCCACTCCGGCAAGCTCCCCGAGCTCCATCTGGGTAAGCGGGAGCGGGATCAGCACCAGCCCGTCACCCCCCGCCTCCCCCCAGTCCGTCGCCAGCTCGTAGATCACCTGGGCGAGCCGCTCCCTGGCGCCCCACGTGCGTTCCGCCGCGTGCCGCTCGGTGGCCGCCCGCATCTTGGCCACCAGGGAACGCGTGATCGTCGCCAGGGCGGCCGGGTACCGCTGACCGAACCCGGCGAACGCGGACCGGCCGATCCGGATGGCGCCGACCGTGCCCACCGCACGGGCGGTGGCCGTCCGCGGCATGCCGTCGAGCACGGCGAACTCACCGATCAGGTCCCCGCGTGACCGGACCGCCAGCGTCGTCTCCGCACCGGTCTCCGCGGCAACCGTGACCTTGACCATGCCGCCGGTCAGCACGTACAGCCCGTCGCCGGCCTCACCCTGGCGCACCAGGACCCCGTCGTCGTCGAACTTCACGGCTGTGCCAGCGCTCAGCAGAGCCGCGCGCTCGCTGTCGGTCAGCAGGGCGACGAGGCTGCCCTGCGGCCACCGGACGCAGTCGTTCAGCGCGACAGCTGACTCGCGCGGCGACGGCTGCGCGATATGCCGGGAGAGCGGGGAGGACACAGCACAGATTTTGCCAGGTCCGCACCGCGGCTCGCGGGGACTCGCGGAGAGTGGCGGAATCCGGCAAGGAATCTGATCATTTCATTCTTCCGCCCCGGCGGAGTCACCCATTACTCTCGGACACAGGGGAGCGTGGAAAATGGGAGACGGCGTGGCCGCCGAGCCCCGGGGGCAAGGTCAGGCGCCACCAGCACGAAGTCAATCGGGCCGCAAGCTGCGAATGGGATTCGTTCTGGATGTCGCCGGTTACGGTGCGCGTACAGCACCGCTGCAGGTCGAGGTGCAGCGACGGCTTCCGCTGCTTGTGATCAATACGCTAGCCGAATGCGGAATGGATCTTGACAGCATTGGTCACGAGTGGACCGGAGACGGCATCAACGCGGTCATGCCGGCCGACATGGATCCGACTATCGTGCTGCCCGCGCTGATCCGGTCGCTGGCCGCGAACCTCAGCGCGGACAACGCGCGGAGCGTCGACCGGATCCGGCTGCGGATGGCGATTGGCGTCGGCCTGGTGGAGCACAGCGCGGCGGGGTTTGGCGGGCCCATGGTCATAGATATGAACAGATTGGTTGACAGCGCGCCACTACGCTCCGCATTGGCTACCTATCCCAGCGCCGATCTCGCCGTCGCGATATCCGACCAAGTACACGCGACGGTAATCCGTCCTGGCTATCCGGGAATTCCGAGTGCCCAGTTCAGCCGCGTGAACGTGGTGGCAAAGGAATTCTCCGGGCCCGCGTGGATATGGGTATCCGCCCGCCAGTGGAGCGAGCCCGCTTATCAGCCGCTGGCCGCCGATGACCCGCGCGAGATCGGCGGCTACCGGGTCGCGGCCCGTCTTGGCGCCGGCCCGACGGGGCGGGTGTACCTCGCGAGCGGGCAAGGCGACAACTGGCGCGCGGTCAAGGCGTTTCACCCCGGGCTTGCCGACGACCCGGACGTGCGCCGCCGCCTGATCGTCGGCACCCGCGCCGCAGGCGTTCCGCACGGGCCGTACGTCGCCCGCGTCATCGAGTCCGACACCGAGGCCGGCCAGCCATGGGTCGCGAGCACGCTGGTCAGGGGTCCGTCGCTGGCCGCCGCCGTCGCCGAGACCGGGCCCCTCCCCGCCGCCTCGGCGGTCTGGCTGGCACTCGGCGTGGCCCGCGCCGGCGCGGCACTGCACGAGGCTGGCCTCGCCCATCAGGGCATCAACCCGTGCAACGTGCTGCTTGACCCGGACGGGCCGGTGCTGACGGACTTCGGGCTCAGCCGTCCGGCGCTGACCAGCGGGTCCGGATCCGCGGCCGACGACGTGCTGCTGATGGGTGCCACGGCGTTTTTCGCCGCCACCGGCCGGTCGCCGTGGGGCGGCGCCCCGGGCGGTTTCGCGCTCGCTGCCGGGACACCTGCTGCCGGGACGCTCGGCGAGCCGGATCTGGCTGGCTGCCCGCCCGTCCTGCTGCCCGTCGTGCTGGCCTGCCTCGACCCGGAGGCCGCACGGCGGCCCACGGTCGCCGAACTGCTCACGCGGCTGGCCGCCGCGGCCGGTCCGCGGCCGCGATCGTGGCTGCCACCGGCGGTCGCGGCGCGTTTCGCCGACTACCAGGAGTTTCCCGCGCCCGCCGCGGCGCGCCGGGTGCGGTTCCGCTACCCGCGGCGGCGGGCGCAGTAGATAGGGTCAGGACATGCTGAGCCAGGACTTCGTCGACTCGCTGTTCCCGTCCGATCTGCCGGAACCGGAGCACTGGGAGAGCCGCTACCCGCCGCGTGAACTGCCGCTGGGCGCCGAAGTCACCCGCTTCGCGCCAAGCCCGACCGGCTGGCTGCACATCGGCGGGGTGTACTCGGCGACCCTCAACCAGGATGTCGCGCACCAGTCCGGCGGCGTCTACCTGGTGCGCGTCGAGGACACCGACCAAGCCCGGTTCGAGGAAGGCGCGGCGAGCCAGTTCCAGGCGGCCTTCGGCTACTTCGGCATCGGCCCGGACGAGGATGACGTCACAGGCGGCTACGGGCCCTACACCCAGTCCGAACGCGCCCAGATCTACCTGACCTACGTCAGGGAGCTGATGCGCCAGGGCAAGGCGTACCCATGCTTCGAGACCAAGGAGCAGGCGGAGGCGCGCGTCGCCAGGCAGCGGGCCGCCGGCGCGCTGCCCGGCTACTACGGCGAGTGGGCGATCTGGCGGGACGCCCCCGCCGAACAGGTCGGGCAGCGGCTCGCCGCCGGCGACCCGTACGTGGTCCGGTTCCGGTCGCCGGGCGTCGGCGGGCACCGGGTCAGCTACACCGACGTGATCCGCGGCGAGATCACCCAGGACGACAACCGCAACGATGTGGTGATCCTCAAAGGGAGCGACCAGCCGCTACGGCTGCCCACCTACCATTTCGCGCACGCCGTCGACGACCACCTGATGCGGATCACCCTGGTGATCCGCGGCGAGGAATGGCTGTCCTCGGTGCCGCTGCACCACCAGCTGTTCGACGCGCTCGGCTTTCCCCGGATCCCTTACGCCCACTTCGCGGCGCTGATGAAGCAGGACGGCGGCAGCCGCCGCAAGCTATCCAAGCGCAGGGACCCGGAAGCCAGCGTCGCCTACTACATCGAGCAGGGCATCCCGCCGGAGGCGGTGCAGTACTACCTGCGCGGCCTGGCCAACGGGCGGCTCGCCGAGATGCCGCTGCCCGAGGCCCTCGCGGCACCCATCCGGCTATCCGAATGCGGCACCGCCGGGCCGCTGCTCGACATGGTGAAGCTCGACGACATCAGCGCCGATTTCGTCGCCATGCTGTCCGGCGCGCAGATCCTGGACCGGGTCCTCCCCTGGGCCGACAGCTACGATCCGGACCTGGCCGAGGTGCTGCGGGCCGAGCGCGACCTGGCGCTGACGGCGCTCCTCATCGAGCGGGTGGACACCGAAAAGCCGCGCAAGGACCTGCGCAAGTGGGCAGACTTCCGCCAGGTATTCGGCTACTTCTTCGCGGAGATCTTCGAGCCCGTCACCGACCCGGCCGACCCCAGGCTGGGCGGCCTTGACCCGGACCTGGTCCGGGCGCTGGCGTCCGGCTTCGCGGCCCGCTACCAGCCGGCCGCCCCTGGTACGCCGCCCGTCCCCGATCCTGAATGGTTCGAGCAGATCCGGGAGCTGGCCGCCCGCCTGGGCTTCGCGTCCAGCAATAAGGACTACGAGAAAAACCCGGACGCCTACCCCGGCTCGATACGCGAGGCCTCCCAAGTCATCAGGGTGCTCCTCACCGGCACCGGCCGGAGCCCCGACCTGGCTCAGGTCGCCGGCGCGCTCGGCCCCGCCGAGGTGATCCGCCGGGTCAGCGCCCTGGGGTAGCTCCGGGTAACGCGCTGGGGAGCAGGGCGGTGCTCAGGGTGACGCGAACCCAGTCCTCCAGCTGGTCGTAGTCGTAGCCCGCGTGGCGGACGAGCTGGTCGTGGGTATCGGGGCTGGCGATGACCCACGCGGTATCCGCGGCGGCGTCGTTGGTGAGACCCGGGCGCAGCACCCCGGCCGGAATCCGGGCGAACAGGGCGCGGAAGGCCTGCCGGCGAAGGTCGTTGAGCTGCCGCCAGTCCGCGGCGAGGTCGGGGTCGGCCCCGGCGCCGTCCCGGTAGGTCTGCCAGGCGACCGCGGACCGCTCGGCGAGCAGCCGGTACCGATGGCTCATATGAGCTAGCAGCAGGCGGGGGTCTTTGACGGCGCCCGGATCGAGGTTGTCGGTGATGCTGGGGGGCGGCTCCCCGGGCGTCAGCGGGACGTCCTCGTCGCCGGTCACGGCGCTCTCCATGACGGCGCGCAGCAGGTTCCGCTTGTTGCCCCAGTTCGAGTACAGGGTCTGCACGGAAACGTCGGCCCGCTCAGCGATCCGGATCACGGTGGCCGCCGCGTAGCCGCGCTCGGCGAATTCGGCCCGGGCGGCTACGAGCAGCCGCCTGCGGGTCTCCCGCCGGATGGCCTCGCCTGCTTCCCGCTGCCTGCTCACCCGCCGCGGCTTGGGCTGCGGCGCGTCCGCCGGCAGCTTCTCTGAAGTAACCACGAACTCATCGTATCAAGCTCTTGACTGTCATTCAAGAGGTATGTAATGTCGTTCTAAAGCATAAGTCCGCAGCTCAGGAGCTAACGGTGAGCACAATGACTATTCACCCCATGAAGTCCTCAGCCACAGGAACCATCCGTACAGGCGCGGTGACCGCGGTCGTGTGCCTGGCGCTCGCCGCGGTCGTCGCGGCGATGTCATCCCTGAACGTCGCGCTGCCCGACATCGCCCGCGCGACCCATGCGACCCAGACGCAGCTGGCATGGATCATCGACGCCTACTCGCTGGTCTTCGCCTCGCTGCTGCTGCCCGCCGGGGCCATCGGCGACCGCTACGGCCGCAGGCGGGCACTCATCGCCGGCCTGGCGATCTTCGCGGCCGGCTCGGCGGCCGCCATGACCGTCCACTCCGCCAGCGTGCTGATCGCCCTGCGGGCGCTCCTCGGCCTCGGGGCCGCGCTGGTCATGCCGGCCACCCTGTCCACCATCACCGGGACGTTCCCCGTCGAGCAGCGCACCCGCGCGGTCAGCACGTGGGCGGCGGTCGCCGGCGGGGCGGCCGTGCTGGGGCTGCTCGTCTCGGGGCTGGTGCTCGAGGTGTGGTCATGGCCGGCGGTGTTCGGCCTGAACGTCGTGCTGGGGGTCGCCGCAATCGCGGGCACGATCTGGCTGGTGCCCGAGTCAGCCGACCGGGAGACTCCCCGCCTCGACATCAGCGGCGCCATCCTGGCCGTCATCGGCATGGTCGTCCTCGTGTACTCGATCATCGAGGCGCCCGCCGAGGGCTGGCTGTCCGTTCGCACGCTGGCCGGCCTGGCCGCGGCGGTCGTCGTTCTCGCCGGCTTCGTCGTGTATGAGCTGCGCCGCCGTGCGCCGCTGATCGACCCGCGGGTCTTCACTCACCGGGCCCTCGCCGCCGGCAGCCTGTCGATCTTCACGCAGTTCTTCGCCTTCTTCGGCTTCATCTTCATCATCCTTCAGTACCTCCAGTTCGTGCAGGGCCGGTCCCCGCTCGTGTCGGCCGTCTACGTACTGCCGATGGCCGCCGCGATGATGCCGTGCGCCCAGCTGGCGCCCGCACTCGTCGCCCGGCTAGGCGCCCGGATCGTCTGCGCCGGCGGGCTGGTGCTGATCGCCGCGGCGCTGGTCGTCCTGGCGCAGCTGACCGCGGCCAGCAGCTACTGGCTCCTCGTCGCCGGCCTGATCACCCTGGGCGCCGGCATGGGCCTGGCCATGCCCCCGGGCACCACCGGCATCACCACGGCCCTGCCCGCCGCCCGCCAGGGCGTCGCGTCGGCCCTCAACGACCTGTCCCGCGAGGTTGGCGGGGCGCTCGGGATCGCGATGCTGGCGAGCATCCTCACCGCGACCTACCAGAGCCACCTGCACCCCGCGCACCTGCCCGCCGCGCAGGCCGAGCAGGCACGGTCGTCGGTCGCCATCGCCGTCCGCCTCGGCGGCCCCGTCGCCGCCCAGGCCCGGACCGCCTTCGCGGACGGACTCCACCTGGCACTGCTCATCGCCGCCGGGATCGTCTGCTGCGCCGCCGTCGCCGTCGTCGTGCTCCTGCGCGACCGCGCCGCCCGCGGCTGACCCGCCGTGACCGCTCTCGTCCCCGATTATCCAGAACGAATCGTGGCCTTCCGCCCCGCCGGCAACGGCGGGGCGGAAGCCGTTTTGGCGAAGCCGGTTCACTGCTCCTGGAAACGCGGGCGCGCCTGCCACAGCGCCAGCGCGCAGATCGCTATCACCACCACGGCGGCCTCGGCGAGGAGCACGCTGGCCGGGGGCAGCGCCAGGGCGAAGGTGCGCCGGGCCGCCGGAACCGCGAACAGCGCGGCCATGCAGGCGGCCATCGCGCCGACAAGGGCGAGCCGCACCGCCCGCGACCGGCCGTCATCGGGGGAACCGGACAGCGCGACCACGGCGAGAATCCACAGGCCCATGGCGAACGCCGCCAGCATGCACGCCGTGCGCGCCTGTTCGGCGCTGACGCCGGGCACGGCGTGCGCGATCACGTCGGTGGCCAGTACCGCCGCCGCCACGGCGATGCCAGCCGGCACGGCGAAGCTGAGCACCCGCCGGACGAAGCCCGGCTGGGCGCGCGGCGCTCCGGGGGCGAGCGCGAGGAAGAATCCGGGCACTCCGATCGTGAAGCTGGATATCAGCGTGAGGTGCCTCGGGAAGAACGGGTATCCGGCGCCCGCCAGGCCGATCGCGATCGCGATGACCGCCGCGTACGCGGTCTTGGTGACGAACAGCCTGGCGACGCGCTCGATGTTGGCGATGACCCGCCGTCCTTCGGCCAGTATCTGCGGCACCGCGGCGAACGTGCCGTCGAGCAGCACGACCCGGGCCACCGAGCGGCTGGCGTCGCTGCCCGACCCCATCGCGATGCCCAGGTCCGCCTCCTTCAGCGCCTGGACGTCGTTGACCCCGTCGCCGATCATCGCCACCACGTGCCCGGCCTGCCGCAGCGCGCGCACCGCCGCGAGCTTGTGCGCCGGGCGGACCCGGCCGAACACGCTGACCGAGCCGATCCGCGCCGCCACCTCCGACTCGGTGAGCTGCGAGGCGTCGCACGGCTCGTCCTCGGCCGGGATGCCGGCCCCGCGCGCGATCGCGGCGACGGCGCGCGGCGCGTCGCCGGACAGCACCCTGATGGTGACGCCCTGGCCGAGCAGGTAGCGGACGGTCGCCGCCGTCTCGTCGCGGAGCTCTTCGGCGAGCACGAGCAGCGCCGCGGGCTCCGCGCCGGGCGGCGGATCAGTGTCCAGCGAGTCGGCGGTGCCGGCCAGGAGCAGCACGCGATGCCCGGCCTCCTCGTGCCTGGCTACCGCGGCGGCCACGTCCGGCGAGAGGCCGACGCCGCCGACCACGGCGGGCGCGCCGAGCAGCCAGGTGCCGTGTCCCTCGAACGTGAGCCCGCTCCACTTGCGCGCCGAACTGAACGGAACCCGCGCCGTGGCCGTCCACCCCGGGGAGTCCGGGTAGGAGGTGGCGAGAGCCGCCACGGTCCCGTTCGGAGCGTTGTCGTCGGCGGCGATCGCGGCGACCACCTCAGCGATCCGCTCGGGCGGCCAGCCGCCGATGACCTCTGTTTCCACCAGCCGCATGCCGGGGCGAGTCAGCGTGCCCGTCTTGTCGACACACAGCACGTCCACGCGGGCCAGGCCCTCGATGGCCGCCAGTTCCTGGACCAGCACCCGGCGGCGCGCCAGCCGCATCGCCCCCATCGCGAACGCCAGCGACGTCAGCAAGACC
>Ga0318515_10000506_pt1 | contig 11793 bp, 9 predicted proteins | sample GRESIP176b2f19_FD_202499 | JGI IMG/M metagenome (GOLD analysis project Ga0318515, IMG submission 202499) | Tropical soil microbial communities from Luquillo Experimental Forest, Puerto Rico - GRE.SIPMG.176b2f19 | ecosystem: Environmental > Terrestrial > Soil > Tropical forest > Bulk soil...
TTGTAGCACAACACATGCGGATGTGATCTGTCTTACAGTCACTTTACAGACATTATAGAGATACTATAGAATACTCATACAGGTTCGAGCAACACCTGACGGGCTCCCGCCACCGTCAGCACCCGCCGACGACGACAACCAGTGAAACGACTCGCCAGGATGGCGAGAGCAATCCAAGAGAGGCCACCGTGCACATCGCCAAGAAACTCATCCCCCTCTGCGCCGTGGCGGCGTCCCTGACAGGTGTCATCCTGGCCGCAGGCCCCGCCTCGGCGGCGCCGGTCTACGCCAAGGGCGGCAGCTACCAGTTCGCCTCCAACTACACCGACGGCTCATCGACCCCGTTCATGGTGTCGAACTCTCCATTCAGCTATCAGGACGCCTCGCAATCGCTCGGCGCCAATGGCGTCACGGTCTCCGCGACCGCGTCTAACTACGCCAGTTCCGGCGTGATCGTGGACCTGGGCAAGCTGAGCACCCTGTTCGATTCCAGCGGCAACTTCGTGCCGCCCAAGGTCTCCGGAACCGGAACCGACTTCCCGCAGGTCCTCTACAACCTGTACTTCGACACCAGCGGCAATGGCCAATACTTCGGGTGGGACGGCAGCCACGACCCGTACTCCTACACCAGCATGAACGGCGACAGCGCGGCGTCCATGGGCCAGGTCAACACCGGCGGCGACCAGGCCGACTTCACCACCTTCGCCAGCCAGCAAGGCGTCAACGACCTGGGCGGGGCCCTGACCGGCCAGAAGAGCATGGAGGCCGTGCAGCAAGCCTTCGCCAACAACACTGGCGGGACCACTGACCCAGAGGTGTGGGCGTGGATCGGCGTCCAGACCACCCCGAACCCGAACCAGACAGCCAACATCACGTCCGTGAATGAGAATGGCGACATTCTTAACCTGGTGTCCACGTACGCCGCCCCGGTGACCGGACTGAAGGTCACCCCCGGATACACCAGCCTGACCGCCACCTGGAAGCCCAGCAGCGCCGCCACGGGCTACACGGTCACGGTGAGCCAGCACAATGGATCCGTCATTGTCGGCTCGGCCACGACGACCGGGACGACCTGCCGCATCGGCCACCTCAAGGCGAAGAACACCTACGCTGTGAAGGTCATCGCCAAGAACGCGGCACCGGGCCAGAAGGCCACGGTCGTCTACACCACCACCAAGTAGTCGTCTACACCACCACCAAGTAACAGATACTCAGCGCACCGGCACCACCGCCCTCTCGGGGGCGGTGGTGTTGCGTCAGCTCAAGTACTCCACTAGGCGGCTTGGCCATGGAGCCGTGCGCGCCGTGCCCCCTGCGCCATCTCGCTGGGTCAATACCCAGTGCAGCAGTACCGAGCAGCCGGAGCAGGCGCACCCGCGCGGCGGGACAACCGAGGCCACCGCACGCAGCCGTGACCCGCCCAGGCCGGTGGCTCAGTCGCCGGCCATTTCGGCCAGTTCCTCTGGTCGGAACGCCCGCAGCACGCAGAACTCGTTCCCGTCCGGGTCGGCCAGCACCACCCAGGTCACCTCCGGGCCCTGGCCCACGTCGGCCCGGCGCGCACCGAGGTCCTCCAATCGGGCGACCTCGGCCGCCTGGTCCAGCGGCCGCAGGTCCAGGTGCAGCCGGTTCTGGCCCGACTTCTCCTCGGGGTGGCGCAGGAACAGCAGGTCCGGTGCCACCCCGTCCTCGGGGCTGCCCTCCGGGGGCTCCAGCACGACCTCGTTCTCGTCGCCGGCTTCGAGGCGCCAGCCCAGCGCCGCCTGCCAGAACGTGGCCAGCCGGAGCGGGTCGGTCGTGTGGATGCTCAGGCACTGGATGCGGATATCCATGCCGCGACTCTGCTGCCTCTGCCGTCTGTTGTCCATCGGTCTGCACCGGACCTCAACCACCGGCCGCCGCTCAGCGGGGATGTGCCGTTTTGCCATGTTCTGTTAGTGTTCGCCCGAACACGCGGACCGACAAGCCAGGCCCCGGTCCGTTCTAACCCCCAGGCGCAGGGCGATGCCCGCGGGCAGGTCAGGTGGAGATGTCGGGGTAGGGCACGCTCCAGTGGCTGAGCCGGGCCGCGAACTCCCGCTGGAAGGCCAGCGGCTCGGCGTAGTCGCGCTCGAACAGCGCGATGAACAGGGTCAGCGTGAGGAAGTTGTGCGCGCCCATCTCGAACAGCGTGACGTAGTCGTGGCTGGCCAGTGCCTCCCGTTCGGCGTCGGTGAACTTCAGCCAGGTGCTGCGTTCGGCCCCGGGGCAGTTGAGGATCACGTTGGCCTGCTCGGCCTCCCACCAGGCCACGGTGCCGCGCGGGTCGGCGCGGTAGCGCTCGACCAGTTCCGGGTCGCGGTCGATCGTGTACAGGAACTTATTCAGCAGGTACTTGCTCACGCGTCCACCCCGTTCGGGTACCAGGTGAAGTAGGCCTCCATGGTGTGGAAGAGGTCAAGCGAGTCGGCGTAGTCGGCCTTGGCGTTCTCGCCCGCGACGCCCATCATCAGCATGAAGTCCATGAAGCCGTGGGTCGCGTTGCCTGGCTCCCACAGGCTGTCCAGGCTGACCTCGGCCAGGGCCGAGTCGAGGTCGCCGGAGGCGATCCAGCCGACCGCTTTGCGGTCGAACTCGGGGTCGGGGCCGTGCGGGCCGAACTGCCGCGGGCCACCCAGTTCCAGCGACAGGTGCCCGGTGCCGACGATCGCCACCCGCTGGTCGCTCGGCCACGACTCGACCAGCCGGCGGATCGTCTTGCCCAGCTCCACGAAGCGCTTCGGCTGAGGCATCGGCGGCGCGAAGATGTTGGTGTATACGGGCACAATCGGCAGGTCCGTCTCTGGCCGCAGGGTGATGAGCGGGCAGGTGATGCTGTGGTCGACCCTCAATTCATTGCTGAACGCCAGATCGAAGCCGGCGTCGATGCCTTCGCGCAGCAGGTACCCGGATAGTTCTTCGTGCCCGGCCATGAACATCCGCGGCAGGCCGAACTCCCGCTCCTCGTTATAGAAGTTCCCGTCGTAGAACGGTGCCTTCCCGATGAGGAACTGTGGCATGTTGTCCAGCCAGATCTGATGGAAGTGATCGGAGCCGACCATCACGAGCACGTCCGGGCGGGCCCGGGTCAGCGTTTCCCTGAATGCCTCGATCTTGGCGACCCACTCGTCCGCGAACGGCGGCCGGTCCTCCCCCGTGGCGTTGCTCGCCCGGTAATAGAACGGATGGTGGGTGGATGCGATGACCGCGGCGACGTGGGCCATGGCGGCTCCTAGGGTTGAGCAGCGGGCCGCACCAGCAGCGCTGGCGGGCCGATGGCGGGCATTGTCACGGATGGCGGGCCGGACGGCCCGCCGGATGTCTGTGGCCCAGGGTTCAGGCCCACCATGATGTGCGGGGCCGCCTGGCAGGCGGCCCAGTCGGCGCTGATCGCGGCGACGGCCCGCAGCAGTTGCGGCAGGTACTCACCGGTGAGCACCTCCACGGGAGTTTCCGCCGCGTGCACGGTCACGTTCATGGACGCGATCACGCGCCCCTCGCCGTCCCGCAGCGGCGCCGCGACCGACCGGATACCGGCGGCCAGCTGCTCGTCGGTCAGCGCCCAGCCGCGCCCGGCCACCTCGCGCAGCGCGGCGGCCCGCTCGGCCCGCCCGGGCTGCCATTTGGCGGTGATCCCGGACCTGCTTGGCTCGGCCAGCACCCGCTCGGCCTCCCCCGGCGGCAGCGCCGCGAGCAGCACCTTGCCCAGGGAGGTCTGCATGGCCGGGAACCGGGTGCCGATGGTCACCGCGAGGGCGATGATCTTCGGCACCGCCACCCTGGCCACGTAGACGATGTCGGAACCGTCCAGCTGGGCGATCGAGGAGGACTCGTGGGTGTGGGAGACCAGGTCCTCCATGTGCGGCCTGGCGACCTCCCACAGGTTCTGCGAGAGGACGTAACACATGCCCAGGTCCAGCACCCGGGCGGTGAGCTCGAAGCCGCCCTCGACGGCGCGGACGTAGCCGAGCTGGATGAGGGTGAGCAGGATGCGCCGGGCGGTCGGCCGGGCCAGCCCGGTCGCGGCGGCCACCGCGGTCAGCGACATGACCCGCGGCCGCGGACCGAACGCCCGGATCACATCGAGGCCACGGGCGAGCGCCTCGATGAAATCAGGGCTGGTGTCGCGGCGCGCCATGCCACCTCTCTCCCGATGCGGGGTTGCTTCTTGACAGCAGCCTGCGAACAGGCCAGCGTTCCGTCAAGCTAGTCATGACCGCTCTACGGACGCTTGTCCGATCCTAGGATGACCACCGCCTGAACCGGAGGTAGGACATGACAACACCCAGTCCGGCTGCTGCGGACTTCGCGCCTGGGCGGCCGGTGGTGTTCCGCAACGCCACCGTGCTCACTATGGATGAAGGGCATCACGTTCTGCATGACGCGGACGTGCTCGTTTCCGGTGAGCGGATCGCCGCGGTGGGCCATGCGCTTGAGGCACCCACCGGCGCCGTCGAGATCGACGCGACCGGCGGCATCGTCATGCCCGGCATGATCGACACCCACCGGCACATGTGGCAGACCGCGATGCGCGGGTACGGCGCGGACTGGACGCTCACCCAGTACTTCGTCTGGAACTACCTGCAGTGGGGCAAGTCGTTCCGGCCCCAGGACATCTACGCGGGCAACCTGCTGTCGGCTATTGAGGCGATCGACGCCGGCGTCACCACCTCGGTGGACTGGTCGCACAACCTGCAGACGGTGGATCACGCCGAGGCGGCGCTGGCCGCGCTCAAGGAGGTGCCCGGGCGGTTCGTCCTCGGCTACGGCAACATCCAGGCGGCCCCATGGGAGTGGTCGGCCGCCCCCGAGTTCCGTGACTTTGTCAGCAGGAACTTCACCGGCAGCGATGACATGCTTGGCTTCCAGATGGCCTTTGACGTGCCGCCGGCCAGCCCGGACTTCCCGGAGAAGGCAGCGTTCGAGGTGGCGCGTGACCTGGACGCGCCGGTCACCACCCACGCCGGGGTCTGGAAGGTCACCACCGACGAGGGCATCCGGCTCATGCACGAGCACGGCTTCATGACCCCGCGCACGGTCTATGTGCACGCGGCCAGCTTGTCGCCCGACTCCTACAACCGGATCGCCGCCACCGGCGGTTCGGTATCGCTGTCCACCGAGAGCGAGTGCAGCGCCGGGCAGGGCTACCCGCCCACCTGGAAGCTGCGCCAGCACGACATTCCCGTCTCGCTGTCCATGGACACCAGCGTGTGGTGGAGCGGCGACCTGTTCTCGGCCATGCGTGCGACGCTGAACGCGGACCGGGCCAGAGAGCACCTGGAGGCGCACGCCCGCGACGAGACCGTGACCAACCACAAGCTGCGCGCCGAGCGCGTGGTGAGCTGGGCGACCCGCGGCGGGGCCCACACACTGGGCCTGGACGGAGTGGTCGGCAGCCTGGAGCCGGGCAAGAAGGCCGACGTCGTGCTGATCAAGAACGACGACTCGCCGGTCATGATGCCGCTGCTGCACCCGTACGGCCATGTCGTGTTCCAGGCCCAGCGAGGCGACGTGCACACGGTGGTGGTCAACGGCCGGGTGGTGAAGTACGGCCACCGGCTCGTCGGCGTGGACCTGGGCAAGGCGCGGCAGGTCGCCGAGCAGACGGTGGAGTACCTGCAGGGCGAACTAGGGCCCGAGGCGTGGACCGACGGGATGCACCCGGAGATCCCGGAGACCCGGGTGCTGCACAACCCGTACACCTACACCTACGACGAGGGTACCCAGCCCGGTTCCTGACGCCCCGGCGCACCAGAATCTGATGCCGGTAACGACGCCCTTCCAGGCCCGCCTGAGGGACATCCGGTATTGAGCAGGGAACGGCGTATGCGGCCAGGGCCGCATACGCCGTGCGGGCCGAGCTGGCCGATCGTGGGCTGGGTTCAGCGGCCGAGATAGGCGAGGACGGCGAGGACGCGGCGGTTGTCGTCGTCGGAGGGCTGCAGGCCGAGCTTGGTGAAGATGGACGAGGTGTGCTTGGCCACCGCCCGCTCAGTGATCACCATTCGCTGGGCGATCGCGGCGTTGGACCGGCCCTCGGCCATAAGCTCGAGCACCTCCAGCTCCCGCGGGCTGAGGCCGCCAAGCTCGCTGTCGCCGGCGTTGCGGGCCAGCAGCTTGGAGATGACTTCGGGGTCCATGGCGGTGCCTCCGGCGGCGACCCGGCGCAGGGCCTCGGCGAACTGGGCGCTGTCGAACACGCGGTCCTTGAGCAGGTAGCCGACCCCGCCAGAACCGTCGGCCAGCAGCTCGCGCGCGTAGATCTGCTCGACGTACTGGGACAGCACGAGGACCGGCAGCCCGGGCAACTGGCGGCGGGCCTCCAGCGCGGCGCGCAGGCCCTCGTCGGTGAAGGTCGGCGGCAGCCTGACGTCCACGACGGCGGCGTCGGGGTGGTGCTCCGCGACCGCGTCCAGCAGCCCCGTCCCAGAGTCCACCGCCGCCGCGACCTCGAAGCCGTGCGCCTCGAGCATCCGGATCAAGCCGTCTCTCAGAAGGAACTGGTCTTCGGCGATGACAACTCGCATGGCAGCTCCAAGGTCGCCACGGTCGGCCCGCCCGGCGGGCTGCTCAGGGCGAGTATGCCGTCGAAGGCCGACAGCCGCCGCTCGATGCCGCGCAGGCCGGTCCCACGCGCCGGGTCGGCGCCGCCCCGGCCGTCGTCGCCGACGCCGATCCGCAGCATGCCGCGCTCGTACCGGAGGTCGATCCACGCCTGGTGCGCGCCGGCGTGCTTGGACACGTTGGCCACCAATTCGCTGACCGCGAAGTAGGCCGCGGACTCCACGGGCGCCGGCGGACGGCCCGGCAGCTCGTTGGTGACCCGGATCTTAAGCGGAGTGTCCATGGCCAGCGCCCGGACCGCCTCGCCGATCCCGCGATCGGCAAGGACCGGTGGGTGAATACCCCGCACCAGGTCGCGGAGTTCGGTGAGGGCCCTGGCCGAGGCGTCCCGCGCCTCGAGCAACAGCGCCCGCGCCGCCGCCGGGTTCTGGTCGAGCACCTGCTCGGCCGCGCTCAGGGTCATGCCCATCGCCACCAGCCGCGCCTGAGCCCCGTCATGCAGGTCCCGCTCGATCCGGCGGATCTCCGCGGCGCCGGTGTCCACCACCTCGGCGCGGCTCTCCGACAGGTGCGCCACCTGCTGCTCCAGCGCCGCCTGCTTGGTCGGCGCCAGCAGCCAATGCGCGCACTGGCCGTAGCAGCGCAGGCACATCGGGGCGAGCCACAGCCCGAGCGCGATGAACGCCACCCCGAGCGGCACGCTCAGGAGCGCGGTGGGCCAGTTAGTGACGGGGATGAACGCGTACCAGTAGGTGCCGCCCGCGTGCACGATCGGGCTCCAGTAAGCCGGCATCAGCACGCCGAACAGGCCCCAGGCCACGACCGCAATCGGGATGAACGGAATAACCACGATCGCAAGCGGGTCCAGGGTCATCCAGAGCAGGTCCCGCCAGGTGGCAGACTCGGTGATCATCCGCCCACCGGTTTGCCCGAAGCGCCGCCAGGCACCGGCTCCCGGGTCGGGCTCCGGGTACACCCGGTACGGCCCGCGGATGGGCACCCCGCACCACTCGCCGGACAGCCGCCGGGTGACGTTGGCCAGCCGCCGCACGGCCAGCAGGGTCGGCGGGATGAGCAGCAGCGGGAAGATGACGGCCGCGTCGCTCAGCTCGATGATCAGCGCCAGGATCAACCCGGCCTCGGCCAGGGCCAGCCCGACAAACGCCAGCCCGTGGACCGAATCCAGGAGGCCCCGGCCAGCCCAGGAACCACGCAGGGGTGGGGTGACGGGGCCGGGCGTACGGGGCGTTATGGCGCTCATGGCGTTTAAATCCTTTCGCGTCGCGTGCGCTTACGGCCAGTGTGCCGGCCGGGCGGGCGGCAGCGCAGTGACGCTTGCCCCCCAAACGGAGGGTGTATCTAGGTGTACCCGAACACGCCATGTAGCCATATGTCCCGCGGGCAGGGGGGCGTCTTAGCGTCGCTGACCGAGCCGGAAACCCGGCTTGGACGGCGACAGTCACGGAGTTGGTCATGGCACACACACCCGCGGCACGCGCACCAGGTTCACCACGGCGCGGCCTCGCGGCCGCACTGGGCGGCTGGAGCGCGCGGCACCGCATGATAGCGATCGGGGCGTGGCTGCTGTTCGTGGTCGCCGCGACGGTGCTCGGCGGCGCTGTAGGCCGGGCCGGCCTGCCCAATTACCGGCAGGGCGCCGGTGATTCCGCCCGCGCCGAGCAGATCCTCGCCCAGGCGCACATCGGCCAGCCCGCCACCGAACTTGTCCTGGTGCACAGCACCACCACCGTGACGACGGCATCGCCGGTCTTCCGGCATGCGGTGGACCGGGCGCTGGCCGGGATCAACGGCACCGGCCTGGCCCGGCAGCTGCAGAATCCCTACACCAGCCATCTGCTGTCGGCCGATGGCCGGGACGCACTGATCCGGTTCAACCTGGCCGACGGCTCGGACTCACGGGTTGGCACGGTACTCGCCGCGGTCGCCCGGGCCCAGGCCGGCAGCCCGGGCATTAGAATGACCGAGACCGGCGACGCCAGCGCCAACCGGGCGCTCAACGACACGATCGGCGCCAGCTTCAGCCGCGCGGAGTGGACCGCCGTGCCGCTTGCCATCGGGATACTGCTTGCCGTCTTCGGCGCGCTGATGGCCGCCGTGCTTCCGGTAGTTCTCGCGCTCACCGCGTTCATCGGCTCGGTCGGACTGGCCGACCTGCTCAGCCACCTGGTCGGGATGAACGACTACGCGAACTCGGTCATGTTGCTGATGGGCCTGGCCGTCGGCGTCGACTACTCGCTGTTTTACCTGAGCCGCGAGCGCCAAGAGCGGGCGGCAGGCCGGGACCGGGCCTCCGCGCTACGAGTGGCGGCCGCGACCTCGGGGCGTTCGGTACTGATCTCCGGCCTGATCGTGATGACCGGCCTGGTCGGCATGCTGCTATCCGGCATGGCCACGTTCGAGAGCCTCGGCCTGGCGGCCATGGTGGTCGTGTTCGTGGCGATGCTCGGCTCCGTCACCGTGCTGCCCGCGGTGCTCTCGCTGCTCGGGGACCGGGTGGAGCTCGGCCGGATACCGCTGCCCGGCAGACGGCGCCGCGCGGCCGGGGCGGCCGGCGGCCCCGCGGGGCGCGGCGGTGTGTGGGACTTCATGCTGCGCCAGGTGCTGGCCAGGCCGGTAGTGTTCGCCGTGGCGTCCGCCGCCATCATGCTCGGCTTGGCCGCGCCCGCGCTGGGCATGCACACCCAGACGCTGAGCCTCGGTCAGCTCCTGCCCTGGAACAGCGCCCAGGCGTCGGCCTCCCGGCAGATCGCGGCCGCGTTCCCGGGCGGCCCGGCGCCAGCCGAGATCGTGATCAAGTCGCGGGACATCCAGGCGCCACAGATGCGGCAGGCCATCGCGTCCTTCGAGACGGCCGCGCGGCGCGCCGGGGCGCTGCACCAGCCGGTCCAGCTCACCGTGTACCGGGCCGCGAACGTGGCCGAGATCAACGCGCCGCTGCCGGGTGACGGCAGCGGCGCGGCGTCGGTAGCGGCGCTGACCACGCTGCGGCAGCGGCTGATCCCGCAGACCCTCGGCCGGGTTCCGGGCACCCAGGCGCTGACCGACGGTCAGCTAGCCGCCTCGCTCGACTACAACGCCGCGTTGCGCAGCGCCGCCATCAGGGCGTTCGCCTTCGTGATGGCCGCGGCGTTCGTGCTGATGCTGGTGTCGCTCGGCTCGGTGGTGATCGCGGCCACCTGCGTGCTCCTCGACCTGCTCTCGGTAGGCGCCGCCTACGGCGTGATGACCGCGGTCTTCCAGCACGGCTGGGGAGCGGCGCTGGTGGGCACGCACGCGGTGGGCGCGGTCGAGTCCTGGATCCCGCTGTTCCTGTTCGTGGTCCTGTTCGGCCTGTCCATGGACTACCACGTGTTCGTGGTATCCCGGATCCGCGAGGCACACGATCGTGGCATGGCCACGACGCAGGCGGTGTCTCACGGCATCCGGTCCACGGCCGGCGTGGTGACCAGCGCGGCGGTCATCATGGTCGCGGTGTTCGCGGTCTTCGGAACGCTGTCGATGCAGGACTTCAAGCAGCTCGGGGTCGGCCTCGCGGTCGCCATCCTGTTGGACGCGACCTTGATCCGGGTGGTGCTCTTGCCGTCGGCGATGGCCCTGCTCGGTGACCGCAACTGGTATCTGCCGAGGTGGCTGGCCTGGATGCCGGGAGTCTCGCACCGCTCGACACGCCTGTCCGCCCCGGTCGGCCTGCCCAGCCCGGAACCCAGCCAGGCCTGGCCTACGCACGCAGGCGCAAGGGGCTGACCGCGCGGAGCTGATCGCAGCGAGCACCACGGCACGGGCGGCCGGGCCAGTCACAAAGACGGGCCCGGCCGCCCGGCCGCACCGCTGCTGGCGGTCTGGGGCATCGTTTGTCTGAGCCGGGGAGTCGCCATCACGGGATCAGCGCGGCCTGCGCGGCCTTCACCGCCTGGTTGTAGTCGTAGCGGGTGAGGAACCCGGCCGCGAGGTCGGCCTGTGCGGCGGTGGTGAACTGCGACACGTAGGCGGCGTGGGTCGGGTACAGGGACTGCAGCGTGCCCTGGCCGAACGGGGTGTAGTACCCCTCGAGCAGGCACAGGCCCTCGTCGCGCAGGGCCGGGTCGGTGATCACCCCGGTCATGAGCGTGCTGAAGATGTTCTCCAGCGTGGTCAGGAGCTGGCTGGGGCTCAGGCTCTCCTGGCTGGGCTGGGAGAAGTTGATCGCCGAGTAGGTCTCGGCCGGCACATTGATGTCCGGCAGCCGGATCCCGCCGAGCGCGTTGCCGTACTGGTCGCGCTCGACGATGTTGAAGAACGGCGTCGTGGCGATCTGGTTCCCGGCCGGCGGCGCCACCCCCTGAGTGATCCACTGGTGCAGGGCCACCAGGGCCGAGTCCTCAAGCTCGAACACGCCCATGTTGTCGGGCTGCGTCGCGCCGTTGGCCATCACGCCGAACACGCATTGCGGCGCCGTCAGCTGCGGGTTCTCCCGCAGGATCGTGCCGGCCTCGTACAGCCCCTCGTGCAGGTCGATGTGCGCCGCGCCGGCCAGTTCCCAGGTGCGCAGGTGAGAGTTGTCTGGCTGGCGGGCGAACGCGAACCCCAGTTCCTCGATGTCGCCTTCGGTCTCGATCTGGAGGAACGGCGTCGTGCTGTCGGTGCGGATAAGGGCCGGGAACGGCGAGAACGCGACCAGGCCGCCGCCGATCGGCGCCGCGAGCACCCCGCGGCCGATCGCGAGGAGGCCGTCGAACGCGTGGCTGAGCGGCTGGATCGCGTTGTAGTAGGTGGTCACGCGGAACGCCGACTGCGAGTCGCCCGCGCCGATGACCGTGGCCGGCTTCAGGCCGCCGAGCAGGTTCGCGGTGTCGGCCCGGGCCACCTGCGCCGCCTGGGTGAAGATGTCGTAGGACTGCCCGTCGTTGCTGTCGCCCAGCGAGCCGTAGCGCTGCGGGTCCCAGGTCTTGTCCTCGACCATGCTGCCGGTCTGCGCGGAGACCCCGACATACGCGTACCCCTGGGAGAGGACCTCGTGGTAGATCTCCGACCACACCGGGTCCTGGTCGCCGCCGGTGGTGTCGTTGAGCCACTCCACCACCACGGTCCCGTTGAACTTGGCCGGGTTCGTCGGGTAACGCACGAGCAAGCGCGTGGTGTAGGGCACGTTGCTCTGCGCCACCGACACGTTCCACATGCCGTTCGAGCCCCAGAACCCGCTTTGCTGGTAGA
>Ga0318515_10000511_pt1 | contig 11738 bp, 7 predicted proteins | sample GRESIP176b2f19_FD_202499 | JGI IMG/M metagenome (GOLD analysis project Ga0318515, IMG submission 202499) | Tropical soil microbial communities from Luquillo Experimental Forest, Puerto Rico - GRE.SIPMG.176b2f19 | ecosystem: Environmental > Terrestrial > Soil > Tropical forest > Bulk soil...
GCCTACTCAGCTGACGGCGTCGAGTTGCTCTAGAGTGAGGCCGCCAGGGACGATCGTAATCGGAACACGGAGACGGGCGGCGGCCTTGCCGGTCAGATCAGTGATCAGCGGCCCCGGTCCCTCTGGTCCGGTTCCAGCCGCGAGCACGAGTATCGAGATACTCGGCTCCTCGGCGATCAAGGCGAGCAACTGGTCGCGGCGGCGACCCTCGCGGATATAGACGATAGGTATCGTTCCGGCGATCGGGGCGATTTGCTCGCAGAGACGTTGCATCAGCTGTTCGGCTTCCTCGCGGCGTTCCTCGCGGGCGATATTCTCAATCGAAATCCAATGCTGCAATTCCGACGGCTCGATTACATGAAGAAGCGCAATCCGCCCTCCGGTATGCGCGGCACGCCGCGCGGCGTAGTGCAGAGCAGCCTGAAGTTCTTTGGACTCGTCAACCACCACGAGAAAAACACGCGGGTTTGTGGTCCCTTCCATTGGGCCGTCTCTCAGTCGATCCGTTCGGGATCAGGCGCTTCTGAACGGTAGGCTCGCCAGCCATCCTGCCACCATCGCGGTCAACACCGCAATTACTCCGTAGACCGCAGGCTGCCGACCAGCAAAGCCGAAAACGTCGGCGTCGATGCCCACCTTCGAGACTACAAGCGGGGTCGTCTGGCCGCCGACGACGTCTTTATCGCGGACAAGGAAGACCTGGACGAGATAAGTCCCAGTCGGCACATTCGAGGGGAACTCGATCGTCGTGCGAAATAGCCGTTCGCCGATGAAGTTAACCTTGCTCACAGAATTTGGAAACAGTCTCGCGCGCTGCTGCGTCCGGACGAGCGCCGTAACGAACTCTTCGGCGACCAGCGGCGACGTGATCCCCTCAGGTTTCATTTCCAGGTTCGTAACGCCGAGCCGATAGAACGCCGCAGTAGCAGGCGATACGATCTCTTCGAGCGGCCGGCTCGCGGCGGCGAAATAAAAGCTCGGGACATTGTCGAAGATCACCTCTTGAGAATTCACCCATATGCCCGCGATCCGGCTCTTACGCCGAACCGCCATCTCGCGGTCTGGGCCCCGGACAACGACTGCGACGTCGCCCGGGCCATCAATTGCCCCGAACAGCACGACCGAGGCGCCGGTAAAGCCGGTCGTGATGGCGATCAGGTGGCTTGTGAGGTCGGCCACCAGCGCTTCGGCGCGCGCAGGTGCCGCCCAAAACAATATTAGGGCCATCAATTGGAAGTGCCAGCTACCGGTCCGGTCCGTCAGCCTGCTTGGGCGAATGCTGGCCCGATCGGATCCGAGACTCTTCGTCGCCGGGGCGCGGCTCATGTCTTCTCCCAAGTGATGGAGTAGGGATCGGACGGGCGCACAGTCAGGTCGAAGGCAAGCTTCGCGGCGACCGCAAGCACGAGCAGAGCGAGCAGGAGGCGAAGCTGCTCGCCGCGCAGCCGCGTTCCGAAACGGCTGCCAATCCGGGCGCCTATCACACCGCCGACCAGCAGCACGAGGGCGAGCACGGCGTCGACCGTGCGGTTGGTATAGGCTTGAAGCAGAGTCACATTTGCCGCAACGAAGATGATCTGCAGCAGCGAGGTCCCCGGTACTACGGCGGTTGGCATGCCGAGCATGTAAATCATCGCAGGCACCATGATGAAGCCGCCGCCGATGCCGAGAATTGCGCTGAACACGCCGACCACAAAACCGAGGCCGATGGGCAATAGCGCGCTGATGTAGAGCTTCGAGCGGCGGAAGCGCGCTTTGAGCGGCAGCCCGTGCATCCAGTTGTGCTGATGTAGCTTGCGTCGCCGCACTCCTGGCCTATGCAGTCGCAACTGGGTATAGATGCTCTCGACCATCATAAGTGAGCCAAGCGTGCCCAGCAGGACCACGTAGCAGAGAGAGATGGCGAGCTCGATCTGTCCAAGTTGTTTTAGCAACGTGAAGATCCATACCCCCAAGACGGACCCGGCGAGACCGCCGACCAACAACACGTATCCCATCTTGAAGTCGACGTTGCCGCGTCGCCAATGCATCAGCACACCCGAGACCGAAGCCCCTACGAGCTGGTTGGCCGACGAGGCGACAGCGACGGTCGGCGGGACGCCGATGAAGATCAGGAGCGGGGTGAGAAGGAAGCCACCGCCCACCCCGAAGACGCCCGTGAGAAAACCGACCGCTCCGCCAAGTCCCAAAAGGACAAAGACGTCGATCGACAGCTCAGCGATCGGCAGGTAGATGTCCATGATGGAGGAGGCGCGGACTTTGCAGCTGTTGTGTCACGGCTGCTCTGCGTCGCAGCGCGCGGAGGGCCAGCCTACAACCGGCGCCGCAGCGGGAAAAGCGCGAACCCAGCCGGTCCGACCTCTGCCTAGTCGGGGGTCCTGCTTAGGCTTCGCTCAATCCCTCCTGTGGGTCACCGCCGAGAGTGCGGATCAGTGCGTTGAGCTCTTCGACCGCGGCGGCGAGCCGCACCTTCTCGGTACCACGCAACACCAAGGTCACGCCGAAATCGCCGCGCCGGAAATACGGGTAGGAGCCGATCTCGAGATCGGGGTACCGCAACTGTAACGCGCCCAGGTCCTTAGCCAGCGTACCCTCGGCGAGGTGGCAACTGATGCTGCGGCTGAGCATCTTGATTCCGCCGACGAGGCGGTGCCTCAGCTGCTCGAAGATCCCCTGCATGATGCTCGGTACCCCGGGCAGGACGAAGACGTTGTCGATCTGGAAACCGGGTGCGCGCGAGATCGGGTTGGGGAGCAGCACGGCGCCTTCGGGAACCATCGCCATGCGCAGCCGCGCCTCGTTCAGGTGGCCTGTCGGATAGTGGGTTTCGAGCAGCCGCTTCGCCTCGGGGTGGACGATTAGCGTCACCCCGAACGCGTCGGCGACGCATTGCGCGGTGATGTCGTCATGCGTCGGGCCGATCCCACCGGTCGTGAAGACATAATCGAAACCGCGCCGCACCTCGTTGACCGTGGCCACGATCACGCCGCTGTCGTCGGGGATCACCCGGGCTTCGCGCAGCCTAATGCCGATCGCGGTCAGCCCCTGGGCGAGGAAGGCGAGATTGGCGTCCTGCGTGCGCCCGGACAAGATCTCGTTGCCGATGATCAAGACGCAGGCGGTGACGATTTTGGGCTCGGGATTGCAGGTCGTGATTCTCTCCTCCGGATCGTGCACGCGCGTGCGCGTCCACTTCATAGGCAAAAGCCCGAGCCGGCACAATCGTCGGCGGTGCCGCTTCGAGCATTGCCGCACCGCGGCCAAATGCCTACCTTGAAGTCGCAGCAAAGAGCCTCTTCGAGTTTCGAACGACGATGCGAAATACGCTTGCCATGCCACCGGATGTGTTGATGGGTCTCGCGCCCTCAGAGGCTCGCGACAGCCGAATCAAAATCCACGGGCCCGAAGCATTCGAGGGCATGCGGCAGGCCGGGATCCTCGCAGCCCAGACGCTCGACTTCATCACCCCTCATGTCCATCCCGGGATCACCACCGGCGAGCTCGACCGCCTGTGCCACGACTTTATTGTCGACCACAACGCGATCCCCGCGCCCCTCAACTACCGCGGCTTCCCAAAATCGATCTGCACCTCAATCAATCATGTCGTCTGCCACGGCATCCCGGGCGAGCGGCGGCTGATCGAAGGCGACATCCTCAATATCGACGTGACGGTGATTCTCGATGGCTGGTATGGCGACACCAGCCGTATGTTCTTTGTCGGGGAGCGAGTCGCGGTCAAAGCGAGACGGCTGGTGGACGTCACCTATGAGGCGATGATGCGCGGCATCGCCGTCGTGCAGCCTGGCATTCGCATCGGCGCGATCGGCGACGCGATCCAGCGTTACGCCGAGGGCCATCGCTTTTCGGTGGTACGCGACTTTTGCGGGCACGGCGTCGGACGCGTCTTTCACGACGCTCCTTCGATCCTCCATTACGGCCGCCCTGAAGAGGGACCCGTCCTGCGCGAGGGCATGTTCTTCACGGTCGAGCCGATGATCAATGCCGGCCGCTGGGAGGTCAAAATCCTCAGCGACGGCTGGACGGCAGTTACCAAGGACCGCTCGCTCTCTGCGCAGTTCGAGCACACGATCGGGGTGACCGCGGCGGGGTACGAAATCTTCACGATCTCGCCCGCAGGTCTGCACCGGCCGCCCTACCCCTAAGGGGAGAGCCGCACCGTGCTGTGGTCGCTGCGGCCTGCGGCATCGATCACCGAGACCTGCGCGAAACCGACGCCTTCGGGCTGCCAAGAGCTCCCGCGGTGGGGCGGACCCGGCGCCAGCGGTCTACCATCGACCAGCCAGCGCAGCGGCTGCTTGCCGCCGATCGCCTCAAGCGGCACTTCCTCCCCACGCCATTCGATCAATGCCCCGTCTGGCGGATAAATGATCTTGGGGGCGCCGGGCTGTGATGGGTCTAACGTGCGGGATTCGAGCCGACGTAGTCGCGATGGCAGATCGTTGCGGCCGACCAAAAGGGCGCCGGGAGGCGGTGGGCTGGCGTCGCGTGACCGCGACGGACCGAGAAGGTCTGCAATCTTGAAGAGGATCGGTGCTGCGGTCAGTCGGCCGCTGTGGCCCGGCATCGGCGTGCCGTCGGGTCGCCCGGCCCACACTCCGATCGTTACCTCCGGATCGTAGCCGATCGCCCAGAAGTCGCGGTAGCCGTAGGATGTCCCGGTCTTGAAGGCGAGTGTTCGGCCACGCCGGATTTCGGCTGGCAAAACGCCGGCCGGGGGCGGCGCCTCGCCTAAGATGTCATTTACGTACCAGGCGGCGAGCGGTCCAAAGATCGCCGTGGCTTGGGTCGTAGCATCGTCCTGGCGATAGCGCAGCGGCGTGACCTCCCCGCCGTTCGACAGCGCTGCATAGAGGCGCACAAGGTCGGCCAGGGTGATGCCGGCGCCGCCGAGTGCGACCGCGAGACCGGGCTCGGCGGCTGGTTCTGGCAGGCGCAGCCGAATCCCCGCGGCGGCGAGTGCGGCCATAAACCGACCGGGTCCGAGCCGGTCGAGCAGCCCGACCGCCGGGAGGTTGAGCGAATATTGCAGAGCTTCCCGTGCGGTCACCTCGCCCTGGAAGCGACCGTCGAAATCAGTGGGCGCGTAATCGCCGAAATCCCGCGCACGATCCTCCAGCACAGTCTGCGGGTGAATGATCAGCCGGTCGAACCCCATCGCATATATAAACGGTTTCAGTGCCGATCCTGGCGAGCGCAGCGCGCGCGCCATGTCCAGTGTTCCGCGGCGCGCCACGGAAGCAAAGTCGGCGCCGCCGACATAGACGAGCACCCGGCGATCGTGGTTGTCGACAACGACCGCGGCGAGGCTAGCCCCTCGCTCGAGCCTCGATACTTCGCGCATGAGAAGGGCCTCGACCCGCTGTTGCAGCAGCGGGTTGATCGTGGTGTGGTGGACCAGTGCTGCCGGCCTCTCTTCCAGCAAGTCCCGTGCGAGGTGAGGGGCGCGGAACGGCATTGCCAGGCGGGCCCGCGGAACCGCCTCCTCGCGTGCCTCGGCACAGGCGGCCTGCGAAATCACGCCCGCTTCTGCCATGCGCAGCAGCACCCGATTACGGGCATCCCGGGCTGCGTCGGGATGCCGGTCCGGGCGCAGGCGCTCCGGCGAGCGCGGGATGGCGACCAGCAGCGCCGCTTCGGCGGCGGAAAGCCGCGCCGGCTCCTTGCCGAAATAGGCGAGGCTCGCCGCCCGCACGCCTTCGAGATTGCCGCCGAACGGTGCCAAAGTCAGATAGAGGCCCAGCACTTCCTGCTTTGACGATAGCCGTTCGAGCGCCAGCGCCTTGGCCATCTCGGCAAGCTTGGCGACGAGCGAGCGCTGGTGAGGCTCGAGCAGGCGCACGGCTTGCATCGTCACGGTCGAGGCGCCCGATACGATGTGGCCGCTGAGGCCGAGCTGGAAGAGGGCACGCGAGGCGGCGATCGGATCGACACCCGGATGCCACGCAAAACGCCGGTCCTCGGCCGCGATCAACATGCGGCGGTAGAGCGGGTCGACTGCCTCGGGCTCGACCGGCAGCCGCCACTTGCCGTCCGCTGTCAGGAACCCGCGCAGGATCGATCCATCGGCCGCGAGGACGAGCACCGAAGCGCTGCGGCCGCGATCGAGCGCCGGCGGCGGCACGACGTATAGGGTCGCGACGGAACACCCGATCAGAGCGACGGGCACGGCCAGCCAACGCCGTCGCTTCTCCCAGGTTTGCGGGAAAAACCGGGTAAAAAACCGATTTTTGGAAAAAATGGATCGCAAAATTTCCTTTCTTTCAACGATTTACGAGGTAATTCCCGGCCTCCGGAAGTGGGAATGCTGCAGTTGCAAAACCGGGAACCGAATCGGCTAACCGGGAAATAACCGGGAATTGGCCGAAACCTCCTAACTGGCCGCTCATCGCGGGGCGACGGTCAATTTACCCATCGCGGTGCGCCCCCTGGTTTCGGGCTCATACATGTCCTCGACCACGACCGCAGGATAGGTGAACTCCCCGGCCGTCACCGCGCGCGCGACATAGGCGAGAGTGAAGTCGCTGACGCGGCTTTTGAGGTCGAGCGCCGCGACGAACCGGTCGTCTCGCTCTTCGGTGTAGGTCGCCTCGGTCAGCTCGGGCAGCCAGGAATAATCCGCGGTGGAACGTCCCTTCGATACGGTCGCCGTCTCGATCTCGAAACCGGCGGGCAGCGGGTCGACGACAAGGGTCTGCGCCGCTTGCGCAGTGTCGCTGCGGGTTCCCTTGATCACGACGACAAAGAGGTCGGTCTGCCGGGCCTTGCGAATATCAGCGTCCGTGCCGTCGGGCCGGTAAACCTTGCGGGTCACCTCATAGCCCTTGCTTTCGGCCGGCAGATCTGCCACCGGAACCCCGGTAATCGACACCGAGCGCCAGACCGGCGTGTTCCCTCGATTTTCAACCCTCTGGTCGGGACCCGTACCGCCCAACGATCGGCGCAGATAGACGGGCTCGGCGCGGGTTTCGGGCGCGGCATCGCCGACCGCCACGGTCATGCCTCCACCGCTGGCGTTAACCGCCGCCTCGGCGGCCATCAGCAGCCAAGCCTGCTCCTGGGTGCTGGTTTGCGTGGCATGCGTGAAGCGCTCGGCGATCCGGTCGATAATCGCTGTCAGTCGTGCCCGGTTGCCGGGATTGGCCGCGGCAAAGGCGAGAACGGCAGCGCCATCGCGCAGTTCGCTGCCATAATCCACGTAACGGATCCCGGCGGGCCGCGGCGGCCCCGCTGCAAGTGCCGCGTCATAGGCCGCCGCTGCGCGCGCGGCATCACCATATTGCGCCAGTGCCGCGGCGACCTGCGCCTTGGCGAGCTGTGTCGGCAGCCGCGCCAATTCAGTGTCGCTAAAATAGCGCAGCCCATCAAGGTCGTCCGATCTGGCACGCGCCAATACGTAGTGGGCATAGGCCACCGCCGGCAACTCGGCGATTTCCAAGTGGTCCTGGCGAACATAATCGTGCAGCCAGGCGACCGCCGATTTGATCGCGTAATCGGGCACGTTTTTGCCATGCTCTTTGGCGCGGATCAGAAAGTCGGCGGCGTAGGCGTCGAGCCAGGGCACGGTGTCGCCGCTGTCGCTCCATACCCCGAAGCTGCCGTCTGAACGCTGCAGCTCGACGACGTGGCTGATCGCGCGGTCGAGTGTTCCCGCCGTCGATGCACCCGGATCGGTATGCCATAAGCGCGCGACGTCTTCGACATAGAGCAGCGGCAACGCCCGGCTCGTTGTCTGCTCGAGGCAGCCATAGGCGTAGCGGTCGAGCGCCCGTAACAAGCCCGGAACGTCCCAATCGGGCCGCGGGCTGACGCTCAGCAAGGCTTCCGCCGTGCCCGGCAGGAACTCGCTCGCAGCCCCGTCGTCGAGGGTGACGCTTTCTCCGGGCTGCAGCCGCCCGACAAAACGCCGTAGCTGGTAGGCTTGCGCTGGGCGGACGCCGATCGTGAAATCGCGGACAACCTTCAAATCGCCTGGCCCGGAAAGCTCGAGTTCGAGGAACGCGTTACCCAGCGTTATTGCCGACAGCGGAAACCCGTCGGAGAAGGTGCCGCCCTGGGCGAGGTGCAGAGTGCGGTTTACCGAGGTCGAAAAGGCGGCAGAGCCGCCCGCCGACAGGGTCAGGTGATAGTCGCCTGCTGCGCCTTCGAGATTGTTGATCGTGATCCCGACGCGGCCGCTATCGCCCGGTGCCAGAAAGCGCGGCAATGAGACGGTCGTCACGACCGGATCGCGCACCGTCATCGAACCGACCCCGGCGCCGACCTTGTGTGCTGAGAAGGCGACCGCCATCAGCCGCAGCTGGCCTTGGAAATCGGGAAGGTCGAAGCGGACCCGCGCCGCTCCGTCGCCGTCGAGCCGGACGAGGCCGGAGAACAGGGCGACGACCTTGCTGCTCTTGTCCGGCAAGCCGGCGACCGAGCGCTTGGCGAAACTGTCGCCGCCGCTACGCAATACCCCGACCGTGTTCGCGCGCGCGTCGATCAGCCGGCCGTAAAGGTCACGCAATTCGACTCCGAGCTGGCGCTTGCCGAAATAGTATTTCTCGGGCGCCGGGCTGGCGAACTCGGTCAACTTCAGCACGGCCTCGTCAACCGCGGCGACGGTGACATAGGCCTCCTCGTCGGCGGCGAGGCCTGTCACCTTAACCGGGATCTCGACCGGGCTGCGCGGACGCGCCACGGCGGGTGCGGTCAGCGCCGCTACGAGGGTGCGGGGGCTGCTGTCGATCCCGAGCCAGGCGACCCCGACTGCCCGCCCGGGGCCACGCTGTTGCGGCCCCAGCATATCGGACGCCCGATAGGCGCTGACCAATGCATACACCCCGCTGCCCCATGCCGAATCCACGGGAATGTCGATCGTGGCACCGCCGGCCGGCAGGCTCAACGCACGTAGTGACAGGATTCGGTCCGAGGCGATTGCCAGTTCGGCCTCGCCGGCGAACGGCGCCTTGACGAACAGCCTGGCGGTCTCGCCGGGTTGGTAATTCGGCTTGTCGAGCACTGCCTCGAGCTTGTCCGGCACGTCCGGCTGCTCGGCCTCGACCCACCAACCGACTTGAAAGCGCAGGCTCGACTGCGCTCTGCTCGCAGCATCGGTGACCTCCCACCGATAGCGTCCTGCCGGCAGCTGGCGAGAGAGCTTCGCCGGACCGTCGGTGCCGACGTCGACGACGCTGGCGTCGATTGGCTGGCTGCGGATATTCGATTTGTGACGCCACATGCCGTTGAGCGAGTACCAGCGGTATTCCCAGGTCTCGCGCAGTAGCTCGAAACGCAGTCCCGTTGCCGCGATCGGTGCCCCCTTCGGGTCGAGCGCAATCACCTCGAGCGCTGCCTCGGCACCCTCCGGGACCGCATTGGCGCCGGCAGGCGAGCGCAACCCGATCGACAGCGGACGCTGCCGGATCGGTCGGGTCAGGGTCTCGGAGATCGCCCGGCCGCTCGGCTCGAAGACGCCGACCCGGATCGTCGCCGCCAATGGCCGGGTCAAATCCGGCAGATCGTTGAGCGCGACCGACAGCTGCGCCTTGCCGTCCTCGTCGGTCACCGGCGCCTCGATATCGCGCCGGTCGGGGGTGAACTCTTCGTCGGCCAGGCCGAACTGAAAGTCCGGGTAGTTCGGGTACGGGTTGTCGTCGAGGGCGATCACCGCCTCGGCCTCGGTCCCCAGACCCGCCCCGGGCGCGCCATAGTAGTAATGTGCGGCAATCTCGACCTGGAAGGCCTCGGCGGGGCGGATCGGCTCCTCCGGGGCCGACAGCTGCACCGCGAGCTGCGGCGGGACGAAATCCTCGACCCGAAACTCGGCCGTGCCAATCGGCGGCGCCTTCGGATCGAGGCGCAACTCGACTTGCCAGGCGCCGATGCGCGCGTCGCGCGGCAGCGCGAAGCTCTGATGATACGCTCCGACCCGATCGCCCTGGGAGTTCGGCGAGAGTAGGCTATGCTCGACCTCGATCCCGTCGGGGCGCAACAGCCGAACGCCGATCGGCAGGCCCGATATCGATTCACTCTTGTCATCGCGCACCAGCGCCATGAGCTCGACCGTCTCACCGGGCCGGTAGATGCCGCGATCGGTGTAGAGGAAGGCGTCGACCGGGCCGGGCTGAGAACGGCCGCTGACACCGCGGTCGCTGAGGTCGAAGGCGGCGCGGCCGATCTCGAGGAAGTTGTAGTCGCTGTCCGCGCCTTTCGCAGTCACCACGAAAGGCTCGTCGCCGCCACGTCCGCGTAGCAATCCGGCGGCGATGCGTGCAATCCCGCCGGGGTCGCTGGTCGCCTCCGCCAGCTCGCCGTTGTTGCGCGCATAGAGCCGAACTACGACACCGGTCAGAGGCTTGCCGTCGGCAAGCGAACGGACGTTTACCGCAAGCCCGTCAGCGCCCTTGTAGGCAGCGAGCCCCAGGTTCGAGACGAGAACCCAGTTCGTCGCCGGCTCGGCGTATTCGTCCTGCCGCAGGTCGCCGCGTTCGGCGACCGCGAGATAGATGCCGGGACCCTTCTCACGCAGCATGTCCTTGAGCGGGATCGCCGTCGTCACCGCGCGGTTGCGCTCTCCGGCGACGGCCATCTCGCCCTCCCAGACCAGACTGCCGGTGCGGTTGATGATCTCGTCGACCTCGTAGGACGAAAAGCTCATCGTCAGTGGCTCGGCATCGATGCTCGGGACGAGGTTGCGCTCGTTGACCCGCAACAGTCGTAATTTGACCTTGTCGACATTGATCGTGGTAACCGGCAGCCCCGAGGTGTCCTGCTTCGGCAAGACGTAGCCGGCGCCGGAAAAGCGGATCTGCGGCTTGCGGTCCGGAACCACGATGCGGGCCGTGAATTTCTCACGCATCTGCTCCCCTGTCGCGGCCGGGAGCCCGTTTAGGACCTCGACGTTGTAGATCGCGCCGTGCTTCATGCCCTCGAGGCACAGCGTATCGCCGCGGGCGGTGACGATGCCGTCGAGCTTCGGCTCGCTGCGCACAAAAGCGCCGTAGGAGATGTCGCTGTTTGCCGCGATTTGCTCGTTGAAGCGCAGGCAGACGCGCGCCGCGTCCGCCTCGGCTTGAACCTCGACCTTGGTGACCCGGAAGGCGACGAGCCGGCGCAGCTCCTCGGCGCGTTCGGCGATTGCCGACAGATGAGTGAAACCGAGCCCGGCGGCGAAGGCCGCGAGTGCTTCCTTCTGCTTGTCGTGGCGGTCGTAGTCGCGCCCGATCACAAAAAGGGCGGTACCGCGCTCTACCAGGTCGGTTGATTTCAAATAGGCGTTGTAGGCGCTGGCGATTGCATGGTCGTCGTTGGCGGCAAGCTCGCTTTGGGCGAGCCGCAGCCAGAGGAGACCGTCATCGGCGCCATTGGCGATGGCGCTCTGCAATTTGCCGATGGCCGCCTTGTAGTCCTTCGCCTGGTATTCGCTCTCGGCCGTTCGTCGCAGTCCGGCGATGAGATTAGCCTGCTTCTTGTTCGCTGGGACGCTGTCGATCAACTCCTGGCGCCAATCGCGCGCCGCGTCGGCCAGCTCCTTGGATTGGTACTCCTGCGCCAGTGTCGGCGCGGTGATGCAGACGAGACAGAGCACCAGCAGCGAGCGCAACATCGAATACCCCCGAGAAACCGGTGCCTCACGCTATCACCTCGACGTCAGCGAGTCGCCCGATCCGGGGTTTTCTCGTTCCTCCGCGCTCTGCCCAGGGGTGGGCGCCGTCTGCCGCCGTCAGTCTGCTACTTTC